>Ga0209024_1000094_pt1 | contig 181580 bp, 160 predicted proteins | sample AutmiccommunBRH5_FD_187380 | JGI IMG/M metagenome (GOLD analysis project Ga0209024, IMG submission 187380) | Deep subsurface microbial communities from Mt. Terri, Switzerland - Autotrophic microbial communities BRH/5 (SPAdes) (version 2) | ecosystem: Environmental > Aquatic > Deep subsurface >...
CCTTCGCTTCGCTCGGTCGGCCGCTACGCGGCAACGCGGGCTGTGCCCGCTGCGCCTTCGCTTCGCTCGGTCGGCCGCTACGCGGCAACGCGGGCTGTGCCCGCTGCGCCTTCGCTTCGCTCGGTCGCGCCAGCCTGAGTCCGGCGAGCAACGCAGGGCACCGCGCGGTGCGAGACGGGGTGTCCTTCTCTTTGGTTACTTTCTCTTGGGCAAGCAAGAGAAAGTGACTCGCTGCCCGCAGGGCAGTGAAAGCTCTGGCTCTTGCTGCCACATCGACCGGCCGCACGTCTACGCACGTTCCGTCAAAAACGCTACACGCCACTACTGACCCGGCAGAAATTATCCATCGCGAGGACCGTTGCAACCGGCGGTCCCGGCTCACGGCCTGCGGCCTGCGGCCTGAGCCGGGCTACTCGCCGACGCAAGTTCAGCGATGTTGCCGGCCTGGCGCTAGCTGCGATCCGGCTGCAAGTCGGGATGGCGAATCTGGCCCTCGCCGCGTACCACCCAGCGCTCGATGGTCAGCGCTTCGAGGCCCATCGGGCCGTAGGCGTGCAGTCGGGTGGTGGAAATGCCGATTTCCGCACCCAGGCCCAGCTCGCCGCCGTCGTTGAAGCGCGAGGACGCGTTGACCATCACTGCAGAGCTTTGAATCGAGCGCACGAAGGTGTCGATGCGGGCCGGGTCGGTGCTGGCGATCACCTCGGTGTGATCGGAACCGTGGCGACGGATGTGGGCGATCGCCTCGTCGAGCGAATCGACCACGCGCACGGCCAGGATCGGCGCGAGAAATTCGGCGGCATAGTCGGCCTCGTCGGCCGGCACGGCGGCCGGATGGAGTGCGCAGGTCTGCGGGCAGCCGCGAATCTCGACGCCGCGTCCGACCAGATCGTCCAGGGCGGCCGGCAGAAATTGCCGGGCGATGTCGGCATGGACCAGCAGGGTTTCCAGAGCATTGCATACACCGGGCCGGGAAACCTTGCCGTCGACCGCCAACCGTCGCGCCAGATTCAGATCGGCGGCGCGGTCGACGTACAGATGACAGACACCCTTGTAGTGCTTGATCAGCGGCACCCGGGCGTGTTCGGCCACGAAGCGGATCAGGCCTTCGCCGCCGCGCGGGATCGCCAGATCGATCAAGTCGGTCAGGGTCAGAAGCTCCAGCACGTGGGCGCGGTCGGTGTCGGCGACCAGTCCAATGGCCGCTTCCGGCAAGCCCTGAGCTCGCAGCGCGCGGTGCAGGCTGGCGGCGATGGCGGCATTGCTGGCGCGGGCCTCGGAGCCGCCGCGCAGCAGCACCACGTTGCCGGCCCGCAGGCACAGCGCAGCGGCCTCGGCGGTGACGTTGGGTCGGGCCTCGTAGATCATCGCAATCAGCCCGAGCGGAATGCGCACGCGCTCGATTTGCAGGCCGTTCGGGCGACGCTCGCTGCGGGTCACCTGGCCGACCGGGTCGGGCAAGGCAGCGATCTCGTTCAGCGCGGCCACGATGCCGGCCAGGCGCGCATCGTCGAGGCGCAGTCGGTCGAGCATGGCGCCGGTGACGCCGGCGGCTTCGGCGCGCGCCAGGTCTTCGGCGTTGGCGGCCAGAATCTCCTTCCGATCGGCAGCCAAGACCTCGGCCATCGCTTCGATCAGTCGCTGCCGGCCAGCGCCGTCCAGTCCGGCAATCGCCGGCGCCGCAGCGCGCGACTGTTCGGCCAGCTTTCTCACATATCCGCTCATGGGGTGTTCTCGTCGCTCGTTTCGGAAGGCGCTTCGATGCGCGCCAGAAGCACCAGATCGTCGCGGTGGATGACCGACTCGCCGTAGCGGAAACCGAGCACCGATTCGATGTCGCGGCTGTGCCGGCCGATGATCCGCCGCAGGTCCGAGGCCGCGTATTGCACCAGCCCGCGCGCCACCGGCGCGCTGCCGCCTTCAGGCAGGATATCGACCAGATCGCCACGGCTGAAGTCGCCCTGCACCGCCCGGATGCCGCCCGGCAGCAGCGACGCGCCGCGTGCCAGCACCGCGCGCTCGGCGCCGGCATCGACCTGCAGCGCGCCGACACTGGCCGGGGCATGCCGAAGCCACAGCTTGCGCGCCAGCAGCCGGTCGCCATGGGCGGCGATCAGTGTGCCGCGCAGCCGGTCCTCGCACAGCGCGGCGACCGCATCGGGGTCGCGGCCGGAAAACAACACCGTCGCGATACCGGCGGCGGCGGCCTTGCCGGCAGCTTCCAGCTTGGTACGCATGCCGCCGGTGCCCAGCAGGCCGGTTTCGGGCGCGGCCAAGGCCATGATTTCCGGGGTGATCGCGGCTACCGTGGTCAGCAGCCGGGCGTCGGAGTCGCGCTCGGGGTGTCCGGTGTACAGGCCGGCCACATCGGTGGCGATCATCAACACGTCGGCATCGACCAGCGCGGCGACAACGGCTGCCAGATTGTCGTTGTCGCCCAGCTTGAGTTCATCGACGGCGACGGTGTCGTTCTCGTTGACCACCGGCAATGCGCCCAGGCGCAGCAGCTCGCGCAGGGTGGCGCGGGCGTTGAGATAGCGGCGCCGGTTGCGCAGATCATCGTGGCTGAGCAGCACCTGCCCGACCGGCATCGGCAGCAGTCGCTGCCACAGGCCGATCATCGGCGCCTGACCGAGTGCGGCCAGCGCCTGGCGCTGGGTCAGCCCGCCATCGACGCCTTGCAGCAGGCCGCGACCGGCCGCCACCGCGCCGGACGACACGATGACCACCTCGCGCCCGCGCGCGCGGCTGTGCGCGACGAAACCCGCCAGCGCCGAGGCATAGCGGTCGCTCAGCTGTCCGTCCGGCCCGCTGAGCAGGCTGGAGCCGACCTTGAGCACGGCACGACGCCATGTCGGCAAGAGCTGAGTCATGCAGCCCTCGCTTCGGTCGGCGTGGGCCCAAGACGCAGCGCGAATGCGACCACGTATTTGCGCCCGTAGGGGTTTTCAAGCTCGGTTGGGGTCTGGCGGGTGGTTGGGGCGCTGCGGGTGGTTGGGGCGTTGCGGGTGGCGCGGGCCTGGCTGGAGATGGTGGGCTCGGGCGCGTTGGGCTTGATCATCGGGGGGCGTCCAACTGGGCGAGGCGGGCGCTGAGTGCCTCAAGTCGCAATGCGCTGCCGCTGCCCGGCGACACCCGAGCCGTGAGGCTCGTATTCGGGTCGCCCTCGGCCCAGCGTGCCGGGTCGGCGGCCTGCTGATAGGCCTCGCGAAACGGCAGGCCGGCTCGGGCCAGGTCGACGGCCAGATCGGTGGCGTACATCGATGGCTCCAGCGCGGCGCGCAGCGCTGGTTCGTTCCAGTCCAGATTGCGCAGCAGATCCGGCAGCAGCTCCAGCGCGCCCAGGCCACGGCCGAAGGCATGCACCAGGGCGCCCTTGGAAAATTGCAGGTCGCGGTGATAGCCGGACGGCAGCGACAGCAATTGCTCGATCTCGACCCGCGCGGCGGCAATGCTGGCGTAGCTGGCGCGCATGAGCTCGATCACGTCGGGATTGCGCTTGTTGGGCATGATCGAGCTGCCGGTGGTGTACTCGGCCGGCAGGCGCACGAAGCCATACTCAGCACTGGTGAACAGGGACAAATCCCACGCCAGGCGGCGCAGGTCGAGCAGCGCCGCGCCGAGCGCGTCGATGGCCGCCATTTCAAACTTGCCACGCGACAGTTGGGCATACGTGGCCGCCACCTGCATGCGCCCGAAGCCGAGCGCGGCGGTGGTGTGGTCGCGGTCCAGCGGCAGGTTGACGCCGTAGCCGGCGGCGCTGCCCAAGGGATTGGCATCGACCCAGGCCAGCGTGTCTCCAGCACGCACCGCGTTGTCGATGTAGGCCTCGGCCCAGGCTGCCCACCACATGCCGGCCGACGAGACCACGGCACGTTGCAGGTGGGTGTAACCGGGCATCGGCAGCACGGCTTCGGCATGGGCGCGGGCCAGCGCCACTTCGGCGGTTTCCCGGCACAGCGCGCGCACCCGGCCAAGGCGATCCTTGAGCCACAGTCGGGTGGCGACCAGCACCTGATCGTTGCGGCTTCGCCCAGTGTGGATTTTTTTGCCAGCGTCGCCCAATCGTTCGATCAGCCGCGCCTCGATCGCCGAATGGCCATCCTCGAAGCGGTCGTCGAGCACGAATTCGCCGCGCCGGAAATCCTCGGCCAGAACCGCCAGCTCGCGGCGCAGACCGTCGCATTCGACGGCGCTGAGGATACCGATGCGCTCAAGCCCCTCGGCGTGCGCAGCGCTGGCCTGGATGTCGAACAACAGAAACTCGCGGTCGAGGATCACGTCCTCGCCGGCCAGAAAGGCCTGGATTCGGGCGTCGACCTTGACGCCGGGTTTTTGCCACAGGAGGTTGGTCATGGTGGTCGGGATTCGGGATTCGGGATTCGGGATTCGGGGATTCGGAAACCGGGGAACTGCAAGTGGGATGGGGCTAGGTGGCGAGTGGAATGCCCTGGAACTCGGGCAGGCCGAAGGCCAGGTTGAGGTTTTGCAGTGCCTGGGTGGCGGCGCCTTTCAGCAGGTTGTCTTCAGTGGCCACGACGACCAGTCTGCAGCCGTCCTTGGCCAGTGTGAAACCGCCGATCTCGACGTGATGGCGACCGGCGATCGCCGAAACCCAGGGCGGCTGATCGACCACGCGCACCAGCGGCTCCCGGGCGTAACGCTGCCGGTAGCGCTCGCGCACTTCATCGGCCGTGAATGGCCGGGTCAGATGCAGGTTTGCGGTGATGGTCAGGCCGCGAAAATGCGCCGCGACGTGCGGCATGAATTCGATGGCGTGGCTCAGCTGCCGGGTCGCCTCGCGCTCGTGAATGTGCCCGGTGAGCGCATAGGGCATCAGGTTGTCGCGCAGCTTTTCCGGATCGTTCTTGTCCGAAGGCGTGGTGCCGGCGCCGGAGTATCCGGACACACCGAAACACTGCACCGGGCCATCGATGTCGCCGAGCATCGGCGCTACCGCCAGTTGCATCGCGGTGGCATAGCAGCCCGGATTGCTGATCCGGGTCTGGCCCGGATGACGCGCGCGGTTGAGTTCGGGCAGCCCGTAGTACCACTGGGCATCGAAACGATAGTCGGCCGACAGATCGATCACCACGCTCGCCGGCCGCGCTGCGTCTATGGCCGCGACATAGGGCGCGGCCTTGCCGTTCGGCAACGCCAGCACCACGGCATCGGCAGCCTTGCCGGCCAGCGCGGCAGGCTCGATGTTGTCGAACGCCAGATCGCCGAAGAACGTGGCCACATGTTCCTTCACCGGTCGACCGGCCAGCTCGCGCGACGAAACGAAAGCCAGCGAAAAATCGGGATGCGCGTCGATCAGCCGGATCAGCTCGCCGCCGACGTGGCCGCGCGCGCCGATGATGCCCACCGAAAACCTGCGTTTGGACATGTCGCTCAATCCTTCAACGTTGCCGGTCGGGTGCGGCAGTGTTCGACCGCCCGCTGGATATCGTCCCAGTCGTTCAGGCCATACCAGAACACCGTCCAACGGGCGTCCTTGATCGCGCCCTCGGAATGGGCGAAGTAGAACTCGTTGATCGGGTTGCCGCGCCGCGAGCGCCAGAACAGGCCGGGATTCTCGGCATGCATGACCTGCCAGATCGCCCGTCCCAGACCCTCACCCTGCGCCTCGTCGCCGACGGCAAACTTGTCCATGTGGGTCAGACCGTTTTCCCGGGTGAGGATGATTGCGGCGCGATAGTGCTCGCTGAGATAGACGCGGTACGGCTTGGTGCGCTCGAAATAATCCTTGGCCAGCTTGCGGCCGAAACTCGATTCGATCAGGGTGCGCAGGCGCTTGAGATCGGCTGCCTTCCACGATGCCAGCCGGCGGATCTTCTCGCCGCGCCGCACCAGGGTGCCCGAGCCGCGATGGGTGAACAGCTCCTTCGCCAGCTCGTCCGGGCGGGTGATCGACACCGAGGACGCCGGCGGCAATTGCATCAACAGGCTGTGGATCTGCTCGATCTTGACCCGCATCCCGGAGTGCAGCCAGGGCTGAGCGAGCAGTTCGTCGTATTCGGTACTGAGGTTGATCGAGTCGATCACCTTGCCCCGCTCGTCCAGCAGCCCACCGGTGCCGGTCAGAAAGATGATCTTGTAGGGCTTGAGGGTCTTGACCAGCTCGTTGGCGGCCCAGTCGGCGTTGACGTTGAGAATCTGCCCGGACGCGGTCTCGCCGAGACTGGCGATGACCGGAATCGACCGCACCTTGATGGCGGCATCGATGCTGGCAGTGTTCACCCGGGCGACCTTGCCGACCAGTCCATACTTGCGCCGACCGAGAAAATCCGACTCGAACACTCCCGACAATACCGAAGTGGCGCGTACGCCTTCGGCCTGCAGCGCCTCGACCAGCCGCAGATTCTGTTGGGCGAATACCCGGCGCACCACGGCCAGTCCGGCGGCATCGGTATAGCGCAGTCCGTCGACGGTCTTCTTCTCGATTCCGGCGGCGGCCATCTCTTCATCGAGCTGCGGTCCGGCGCCGTGAATGACGATCGGCGTGAGTCCGACCTGCTGGAGAAACGCCAGCGACGATACCAGCGCACCCAGTTCGTCGCGCAGGATCGCGCCGCCGACCTTGACCACGGCAAAGCGCGCGGCATCGAGCTGCGAGAAACGCTTGAGGTACTGCTGGATTTCCTTGGCGCTGGCCATATTGGACAGCAGGCGGACGATGGTGGGTCGCAGGTCGTTCATTGGGAGCCGGGATTTGGGATTTGGGATTCGGGGATCGGGGTCGGTCGCCGGCGGCCGCAGGAACGACCAGACGGCTCAGGCGAGGATTCTCTGGACGTGCTCGGCGTAGGACTGAAGCTGCTCCAGCGCGACCCATTCATCGGCGGTGTGGGCCTGGGCGATGTCGCCGGGGCCGAACACCAGTGCGGTCAGGCCGGCCCTGGAGAACAGCGAGGCTTCGGTCCAGAAGTCGACCGCATTGCCGATCGGCAGACCCAGCTCGTCGGCCAGGTCGCGGGCCGCCAGTCGCTTGTCTTCGGCGTGCGCCACATCGCCTGCCGGCAGCGACGGGCCGCGAAAGGTTTCTTCGTACTCGGCCAGCATGTCCGGCTGGGCCAATGACCTGAACCGTTCGTGCAGCGCGTCGGGATCGTGCGAGGGCAGCGGCCGGAACCCGAACCGAAGCTCGGCCTCGGGCGCGATCACATTGGCCTTGATGCCGCCTTCGATCCGGCCGATGTTGAAGCGCAGCCCGGTCAACCCGCCGAACCGCCGATGCGACTCGGCATCGACCATCGCCAATGCCCCGCTGCCCCAGCGGATGAGCTGATGCAGCGCACTGGCTTCCAGCGCGTCGGCGCCGGAGGCATGCCCTGCACGGCCCTTGAAGCGCATCCGCACCGAGCTGATACCGCGATGCGCCAGCACCGCCTGCACTTGGGTCGGCTCGGCGATCAGCGCCTGCTCGAAGCCGTGGTCGGTGGCCAGAAACCCGGCGATGCAGCGGGCATCGTTGGCCTCCTCGTCGGTGCTGAACAGAAACGCGGCATCGCCGGTCGTCTCGGCAGCCGCGGCAAGCAGGCAGGCGGCCGCCCCCTTGATGTCGCAGGCGCCGAGTCCGGTCGCGCGGTCATCGCTCACCCGCAGCCGATGCGGGTCGGCGCTCCAGTGCGGCGAATCCGGCACCGTGTCCAGGTGCACGTTGAACAGCCGCTTCGGATTGCCGCGCACCGCCAGCAGCGAGACCGCGCCAGCGCCGAAATCGGTGACCGTGCACTGAAAACCCGGCAACTGCCCGCGCAGGTAATCGAAGATGCCGCCGGTGCCGATTTCGCGCGGCGGATTGCGGGTATCGAAGCCGACCAGCGCTTCGAGGTGACCCAGGATGGTCGGCAGCCGATCAGTCATTGCCGGTGTCCGACCCGCCATCGCTGGCGCGATTCACTTCCGCCCACAGCGAGGAACTCATGCCGAACAGGCGGATGAACCCTTCCGCCTCGGCCACGCCCCAGTCCGCCGATTGAGCATAGGTGGCGCCCTTGGCATTGAGGATGTGCGGCGAAGCGATGGCCACCGCGTCGACCCGTCCGCCTTCAGTGCGCAGGGTGACTTCACCGTTGACGCAGCGCTGGCTGGAGCGCAGAAACGCCTCCAGGTCGGTCTTGAGCGGGTCGTTGAAAAAGCCTTCGTAGACCAGCTCGACCCACTTGCGCGCGACATCTGGCTTGAAGCGGTTCTGCTGCTTGGTGAGCACCGCTTCTTCAAGCGCCCGGTGCGCGACCAGCAGCGCGGTCAGGCCGGGGGCCTCATAGACGATGCGTCCCTTGAGGCCGATCGTGGTGTCGCCGGTGTACATGCCGCGACCGACGCCGTAGCGGGCAAACTCGCGGTTCAACTGCGCCAGCAGCGCCGGGCCGGCGATACGCCGACCATCGAGGCTGACCGCCACGCCCTGCTCGAAACCGACCCGAACGCTCAGCGGCTCCGCCGGCCACTCGGCGCGGGTTGCGCACCAGCCGCGCGCGCCCTCGCCAGGCGCCTGCCAGCGATCCACTTCGCCGCCGGACAGGGTCACGCCGAGCAGGTTTTCATTGATCGTGTAGGCCTGCTGCTTGGCGCGCACGCCGAATCCGCGTTGCTCCAGATAGGCCTGCTCGTAGGCGCGGGTCTGGGTGTGTTCTTTCTGGATCTCCCGGATCGGCGCGACGATCTGGTAATCGCCCTGCGCCTTGACGGTCAGATCGAAGCGCACCTGATCGTTACCCATTCCGGTGCAGCCGTGGGCGATGGCTCGGGTGCCCAGTTCAGCGGCGCGCTTGAGCGCGGCCTCGACGATCAGATAGCGATCGGACACCAGCAGCGGATACTGGCCCTGATAGCCTTCGCCGGCCATCACGAACGGCGCGACAAATCCGTCCCAGATCGCCGGCCCGCCGTCGATGGTGACATGGCTGGCCACGCCCAACTCGGCCGCGCGCGCCTCGATGAACGCCCGTTCCTCGGCATCGACACCGCCGGTATCGGCAAACACGGTATGCACCGCCCAGCCGCGCTCCTTCAGCCACGGCACGCAGAAGCTGGTGTCCAGGCCGCCGGAGAAGGCCAGGACGATCGAGGAGCCGGGAATCGGGAAGGGGGAATCGGGAATCGTGGAAGCGGAAGACATGGAAACTCCTGTGCAATCTGAATTCGTATGGATCGATGCTTTTGCTTTTTGCTTTTTGCTTTTTGCTTTTTGCTTTTTGCTTTTTGCTTTTTGCTTTTTGCTTTTGCTTTTGCGATTCCCTATTCCCCCTTCCCGATTCCCGGCTGTCCCACCAGCGCAGCCATCACCGCCTTCTGCACATGCAGGCGGTTCTCGGCTTCATCGATGGCGATGCAGCGCGGGGAGTCCATCACCGCGTCGCTGGCCTTGATGTTGCGGCGCAGGGGCAGGCAGTGCGAGAACACGGCGTTGTTGGTCAGCGCCATCTTGGCCTCGTCGACCATGAAGTGCGCGTAGCGGTCGCGGATCGGCTTTTCGTCGGGCCAGCGGCCGAAATACGGCAGCGCGCCCCAGCTTTTGGCGTACACCACGTCGGCGCCGGCGTAGGCGCTGTCGATGTCGTGGCTGATCGAGAGCGAGCCGCCGCTTTCGGCAACGTTGGCGCGCGCCCAGTCCATGTAGCGCTCATCGAGCACGTACTCCGGCGTCGGGCACAGCAGCGTCACGTCCATGCCCATGCGGGTGGCGATGGTCAGCGCGGAATTGGCCACGGCGGTGTTCAGCGCCTTGGGGTGGTAGGTCCAGGTGAGCACGTACTTCCTGCCGCGCAGGTCGGCACTGCCCAGATGTTCCTGCAGGGCCAGGACGTGGGCCAGCTCCTGGCAGGGGTGGGTGATGGTTTCCAGGTTGATCACCGGCACCGTCGAATAACGGGCAAACCCCTGAAGCACCCGATCCTGACGGTCGACCGACCAGTCGAGGAACTTCGGAAACGCGCGCACGCCGATGAGATCGACATAGCGCGAAAGCACCCGCGCCACTTCGGCGATGTGCTCCTCGGCCTCGCCGTCCATCACCGCGCCGACCTCGAACTCGATCGGCCAGGCGTCCTTGCCCGGCGACAGCACGATGGCCGTGCCGCCCAGTTGCTGCGCCCCCAGCTCGAAGCTGGTGCGGGTGCGCAGCGACGGATTGAAGAAAGCCAGGGCAATCGATTTGCCCTTGAGCTGATCGCCGAAGCGATCGCGCTTGAAATCGGCGGCCTGCGCCAACAGCGCATCCAGCTCGGCGCGCGTCCAGTCCTGAGTGTTCAAGAAATGCTTCATGGTGTGCTTTTCCCGGAGCCAAAAACAGAAAAACCCAGCGCGAGGCCGGGTTTTTTACGATCGTACGGACGCGACGTCGCTACCCAGCCGGATTGGGCCAAGTCGGTCGGCGCGCGCGCGAGGTCATGGACGAAGCCAGTCGGGCGCTGCCAAGCGAATGCGGGAGGACGTTGAAAAACATGGCGGGAGTCTGGCACACGGCATTGTGCAAAGCAACAGGGCCGCCAATCGCCGCGCGACGACAGCGCGCGGCCCGTGGTTCAGTAGCTTTCCTGAGCGGTCACTGGCTCGTCCACCGGGGTGATCGCGACGCGGATCTGCAGGCGGTTGCCGGGATCGTGATTCATCCGCGAGATGTAGACATCGCCCTTGTGCCGGTATTCGACTTCGTAGCCGACCAGCTCGCGCGATTCGCGCTCGACTTCGACGATCCGGCAGCCCGGGCGAACCTCTTCGACCACACGGCCCTGCTGCTCTCCGCTGCGGTTACCGATGGCGCCACCGACCACGGCGCCGCCGACGGTGGCGGCAACCCGGCCGCTGCCGCTGCCGATCTGGTTGCCGACCACGCCGCCGATGATCGCGCCCAGCACGGTGCCGGCGCGGTTGCCGCCGTTGCCTTCGACGCGCTCGTAGACAGCTTCGTCGTCGCAGCGTTGCTCCTCCTCGCGCAGGATCACCCGCTGAAAGATCGGGTCGGCGCGCAGCACTTCGGCAAAGTCGTAGCTGACATTTTCGGCCGGTGGCGGCTGCTGGGCCGATGTTGCGAACGGAAAGGCCAGAGCGGCAGCAATGACAAGAATGGATTTGCGCATGATCGACCCGCGAATGATGGCGTGATGAAAACCGAACCGGGAGATCGCGCCCGACGGCCGCCATCCATGAAGTTTGCCGTCTGCGGGTGCGTGCTCCGGCAACTGCCGCAGGAACGCACCATCCCCCTACCGACCCCATTCCATCACCCGCCGGCTGAACCCCGGCTTTAACGCAAGAATAATGAACGGCATCCGATTCAGGCTTGCTAAAATAAAACGTCTCTCACGTGGCCTGCCTTCGATGGATGTGCGTCTGTTCAATAGCCTCAGCCGCTCGCTGGAAACCTTCCAGCCGCTCGACCCCGACCGGGTGACGATGTATGTCTGCGGCCCGACGGTCTACAACTACATCCACATCGGCAACGCCCGCCCGGCGGTGGTGTTCGGCACCCTGGCCAATCTGCTGCGACGGCGATACGGCAGCGTTGTGTACGCCCGCAACATCACCGATGTCGACGACAAGATCAATGCTGCGGCAAAGGCCGCCGGCGTGCCGATCGGCGAGATCACCACGCGCTTCGCACAGGCCTACCGGGACGATATGGCCGCGCTCGGCGTGCCGGCGCCGGACCTGGAGCCGCTGGCCACCGCGCATATTCCGCACATCATCGCCATGATCGAACGGCTGATCGCCAGCGGCCACGCCTATGCCGCCGAGGGCCATGTGCTGTTTTCGGTGGCGACCTATCCGGACTACGGACAGCTGTCGCGCCGCGACATGGACGAAATGCTGGCCGGTGCGCGGGTCGAGGTGGCGCCGTACAAACGCGACCCGGCCGATTTCGTGCTCTGGAAGCCATCGACGCCCGACCTGCCCGGCTGGGACAGTCCTTGGGGCCGGGGCCGCCCCGGCTGGCATATCGAATGCTCGGCAATGGCCGAGGCGCATCTCGGGGAGACCATCGACATCCACGCCGGCGGCGTCGACCTGCAATTTCCGCACCACGAAAACGAGATCGCCCAGAGCGCCTGCGCGCACGGCGGCAAGACATTTGCCCGCTACTGGCTGCACAACGGCATGCTCACCTTCGACGGCGCCAAGATGTCCAAGTCGGTCGGCAATGTCTCGCTGGCCCACGATCTGCTGGCCAAATACCCGCCCGAAGCACTGCGGCTGGCGCTGCTGTCGGCGCACTACCGGCAGCCGCTGGACTGGTCGGAAGGCCTGATCGAACAAAGCGTGCGTACCCTGGATCGCCTGTACGGCACACTGCGCGATCTGGCCGATATTCCGGTCGATGACGCGGCACGGGCGGTGCCCGACGCGATCGAGACGGCGCTGTGCGACGACATCAACACACCCGATGCGCTGGCCGTGCTGGCCGGCATCGCCGGCGCGGCGCGCAGGGCCGAATCCGATTCGGCGCGCCGCGCGGCGAAGGCTGAGCTGCTGGGCGCCGGGCTGGCTCTGGGATTGCTCCAGCAGGATCCGGCCGACTGGTTTTCGCGCGGCGTCTCGGGCGACGACGACAGCCGCATCCAGGCACTGATCGATGAGCGCATCGCGGCCAAGCAGTCGCGAGATTTCGCCCGCGCCGATGCCATTCGCAACCAGTTGATCGCCGAGGGCATCCAGCTCGAAGACACGCCGCAGGGCGTGCGCTGGAGGAGAGCGGGATGAACCACGCCACCACCACATCCACTTTCCCGACCGAAGCCAGCGCCGCCGAGGCGCAGGCGGCGATCGCCGAGGAATTCGGATTTTTCGACGACTGGTCGGAGCGCTACCAGTATCTGATCGATCTGGGTCGCAAGCTGCCGCCGTTCCCCGAGGCATGGAAAACCGAGGAGCACCGCCTGCACGGTTGCCAGTCGCTGGTTTGGATCGTCGCGCAAGGCGATACCGACCGACTCGATTTCCAGGCGATCAGCGATTCGGCCATCGTGTCCGGCTTGATCTATCTGGCGCTGCGGGTCTATTCCGGGCGCGGCGCGCGCGAGATCCTCGCCACTTCGCCGGAGTTCATCGCCCGCGTCGGGCTGGCCAAACACCTCTCCCCGACCCGCAGCAACGGCCTGGCCGCGTTGCTCGAATTCATTCAGCAGCGCGCCCGCCAGGTGCAGTCGGCCTGATCCGCGCTGGAACGAAAGGCGACCGCGAGCAGCCGCACGCCGATGCACTCCCCACCCGGCACGGACGCGGCCGGATTCGCCGTGCTAACGTCTTCGTGACATCCCTGCAACCCCAAGGTGTGCGTCCGTGAGCAAACCGTCGGCGGAGATCATCGGATTTCTGATTCAGTTGCTGGAATCGGTCGGCGTGGCGGTGATCCTGGGCGGCTTTCTGGTCGCCGCCGCGTTCTGGATCGCGCAGTTTCGCAGCCAGTCCAGCCACGAGGCGTACCTTGCGTTCCGTCGGCGCAGCGTGCGCGGCCTGATCCTGGGCCTGGAATTTCTGGTCGCCGCCGACATCATCAAGACCGTCACCATCGACTACACCCTGACCAGCCTGCTGATGCTCGGCCTGATTGTGCTGATCCGAACCTTCCTGGTGTTCGCGCTGCACCTGGAAATCGACGGCCGCCTGCCTTGGGATTCGGCAGAGAAGGAACCCGGAGGCCGCTGATCGCGGACGGCTGCGCATGGAGCGCTCCGCCCGGCGCATATTTCGCCGACCGAGGCGCCGTCCATGACGCCCGAGCGCCGAATCCGGCGCTGTGCCGCCACCGGCCCTGCTCAGTCGATGGTGAAGTCGATCGGCACCAGCCCCTGGGCGGCCACCGCCTGACCCGCGCGCATCGCCGGCACGAACCGCCAGCGCTTGAGCACCTGTTGGCGGGCGCTGCGATCAAGCAGCGCGTAACCGCTGCCCTGATGAATGTCGACTGCCACTGGCCGGCCCTGCGGGTCGACGCTGACCAGCAACCACACGGTGCCCTGCCAGCCGCGTTGCAACGCCAGACGCGGATATGGCGGCGGCGGGGCGTGTTCGTAGCGCAGGCTGGTGCCGGATGCCACGCCAGCGCCCTCACTGCCGGCATTCGACTGTGCCGTTGCAGCCGGCTGGCTCAGGCTGACCGCTGGCGGCGGCGCGATGAAATCGATCGGGCCGGCCACCTCGACCGGCGGCACCGGCGGCGGCGGAAGCGGATTTGCCCTGGCTTTCTGCTGGACGACCTGAGCCGGTGGCGGCACCGGCAGCGGGATCGGCTTGGCCGGGGGATCGACCCAGATAGTCGGCGGTTGCGTCCGTTCGACGGGTCGATCGATCAGACCCGGATCGATGCCGCGCAGGAGCAGCATCATCGCGGCGATATTGAGAACGAGAGCAAGGCTGATCCCGGCGACGCGGGACGGGTCCATCGTGGTGTTGCGATCTGCTGCGTATTCCATGATTCCTACTCCTGCCGGGGTTGGGACGTGGATTGAGCGCACCGCATGGGGGTCGACCACCCCCGTGTTGCTTCTCGCAGCCCGAGCATAGACCGGGCGATGGTCATTCGCCAAGCCCCGCCGCGAAGTGCGCTGCAAATGCCGGCGCAACGGGCGAAACGGCGCGCGAATCCGTTAACCTGAGCGGATTCCCGTCGTCATAGAAACCCATCGAGATGAGCAACGCCGTATTGCCCCTGTTTTTGCTGACGCTGTTCAGTGCCGGTCTCGCCGCGCAGCCGGCCACCATCGTGGCCGACCCGGCCGAGCTGGCCGCGACCGATTCGCGCATGTCGTCCTGGATTCAACGCTACCGGGCCGATCTGAAAAGCGTCGAACACGTCCACGACATCGCCTACGGCCTGCGCCGCGAGGCGGCGCTGCGCACCCTGCACACGGGTTGGCTGGACAATCTGCGCGCGCTCGACGACGCCGACTTCGGCGTGGAGGACCGGATCGACCGGCTGCTGTTCGAACGCGAGCTGCGCCAGAACCTGCAACAGCTGGACTTCGACGCGCGCCGCGTGGTCGAAACCGCGCCGCTGCTGCCCGGCCACGCCAAACTGATCGATCTTCTGGAGCGTCGCCGTGCGCTGGAGTTCGCCAAGGGCCAACCCAGCGCGGAAGTGCTGGAGCGGATTCGTCGCGAGCTGGCCGAACGCCTGTCGGCGGTCAAGCGCGACGGCGCCGAGGCGGCGCCCGGCATCCGGCCAGCGGTGGCGTTCCGGGCGGCGGCGATGCTCGAGCGATCGCGCAGCGCGCTCAAGGACTGGTACGGCTTCTACGCCGACTTCGACCCGGATTTCACCTGGTGGGTGAAGCAGCCCTACGAATCGCTGGACAAGGTGATGGAGGAGTACATCGACGCGCTGCGCGGCCGGCTGGCCGGCGCCGACGATCCGGAGACCATCATCGGCGACCCGATCGGCGCCGAAGCGCTGCAGGCCAGCCTGGATTTCCAGATGATTCCCTACAGCCCGGAGGAACTGGTTGCACTGGCCGAGCGCGAACTGGCCTGGACCCGCGCGCAGATGACCGCGGCCGCCAAACAAATGGGCTACGACGACTGGCGCAAGGCGCTGGAATACGTCAAGACCCGCTCGCCCGCGCCGGGCGAGCAGCCGGCGCTGGTGAAAGATCTCGCCGATGAAGCGGTGGGTTTCCTGCGCGAGCGCGGCCTGATCACCATCCCCGAACTCGCCACTCGCGACTGGCGGATGAACATGCTCAGCCCCGAGGCGCAGTTGCAGGCGCCGTTTTTCCTCGGCGGCGTCGACGTCTGGGTGGCCTACCCCACCGGCACCATGCCGCACGACAAACGGATGATGAGCCTGCGCGGCAACAACCGGCATTTTTCGCGCGCCGTGGTGCACCACGAGCTGATCCCCGGACATCACCTGCAACACTTCATGACTCAGCGCTACCAGCCGCACCGGCAATTGTTCGGCACGCCGTTCTGGACCGAGGGCTGGGCGCTGTACTGGGAATTCCGGCTGTACGATCTGGACTTCGCCAAAACCCCTGAAGACAAGCTCGGCATGCTGTTCTGGCGCGCCCACCGCGCCGCCCGCATCCAGTTTTCGCTGGGCTTCCACCTGGGCACCATGACCCCGCAGCAGGCCATCGACCTCCTGGTCGACAATGGCCACGAGCGCGAGAACGCCGCCGCCGAAGTGCGCCGCAGCTTTGCCGGCGACTATCCGCCGATTTACCAGGCGGCCTACATGCTGGGCGGCCTGCAATTTCTGGCCCTGCATCAGGAGCTGGTGGCCTCCGGGCGCATGACCGAGCGGGCGTTCCACGACCGCATCATGCGGGGCGGCCCGATGCCGGTGGAAATGGTGCGCGCGCGGCTGCTGGGCGAAGCGCCGGGGCCGGACTTCCGCTCGACGTGGCGCTTCTACAATCTCGAGCAGGCCGACTGATCGGCCACCGCGTTCTGAGCACCCCGGTCGCCCGACGAGCGGCCCGATGTGTCGCGATATCGCTGTTTGCCGCGCCGACCGATCGGCGCGGTGCGGCGAGGGCGGCCTCCGCCGAATACTTCAGGTTCGCTTAAGGGCATTGGCTTAATCTGTGATGGGTTTCGGCTTCGACCGTCGCCGCTCGATGGTCGTTCGACAGGCAGGCGACCGGACGGCATCCGGGCGTCTTCCGGCCCGCAAGGTGCCTGCCCCCTGGTTCCGCTGCACGTCGAGGAAATCGCGTCCCATGCATGTTGCGTTCCTGTTCTGCGCGCGCCCCGATCAGGTCTGGCACGGCGCACCGGTCGCATTCGAATTGTCGATGCTGCCGACCATCGGAACCGTGACGATTCATTGTCTCGATGACGCGAACGTCGCGGCGGTCGAGCGGGTCGCAGCAGGCTGGCCGGACCATCGCTGTCGCATCGAACGAATGCCCGTGCCTTGGCCGCTAGAGCTGGCCGACCGCCTTCTGAAGCGCTGGACCTCACCGGCCAAGAGCATCATGCTCCGCGTCGGCGGCCGCGAGTTCAGGGGGCTGGACGCATTGATCGTTCCCGACCTGACCAGCCTTCGGCTCAAGCATCGGCTTGCCGGGACCCCGATGGTGTTCACCAACCACGGTGCCGGCGATCGCGCGCGTGGCTACGACCCGCGCATCGCCCGGTTCGATTTCGTCCTCGTTGCCGGCCACAAGCTGGAGCAGCGGTTCCTGGCCGAGAACCTGATCCGCCCCGGCCACTACGCCATGGTCGGCTACCCGAAATTCGATGCCGTCGAAGCCGTGGCGCCGGCGCCGCCGAAACTGTTCGCCAACGATTTGCCGACGGTCCTTTACAACCCGCATTTCGAGCCGAGCCTGTCGTCGTATCAGCACTGGGGCGCTCAGGTACTCGATTATTTCCGCCTTCACGCCGACCGCTACAACCTGATCTTCGCGCCACACGTGAAACTGTTCGAGCGGCACGCGCGCTATCGCGTCGGTCTGCCGGCAAGGTTTCGCGATTGCCCGAACATCCGGATCGATCTCAACAGCCCCGCGCTGGCCGACATGACCTACACCCGCGCGGCCGATATCTATCTGGGCGATGTCAGCAGCCAGGTTTACGAGTTTCTGCGCCGGCCACGCCCGTGCCTGTTCCTCGACCCGCACGGTGTCGATTGGCGGCCCGACCCCAACTATGCCTGCTGGCAGCTCGGTCCGGTCCTCACCGAAATCGACGCGCTCGGCGAAGGGCTCGATCGCGCGGTTGCCGACCACGGACGCTACTGCCACATGCAGTTGTCCGCCTTCACCGACACCTTCGATCTGACGGCGGTTTCCTCGGCGCGACGGGCGGCTGTGGCGATCAGCGACTTCCTGATCGGAAAGAGCGCGACTGCAGACCCGATGCTACGGGATCAGAAGTGGCCGCCGTCGGCCCAGCCCCGCGTCGAATCGAGCGCAGCGCGCTGACCTGCCCGCTGCCCTGCGCCTTCAGTTCAGCGTCTCGGCAGCCGACTCGGCGGCTTTCAGCCGGGCACGAATCTGGGTCTGTAACCGACGCGCGCGCGCTATGGCCTGGGCGGCATCGACGGTGCGCACGCGGCCATCCTCGACCACCACGCGGCCTTCGATCAACACGGTATCCACGTGGCCGGCCTTGATCGCATAGACGAGGTGCGAATACACGTCATACATCGGCGTCAGTTCGGGGCGGTCGAGATCGATCAGCACGACGTCGGCGCGCTTGCCGGCTTCAATAGAACCGATCCGGTCGGCCAAACCCAACGCACGCGCACCGCCGAGGGTGGCCATGTCGAACACGGTCTTGGCCGGCAGTGCGGTGGCATCGCCGGAAACGACCTTGTGCAGCTTGGCGGCGCTGTCCATTTCCTCGAACAGGTCGAGGTTGTTGTTGCTGGCCGGGCCATCGGTGCCGATGCCGACCGCGATCCCGGCGGCCAGCAGCGCCGGCACCGGCGCCACGCCGGCTGCGGTCTTCATGTTGCTTTCCGGATTGTGGCTGACGCCGGCACCAGTGCGGGCGATGGCGGCGATATCGACAGCGCCGAGCCAGATGGCATGGTGCAGCAGCGTGTCCTTTCCGAGCGCGCCGATGCTGTCCAACGCCTCGATGCTGCCCATGCCGGTGGCTTCACGAACCTGGGCATCCTCTTCGCGCACCTCGGCGGCGTGAATCTGTAGCGGCACGTCGTACTTGCGGGCCAGTTCGTGGGCGCGCTTCACCACCGCCAGCGGCGTGGTGTAGAGGGCATGCGGCGCCACCGACGGCACGATCAGCGGGTGATCGCGATATTGCCGGATGAAGCGCTCCGCTCCGGCCAGCGCCAGCTCCGGTGTCTTGTAGTCGGGGGCCGGAAAACCGATCACGGTCTGACCCAGAACGCCGCGGATGCCGACCTCGACCGCCGCACGCGCCACTTCCTCTTCGAAGTAGTACATGTCGGCGAAGGTGGTGGTACCGCCCTGCACCATCTCGATGGCGGCCAGCAGGCTGCCCTGGTAGACGAAGGCCGCATCGACGTTGCCGGCCTCGGCGGGAAAGATGAAGTCGTTCAGCCACTGCATCACCGGACGGTCGTCGGCCAGTCCGCGCAGCAGGCTCATGGCGGCATGGCCATGGCTGTTGACCAGCCCGGGAATGACCAGCTTGCCGCGGGCGTCGATGCGCCGGTCGGCGCCCGGCAACGCTTCGTCGGGCTGCAACACCGCCACGATGGCGCCGCCGCGAATCGCCACGGCGCCACCTTCGATGACCCGCGACGTCGCATCCTGGGTGACCACGGTGCCGCCGTAAATCAGCACATCGACGGCGGCCGGCGGCTCGCCGGCGCCGACCGGACCACAGATCAGCGCAAGCGCAAGCGCACGCAAACGGGCGGAGAACCGAACTGTGGGGCGTTCAGTCACCCATCTGCTTCTGGCGGTGTTCCCAGCGCTCCTGGGCATCGATGGTCCGCTCGGCGGTGAGTCGCGCTTCGAGGCGATCCAGCCCGATCTCTTCGCCGGTATCCACGCACCAGCCGAAGCTGCCGTCATCGACCCGCTTGAGCGCGTCATCGATTTTTCCGATCAGCTTGCGGTAACGGTCGCGGGTGCGCAGTTCGAGCGAGTTCTCGGTCTCGCGCGTCGCGCGTTCCGCCTCATCGCCGATATCCCGCACTTCTTCCTTGAGATTCTCGATGGTCTGCTTGGATTCATCGACCAGATCCGCCCGCCAGGTAAGCAGCCGCTGCCGGAAGTACTCCAGCTGCAGCGGGCTCATGTATTCCTCGTGCGGGTCAGGCTTGTAACCCTTGGGAATGATCGGGCGACCCGATTCGTCAGTCTTGTAGGGCACCACCTTCACCTTCTGGGGCCTTACCTTATCGCGCTTGGCGCTGCCGGTGACATCCGCGACGGCCACATTGCGCGGCAACTTGCGCTCCAGTGCCGGCTTGTGCGCCGGGGGCAGCGGCGCGCGGCCTTCGCCGCGGGTTGCCGATTCGACCGGAGCGGCAGCCCTGACCGGCGACTTGCCAGCCATCGACCGCGAGGCGACGGGCTTCTTGGCACTGGCACCGGGAGCCTTCGCAGGTTTCGATTCAGTCTTGACCTTCGTCTTGGCCGGCGAAGCCTTGGCCGCAGGTTTCTTCACGGCTTTTGCTGTCGCCTTGCGAGCCGCAGAGGCGCTTGCTGCGCCCTTCCGCGCGGTTGCCTGCTTGGCAGGTGCTTTCTTTGCGATCGCTTTCTTGACCGTTGCTTTCTTGACCGTTGCCTTCTTGGCAGGTGCTTTCTTGGCAACCGCTGGCTTTTTTGCGGCCGCAGGCTTCGCGCCGGACTTCTTGGCCGACGTCTTGACTGCAGCGGGCTTCTTCGATTTGGCTACCTTGGCAGCCTTCTTCGCAGGCGCCTTTCCGGCAGTCGGCTTCTTCACCGCCGGCTTGCTGGCCGCCGGTTTGGCCTTCGCTGACGAGGATTTTCCGGCAGCAGCCTTGGCGGCCGGAGCAGACTTGCTGGATTTCTTGACGGCTTTCTTCACTGCCACGGGGGCGGTCCTTTGATCAAATGATGCACAATGGCGGCGTGTTATAGCCTAGAGTGGAAGCTAGGGCAACCCATTGACCTGTGTCATTCTCCGGCTGCCGATTCGATGAAGCCCTTTATCCTCCTTTTACTGCGCGTCTACAAGGCAATCCTCAGCCCGCTTCTCGGGCCTCGCTGCCGATTTCATCCCAGCTGTTCGAGCTATGCGATGGAAGCGGTCGAGCGCTTCGGGCCCTGGCGCGGAGGCTGGATGGCGGTTAAACGGATAGGCCGCTGCCATCCGCTCCACGAAGGTGGCTTCGACCCGGTGCCCGAAAGCCTGGCCGAGACCCCCGGCCGGCGGCCGGAAGATCGATGCGAGCACCATCACCGGTGAACGTTACCGCCTTTGCGTGGCAGCCCGTGCTTCTCGCGCTGCTGATCGGGCTGGCCGGATCGTCGAATTCACGGGCAGAAGCCGCCGTCGGTTCCGATGATCGGGTGATTTTTCCGACCGAGGCCACGCAGGGCGCCCTGGTGCTGGGCAAGGTTCCGGCCGGCAGTCGGGTGAAGCTTGGCGATCGAACGCTGCGGGTCACGCCCTACGGCACGGTGGTGTTGGGCGTCGGACGCGACCAAGCCGGCCCCATCGAAGTCCGCGTTGTCCCTCCGGACCGCCCCGAGCAGATTCAGATCATCGCCATCTCGCCCCGCGATTGGCCGATCGAGCGGGTCGACGGTCTGCCGCCCAGAACCGTCGCGCCGCCGCCCGAGATCGCCCGACGCATCGCGCGCGAGCAGGCTCGGGTGGCGCAGGCCAGGCTGCGCGACGAAGCGCGCGTGGGCTTCGCGCAAGAATTCAGCTGGCCGGTGACCGGCCGGATCAGCGGGCGCTTCGGCAATCAACGCATCTACAACGGCACACCCGGGTCACCGCACTCGGGCATGGATATCGCCGCACCCACCGGCACGCCGGTCCGGGCGCCAGCCTCGGGACTGGTCACCTTCGCCGATCCGGCCCTCTATTTGACCGGCGGCACCGTGCTGATCGACCACGGCCACGGCGTCAGCTCCAATTTCCTGCATCTTTCCCGGATCGACGTAAGCGAGGGCCAGAGTGTTCGCCAGGGCGAGGTCATCGGCGCAGTGGGCGCCACCGGTCGGGCCAGCGGCCCGCATCTGCACTGGGGAATGAACTGGTTCGACGTGCGGATCGACCCGCTGCTGGTGCTCGGCGATGCGGCGGCCAAAGCGAGCGCGCCGGCCGGAAACTGAACACCACCATCGACGCACGCCAGCTCGCGGCGCTGGACGCGAGACGACAAGCCAAGCGTTCGGTAACGCGCATCAGCCTGCGCGCCACCGACCCTCGCTTTTCTCAGGCCGAGTAACCGCCCGGAATGCCCTTGCTGGCCATGGCCACGGCGTCATGCGGATGCAGGCTCTCGAAGTGGCTGGCCCGGACCCAGAAATCCACCACGCGCTCATCGACATCCAGCGCCGACTGCAACCGACGGGCGGCATCTTCGCAGAACATCAGGTTTTGCCCGTTAAGGCGGGCGAACGCCTGCTCGTCCTCGCGCTTGACCGCCGTCTGTACCGGCGTCTTGACTGCGCCCTCAGCCAGATCGATCAGCGATTCGATCGGCAGGCTCTGGAAGCTGGGGATCAGCCTCACCTTCAGGTCGGCACGCGAACGCTGGCTGTGCGGCGTGGCGCAGATGCCCTGCTCGGTGCCCAACCAGGCCAGAACGGCATCGAAATCGAGCGGCTTGGACCGGTTGAAATCGATCAGGAAACGCTCCTGAATCAATTGCCTGGCGAGCGCCGCCGAGCACGGGCAGGTGCTGGAATAGACCACCGAATAGCCCAGCTCCACCGTGAACTGGCCGCGATCCATGGTCGCCTTCAGGGTGATCGGGTAGGAGCGCCAGCCCGCGTTGTCGCTGACCAGCGCCGGACGGCGGACCAGATAATCGAAGGCGACGTGGATTTCGGCGCGGTCGGACAATTCGGCGTGCGAGTTCAGGAACTCGCGCAGCACCCGGCGCAGCAGGCAGGGCGACAGCGGCTCGTCGCTGATCATCCGATCGATGTGCAGGTACAACCGCGACATGTGAATGCCGCGCACATCCGGGCGCTTGAGGTTGACGAAGGCATTGACCTTGGCGCCGGCCACGACCACATCGCCACTGGCCTGCATGAGCTTGACGGGCACTTCGATCTCACCCATGCCCACCCAATCGAGCTGGCCGGAGACCGAAGGCTGCGCTTCGCTGGCGATGTCGGGCATGACCCGCGCGGTATTTTCGGATACTGATGGGGCCACGAGGCTCTCCTCTCCTGATTTCGGGCGCCGGATGCGCACGGCATGAGACTAGGTGGGCGTCCGTGCAGGCAATGTCAACCCCATTGTACCGGGGAATGCCACACGTTTGCCTTGGGCGTCGGTCGGGCCTTGACCAAGCCGGCAAAAATTCTGTCGCAGTGGCTTATGGTTACGCCGATTGTCCGGAGATTCGGCCTTGCTGTACCGCTGACCGCCTCGACCAATGGCTTCGGTTCAGCATTCGCATCCGATTCGCCGCAAGCCGGTTTCGGATCACACGGCCGCCGCCTCACTGGCGTCCCAAGCCACCTGCGGATCGCGGCCAAGCGCGCATGGTTGCCGCGCTGTCCAGTGAAGACGAGGCCCAAAGCAAGGCGGCGCCCGACGTCGGCCGAGACCACCCAGCGCGATCTGGGCCGCAACATCGAGCGACTGGTGTGCAGCCTGCAAAAGCCAATATTGGTCGTCACCGACACCTTCGCCGAGCCGAAGCGGGTGATGATCGCCTTCGATGGCGGCACCGTCACCCGCAAGGGTGTGCGCATGGTCGCCGCCAGCCCGCTGTTCAAGGGGCTTCCGGTGCATCTGCTGATGTCCGGCAGCAAACGCCAGGACACCGACGAGCAGATCGACTGGGACAGGCAGACGCTCGAAGCCGGTGGTTTCGAGGTTTCGGCGGCGGTGGTCCCCGGCGATGCGGAACTGGTGATTGCCGGCGCGGTGGCCGAACGCGAGATCGACGTCCTGATCATGGGCGCTTACAGCCACTCGCCGCTGCGTCGCTTGCTGATGGGCAGCAAAACCACCGAACTGCTGCGCGCCACCCGGATTCCCACCTTGCTGCTGCGCTGAGCGCACGCGCCTGGGCGCCGACGCGCTACACTTCGCCCCTGGTCTGTCGCCGTAAAGCCCTCAGATGTCGCGCACTCCCGGTTGCCCGGTCTGCCTTCAGCCTCAGTGTCGGCATTTCATTGAGATCGACGGCAAACATTACTGGCGCTGCGCGAGCTGCGAGGCGACATTTCTCGATCCTTCGCAGTTGCCCGACCGTGCGCGAGAGCGCGACGAATACCGGCTGCACCGCAACGAGACCGGCGACCCGGCTTACCGTCGCTTCTTGTCCCAGCTGACCGTTCCCCTGCTGGCCCGACTGCCGACCGACCGATCCGGCCTCGACTATGGCTGCGGGCCGGGGCCGGCATTGGCCGCGATGCTGACCGAGGCTGGGCATCGCATGTCGGTCTACGACCCACTGTTCTTCGACGATGCCAGCGTGTTGCGCCGGCGCTACCACTTCATTACCTGCACCGAGGTTGCCGAGCATTTTCACGCGCCCCACGATCAGTTCGCCGTGCTGGACGGATTGCTTGAGGCTGGCGGGCTGCTTGCGGTGATGACCCGGTTTCAGACCGACGACGCGGCCTTCGCGGGCTGGCATTACCGGCGCGATCCAACCCATGTGACGTTCTACCGGCCCGCGACTTTCCAGCGAATCGCCGAGCAGCGGGGCTGGCAGTGCAGCTTTCCGGCCGACAATGTGGTGTTTTGCGAGAAACCTCGCGATGCAGGCACGACGGAATTGAATCGATGACCCCTGACCAACTCAACCGCTTCCGCGAGCGGCTGGAGCGACAGCGCGAGGACCTGCTTCGCATCGCTGCCGATGCCAGCGAATCGACCCGGCCGGTGGAGCTCGATCAGGCCTGCGTCGGCCGGCTGTCGCGCATGGACGCGATGCAGGGACAGGCCATCGCGCTCGAAACCCAGCGTCGGCGGGAGGTGCAGCTGGGCCGCATCCGGACCGCGCTGATCCGGATCGAGCACGATGAATTCGGGCTTTGCGTGACCTGCGATGAGCCGATCGCGCCAGCGCGCCTGGAAACCGACCCGGCCACGCCACTGTGCATCGGCTGCGCGGCACGGCGCGAGTACGGCTGAGTACGCCGAACGTCGCCTCCCTCCCGCGCAACGCGAAAATCGGTTCATCGAACCCGCCGGCTCGGCATCGCGCACCTGCCGACAGGCCTGTGCCGTGGCCCGCCGCCGTATTCTCGGCACCGAATCGCAGCGTTCTTGCGCTGGCAGCGGCGGGTCGATGCCCGACAATGGTCGTGTTGCCCGACCCGCCGGCACGGCGCACCATGGACGTTCGGGCGTTCCCCTTCCCTGCCCCGCCCGCAACCAGCTCGGGGCCTCATTCCACAGGAGTCGTTGCCATGAGCAAGAACCACGTCGTGATCTGTCATCCGGTTCGCACCGCCATCGGAACTTACGGCGGCTCGCTGAAGGACGTGCCGGCGCCCGATCTGGGCGCGGCGGCGATCCGCGAAACGCTCAAACGCTCGGGCCTGGCCGCAGAACGCATCGACGCGGTGGTGATGGGCAATGTCATCCAGGCCGGCGTCAAGATGAATCCTGCGCGCCAGGCCAGCATCGGCGCCGGATTGCCGGTCGAAGTGCCGGCGCTCACGGTCAACAGGGTGTGCGGTTCCGGCGCCCAGGGCGTGGCCAGCGCGGCGGCGGAAATCTGGGCCGGGCTGATCGATTGCGCCATCGCCGGCGGCATGGAAAACATGGACCGCGCGCCCTACCTGCTGCCGCAGGGCCGCTGGGGTGCGCGCATGGGCGATGTCGCGCTGCTCGACAGCATGCTGTTCGACGGGCTGAACGATGCCTTCAGCGGCAAGCATTCCGGCTGGCACACCGAAGACCTCGCCACCCGCACCGGGATCACCCGCGAAGAACAGGATGCGTGGGCGCTGCGCTCACAGACGCGGTTTTCGAAGGCGCAAGCCGGCGGCCTGTTCGACGCGGAGATCGTTGCGGTCGAAGTGCCCGGCCGCAAGGGTCCGACACTGTTCGAGCGCGATGAACACAACCGCCCCGACACCAGCGCCGAATCGCTGGCCAAGCTGCGCCCGGCGTTTCGCAAGGACGGCAGCATTACCGCCGGCAATGCGCCCGGCCTGAATTCGGCCGCCGCGGCGATGGTGGTAGCCGGCGCCGACTGGGCCGAGAAAAACGGCCTGCAGCCGGCCGCACGCCTGGTCAGCTTCGGCGTGGGTGGCGTGGAGCCGGGTTTCTTTGGGCTCGGGCCGGTGCCCGCCGTGCGTCAGGCGCTGGACCGGGCCGGCTGGAAGGTGTCGGACGTGGACCGGGTGGAAATCAACGAAGCCTTTGCGGTCATCACCCTCGCCTGCCTGCGCGAGCTCGGCTTCGCCGAGGACATCGTCAATGTCGACGGCGGCGCCATCGCCCACGGCCACCCGATCGGCGCCTCCGGTGCAGTGCTGACCACCCGATTGCTGCACTCAATGGCGCGCGACGGCGTACGGCGCGGCATCGTGACGCTGTGCATCGGCGGCGGCCAGGGCATTGCGCTGGCGCTCGAGCGGGCCTGAACCGACGCCGCACCCGGATCCGGATCGTCATCCGGCGCGTGCCGACAGCCCGACGACCGCGCTGGCGTTCATGGCTGTCGGTCGGCTTCGAGCTGGCCGTGGCGTAGCGCATCGATCAGCGGGCATTGCACATCGCCACGGGCGGTGCGGCAGCGTGTGACCAATTCGCTCAGCGCCCGCTCCATGCGCGACAGATCATCCAGCCGGGCACGCACCCCAGCCAGCGCGTGCTCCGCGTGTGCGCGGGCCTCACGGCAGTGGGCGCCGTCGTCGAGCCGCAGCAGTTGGCCCACTTCAGCCAGGCTGAAACCAAGCCGCTGCGCGGTCTTGATGAATCGCACCCGATCAAGCGCGGCGCGGCCTTAGCGGCGGATGCCGCCGTAGGGTTTCACCGGCTCGGCCAGCAAGCCCTCGAGCTGGTAGTAGCGGATGGTTTCGACATTGACCCCGGCCGACGACGCCAATGCGCCGATGGTCAGCGCCGGATCAGTCGGATCGGTGGAAAACGAATCCGTGGTGCGAGGCGGCATGGCGCTTGAATCCGTACCCAGGTACGGACCCAAGCTTAGCGCATGAATGACCCATCGCCCATCCAGACACCCGTATCCGAGACCCCGCCGCGCGGGGCGCTGGCTGCCGGTGCGTTGGCAGCTGTGCTGGCGTCGGCCTGTTGTGTCGGGCCGCTGGTGCTGATCCTGCTGGGCCTGTCCGGCGCCTGGATCGGCCATCTGGTGGCACTGGAACCGTATCGACCGTGGTTTGTGGCAGTCGCGCTGATTGCCCTGGCGCTGGCCTGGCGACGCCTCTGGCGGCCGGCCATCGCCTGCGCGCCGGGCCAACTGTGCGCAACCCCACGTGCCAACCGGGCCTACAAGCTTGTGTTTCTTTTGGTCGTTGTTCTGGTTGTCATCGCGCTTGGATTCCCGCTGGCTGCGCCGCTGCTGTATTGAAACCGCTCACGCGGACCCCAGCGGACGGTCGCATTCACCCATCACGGAGAACGCGATGAAGCCTTCAACCATCTGCCTTGCCGGCCTGATACTGGCGATAACGGGAACGCTCTGGGCCGTCGAGCAAACGGTCACCCTGTCGGTACCCGACACGAACTGCCCGGCCTGCCCGATCACCGTGAAAAAAGCGCTGACCCGGCTCGATGGCGTCCGCGAAGTGCGTCTCGACTACGCCGGGCGCACCGTGCAGGTCGGCTACGACGACCAGCGCGTCGACATCGACGCACTGACCCGCGCCACGCGAGATGCCGGCTATCCGTCATCAGCTGTTGGAGAAATGGAATGAGCGCCCCCTGCTCGACGCCACCCTGACCTGCCCCGAATGCGGCCATGCCCGGACCGAACGCATGCCGACCGACGCCTGCCAGTGGTTCTACGAATGTCGCCAGTGCGCCACCCTGCTGAAACCCAAGCCCGGCGATTGCTGCGTGTTTTGCTCCTACGCCGACCTGCCCTGCCCGCCCGTGCAGGGTAAAAGTACTCATGAGCGGTTTCAGAAAGTAGGGCGGCCACATCGGCATCTGCGTCCCGGGCCGCGTCCAGCACGAGGTCCCGCAAGCATTCCACGACTGGCTCGCCGCGCGCGCGTAGGCGCGGCAGTTGTAGGAGCGGTGGCGCGAAGCGCAAGCCGCGATCAGATCGATGGGCAAACGGACCCCATTGCCACCCTGACCGGTAGTTCATCCCGATCCCGTTCGCCCCGAGCATAGGCCCGCAGGGCCGAAGTCGAAGGGCACTCAAGCCCCACAGTACTTGCCCACCCCGCGTTTCGGTTAGAGTATCCGACGGCTAGGTTCTTTCATCATGCCCAGCGCCCAGGAAGTCCTTCATCGCCAATGGCTGATGCTGCAGTGGATCCCACGCCACCCGCGCAGGATTACTGCACGAGAGCTGGTCGACCGGCTCGAGGTCGAAGGCTATGAGGTGACCAAGCGCACCGTGGAGCGCGATCTGGCCGCGCTCTCGGGAGTATTCCCGCTGACGGTGGACGACCGGACCCGACCGTTCGGTTGGAGCTGGCAGCGCGATGCAGCTTCGTTTTCATTGCCGGGGATGTCGCCGCTCCAGGCGATGGTGCTCCAACTGGCCCGCGGCCACCTCGAGCCGTTGCTGCCGGCGCACCTTTTGGGCCGTCTGGAGCCTTATTTCGCCCAGGCCGGGAACACGCTCAAGCAGGTGGGACATCCGGGCAGCGTCGGCCAATGGGCGGAGAAGGTCGCGGCCATTCCCGCCACGCAAGCCCTACTGCCCCCGGAGATGGATGAAGACGTGCTGATGACGGTGCATCAGGCGCTGCACCTGGGTCTCCAACTCGAGGCCGAGTACCTGCAAAAAGGCGCCGCGGCCCCCAAACCCTATCGCGTGCACCCGCTCGGTCTCGTGCAGCGGGGCGCGGTCACCTACCTCGTCTGCACTTTGTTCGACTACGACGACGTGAGGTCCCTGGCCCTGCACCGCATGACCTCGGCGACCCTGGGCGATGAGCCCGCCCGATCGCCCACCGGCTTTTCCCTCCAGGCCCACCTCGCCAACGGGGCTTTCGATTTTGTCGACCGTGGCCCGATCGATCTCCAACTGCGGATGGAGGCCCCCGCCGCGGAGCATCTGCGCGAAACCCGCCTCAGCACCGACCAGCGGATCGAGCCCGACGCCGAGGTTGGCTGGGTATGCATCAGTGCCACCGTGCGCGACACCTCCCAATTGCGCTGGTGGCTCTTGGCATTCGGCGACCAAGTCGTGGTGCTCGCTCCCCCTCATCTCCGTGACTTCCTGAGGAGCACCGCATCGGGTTCCTTTAGGCACTACCACTCACAGCCGGAAGAAGGAGTTGGCAATGACTGAGATTAGCGACATGCCGCCTCGAGTTAATCGGCCTGGCGCTTCACATGGTTTTGCGGCGGGTTCAGCCGACCGATCAGGTAATCCTCCAGCGCTGGCGCGAGGTAGTTCGCTTCCTGTGGAAAGCCAATGGTCCCGACCACGTCCACTTTGAGAGCTTTCCATTTCTCACGCGGAAGATAGCCAGTCGAGTTGCTTCGATCCCGCAGGAAGACATGCGACATCAGTCGCCGACTCAACCCCCTGTCCTGGTAGATGCCGCCTCCACGGCTCGCCCCGAGCCCGATATAGAGCAACTCGTCACCGCGGAGCAACGCGTAGACACCTGCCAGACGGTAGTTGGGCACGGCACCGTGCCAGTTCCAGGAAAAGTCCCAGGGAGGAGGCGGGAAACCCAACCCCCAGTGAAGGCGAAAGAAATCCTCGGTGCACTGTTCAACTTCTTTCCGACTGGTCATTTCAGCTCCGGCGGGCATGGGATTACCTCTTGTGTGCTCGGGTGGATGGATGAGGGTGAATGATCGAGGGGCGGGCAGCCTCGTGGGCGGCCCTCAGAAGCACCCTGCGCATGCGGCTTTCGAGCGGGCCGTTGCCGGGGAAGCATCGTTCCGCGTGGCGGGCCAGCGCGTCGGGCAGTCGCCTGATTAGAGCCACTCCCACCTCAAAGTAACTTTGCGGGTTCTTGCCGCTTGCGCCATTGGCGCGATACTTCGCGAGCGCCACGGAATCCATCTGGCGATATCCGGCGTCCAAGAGACTCCGAAGTTCTTCGATTGCTACCCGCATGGCGCTGCCGGGATCGATGATTGCGTTGCGGGCGGCCTTCGCCTCCTGGAGGCGCCAGGTGCCGTCGGTCAGGGGTCTCCAGGCGGCCGTGGCTCTTTGTCCGCTCCGGGGGCAATGGAGGGAAACGATCAGAAGAGTATATCGGGCCACGTCGGGGTGGAAGGAGGCAACGCAGTGCTCCATATCCTGGGCTTCTCCCACCAGGTCCTCCAGGGACGCCAGAACCCGGGCTTCGACCCTGGAGGCGATCAGGGAATGCGGTCCGAACAGCAATTCCGCCTTCGCTGAAGGGTCGGCGGCTTGCCTCCTAAGCGGCCGAAGTTCGTCACCCTCGCTCCTTACGAACGCATGCCAACGGGCTGAAAGCTCGATGGACTCCCTGAGACCTGTATCTTTGAACCACGCACGAAATGCCGCCGCGAGAAGCGGCCCGTCCGGTGTGGCCGTTCCCGACAGGCGTGAGTGCAGGTCGGACAGGTTGTCCATCGCGGTATCCCACCAGTCCCTCAGGGTGAAGACCAGATCGAGCGCGTCGCGGTCCGCCAGCGATGCCCAGGTGGAGAACCAGCCAATGACCTCGGACTCGCGTCCAATGGTGCGGATCAGGCAATGCCTCTGCCAACCGAGGCTGGGTCCGTCTCCCGGGACGATCGTCAGCAGGGCCATGAGGCGGCGGAGATCTTCGTCGGAGGGCATGGGCGCGCGAGGTCCGAGCGCCGCGTGGATCTGTGCGAGTTCCCGGACGCCAGGAATTCGCGTCGTGTCCAGATGGGTGGCGGCCATTTCCGCCTTGATCAGGCGCTTGGACACCCAAATCGGGCAGCCCACATCTGTGGCCAGAGCGTGGCGGAGTTGATTTCCGTCGTCGACGGCCCGGGTCGTCCCGGGCAGGTGTCCGCGTGAGGACTCAAGCGAGAGCAGAGGGAAAAGGCACGCCACGTCTCTCCGGCGCAAGCGTCGGAGGGGATCCCCCTCGGCCTCGAGGAACCGAGCATGGTCGACGCTGAAGGCAGAGCCATCGAACGGGTAGACCTCGCTCCGGATCGCCTGGCGGATGTCGTCCAGATCCCGCTCAATACGGAGAGCCAGGGCGGTGGTCATGCCCTCCACCTCCGGGGCCTGCCGGCCATGGTGGAGCCACGCCGGGGGAATCGGCAGTCCGGCCAGCACTTTCTTGGCCAAGGCCGGGATGTGGTCGAGCATAGAGGCCAGTTCAACGTCATCGCGGCGTGCGTAGGCGATATCGCGCTCGGGCCCTGGTAACGCGCTGCCCAGAACATCCCAACCGACGCCGGACCGGGCCAGTGGGACGGATTCGCAACGCAGCCGACCCTCCGGGTCCACGATCAGGCGAAGCGCTTCGCCGCAGGTGAACACGGTTATCCGGTCTGCAGATTGCCAGACCAGGACGCCGAGTCGGGCGCCCGCCGATGTCGGGTCGTCGGGTCGGGTCATGACATAGAGCGGAACGCTCAGGCGCGCCCGATCCCAATCGTCAAGGTGCGACGCCCAATCCAGCAGGGCGATGCGGTACGGGGTGTCTTGGAGTAGTCCGGCGATCGAAGTTGCCGGCACTGATGCATTCCAGTCTTCCTGGAAGTCCGATCGGACCCATTCCGGGCACGGCGGCGCCAGAACGATCCCAAGCAGATCCTGGATCACGGGATCCGCGAGGTATCGGGGGGCGATGGCCTGCTCCGGTGATCCGGCGGAAAGAGCCCCGAACCCGATGACGCCTGCGCCACGCAGCCAGTCCAGCCATTGGCGGAGGCGCCGGAAAGTACTTCCCTGCGGCATCCTGGCGTTCGACAGGCCGACGTCGAAAGGTAGGACCGGGGTCATCCCACGCGCCTCGGTGGTCCCGATCAACAGGACCCGCCCGGAGGCGAGCCTCAGGGCGTTTGCCAGCTCATTGGCTTCTCCTTGCCGAAGGCCGGACCGGATCAGCCGGATACGGCAGTCGCCAGTCGGCGTCGCAGAAAGTTCAGCCAGGCAATAGCAGTCGAGAGGGTGCATGGTTGTGCCGGGTCGGTTACATAGGCGGGCACTTCGCGTCCCCGAGATGGGGCCGGCAGGTCCGCTAGCCATCATCACCGCAGCTGCGTCAATCCGTGTCGCAATGAGCTTGGGGCCGGCGCTGCCCGACGAGGCCATGACACCCGTAGCTGCCGAATCTGCTACGACACGTGCGTATAGGAAGTTCAAACGTCCTTTCCGGAGAGTCTGGCGAGTACGCGGCGGCCGCGCAGGCGCCGGTTGGGGCTCGGATCGGAGGTCCGCGCGTTGGATTTCGGCTGCGCGGGGCCCCGCAGCGGTGCAGCCCGGGGCCATTTCTTGCCGATTCCCAGCAGCGGGCCGAGCGCAGGCTCGCGGGGCATGGCCGCATCGTGGCGTCTTCCCGTTTTCGCCCTCGGCAGCGGGGAGGTCACGCGGCTTCCACCGGCGGCGCACGCGCTGCCGGCCGGTAGTGTGTTTGCTCCCGCGCGCCGTGCTTCTCGAAGTGGGCGAGGATGGCGCGGATGGCGGTTAGTTCCTCGATGCTGGCGACGATCCGCACGGCGCCGCCGCAGTGAATACAGGTGGTGATGTCGATGCCAACCAAAATCGCCTGGAGCGATTTGGAACAGCCAAGGGCTGGCCCGAAGGGCGCAGGGCAGGATGCCCGGAGTAGCACCCGCTTGAGGCGTTGCGCCCGGGTTATCGGGCGGCGCCTCCGGTGCAGTGCTGACCACCCGATTGCTGCACTCAATGGCGCGCGACGGCGTACGGCGCGGCATCGTGACGCTGTGCATCGGCGGCGGCCAGGGCATTGCGCTGGCGCTCGAGCGGGTCTGAGCCGGCGCCGCACCCGGATCGTCATTCGGCGCGTGCCGACAGCCCGACGACCGCGCTGGCGTTCATGGCTGTCGGTCGGTTTCGAGCTGGCCGTGGCGTAGCGCATCGATCAGCGGGCATTGCACATCGCCACGGGCGGTGCGGCAGCGTGTGACCAATTCGCTCAGCGCCCGCTCCATGCGCGACAGATCATCCAGCCGGGCACGCACCCCAGCCAGCGCGTGCTCCGCGTGTGCGCGGGCCTCACGGCAGTGGGCGCCGTCGTCGAGCCGCAGCAGTTGGGCTCGATCGGCGAGATGGTTTTCAGCGCTCCCCGCCTGTGTTCGATCGCAACCAGCCGACGATGGTCTCCAGCGTGGCAGGGGAGATCGTCTGTTCGATCGTTGCGTATTCTGTTGGTGCGCCGGTCTCGGCCTCCTGGAAAAAGTGGTTCAATCCAGAGAGTGTCCTGACATCGGCATGATCGCCGAGCGCGGCGCGCCAGGCCTGAGCTTCGCTGGCGACGTCGATCTGCCGGTCCTTGTCGCCGTAAAGTGCGAGCACGGGAATGACAGCGGACGTCAATGCCGGACGCGGGTCGAAACTCAGCGAGAACCGCGCCTGCGGCTGACCGATCGCTTGCACGAGCTGGCCGACGACTGCGTCTTCCTGTCCACCGAATGCGGCGCGCTGCTCGGGCTCGAGCCCGGCCAGCGATTGCTCTGCCGCGGCGCGCATGGCCGGCTTGGCGTCTGTGCCCGCGTCGACATCAAGAGCAGCCTCGGCCATTGCGAGTTGAAGCCTGACTATTTGATTTGACGACTGCGCAGCCTCCGATCGAAGCCCTTCGATGCCGGGTCTCGCCGGGGCGCCGAGCAGCACCAGGCCATTCGCAGCCTGGTGGGCCTCGATGGCCAGCGCGCTGATGCGGCCACCCTCGGAGTGCGCGACGATCCGGATCTGTCCGGCGTTGACCGATTCGTGCCCGCGCAGGAATTCCGCTGCCGTGGCGATATCGCCGGCCAGCTGCTCGGCGGTGGCTGCTGCAAACTCGCCTTCAGAATCGCCGATGCCGCGCTCGTCGAATCGCAGCACCGCGAAGCCGGCGCGGGTCAGGTAATCGGCCAGCACCAGCAGCGGGCGGTGGTTCATGAATGTTCCGTCGCGGTCGTGCGGCCCGGCGCCGGCAACCAGTACGATGCCGGAGAAAGGCGCTTGCTCGTCAGGCAGCGTGAGCGTACCGGCCAGGGACGTTCCGGCGTTGGCGAACGTTACGGCTTCTGATCGGTACGGCAGCGGTGCTTTCGGCTCCTGCGGCCTTACCGTACCGGCGACGTCGGCTTGCGTGCGATCCAGCACCAACGGGAAGGACTGGCCGGCCTGACTGAAGCGACCGTCAATCCGTTGTTCGGCAGCCTGCCATTGGCCCTCGTAGCGTGCATTTCCCGGCAACGGCATCGCGATCGTAATCGAAGTGTCCGATATCGTGATCGACTGTAGCGGCAGCCCCATCGACCCGTGGGCGGGAACATCCATGCTGCCGGTCCACCCGCCATCGGCGCCGGTGTCCAGGTGATAGACGATATCGAGCTCTTGCTGGCCAGCTTGCAGCGTTCCCTTCCAGTTGCCGGCCGGCCACTCTGCCGGGTTTTCGGCATGCAGTCCCGCGGCACTCAGGACAAGAAATGCGGCAATGGTCGCTCGGTAAGCGGTTTTCATTTTTGTATCTCCAGATCAGAGAATGCGAGATGCGCTCACATTGCGTCCTTGAGAAAGAACACTTCTTCCAGCGGCACTTCGAAGTAGCGCGCAATTTTCAGCGCGATGATGGTGGACGGCACGAACCGGCCCACCTCGATGGTGCTGATGGTCTTTCGGGATACGCCAATCGCGTCGGCTAGGTCTGCCTGGCTGAGCTTGTGTTCGGCGCGGAACACCCGGATCCTGTTGCCCAGTTCGTCACTCATCGCTGCTGCCCGAACGCGTGAAGAACAGAAAGGCGATGCTGAACAGCAGCAGCATGATGGCCAGAACGCTCTGGATGACGATTTTCAGCGGCATTTCCGGAAGCCATCCGAGTACCAGGTCATCCAGGCCCTGCAATATCACAAACACCACGAAGCTCAGCATCCATGACTTGGCCATGGCTTTACGAAACGCGATCTGGAGGAAGCCGTCTTCGGCCAGGTGCTGTCGACGCAGGCCGGGGCTCATCGACCGGAATTTCCAGAAGTAGAGAAGTGCCATCAACCCCAGGATGGAAATCGCCAGCACCTTCACGGCAATGTCGATAATCGCGGCTGCCGGCTCGCTTGCAAAGAATTCCGCGACGGACAGGCAGAACACGAGGGCGACCGCGAACATCGACCATGCCAGGAGCTGGATGGTGCGATCGGCGAGCTCCGCGGGGGAGGGTGTGGTTTGTGCATTCATTGTTGTTCTCCTATGGAACCTCTGATCAATTGTCTCCGGCGTCATTGCGAGCGCAGCGAAGCAATCCAGTGCTTTGTTTTTCGACACATTTCTGGATTGCCACGTCGCTTCGCTCCTCGCAATGACAGTTTCTTCAGAGCATCCCTATGGTGCTAAGGAAGGGGATGGCGGCGATCAAAGGGTGTCAAAACGTAACCTTGTAGTTACAGTATGACACCCATAGGTTTCATCATACCAGATTCTTCGGATTTGTCAACCATTGGCCATTCCGTACTGTCCAGGCTTCGCTGCCCGCCAGGCCTGTGGATGGACGTATCCCCCTGTTCCCCGATCTTGCCCCCGAAGGCGATTTGCGCGTCGCCCGCTCCATTGGGAAGGAAGTCCCCAAGAGGAGCTCCGGTTTGGTGTCTGCAAAGACTTCGGTGCTCGCTGGCGGCAGCATCGGTGCCGCCCTGTTATGCGGCGCGACACTGCGCCAACTGGACCAATTGCGCCATGGCCAGTCGGTGGTGGTCGAAGGCGACGAACGCCTGGGGTTCGGCGATGCCCAGTCCAGTTCGAGTGCGGAAATCCAGGCGCTCGACGCGGCCCGGTGGCGGCTGAGGGTTCCCACATCCCTTCACTCCAGCACCCCCAGCCGAAATGGAGAGGTAGCGGGTGGTTCCGTCCACGGCCTGGCCGGAGCCAGCCGGGGTTGACCAGTTCCCAGCCTATCCGCCACAGGCTGAGCGTGGAGCGCCGCCGACGTCTCGCTTGGCCATGCGCCAGCAGCCGCGTGTCGTCCCGGTCGCGACGGGCGATCGCTGCGGGGTAAGAAAGGGGTCGGAAAGGGCGTCCTTCACTGATGCATCCGTGCCCGGCGCGGCGTAGCGTGCGTGGATGGCTCGACCGATCCGACTGGAGTTTGCGGGGTCGTTTTAGCGGCGTATAGGAAGTTCAAGCGTCCTTTCCGGAGAGTCTGGCGAGTACGCGGCGATACCACCGACGGCGGCTTCGCCGCCGTCCAGGACTCGAGTTTCTCGGCGGAATGGCTGGAAATTCCAGTCTGACCCTCATTTTTTTCAATTCGGCTCTTCGTGTCGTTGAACCTTCAACACTCGCAGTTGCCGTACGCGCTGCCCTGGCAGAAGAGCTTGCCGGCCTGCCCTATGCGTCGACATTGCCCGAGGACAACGGCTATCGCTTCGCCACGACCACGCCCGTGCCCGACGCGGACTGGTACGGCAATCGACGGCCGACCGTCGACGGCTTTCTGGTCTTCGCCAACGCTTCCAGCCGGATCAGTTTCGCGGGCTCGGCGCTGGTGGTCATCCGGTTTGCGGCCGGCGGGGAAAACGTGCAAACCGAGACGTTCCGCGCCACGCTGAACTCGGTGGACGTTACTTCGCTCTTCCAGCACGACGCCACCTACAGGGGATACGCGGCTCGCTTCGAGCCGGGAAATTCGCCCTTGGAGGTGGGCAACAATGTCCTGCTCACGTCGGTATTGGGAACGATCCCGGGGATCATCGACAAACTTTCGAAGGAAACCGACAGGCTCGCATTTACGTTCGCGCAGTAGCCATCAACGAAGAAGGAGGCCCCGCGCGGCGCGCGCGAGGCCTCCTGTTTGGTCCGCTACGCGATCTACTCTTCTGCGGCGCGATCAAATCCCGTCGCCCAGCCCTCCGGAGGGCTGGCGCCACGGCAGCATCCTGTCCTTCCCTGCCGTGGCTTACGTAGGGACTCGACCGACGCCAGCGCCGACCGCACTCCCGACGAAAAGCGCTGCGCGATGACTTGGGCGCAACGCCTCAGGCGGGCGCTACTCCGGGCATCCTGCTCTGCGCCCTTCGGGCCAGCCCTCGGCTGTTCCAAATCGCTCCAGGCGATTTTGGCTGGCATCGACATCACCACCTGCGTTCACTGTGGCGGTGTCGTGCGGATCGTGGTCAGCGTCGAAGAACCAAAACGCGATCCGCGCCATCCTCGGCCACTTCGAGAAGCACGGCGTGCTGGAGCAAGCGCACTACCGGCCCCAGCAAGCGACCCGCCCGCTGCGGCCGCGTGACGGCCCACCGGCCGCACAGCCCGTCCTGAACGCAGTCGAAGAGTCGAAGGGCCGACGGCGAAATCCCAACCCGCTCCGATGCGGCTACGAGCCCGGAGGCTTGCGCTCGGCTCGCTGCTGGGAATCGGCAAGAAATGGCCCCGGACTGCACCGCTGCGGGGCCCCGCGCAGCCGAAATCCCAAGCGCGGACCTCCGATCCGAGCCCCAACCGGCGCTTGCGCGGCCGCCGCATACTCGCCAGACTCTCCGGAAAGGACGTTTGAACTTCCTATTCGCCGAAGGGCGCCACCTTTGCCCGGAGGAAGAAGGCCAACAGCACCCCTGGCCGGGATATCGCGCTAATCGGGAGGCATGATCGAACTGCCTGCTCGCAACGCTGCCCATCGCAACACCCTAAACGGTTCAGGGTGTTGCACTTGAAGTTTGAGTCTAAGCTGTCTGCCCATCGCAACCCAACCCGAAACTACGGGGTGATGAACCAGAACCGGACCGAGCGCAGCGAAGGCGTAGCCGCTCAAAAAAATGGGGTCTCGCCCGCGCGCAACGAGTATCTTATATTTCACCGGCTTATTGCAGAGCTTCCCAAGGGGACTGCATGTCAGACGTCTTTATTTCCTACAAAGCGGAGGACCGCCGGCGCATCCAGCCGCTGGTGCAGGCGCTACAGTCGGACGGCTACACGGTCTGGTGGGATCAGCACATCAGCACCGGCGACGAATGGCGGCAGACGATCGAACGGCAGCTCGAAGCAGCAAGATGCGTGATCGTCGCCTGGAGCAAGCGCTCGGTCGGGCCTGAGGGACAATTCGTCCGCGATGAAGCCGCCCGGGCGCAGCAGCGCCGCGTTTACGTTCCCGTCACAATCGACAACGTTCGCATTCCGCTTGGTTTTGGCGAGAGCCTTGCGACCTCGTTGCGCGGCTGGCGCGGTGACCCGTCGGATCCACATTATCAGGCAGTACTGTCGACAGTACGGCGAATTGCGGGAGGCGGCTCCCAAGAAAGGACGGCGAAGCGCCCACAGCTGCGGATCGGTCGACGTGCGGTGATCGCCGGGTGTGCCATTGCCTTAGCCGCCGCCGGCGTGGGCGGCTGGGTCCTGTTGAAGCGCGGCGTGGCTGACGCAGCGAGCAGCATCGCGGTGCTTCCGTTCGCCAATCTCAGCGCCGATCCGGCACAGGCCCACTTTGCCGACGGCATCGCAGGAGAAATCAGAAATACCCTCACACGGGTTCCGGGGCTGAAAGTCGCAGGCAGCACGTCGTCCGTTGCCGTCCGCGAGGACGATGCTCAAACGGTCGCTAGGAAGCTTGGAGTCGCCAACATCCTCACCGGGAACGCGCGCCTGACTCCATCGACAATCCGCGTAACAGCCGAGCTGATCGACGGCGAGACCGGGCTGACCAAATGGTCACAGAACTACGACCGCGCCCCCGGTGACGCAATCAAGATTCAAACCGATATCGCGGGAGACGTCGCGCGCGCCCTCGCAGTCGCGCTCAGCGCAAGCGCCAAAGAATCGCTGGCAGCCGGAGAGACCAGCAACATCGCCGCTCAGACCCTCGTCTTCCAGGCCCGGAACGAGAGCTATGAACTTACGGTGCCGGCCCTCCAGCAGAGCCTGCAACTGCTCGAGAAGGCCATTTCGTTCGATCCGAACTATGCGCGCGCCTACGCAATGAAATCTTTTGTGGCCAATAATCTGGCGAGTCTAACCGCACGCACGTCGGCCGAGTTGGCGAGTGGCCGGGACCAGGCGCTCCAGTACGCGAAAGTCGCGCTCTCCATCGCGCCGGACCTGCCAATCGCACGCTCCGCGCTCGGGTTCGCGTATGCGCTCAAACTGCAGATGGGCGAATCGATTCGCGAGCACAAGATCGCGCTCTCGCTCGCCAGCGGCGATCCTGATGTCATACGCAATTACGGCTTTGCCATGAGCATGATCGGCGAACCAGAAGAAGCGCTCCGGTATGTCGACGAAGCGCTTGCGCTCGATCCGCTCAACTGGGTCTCACATAGCGCGCACGTGTCTGTCTTGTTCGACGCGCGTCGCTACGAGGAGGCCGTCCGCTATTCTCTGAAGCTGGAACAGGAATCTCCCGAGCTGTTCAGATTCCCGGCTTTGCTCGGGCATTCGCTGCTGATGCTTGGTCGAATAGAGGAGGCGGCGCTCGCGTTCGGGCAGAACATCACTGGTGAAGCATTGCTGGCTGCGAGGAGCGGCAATCGCGAGCTTGCTTTTGCCAAACTCGCGGCATTGGAGGAGCGCGATCGCGAATTCGGGGGTGTTGATTCCGCCAGGATTTACGCGCAGCTGGGCGACAAGGACGCCGCGTTCGAAGCGTTGAATCGCGCGTGGGAATTCCGCGACTCCCGTCTTCTGGATCTCAAGACCGACCCCTATCTGGACCCGCTTCGCGGCGATTCCCGTTTTACGGCGCTGGTAAAAAGGCTCGGCCTGCCTGCCTGACCTCCAATTTTTCGACCGAACGAGCGATAGCCGGATCTTCGCCGTTGGCTGAGACGGTGCGAGGCAGCTCAAGATGAATCTCCATGCGATCATGGAAGCGCTTAAAGACTGGGCGCATCAAACTCCCTTGGTAAAGCGCCTTTGGGTCTTCGGGAGTAGAGCTCGGGTTGACCATCGCGCCGACTGGTCTCAAGATTCAAGTGCAACACGTTTGGTGAATTCAGCAATGACTTCGCTCATGAGCTCAAGCCGCGCGCGCCTGCCGCCGCTGCGTCAAGTGCGCGCGAACCCGTGCCGGCGTCAGCGCCTTCGACGGATCGGCTTCCAGCGCCATCGCGGCTGGAACGACCTGCTCACGCAACCACGTCTCGACGGCGCGATCCTTGTCCATCAGCGCGCGCAGGCCTTCGCGGATCACTTCGCTTTCGCTCGCGTATTCGCCGCCGGCCACCTTGGCCTTCACTGCGTCGGCCAACTCGTGCGGCAGGGTGATGCTGAATTGCTGGGTGGAACGCATGGCGTGACCTCCGTCTCAATACGATTCAATACTACTGATCCGACCGCGCACCTGCAGCGGCGGCGCGATCAATCAGGCCACGCCGACGTTGCGGGTGTTGGAGCGGCTGGGGTGAAGCCTGGACCTCGGGACCCTGGACCTCGGGAACCGGAAGAGCGCGGCGAGGCCGGATTGATGGTTGACTGACATCCCGACGCTCTACGCGCCGTGGTCGCAGGCTCAAAACGCGCCGCGCTGGAGCCGCGCGGCAACGCCGTTGGTCTCCATGAACAGAATATTCTGCGCGGGAGTCTCGACCGCACGAACCACCACATCGGTGTAATCGAAGTTGGGGCTGGTCGCAAGCAGGGCGCCCAGGTTGTCCAGACTCTTGCGAATATCGCGCCCGAAGTTGCGCGGCGCGTAGATGCCGGCGAAGCGACCGCGCAGTTCCCAGCCATAATTACACCCTGCTGAAACCCAAGCCCGGCGATTGCTGCGTGTTCTGCTCCTACGCCGATGTGCCCTGCCCGCCCGTGCAGGCCAGTGGAACCAAGGCTGGCTGCGGCTGCGGTCAGGATGACAGCGCGCTCAGGTCAAGTTAAAAGTGTCGGCCAAGGCACTACTTGTTTGTAGTAATTCGGTGTAGATTTCGACTTCTACCGTGTTTCCGGTCTCGATGTTTTCGACCCGGACGACACGGGCGAGAATCCGGCCGGCCAGGCGATGGCTGGCCGGCATCTTTGACGGCATCGTGAGGGCGGCGCAGGCCTATATGGGGAAACCACGTTTGCCGCCCGGCCCAGCCCGCCGGGTCTGGATACTTGTCTTCGCGGCTATCACCCTGGTATTGCTGGCCGGGAGCTACGCCTACTACCAGGCGGAGATCGGAGCGCTGCGCGGCGACAGGCATCGGGTGCTGGTTGCCATCGGCGAGCTCAAGGCCGGGCAGATCCGACAGTGGCGAAGCGAGCGCGCCGGCGATGCGACGCGCATCGCTCGCAGCCCTTTTCTGAGGGCGGTGCTGGAAAGGCTTGCGCATGATCCGGATGATCCGGACCATGCGGCCGACCGTGCCGTGCTGCGGGAATTTCTGCAACTGGAGCGTCGTTCCGGCGGTTACGCCGAAAGCCTTCTGCTGACGCCGGACGGACAGCCGCTGCAGGCGAGTGGCGAGACAGTGGAGCAGATGGACTCAGGCTCTCCAGCCCTGGCCGGAGCCCTTGCCGGAAGCCATGCGGTACTTTCGGATTTGCATCGCGACGCGACCGGGGCGATCCGGATCGATGCGGTCGCGGCGGTGACCGATGCCGGCGGCAAGAACGTGGCGCTGGTGGTGCTGCGCAGCGATCCGTACGACGATCTATACCCTCTGATCCAGTCCTGGCCGACGCCCAGTGCGAGTGCCGAAACGCTTCTGGTGCAGCGGCAGGGCGGCGAACTGGTTTTCCTGAACGATCTGCGTCACCAGGCCGGCACCGCGATGCGGCTGCGCCAGTCGCTGGCCGATGTCGAGGTTCCCGCGGTGCAGGCGGTGCTGGGCTGGCATGGCGTTTTCGAGGGCACGGACTACCGCGGCGTCGAGGTGCTGGCCGACCTGCGCCCGATCCCCGGCTCGCCCTGGTTCATGGTCGCCAAGGTGGATAGCGACGAGATTCTGGCCGAGGTCCGCTCCCGGACGGTGCTGATCGCATCTGTCGTGGGATTGCTGATCCTGCTCACCGCGGCCGCGACGGCTTACCTGTACCGGCGGCGCCAGGCCGGGCTTTTCCGGGGCATGTATGAAGCCGAAAGTCGGGAGCGGCAAGCCCAGGAAGCCTTCCGCGCCACGCTCTACAGCATCGGCGATGCGGTCATCACCACCGATGTTGCCGGCCAGGTTTGTGAAATGAATCCAGTGGCCGAGCGGCTTACCGGCTGGAGCGAGGCGCAGGCGCGCGGCCAGCCGTTGGGCGGGGTGTTCCGGATCATCGACGAAACCAGCCGGGCGGCGTTGGATTCCCCGGTCGCCGAAGTATTGCGGGACGGCCAGATCGTGGAACTGAGCAACCACACGCTACTGGTGGCGCGCGATGGCAAGGAGCATCCGATTGCCGACAGCGCCGCACCGATCCGTGATGCCAGCGGCCACGTCAGGGGAGTGGTGCTGGTGTTCAGCGACCAGAGCGCCCAGCACGCGGCCCGCAAGGCCTTGACTGAGAGCGAGGAGCGGGTCCGGCTGGCGCTCACCGCCAGCAATCTGGGTCTTTTCGATCTGCACATTCCGACCGGCGAGACGACGGTCAACGCCGAGTATGCGGCCATGCTCGGCTACGACCCGTCCGACCTCCGCGAAAATCATGGCACCTGGATCGAACGCCTGCATCCGGACGACCGGGACCGGGTCGTCGGCCGCTACAGCGATTACATCGAGGGCCGGGCCCCGGACTACGACATCGAGTTCCGGCTGCGGGCGCGGAGCGGAGACTGGAAGTGGATCCGTTCGATCGGCAGCCTGGTAGCTCGCGACGCCCAGGGCCGGCCGCTGCGAATGATCGGCACCCACGCCGACATCACCGAGCGCAAACAGCACGACGAGGTCCAGGAGTTTCTCGCCCAGCACGGCTACCGCGGCTCCGAGCAGGATTTCTTCCACATGCTGGCCAAATTCCTCGCGGACGCGCTGGAGATGGATTACGTCTGCATCGACCGGTTGCTGCCCGACGGCCGCGACGCGCGTACCGAGGCAGTTTACTTCGACGGCGAATTTCGGGCCAACGTCGAGTACGCGCTCGATTGTGCCCCCTGTGGCCATGTGGTCGGCGGCGAGGTCTTCTGTCATCTGGTGGGTGTGAGCAGGCTCTACCCGCGCGACCAGGCGCTTCAGGAGATGGGCGCCGAAAGCTACGCGGGCATCGCGCTGTTCTCGTCGCAAGGCCGTCAGATCGGCCTGATCGCGACCATGGGACGAAGGCAGCTGCATGACGCCAGACTCGCCGAACGACTGCTGCGGCTGGTATCGTCGCGGGCGGCGGGCGAGCTCGAACGCAGGCTATTCGAACAGACGCTGGCCGAGAGCGAGGAGCGGCTCCGATTGGCGCTGAGCGCCACCAACCAGGGCCTGTACGATCTCGACATCCAGAGCGGTCAGGCCACGACCAATCCGCAATACGCCACCATGCTCGGCTATACGCTAGGGGATCTGAGAGAAAGCTACCGGAGCTGGCTCAGGCGCCTGCATCCGGACGATCGCGCGCCGACGTTGCGCGCCTTCGCCCGCTACCTCGCCGGCCGGAGCAAGGAATATCGCGCCGAATATCGCATGCGCGGCAAACACGGCGACTGGAAGTGGATCCTTTCGGTCGGCAGCGTGGTCTCGTACTCGGCCGACGGCCGGCCGGTGCGCATGCTGGGCACGCACAGCGATATCACCGAGCGCAAGCAGCAACAGATGGAGCTCGAGTACCGGGCCAGCTTCGACGAATTGACCGATCTGCCGAACCGGCACGCCATGCGCGAAACCTTGCAGGCGGCGCTCACGCAGGCCGAGCCGCTACGCCGGCCGGTCGGCGCGATCCTGCTGAACGTGGATCGCCTGCACCACGTCAACGACACGCTTGGGCACGCGGTGGGCGATCAGGTACTGGTCGTGGTTGCCCAGCGATTGCGCCAATATGCGGAAGAAAATTCCTGCGTCGTCGGACGCATCGCCGGCGACGAATTTCTGCTGGTGACCGAGCCCATGGCGTCGACGGCGAGTTTCGAAGAGTTGGCGCACGGCGCCAAACGCGTGCTTGCACAAGACTTTCCGGTCACCGGCGGCAGCATCTATCTGACTTCCAGCGCCGGAGTGTCCTGGTCGTCCGGGGCCGTGACCAGCGCGGCGCAGCTGATCGGCCAGTCCCACCTGGCCATGAAGCGGGCCAAGGCGCACGGCAGCGATCAAGTCGCGTTCTATTCGGAGGCGCTGGCTGCGAAGATCGCCGACCGCATGGCGCTCAGCGCGCACCTGCACCAGGCGCTGGACCGCAGCGAGCTGTCGCTGCACTACCAGCCGCTGGTGGATGCGGCGCAGGGGACCGTCGCCGGCGTGGAGGCGCTGATGCGCTGGAACAACCCCAGCCTGGGCGCTGTCGGCCCGGATCGTTTCATTCCGGCGGCCGAGGACACCGGCATGATCGTTCCGCTTGGCGACTGGGCGCTTGCGACCGCGCTGGCGCAGGTGCAGCGATGGCGAGATCTGGGCCGGACGGTGGCATCGATTTCAGTGAACGTATCGCTGCCGCAGCTCCGGTATCCGACCTTCTACGACAAGGTTGCCGCCGCGCTGAAGCGATCGGACGTCGATGCCGGCCAGCTCAAGCTGGAGATCACCGAAAGCGTGGTGATGGAGGAGCCGCAGACCACGGTGCCCTTGCTGCGGAAATTGAAGTCACTGGGAATCCGGATCGCGCTCGATGACTTTGGCACCGGCTATTCGAGCCTGGGCTACCTGCGCGAGCTTCCGATAGACGAGGTCAAGATCGACGGCAGTTTCGTCAGGGACGTGCTCAAGGACGATTACTCTACCGCGCTATGCACCGCCATCATTTCGATGAGCCGTCAATTGCGGCTGTTGGTGGTTGCCGAAGGGGTCGAGACCGAGGCCCAGGCGCGGTTTCTGGCGCAGGCCGGTTGCCACTACCTGCAGGGTTTTCTGTTCAGCCGGCCGCTGCCGGCGGACCAGCTCGAAGCGCTGTTGGCCGGCGCGCGATGGCAGCTCGATGGCCGTTTGCAGACGGCGGCGAAAGCGCCCAGCGGTTGATCCTGTGTTTTTGCCTCCTACATTCGCCGCGGCTGGTAGGGGTCTGGGAGGCCGAGACTGGCCAGCGCCTCACGCTCGTTCTGCTCCATCGCTTCGGCCTCGCGCGGGTCGTCGTGGTCGCAGCCGAGCAGATGCAATACGCCGTGAACGGTGAGATGGGCGTAATGGGAGGTATAGGAAATTCAAACGCCCTTTTCTGGCAGTCTGTCGGGTAGGCGGCGGCCGCGCAAGCGGTGGTTTGGGCAAGAATCGGGCGCTCTGCGCGCAGGGCCGCAGCAAACAAGGAGCACGAGAATGACGAATAAAGAGGTTGTCGAAGCAATGTACGCCGCCTTTGCCGCCGGCGACATTCCAGCCGTCACCGCACTTTTGGCCGAAGACATCGAGTGGAACGAAGCGGAAGGCAACAAGCTGGCCGACCGCAGCCCCTATATTGGCCCGCAAGCTGTGGTCGAAGGAGTGTTTCAACGGCTCGCCGAGGATTTCGCGCAGTTCGAAGTCGAGATCAATACCATCATCTCGGATGGTGAGCTTGTGGTCACAGAAGGCCGGTACCACGCGACTGCGCGGGATAGCGGCATTACAATCCACCCACGGATCGCCAGTTTCTGGACGGTGAGGAACGGGAAGATCGCTGCCTTTCAGCAGCACGTCGATACGCTGATCCTGGCCAAAGCTGTTGGCGGCCCTGCATGAACGCGCTGACTGGAAAAGTCGCCACCATTGCCGGCGCGAGTAGCGGGATCGGTGAGGCAACTGCCCGCCTTCTGGCCGCGCGCGGGGCCACCGTGGTGCTCGCATACCTCTGATCTCGCGCTGCCGGCCGGTGCGAAGCGAACCGTGTAACTCACCCCTTGCCCGCTCGGGCGCGCGCCTGCCGCCGCTGCGTCAAGTGCGCGCGAACCTGCGCCGGCGTCAGCGCCTTCGACGGATCGGCTTCCAGCTCCATCGCGGCTGGAACGACCTGCTCACGCAACCACGTCTCGACGGCGCGATCCTTGGCCATCAGCGCGCGCAGGCCTTCGCGGATCACTTCGCTTTCGCTCGCGTGTTCGCCGCCGGCCACCTTGGCCTTCACTGCGTCGGCCAACTCGTGCGGCAGGGTGATGCTGTATTGCTGGGTGGAACGCATGGCGTGACCTCCGTCTCAATACGATTCAATACTACTGATCCGACCGCGCACCTGCAGCGGCGGCGCGATCAATCAGGCCACGCCGACGTTGCGGCGTGGAGCGGCTGGGGTGAAGCCGGGACCTCGGGACCCTGGACCTCGGGAACCGGAAAAGCGCGGCGAGGCCGGATTGATGGTTCACTGACATCCCGACGCTCTACGCGCCGTGGTCGCAGGCTCAAAACGCGCCGCGCTGGAGCCGCGCGGCAACGCCGTTGGTCTCCATGAACAGAATATTCTGCGCAGTAATCTCGACCGAACGAACCACCACATCGGCGTAATCGACGTTGGGGCTGGTCGCAAGCAGGGCGCCCAGGTTGTCCAGGCTCTTGCGAATATCGCGCCCGAAGTTGCGCGGCGCGTAGATGCCGGCGAAGCGTCCGCGCAGATGACAGCCATGATTACACCCTGCTGAAACCCAAGCCCGGCGATTGCTGCGTGTTTTGCTCCTACGCCGACGTGCCCTGCCCGCCCGTGCAGGCCAGTGGAATCAAGGCTGGCTGCCGCTGCGGCTGACTGGCCGATGCTCGCGTTGCCACGGCGACGGGCGATAGTATGGCGAGCGGGTGCCGCATCCCGGCACGGACGCTGGCGGTTGGCCGAACGGCAAACTGCCGAATGGCTTCCAGCCCGCAGCAAAGGTAATGGATCGGGGCCGGCATCGTTGGCGTCGGCTGTGGTGCCCATTTTCAGCGAGGGATTGTCATGGCGATCACGATTGCGTTCGACGTGTACGGAACGCTCATCGACACCCAGGGCATCGTCGCCGAGCTGTCCCGACGGATCGGCGACAGCGCGCCGGCGTTCTCCCGCCTGTGGCGCGACAAGCAGTTGGAATACACCTTTCGACGCGGGCTGATGCGCCGCTACGAGGACTTTTCGGTCTGCACGGCGGATGCGCTGCGTTACACCAATCTGTCTTTCGGCGCCCCGCTCGCCGATGCGGATTTCGATGCGCTGATGGCCGCCTATTCGGTATTGCCTGCGTTTGCCGATGTCGCCGACGGGATGGCGGCGGCGAAGAAGGCAGGCCATCGGCTGTTCGCGCTGTCCAACGGCCGTGCCGATGCGGTGACCGCGCTGCTGACCCATGCCCGCATCATCGAGAGCTTCGAGGACATCGTGAGCGTCGACGAGATCGGTTCGTACAAACCGGATCCGGATGTGTATCGGCATTTCCTGCGCAGATCCGGCGCTGAAGCGGCCGATGCCTGGCTGGTATCGAGCAATCCGTTCGATGTCGCGGGCGCCATTTCGGCCGGACTGCGCGCGGCGTGGATCAAGCGCTCGCCCGATGCGCTGTTCGATCCGTGGCGAATCGAGCCGACACTGATCGCACGCGATCTGATCGAACTGGTACATAAAATCGAGGACCATCGAACATGAACACGATCGAGCGCTGGCACGAGATCGCGGCGGCCCGGGATGTGGTCGGGCTGGGGACGTTGCTGGCCGATGATGCAACGTTTCATTCGCCGGTGGTGCACACCCCGCAGGTGGGTCGGGAGATCACGCAGCGCTACCTGGGCGCTGCCTTCCAGGTGCTGTTCAATCCGTCGTTTCGATACGTCCGCGAAATCGTTTCGGATCGGGACGCGGCGCTTGAGTTCGCCGTGGAAATCGACGGAATCGCAATCAATGGTGTCGACCTGATCCGTTGGGGCGACGACGGCCGGATCACCGATTTCAAGGTGATGCTGCGGCCACTGAAGGCGGTCAACCTGGTGCATCGGAAGATGGCGGAAATGCTTGCGGCCGCTGGTTGACGAGAGGGCGGCCCGCGCCGGGTTCTTCCTGGGTTATGCCGTCGCGGATATGGTAAATGCGCTTGAACGTGGGAATGATCTTTTCGTCGTGGGTGACCACGATGATCGCCGTCTCGAAGCGCTGCGCCATGTCGTTGAGGATGCCGATAACCGCCAGGGCCCGCTCGGAGTCCAGCGGTGCCGTGGGTTCGTCGGCGAGGATCACCGGCGGGCGATTGACCAGGCCACGGGCAATCGCCACCCGCTGTTGCTCGCCGCCGGACAACTGCGAAGGCATCGCCCGAGCACGATGCTGCACATCGAGCGCGGTCAGCAGCTCGATGGCGTGACGACGCGACTCGCCATTGGCCACGCCAGCCAGCATCGGCAGCAGGGCCACGTTGTCGGTCACATCGAGAAACGGAATCAGGTATGGCGCCTGAAACACAAAGCCGATCTTGTCGCGGCGCAATGCGCGCAAGTCCGCAACCTGCCAGCCCTCGTCATAGATCACTCGCCCGCCCAGCGCCATGCGCCCGCCGCTGGGGTCGATGACCGCGCCCAGGCATTTGAGCAAGGTGCTCTTGCCCGAGCCCGATGGCCCGATCAGGCCCACCACCTCGCCCGGATCGACCCGCATGTCGACCCGCTTGAGTGCATCGACTGCGGTATCGCCGGTGCCGAATGTCTTGCGCAAACCCTCGATGCGGATGCCGTTGCCCTCGTCGCCCATCTCAGCCCCCGATCGCTTCGGCCGGATCGACACGCAGCGCCATGCGGATCGCGATGAGGCTGGCCAACACGCAGATCACCATCACCGCCATGAATCCGGCCGCCGCATCCGCGCTCAGCAACAGAATGTGCTTGGGGAAAAATGGGCCGGTGAGGCTGGCCGTTATCCGGCCGACCACAAAGCCGATCAAGCCCAGCGCGATAGCCTGCTGAAGGATCATCCAGGCGATGGTTCGATTGCGCGTGCCGATCAACTTGAGCACCGCGATCTCGCGGATCTTGTCCATGGTCAGCGAGTAGATGATGAACGCAACGATGGCTGCGCTGACCACCGCCAGGATGGCGAGAAACATGCCAATCTGTCGCGCGGACGTAGCGATCAGCTTGCCGATCAGGATCCGCTCCATTTGAACGCGATCATAGACCTGAAGGTGTTTCCATCGCCGGATCGGCTCGGCGACACGCTCGGGCGCGATGTCCGGGTGCAGTTGCACAAGCACGGCGTTGACGAAGCTGTTGGCGCTCTGCGAGGCAATCACCGCATCCAGCAATCCGGGCACGGCCGGGTTGGCGAACGCCGGATTGTCGGCGGTGCGACGACGCTGCTGCAGGATGGCATCGTTGTCCTTGAGAAATTGCGCCTCCTGCGCGTCGCGCAACGGGATGAACACCATCGGATCGCCGCTGGAGGAAACCATGCGCTGGGTCAGTCCAACCACGGTGAATTCATTGCGCCGGATGCGAATCCGCTGGCCCAGCTCGAACCCCGCTGCCAGATCGGCGACCGCCTCGTAGTGTCCCCGCGTGATGTGCCGACCGGCGACCAGATGGTTCGGCCAGCCCGGCGCGCCAGGACCATCGGCCACGATGCCGGTCACCATGGCCCGGACATCGCGCTCGCCGCGGCGCACCTGCATGGTCAGGTAGGTGATATTGGCGACCCGTGCAACACCCGGTATCGCCGCGATGTCGCGCCACACATCGTCGTAGACGCTCGAGGATTCGGCGTACGGACCCAATGTGTCCTGCTGCACCACCCACAGATCGGCGCCGCTGTTATCGAGCAGGACCCGAGCGTCGTCGACCATGCCCCGGTACACTCCAGCCATCACCAGGGTAACGCCGATCAGCAGACCGAGCCCCACGCCGGTGAACACGAACTTGCCCCAGGCGTGCAGGATGTCGCGTCCGGCCAGGCTAATCATCGAAGCGGCTCCGCGATGGAATCGACCACCCGGATTCGTGCGCCAGTTCGCAAACTGCGGTTGCTGTAAACCACCACCCTGTCGCCAGCGGCCAGACCAGACAGCACCTGTACGCGTCCGTCGAGATCGGCAGCACCCAGACGTACCGGAACAAACACCGGCTCGCCGCTCTCCAGCCGCCAAACCCCCAACCGGCCATCGACGTGCTGAATGGCGGCGTTGGCGATCACCGGCAACGCCGGCAAAGCGGCCAGATCGACGGTCACTTCGACCAGTTCACCCAGCGGCGGCAAGTGCTCGGGCAGCGCATCGAACACCACGCGCGCCAACATTTCTTCGGTAATTGCATCGGCGCGCGGTTCGACTCGCAGCACCCGTCCGGACAATGGCTGATCGGGGCGAGACCGCAGAACGATGGTCGCCGGCAACCCGGCCTCCAGGCCGATGGCGCTGATTTGATCGAATCGGGCCTCGATCCAGATACTGTGCGGGTCGATCATCTCGACCACCGTCTGTCCGGCCACCACCGTGGTGCCGGGGTCGGCTTCGCGGCCGATCACCAGTCCATCGACCGGCGCGATTAGCCGCAGATTGTCGCGTTGTGCCACCGCACCAGCCTGCTCGGAGCGAATGCGCTCCAGTTCGCGAAGCGCCGCTGATCGCGCCGCCACCGCGATGGCCAGCTCCTGGCGCTTGGCTTCGGCCAGCTCCGCACTGACCGTGCGCGATTTCAGCAACTGTCGATAGCGGTCGGCCTGGGTCCGGGCGAAGACGTGCCGAGCGTCGGCCTCGCGCACGGCGGCCTGGGCGCGGCCGATTGCTGCGGTCTGCGCGGCCACGCGGTCATCGAAATCGATCGGCGCCATTTCGCCCAACCGTTGCCCCGCCTTCACCGTTTCGCCAACATCCACGTCCACGCGCTGCAGCCGCCCGGCGAAAGTGGGGCCTATGCGATAGCGATAGCGGGCGTCCACGGTGCCGATGCCGAACAGGGAAGGCGACAATGCCGCCTCTTGCACGGTTTCGACGGTCACCGGGATCGGTGCCAGCGGGCCGGAGCGCAGGGCTGTGTAGACGAACAAAGCCATCAGCGGCACCAGCACCGCGATCAGGGCCAAGGTGCGACGCCGCAAGGGCAATCGCTTCATTTCATGCTCCAATGGCACGGCGGTAGAGGGCAAACACTGCCGGCGCCCGTTCGGAAATTCGACACAGGTCGTCCGCGATCAGGCCCTGCATCACCAGGCCCTGAATGCTTCCAATGAACAACATCACCGCTGTATCGACCTCCAGATCCGCATCCAGCTCACCGACGCGCTTGCCGTCTTCCATCAGCTTGGCCAGCCGGCGGCCGTAGCCCGCGATCAGGGTGCGCGCCATGCGTTTGGCAGTGGTGTCCTCGGCACGTTGCAGTTCGCACAGCAGCATGCGTGGCGCACCGGGGTGTTCGGCAACAAAACCGGCATGCGCGAGAAACATCGCCTCCAGCGCGCTCGGCACGTCGGTGGCCGTCGCCCGCGCCTCATCGAGTCGGCGCAGTAGCCGCTCGGCCACCCAATCCATCACCGCCCCAAGAATCTCCTCTTTGCTCCTGAAGTGGCGAAACACCGCGCCCTGAGTCAAGCCCATGCGCTGAGCGATGGCGGCGGTAGTGATGTCGGCGGGGTTCTGCTCGGCCGACAGGGCCACGACCGCTTCGACGGTCAACTCACGGCGCACATCGGCCGACAGGTGTTTGGCGTGGGGCGACATCAACAGTCCTTAAGTAAGTAATCAATTACTATCTTACTCCGCCGGTTGTGCAAAGCAAGCGGCCTGTCTGGACACTCCAGGGAAGCCGTCAGCCGGTTGTCATTGGTTTACGCCACCGCGAAGCGCCCGGACCGATCCGAGAATGAGCGCCCGCAACAAGCACATCGATCCATGGCTCGATGGCCAAGACTCCCGCATCCAGCGACCCGGCCGACTTGGGTCAGGCTACGGCGCCAATCGCACTCGACGGCCGAATGACCGTCAGGAATCCACGTCCGAAACCGCTTCGATGAGCGCAGCCGTGTCGTTGCGCGGGTTGCCCACGGCGCGGGCCACCGGGTGGAAAGCAACGTCCGGCGCAGGCGCGGACAGGGCGATCCCGGCGGCCTGGGTGGCGTCACCGTGCAGCCAGTCGGCAAACACGACGGGGGGCAGCACCAGGGGCATGCGGTCGTGGATGGCGCGCAGCGACGGGTCGGCGTCGCGGGTCAGGATGCTGTAGGTTTCCAGCGATTCGCCGTCAGCTGCCTGCCAACGCTCCCACAGGCCGGCAAAGTACAGCACCGGGTCACGGGCCGGATGAATGAACCAGGGCTGCTTGGTCTTTTCGTCCAGCCGGCGCCATTCGTACCAGCCGCTGCTGGGAATCAAACACCGACGCTGCTTCCAGGCGGCGCGAAAAGCCGGCTTGCTGGCGGCGGTCTCCAGCCGGGCGTTGATGGTGGACCAGGCGATCTTGCTGTCCTTCGCCCAGGCTGGAATCAGGCCCCAGCGCATCGGCCGTGCCTCGCCGCCGGCCTCGTGGGCAACGATGGCCCAGCCGGTTTGCGAGGGTGCGCGGTTCCAGGTCGGAGTCGGGTCGTGCTCGGGCGTGACCAGGCCGAGCGGCTCGGAAAACCGCCGCACCTCATTCCAGGTGGCGAAAAAGGTATCGCGCCCGCACATCCGGCAAGTGTACCCGCGTCAGTCTCAGCCGGTGAGACCGCCACGCGCTGCAATGGCCACCCCGCACCGTGAGCGCCGCCATGACCGCCCTACCCCACACGCTGCCGTCGGACGACCGGTTGCTGGCCTCTGGTTCGCGGCCCGACAGCGCGATGCTGGCCGGGCGGCTGTGCCAGCGTTATGCCGATCGCATCACCGCTCGGTTTACCGTTCCGGCCCGCGAAGGCCGCTACGCGCCGCTGCCCGAAGACCTGCCGCCGGCGCTGGCCAGGGCATTGGCAGCGCGCGGCATCGAGCGCCTTTACAGCCACCAGGCCGAGGCCTGGCGCGCGGTACGCAGTGGTGCCGATCTGGTCGTGGTCACCCCCACCGCATCGGGCAAGACCCTGTGCTACACCCTGCCGGTGGTGGCCGCCGCGCTGACCCGCCAGGCCAAGGCGCTGTATCTGTTTCCCACCAAGGCACTGGCCCAGGATCAGGTGGCCGAACTGCTGGAACTCAACAAGGCCGGTGCACTGGGCGTGCGCGCCTTCACCTTCGATGGCGACACGCCGGGCGATGCCCGTCAGGCAATCCGGCTGCACGGCGATGTGGTGGTGTCCAATCCGGACATGCTGCATCAGGCCATCCTGCCGCACCACACCAAATGGGCCCAGTTTTTCGAGAATCTGAAATACATCGTCATCGACGAGATCCACACCTATCGTGGGGTGTTCGGTTCGCACGTCGCCAATGTGCTGCGCCGGCTGCTGCGGGTCTGCGCGTTCTATGGGGTGAACCCGCAATTCATCCTGTGCTCGGCGACCATCGGCAACCCGAAGGACCATGCCGAGGTATTGATCGGCCGGCCGGTGCGGGCAATCACCGAAAGCGGCGCGCCCTCGGGCGAGAAACACGTATTGCTGTGGAATCCGCCGGTGGTCAACCCCGATCTTGGCCTGCGCGCATCGGCCCGCTCGCAGTCCAACCGGCTGGCGCGCCTGGCGATCCGGGCCGGGCTCAAGACCCTGATCTTCGCCCAGTCGCGGCTGATGGTCGAGGTGCTCACCAAATACCTGAAAGATGTCTTCGATCACGATCCGCGCAAGCCGGCGCGCATCCGCGCCTACCGCGGCGGCTACCTGCCGACCGAGCGGCGCGAAACCGAGCGGGACATGCGCGCCGGACGCATCGACGGGTTGGTCGGCACCTCAGCGCTGGAGCTGGGCGTCGACATCGGCGGGCTGGATGTGGTGGTGCTCAACGGCTATCCCGGCTCGATAGCGGCCACGTGGCAGCGCTTCGGCCGCGCCGGGCGGCGCCAGCAACCGGCGCTGGGTGTACTGGTGGCCAGCAGCGACCCGCTCGACCAGTACCTGGTGCGCCAGCCCGGTTTTTTCATCGACGCCTCGCCGGAGCAGGCGCGCATCCACCCGGATCAGCCATTGATCCGGCTCGATCACATTCGCTGCGCGGCCTTCGAGCTGCCGTTTCTGGCCGGCGAGCCTTTCGGCAGCGACGACGCCGCGCCCTGGCTGGACGTGTTGGCCGAGACCGGCGTACTGCACGCCGAGGGCGGGCGCTGGGAATGGATCGCCGACAGCTACCCGGCCAATGCGGTCAGCCTGCGCGCGGTGGCCGACGGCAATTTCGTGGTGGTCGACCGCACCGACGGCCGGCAGACGATCATCGCCGAAGTGGATTACTCCGCCGCCGCGCTCACCCTCTACGAGGGCGCGATCCACATGATCCAGTCGACCCCCTATCAGGTGGAGCGGCTGGACTGGGACGGCCGAAAGGCCTATGTCGCCCGCACCCACGTCGACTACTACACCGATGCCATCGACTACACCCGCCTGAAGGTGCTCGATCGCTTCGATGGCGCCATCGCCGGCGGTGGCAGCGCGCATCACGGCGAGGTGCATGTGGTGCGGCGGGTCGCCGGCTACAAGAAGATCCGCTACTACAGCCACGAGAACATCGGCTACGGTCCGGTCAACCTGCCCGACCAGGAGCTGCACACCACGGCGGTCTGGTGGCAGGTGCCGCAGACCGCGCTGGAAGCCGCATTCGACTCGCGACAGGCCGCACTCGACGGGTTTCTGGGTGCCGCGCACGCCCTGCACACGGTGGCCACGGTGGCAGTGATGGCCGAAGCCCGCGATCTGCACAAGGCGGTGGGCAGCGGCGACGGCGCCTGGTTCGCTCACGCCGATGGCCGAGGCCGAGGCCAGTTGCGGGGTCTGGACGGCCAGCCCGACGACCCGGAAGGCCTGGCCCGGTTCATTCCCACCGTCTACCTGTACGACGCCTACCCAGGTGGTGTCGGACTCAGCGAGCCGCTGTTCACCCGACACGCCGAACTGGTGCAGCACGCGCTTGCGCTGATCGCCCAATGCGATTGCCGCGCCGGCTGTCCAGCCTGCACCGGACCGATTCTGGCTGCCGACGAAGCCGCCGAACGCACGCCAAAATCGCTGGCCGAGCGTGCCCTGTCGTTGCTGGCAGCAGCATGACCGATCTGGCCGCACGACTCCGGCGCCTGTGCGTCCAGGCCGGGGCTGCACCCGCCGGCCATCCCGATACAGCCGGTCTGGCGCTTGCCGGTGTGGCCAGACGGGACACCAGGAGCACGATTCCGATTCCGGTCGTTGCGGTGACCCGGCCGGATCGGCCCGAGGACAGCGGCAGCCGCGAAGCATCGGCGCAGGATTCAGGGCGGCGGGATTCCGGTTCGCAAGAAGTCGCACTGCACCGGCAGCCGGCGCAGGACATCCGGGCGCGGTTGCGGCATCAGCTCGGCCTGCGCGATCGGCGTCTGTCGGCATCGCATGCACCGGGAGCGCGAGCGACAGACGCCGACCGGCAGGTTGCAGGCGAACAAATCGCACCCGGCCTGCACCTCACCGAAGCGTGGCACGACTGGCCGGGCGCCGGGCCGCAGGTCGATGCCGGATTTGCCGGTCATGGGGTCATCGATCACAGCCGATTCCTGCACTTCGACACCGAAACCACCGGCCTGGCCGGCGGCACCGGCACGCGCGCCTTCATGATCGGCGCAGCCGACTGGCACGACGGCCGGCTACGGTTGCGCCAGCTGACCATCACCCTGCTGTCGGCCGAAACCGCGATGTTGCGTGCGTTCGCCGATTGGGTAAGGCCGGAATCGGTACTGGTCAGCTACAACGGCAAATGCTACGACGCTCCCCTGCTGGCCACCCGCTATCGACTGACCCTTTTGGCCAACCCGCTGCCCGGCTGCCTGCACCTCGACCTGCTGCATCCGGTCCGCCGACGCTGGCGTGGCCAGTGGCCCAACTGCCGCCTGGCCACTGCCGAACGCGAGCTGCTGGGCGTGCTGCGCGAAGACGACCTGCCCGGCAGCGAGGCACCGCGCGCCTGGCTGGACTACCTGCGCGGCGGCAGCGCCCACAACCTGCGCCGGGTGGCCGCCCACAACGCCCAGGACCTGCGCAGCCTGGCCGGCATCCTGCTGCGGCTGGCCGAGGCGCCGTGATGCCTGGGTTGTCGGTACACGAACACGCCCGTCGGGCGGGTCGTCGGCCAACATCGCTCAGTCCTCCATCTGTGGAATCAACGCCAGCTTGCCCACCGTCTGACCCGACTCCAGACGCTGCTGGGCGCGACCGGCATCGGCCAGCGGAAAGCACTCCACCGGCAGCGGCCGCAGGCGGCCGTCGGCAAAGCGTTCCAGCAGCCACAACATGCCCTCGCGCAGGGTGGGCGCGTGCGACTGCAGAAAGCTCAGGTTGGCGGCCAGCACGCTGCGGTTTTCCTGGGTCATGCGCAGCGGATTGAAGCGCGGGGTGCGCAGCCAGTCGCGTGCCAGTCGCAGCCAGTTCAATCGGCCGTTGCGCGGCAGCATGCTGTGAAAGCCGTACACCACCAGCTTGCCGGTCGGCGCGAGGTGCGCGTAGCTCTGCCCCAACGTGGCCACGCCGTTGGCATCGAAGATCGCCTGATAGCCCTCCGGCACCAGTCGTTCGGCCTCGGCCCACAGCGACTGAGTGGATTTGTCGATCACCGCATCGGCGCCCATGGCCCGTGCATGCTCCCGCTTGTGCGCTGCGCCGACCACGGCCACCGCGCGGCAACCGGCCAGCCGTGCCAGCTGCAGCAGCGCCGAACCCACCCCACCCGCCGCCGAATGCACCAGCCAGGTATCGCCGGGTTGCGGATACACCTGCCGACTCGCCATGAACCAAGCGGTCAGAAACACCGTCGGCAGCGTTGCCGCCTGGGCTGCATTCAGGTTTTCGGGCCAAGCGAACACACCCTCGGCCGGCAGCCTCAGACGACTGGCATAGCCGTTGAACAAGGTCAGCCCGATCACCGGATCGCCGACCCGCAATCCCGACACCCCGGCGCCCAGCGCCGACACCCGCCCGGCGACCTCGAAGCCCGGCGTGATCGGATACCCGTGCAGTTGCTTGGCCGAGGCATACAGACCCATGCGGATGATGCCGTCGGCGTAGTTCACCCCACAGGCCTCGCAGGCGATCACCACTTCGCCCGGCCCGGGTTGGGGACCGGGTCGCTCGACCAGGTGCAAGGCGTTGTAACCTCCTGGGCGATCGATGACGATGCAGTGCATGACAGTTTCCGGTTGAGCGGCTACGCCGCATGCCTGCCGGACAGGACGCTGGCCCGGTTGCTGCAAAGCCTACACCGGCTGCCACCGCAAAACTCGCAGGACTGTCGCAACGCGCGCGTCGGCGTTACCCTCAGCACATGCGCTGCCCACGCCCGCCCACATTCGACCTTGGCCGCCCGATAGACGCCGCGATATCGGGCCATGATTGACTGGTCGCTGCGCGTGCTCGGCGTCGGTCGGGGCGCCTCCCATGTACTGCACGGCGCGCCAAGCACCAGCTTCGTACTGTGTGCCGACCGCCGCCCGCTGCTGTGGATCGACACCGGGCTGGGCAGCACCCGCGCCTGCCTGCAGCATTTCGACGATTGGCCCGATGTCTGGCTGATCACCCACAATCACAGCGATCACGCTGGAGAACTGCCGATCGTGCTGGCGCTGGATCAACAACGCCTGCGACGGCCGTCGATCGTTGCCGAACGCGAGATAGGCCGACGACTGCGTCAGCACCGGCTCGCCGAGCACGCCGCCTGGCGATCGCCCGATGCCCTGGCCGAATGGCATCTGATCGCCCCCGGCGAGTCGCTGCCGCTGCCGACGCTTCCAACCTTGAACGTGGTTTTCCGCCTCGGTGTCCACAGCGAGCGCAGCAGCGGCTTTGTACTGAGCGACGTGCACGGCCCGATCCTTGGCTATACCGGCGACAGCGCCTTCGACCCGGCACTCTACGCCTTCGTGCTGCAAGCCCGCTGCGCACTCCTGGACATGCGCGAACACGGCAATGACTCGCACGCCGGCTTCGATCACTTCCAGGCCGACTGGCATCGCCGGGCGTGGATCGTCGGCCACGGCCTGAGCGGCACCGCAACCGCCAACTTCCCTGGCCTGCCATTGGCCCAGTCCGGCGATCTCATCCCGATCATGGCGTCATCCACATGAGCATCGCCGACCCTGTCCGCAGACTCATCCAGACGATCCACGCGCTCTCGCCCTACGCCTGGGCCGACACCCTCTTGCGCCGCCACGAGCGCAATGCGACCACGGCCGCAGAGGCACACCGTCGACGACAGCAACGGTTGACGCTTTCCGAGCGATACATCGTCTACTGGTTGTTTGCTGCCATCGTGTTGTTTCTGCTGGCGCCGTGGCTGCCCCTGTGGCTGCCTGCATGGTTGGATGACATCCTGCCGTTGCTGTTGCTGCTGCGCATCCTGGGCCTGCTCAACAAAGAGCTGGGCGTGATCCTGTTCGGCATCTGCAAGATCACCGAAGGCAGTCAGGTCTCGGCGAGCGGCCGGGTGATCGTGCTGGCGCTGATCAACTATTTGACCGCGCTGTTTCTGTTCGCCACCCTCTACATGCACTGCGGACACTTCATGCTGATGCCGACGTGGTTGTCCGGCGACCCGTTGAGCGCCGCTCTCCTGCACGCCAGCCATGTGCACTTCAGCCTGTCCGGCCTGCTCGAACCGGCCGACGTCGCCACCGCATGGCTTGGCATCGCCCATCTCGGATTCTGCTTCTTGTTCGGCACCATCGTCATCTCGCTGTTCGTCTCGCTGCTCAATATCCGACCGCAGCAGGCCTGAAGCCGCTTGCAATCGCACTGCGGCCAGGCCAGGGACAGGCTCCGTCGCAGCCGCTGAGACGCCGATCGGGCCCACTGGTCGCCGGACCAGAAAAGGTGTACAAATGTATACCATGCAACCGCTCACCGACCGCCAACAGGCCATCCTCGATTTCATCCGTGCGCGGGTCGCTGCGGATGGTCTGCCGCCGTCGCTGGCCGAGATCGCGGCGGCGTTCGGATTCGCCCATCGCAGCGCGGCACAAAAGCATTTGCAGGCACTGGACGCCAAAGGGCATCTGACGCTGCTGCCGGGCAAGGCGCGCGGCATGCGTCTGGCGGTGCCGGGGGTGCTGCCGCTGAGCGGACGCGATGCCCCGCTGCGCCTGCCGGTGCTGGGCCGGGTGGCGGCAGGTGCGCCGATCGGCGCCGATGCCGGGGTGCAGCGGCACCTGCTGCTGGATGCCGCCGTGTTTCAGCCGCGCCCGGATTACCTGCTGCGGGTACAGGGCGATTCGATGCGCGAGGAAGGCATTCTGGATGGCGATCTGATCGCGGTGAAGCGCACCCCACGGGCGGATAGCGGTCAGGTGGTGATTGCCCGGCTGGACGATGAAATCACCATCAAGCGCCTGAAGCTGGGCAGCGATCGGCTGTGGCTGCTGCCGGCCAACCCCGACTATGCGCTGATCGAGGTCGGGCCGGATCAGGACTTCGCCATCGAGGGCCTGTACTGCGGCCTGGTGAGGACGCCCTGATGGCCGCCGTGATCAATCTGGATACGCTGCTGGCTGGACGCCAGGTGTGGCGCGGCCGTGCGCCGCCGTCGGCACCGGCCGGGCAACCCAGCGGCCACGCCCTGCTGGATGCGGCACTGCCGACCGGCGGCTGGCCCGAGGCGGCATTGACCGAGCTGTTGCTGCCGGCCGATGGCGTGGGTGAGCTGCGTCTGCTGTTGCCCACGCTGGCCCGACTCACCGGCACAGGCCAGGATGTCGTCGTCATTGCGCCGCCGTATCGGCCCTACCCGCCCGGCTGGATCGCGGCTGGCGTGAATTTCGGCCATGTCCATTTCATCGATGCATCGCCGCGCGAGGCGTTGTGGGCCAGCGAGCAATGCCTGCGCTCGGGCGCACTGGCGGCGGTGCTGTGCTGGCCGCTGAACGCCAGCGACAAGGCGCTGCGGCGTCTGCAGGTGGCGGCCGAGGCGGGTCAGTCGCTGGGTTTCGTGTTTCGCGATGTCCGCGCGGCGGGCAATCCGTCGCCAGCGGCGCTGCGCATCGCGCTGGATGCGGCACCGGCCCAGCTTCGGGTGCTGAAGTGCCGTGGCGGCCTGGCACCGACGCGGGCGATTGCGTTTGCCCAGCCCACGCACTGATGCAGGCCTGCGGTCATGCTCTGGGCTTGCATTGCGTTGCCGCAACTGGCACTCGACGGCGTCCTTCGCCAGCACCCGAATCCGGATGCGCCACTGGCGCTGGTGACCGGCCCTGCCCAGCGGCGCGTGCTGTATGCGGTGAACGCGGCGGCAGCGGCGCACGGGCTGCGCGCCGGTCAAGGGCTGGCGGCGGCACAGGCACTGCTGGCGGATTTTCAGATGATCGATTACCGGGCCGGCGGTCGGGCACCGGGGGCCGCGCGGCGGTCGGGCCCGGGGCGGGCCGGCGGCAAACCCACACGGGGTAGCGATCCGCAAAACAACCGCCCCGCCGACGATCCGCACGACCGCGCCGATGCGCTGCGCTGGCAGGCCTTTCTGGCCGCCTGGGCATATCGCTACAGCTCCAGGGTCAGCGTCGATTTTACCGACGCGGTGGTGCTGGAAGTGGGCGCCAGTCTGGGCCTGTTCGGGCCATGGCCGACATTCGAGCGCCGTCTGCGCGCGGACCTGGAAGCACTTGGCTTCCACCATCGCATCGCCGTGGCGCCCACGGCGCGCGCGGCCTGGGTGCTGGCCGGGGCCTGCGATGGCGCGGCGATTGGCGTCGATGGGGATTCGGCGGCTGGCGAGGGTTCGGCGGTCAGTGGAGGTTCGGCGGTCCCGGCTTACGGCCTTCGGCCTAAGCCGGGCTACGGCGCTCGGGTTGCGGCGGAGCTGGAAAAGGCGCTGGCGGCGATTGCCGTTACCCAGGCACGTATCGAACCGTCGCTGGCACAGGCGCTGAACGGCATGGGGCTTCGTCGCCTGGGGCCATTGTTCGCCCTGCCGCGCGCCGCTCTGACCCGGCGTTTCGGGGCGGGATTGTTGCTTCATCTGGATCGCCTGCGCGGGCAGGCGCCGGAGCCCATGCAGTTCTATCGTCCGGCGGATCGCTTCGATCTGCGCCTGGAGCTGTCCTGGGAAGTGGAAAACATCCAGGCGCTGCTGTTTCCGTTGCGCCGGCTGACGGCCGATCTGGCGGCCTATCTGGCCGGGCGCGACGGCGGCGTGCAGCGCTTCGAGTTGTATCTGGAGCATGAGCATCCGCCGGCCAGCGTGGTCCGCGTGGGGCTGCTGGCCGCCGAGCGCGACGCCGCACTGCTGTTCGATCTGGCGCGCGGACGACTGGAACAGGTACGGGTGGCGGCGCCAGTGCAGGCGATGCGGTTGGTTGCGCGCGAACTGCCGGCGTTCGTGCCGGGCGAGCGGGAGCTGTTCGATGCCCGGCCCGGGCAGGCGATGCCCTGGCAGACGCTGCGTGAGCGCCTGCGTGCACGGCTGGGCGCGGACGCGGTGTATGGCCTGGCCCTGGCCGACGATCATCGACCGGAACGCGCGGCACGCCGGGTGGCCGCACCGGTTCCGGCTTACCGCCTGCGGCCCGGGCCAGACCGCACAACGCCCGATGACGCCCAGCTTGAAGTGACCCGCACGGTCGGGACCGGCGCCCGCCTGCCGCGCCCCACCTGGTTGTTGCCCCGGCCGATTCCCCTGCGCGGTCCGACGCCGAAGGTACTGGCCGGTCCGGAGCGTCTGGAAACCGGCTGGTGGGACGGCGCCGATGTCCGACGCGACTATTATCTGGTGGAAACCGCCAGCGGCCAGCGCGCCTGGGCGTTCTGCGCGCCGGGCGAGCGCGGCCCGTTCATGCTCCATGGCTGGTTCGCATGAGCAGCCTGCCGGGCTATGCCGAGCTGCACTGCCTGAGCGACTTCAGCTTCGGGCGCGGGGCATCGCGGGCCGGCGAGTTGTTCACCAGGGCAAAAGCGATCGGTTACACGGCGTTGGCGATCACCGACGAATGCTCGCTGGCCGGCATCGTGCGCGCCTATGAGGCCGCGCTGGAAGCCGGACTTGCGCTGATCGTCGGCAGCGAGATCCAACTCGACGACGGCCCGAAGCTGGTGTTGCTGGTCGAGGATGCGACCGGCTATCGCGCGCTGAGCCGGCTGATCACCCTGGGGCGACGGCGTGCCGTCAAGGGCCGTTACCGGCTGAACCGCGCCGACCTGGACAGCGCCGACAGCACCGGCCTGCTGGCGTTGTGGTTGCCCGACGATCCGCCCGATCCGGCCGACGGCGCGTGGTTGCGGACCCGTTTCGAAGACCGCCTGTGGCTGGCGGTGGAACTGCATCGCGGACCCGACGACGCCGCGCGTCAGGGTAATCTGCTGGCGCTGGCGCAACAGCTTGGGCTACGCGCCGTGGCCTGCGGCGATGTTCACATGCATGTGCGCAGCCGACGCGCACTGCACGACACCCTGACCGCCATCCGCCACCACACCACCCTCGCCGAGGCCGGCACCCGGCTGTTCGCCAATGGCGAGCGCCATTTGCGCACCCGGCAGGCGCTGTCGGCGATTCACCCGCCCGAACTGTTGGCCGAATCGCTGCGCATCGCCGCGCGCTGTCGCTTCGATCTCGGCAGCCTGCGCTACGACTACCCGCGCGAGCTGGTGCCCGAGGGCCACACACCGGCCTCGTGGCTGCGTCAGCTCAGCGAACACGGCGCGCATTGGCGCTGGCCCGACGGCGTGCCCGACAAGGCCCATGCGCTGATCGAAAAAGAGCTGGCACTGATTGCCGAATTGGGTTTCGAGGCGTTTTTCCTTACCGTCCACGACATCGTCCGCTTCGCCCGCTCGCAGGGCATCCTGTGCCAGGGCCGTGGCTCGGCGGCCAACTCGGCGGTGTGCTTCACACTGGGCATCACCGAAGTCGACCCGGCGCGGATGAACATGCTGTTCGAGCGCTTCATCTCCAAGGAGCGCAACGAGCCGCCCGACATCGATGTCGATTTCGAGCACGAGCGGCGCGAAGAAGTCATCCAGTACATCTACCGGAAATACGGCCGCGAGCGTGCCGCGCTGGCCGCCACTGTGATCCGCTACCGTGCCCGCAGCGCGGTGCGCGACGTGGCCAAGGCGCTTGGCCTGGCTCCGGATCAGATCGATCAGCTCAGCCGCACGGTCAGCGGCTGGAGCGAGGACCCGCCCGCGCCCGAGCGCCTGCGCGAGCGCGGCTTCGACCCGGACAGCCCGGTGATGCGCCGGCTCAGTGCGCTGGTGTCGCAACTGGCCGGCATGCCTCGGCACCTGTCGCAGCATGTCGGCGGTTTCGTGATTTCCGAGGCGCCGTTGCACACCCTGGTGCCGGTCGAGAACGCCGCCATGCCCGAGCGCACCATCATCCAGTGGGACAAGGACGACCTCGACACGCTCGGCCTGCTCAAGGTCGACTGTCTGGCGCTGGGCATGCTCACCTGCGTGCGCAAGACGCTGGACCTGCTGCGGGCCCATCGCGGCCGCGATCTCACTCCGGCGACCATCCCGGCCGAAGACCCCGACACCTACGCGATGATCCAGCGCGGCGACGTGATCGGCGTGTTCCAGATCGAATCGCGCGCCCAGATGGCCATGCTGCCGCGCCTGAAACCGGCCTGCTTCTACGACCTGGTGATTCAGGTGGCGATCGTCCGGCCCGGCCCGATCCAGGGCGGCATGGTGCACCCGTATCTGCGTCGCCGGCAGGGGCTGGAGCCGGTCAGCTATCCCTCGCCCGAATTGAAGGCGGTGTTCGAGCGCACCCTTGGCGTACCACTGTTTCAGGAACAGGTGATGCAACTGGCCATTGTCGCCGCCGGCTACAGCCCCGGCGAGGCCGACGCCCTGCGCCGATCGATGGCCGCCTGGAAGCGGCGCGGTGGCCTGGAACACCACCGCGAGCGCATCCTCGGCGGCATGGCCGAGCGCGGCTATGCGCCCGAATTCGCCGAGCGCGTGTTCGAGCAGATCAAGGGCTTCGGCAGCTACGGCTTTCCGGAGTCGCACGCCGCCAGCTTCGCGCTGATCACCTATGTCAGTTGCTGGCTCAAGTGTCACGAACCGGCGGCCTTCGCCTGCGCGCTGCTCAATTCCCTGCCGATGGGCTTTTATCAGCCGGCGCAGATCGTCCAGGACATCCGCCGCCGGCACGCCATCGCGATTCGCCCGGTGGATGTGCGCTACAGCGACTGGGACTCGACGCTGGAGCCATGGCCGGATGCCCCGGACCAGCAGCCGGCGATCCGACTGGGTCTGCGCACCCTGCGCGGCATGGCGCAGGTCGCCGCCGAACGAATCATGGCGGCACGCCGACGCGCGCCGTTTCGCGATGTCGATGATCTGGTCGACCGCGCCGAACTCGATCGCAAGGCGCGCGACCTGTTGGCCGAAGCCGGCGTCCTGCGCGGTCTGGCCGGGCATCGCCATCGGGCCCGCTGGGCCAGCGCCGGGGCCGAGCGACAACTGCCGCTGTTCGCCGACACGGCACCGCCCATCGAGGCCCGGATCGCCCTGCCGCCGCCCAGCGCCGGCGAGGACGTGCGCGCCGACTACGCCACCACCGGCCTGACCCTGGGGCGCCATCCGCTGGCGCTGATCCGCCGGCAACTGGTCGCCCGACGCTGCCGCCGCTCGGGCGAGATGGAGCGCCTCGGCCCACAGAACCACATCCGTGCTGCCGGTCTGGTCACCCAGCGCCAGCGCCCGGCGACCGCCAGCGGCGTCACCTTCGTGACGCTGGAAGACGAGGACGGCCTGTTCAACGTGATCGTCTGGCGCGATCTGGCCGAACGTCAGCGGCGCATCCTCAACGAATCCGAATTGCTGGCGGTCGACGGTCGCCTGGAGGCCGTCGATGGCGTCCGGCACCTGATCGCCGCCCGGCTGCACGACTTCAGCGCGCTGCTGGCCGGGCTCGACGCCCGCTCACGGGATTTCCGCTAGACGCGGAAGTCTGCCGTCAGCCACGTTTTGCGCAGGGCGCGTCGGCCGCGGCCGGCATCGCCCGACTTCGCTCTGGCCGCGACTGCCGTTACACTCGCCGCTTCACCATCAGACAGCCACCGACTTGAAACCCTTGCCGAACGCGTTGGCCAAACGCCTCATTGCCCCGCTGTTGATCGCCGTTCTGGCAGCCACTTCCACCCATGCCGAACCCGGCCCCTGGCCGGATGCCAGCTTCGATGCGCACTTCCGGCAGGTGATCGACGAGGCCGGAATCCCCGGCGGCGCCTATGCCATCGTCCGCGACGGCCGGATCATCGAAACCGCCGGACACGGCGTACGCCAGGCCGGTGGCCACGCGCCGGTCACCGAAACCACGGTGTTTCGCATCGCATCGGTGTCGAAAACCTTTGCCGCCGAGCTGACCGCGCTGCTGGTGCGCGATGGCGCGCTGCGCTGGGACGACACGCTGGGCAAGGCGCTGCCCGGTTTTCGCTTCAAGGGCGAGGGCCAGGCCCAGCGCCTGCAGATCCAGCATCTGCTGGGTCAGTCCACCGGCATCGTGCCCAATGCCTACGACAACATGCTCGACGCCAACCAGCCGCTGGCCAGCATCCTGCCGCATTTTCGCGAACTCGAGCCCAACTGCCTGCCCGGCGCCTGCTACACCTATCAGAACATCCTGTTCAGCCTGATCGAGCCGGTCATCGAGCGCGCCACCCGGCGCAGCTATGCCGAGCTGGTCGATGAGCGCCTGTTCAAGCCGCTGCGCATGCAGCACGCCTCGGTGGGCATGGCCGCATTTCTGGCCGAACAAAACCGCGCCCTGCCGCACGTCAAACGCAGAGGCGGATGGTCGCCGACCGAGGTGCAGCCGGGCTATTACGAAGTGCTGCCTGCCGCCGGCGTGAATGCCAGCGCCGCCGACCTCGGCACCTGGCTGCTCGCTCAACTGGGCCACTTCCCCGAGGTCGTACCGCCGCAAGTGGCCCAGGAGATCACCCAGGCCCGCGTGCGCACCGCCCGCGACCTGCGCCGCAGCCGCTGGCGCGAGCTGATTTCCGATGCCCACTACGGACTGGGCTGGCGCATCTATCGGCTCGGCAACGAAGATCTGTACCTGCACTCGGGCTGGGTCAAGGGCTACGTCGCCGAAATCGCCTACTCGCGCCAGCGCGGCACCGGGCTGGTGGTTCTGCTCAATGCGGAATCGGGTAGCGCACTGAGCGAAATCACCGCCGCGTTCTGGAAGGCGGAAATCCGCAACGAACGGAACATCGCGCTGGGCATGCGCTGAACTTCGCGTCGGCGAGTATCGTCCGCATTGACGGCGGGCGGTTGAGGTGGCCTGCTGCTTAAATTGAATCGCGGTCGCGGGCGCGGCCCCGCTCCTACAGGGATCGAGCTGTGCGAAAATCCTGAGCTGTCGTCAGGGTGCGGATCGCGGTCGCGGGCGCGGCCCGCTGCTACAGGAGAGGTATGTGCGAAAGCCCTGAGCTGTCGCCAGGGTGCGGATCGCGGTCGCGGGCGTGGCCCGCTCCTACAGGGTCGGGCTGTGCGACGGACGTCAGCCGACCTTGAGGCGAGGCCGGCGAGGTCGGTCTCAGGCGAACGGGTCGTGCAGAATGATGTTGGCGTTGCGATCCGGGCCGGTGGAGACCATCGCCAGACGGCAGCCGACCAGTTCTTCCAGTGCGCGAAGATAGGCGCGCGCTGCGGGCGGCAGATTGTCCCACTCGGTCACGTCGTGGGTCGATTCACTCCAGCCAGGAAACTCCAGATAGACCGGCTCGCACTCATCCCAGCCCGCGGCGTCCAGCGGCGGATACTCGGTTTCCTTGCCGTGATAGCGATAGGCGATGCACATCTTCAGCGAGGAAAAGCCGTCCAGCACATCCAGCTTGGTGACGCACAAGCCGTTGATGCCGTTGATCGCTACGGCCCGCTTGAGCGCCACCAGGTCGATCCACCCGCAGCGGCGCGGGCGTCCGGTTGTGGCGCCGAATTCCTGACCCCGTTCGCGCAGTCGCTCGCCGGTCTCATCGAACAGCTCGGTCGGAAACGGCCCGCCGCCAACCCGGGTGACGTAGGCCTTGGATATGCCGAGCACATAGTCGATCGCATCGGCGCCCACGCCGGTGCCGGCCAGCGCGCCGCCGACCGTGGTGTTCGACGAGGTGACGTAGGGGTAGGTGCCGTGATCGATGTCCAGCAGCGAGCCCTGAGCGCCCTCGAACAGCACCCGCTTGCCCTCGCGACGCAGCTCGTGCAGCAAGCCGGCGACATCGTGCTTCATCGGTTCGACGTATTCGCCGAATGCCAGCGCCTCATCCAGCACCGCCTGGTAATCGACCGGCTCGGCGCCCAGATAGCGGGTCAGCACGAAGTTGTGATAGTCCATCACCGTGCGCAGCTTCTCGGCCAGCTCTTCCGGGTATTTGAGATCGGCGATGCGCACGCCGCGCCGGGCCGCCTTGTCCTCGTAGGCCGGGCCGATACCGCGACCGGTGGTGCCGATCGCCTTGCGACCGGCGGCCTTTTCGCGGGCCTGATCCAGCGCGATGTGGTAGGGCATGATCACCGGCGTGGCCGGGCTGATCTTCAGCCGGGAGCGCACTTCCACGCCGCGCGCTTCCAGCTCGTCGATTTCCTTCTTCAAGGCCGCTGGGCTGAGTACCACGCCGTTGCCGATCAGACACAGCGCGTCGTCGCGCAGGATGCCCGACGGAATCAGATGCAACACGGTTTTCTGGCCGCCAATGACCAAGGTATGGCCGGCGTTATGGCCGCCCTGAAAGCGCACCACGGCACCGATCTGCTCGGTGAGCAGGTCGACGATCTTGCCCTTGCCTTCGTCGCCCCATTGAGCGCCCAGCACCACTACCGATTGACCCATTTTCGCTGCTCCGAATGTGAATTCCCGCCGCACGGCGCCGTCGCCTGCAGATCTCAGCCATTGCACCAGCATGGGCCGAGGCTGCGCTCGTCCGACGACCCAGCGCGCCTGCTGCCACCAGCCGGCACAGGGCCACAATTTGCTGCTGCCCGACATGCAAAAAGCCGGAGGGATCCCGGCTTTTTGCGATTATCGCTCAAATTTTGCTGCACCGCAGCGGTTCAGCGCACCCACTGCAGCGAGACCAGGCCCAGAACCACCATGAATGCGCCATAGCGGCGCAGCCGGCTGTCCTCGGTCTGGATCAGCTGGGCGGCGGTGCGTTTCCAGCCGCCCGGCGCCGCCAGCAGAAACAGCCCTTCGAGTACCGCGACCAGGCACAGCGCCGCCAGCAGGTCGGTCACGCCGGCGGCCCGTCAGCGACTGCGGTCGGCGCTTTCGAAGTAGCGCAGGAACTCCGAATCCTTGTCCAATACCAGTACGCCCTGTCCGTCGGCAAACGCATTACGGTAGGCATCCAGGCTGCGCTGGAACGCATAGAACTCGGGATCCCGGCCGTAAGCGGCAGCAAAAATTGCTGTTGCCTGGGCGTCACCTTCACCGCGAAACCGCTGCGCATCGCGCTCGGCCTCGGCCACCAGCACAACCCGCTGACGATCGGCGTTGGATCGGATGGTCTCGGAAATCTCCTGGCCCTCGGCGCGCAACTCGTTGGCGACCCGCAGCCGCTCGGCACGCATGCGCTCGAACACCGAGCCGATCACCTGGCCGTCTTCCGGCAGATCGATCCGTTTGATGCGCACGTCGACGATTTCCACACCCAGGCTCTCGGTCGCCCGGTTGGACACCTCGACGAACCGCGCCGCCAGATCGGTGCGCTCACCAGAAACCACATCGGCCAGCGTGCGCTGGTTGAACTCGTTGCGAATAGACTCCTGCACGATCGGGTTGAGCCGCTGCAGCGCGTTGATCTCGTTGCCGCCGGTGGCCTGATAGAACGCACGCACGTCCTTGATCCGCCATTTCGCGAAGAAGTCGACATTAACGTCCTTCTTTTCGCTGGTCAGATACCGCTCCGGGCGCGAGTCGAGGTTGAGCACCCGACGATCGAACTTCAGCACGTTCTGAATCAACGGCATCTTGAAATGCAGGCCGGGCAGGATGTCGCTTTCCACGATGCGGCCGAACTGGAAACGGATCGCCACCTGGCTTTCGTCGACGGTGTAGACCGCGCCCAAGCCAATGAACAGCGCGACGACCAGCAGAATGATCGGAAGTGGTTTCATCGGTTGCTCCCCTCACGAGTGGGACGCGGCGTGCGCGTGTCGCGCGGCGGTTCGGGGTTGGTCGACGGCAGGGCCGAGCTGGAAGCCGGCAGACGGCTGATCGCAGAGTTGGCGGCGGGCGCCCTGCCCTCGCCGTCCATCGGCAGATACAGCACATTGTTGCCATCGCCGGCATACACCTTGCGATTGTCGGCCAGCACCTGCTCAACGGTTTCCAGATACAGCCGTCGACGGGTCACTTCCGGCGCCTTGCGGTATTCGTCGTACAGCAGGTTGAAGCGCTCGGCATCACCCGACGCGCGGGCGACGATGGCATCGCGGAAACCTTCGGCCTGCGCGCGAACACGCGCCGCCTGGCCGCGCGCCTCCGGTACCACCTTGCTGGCGTAGGCCAGCGCCTCGCTCTCGATACGCTCCTTGTCCTCGCGGGCGCTGATCGCGTCGTCGAAGGCGTCGCGCACTTCATTGGGCGGCCGGGCGTCCTGCAGATTGAACACCGACACCTGCAAGCCGGTGCGATAGTTGTCCAACGTGCCCTGCAAGCGACTGCGCGCTTCGGCGGCCAGTGCGGCACGCTCGCCGGTCAGCACCATGTCCATGGTGGAACTGCCGATCACGTCGCGGACCGCGCTCTCGGCAGCCTGTTTGAGGGTTTCATCGGGGTTGCGGGTGCCGAACAGATAATTCTGCGGGTCGCCGACCAGATACTGAACGTTGAGCGAAATCTGGACGATGTTCTCGTCCTTGGTCAGCATGCGCACTTGGTCGGAGATGCTGCGCACATCGGTCACGTTGACCGTGAGCACGCGTTCGATCGGGCGAGGCCACTTGAAGTTGGGGCCTGGCGTCATCAGCCGGTTGAACTCGCCAAAGCGCAGCACTACGCCGCGCTGACGTTCGTCGACCATCTCCCAGGAATCGAACACCAGCCAGATCAGCGCGAGCGCAGGAATCCACAGCAATGGTCCGAAGCCACCGCCAGCCCGCTTGCCGCCGGAGCCACCACTGCCACTGCCGCCAAATACACGGCCGAGGCTGTCCTTGAGCTTCTGGACGAACGCTTCGACATCGTCATTCGGATTTCCAGAGGGCTTCCAAGGTTCTTTTCCGCCCTTTCCGGGCTCATTCCAGGCCATTCGAATCTCCAACGATTGTTCTGTAGGTGGCGCCGGCCGATGGCAGGCGGTGCGCCGGGAACGACGTGCAATCGGATCGCACGGTCATCCGGTGAGTATGCCGGGAAGTGGACCAAGCCACATGGACCAGAACCAAGGATTCTAGAAACCCTCGTCCCCGGCGGCAAGCAAAAGCGGTTTCAACGGGCCGCCATCGACGCTGGCCGCCAGCTTCCGGGCGGCCGCATCAGGCAGATCGATATGCAGGTGCCAGCCGTTCTCGTTACTGGCTTCGTCGCTGACTGCGCCCAATTCATGCAGCCGGGCGCGCAGGCGGGCCTGGCCGGGGCCGAGGTCGAGCTCGCCGTGCACCCGGCCGGCGCTGAAATAGTCGGCCAATGCTTCGCGCAGCAGCGGCAGTCCGGCGCCAGTCAGGGCTGAAACCCAGACCGTATCGGGACGATCATCGCCGCAGCGATCGCGTCGCGGCTGGGCGCCCTCGATGCGATCGAGCTTGTTGTAGACCCGCAGCTGGGGGAGGTCGCCTGCGCCGATCTCGGCCAGCACCGCGTTGACCTGATCAACCCGCTCCTCGCGCGCCGGATCGGCCGCATCGACCACATGCAGCAGCAGATCGGCATCGCGGGCCTCGACCAGCGTGGAGCGAAACGCTGCGACCAGCTCGTGCGGCAGATCGCGCACGAAACCGACGGTGTCCGACAACATCAGCGGGCCGCAGCCCAGCCCATCGACGCGCCGCACGGTTGGATCCAGCGTGGCGAACAGTTTGTCGTCGGCATACACCTGGGCTTCGGTCAAGGCATTGAACAAAGTAGATTTCCCGGCATTGGTGTAACCCACCAGCGCCACCCGCGGGTTGGCGTTACGAACCCGGGCACGACGCATTTGAGTGTGCTGGACATCCACCTTTTCGAGCCGTTTCTGAAGCGACAGGACGCGTTTGGCCAACAGCCGGCGGTCAGTTTCCAGCTGGGTTTCGCCCGGCCCGCGCAGACCGATCGAGCCGCCGCGCTGGCGCTCAAGGTGAGTCCAGCCGCGCACCAGCCGGGTGGACATATGCTTGAGCTGGGCCAGCTCGACCTGGAGTTTGCCCTCGTGCGAGCGGGCGCGCAGCGCGAAAATATCCAGAATGAGGCCGGTCCGGTCGACCACGCGGCGCCCGAGCGCCTTTTCCAGGTTGCGTTCCTGAACCGGCGACAGCGGGTGATTGACCAGCACCAGATCGGCGTCGACTGAGGCGCACAGGTCGAGCGCCTCAGTCAGCTTGCCGCTGCCGATCAGGGTGGCGGGGTTGGGTCGGGCCAGACTGGCCTCCAGCGTACCCACCACGGTGGCGCCGGCCGAGCGCGCCAGCTCGGCGAATTCGGACAGGGTTTCCGGGTCGTGGCTGGCGCGGGCCGGCCAAGGCTGAATCAACAGCGCGCGCTCGCCACCTCGGGATCGTTCGAACACGGTCGGTTCAGTCCTCCGCTTCGGGCGCGTCGCCGTCGCCGTTGTCCTGCACCAGCGGGCCGGCCGGCCCGATGCGCACGTTGCGGGCCGGAACCACAGTGGAAATCGCGTGCTTGTAGACCATCTGACTCACGGTGTTGCGCAGCAGCACGACGAATTGATCGAAACTCTCAATGGTGCCCTGCAGCTTGATTCCATTGACCAGATAAACCGATACGGGCACACGCTCGCGACGCAATGCGTTCAGGAAGGGATCCTGGAGGGATTGTCCCTTGGACATGGGGATGGACTCCGTTCTTGTTGTGGCGCACCAACCCGGTGCGGGGTACGGCCAATGGGTCCTGGCCGGAAAGACATCCATCTTACACGTGGTAACTGTGAGCGGGAGGTCAGCACAGGGATTAGTGAAGCCGGCGAGGCGGCCGGTCAGGCGCGGTTTATTTGGACACTGAGCGGCTCGGCGCGCTCGCCAGAAAATCCTCTAGCGCACGCTCGAGCGCGCCGCGATCATGCCGTGGATCCAGCCAGCGCGCATCAGTCACACCCCTGAGCCATGTCAGCTGCCGCTTCGCCAGTTGCCGGGTGGCCGCAATCGCCTGATCGCGAAACGCTGCGGCGTCGATCCGGCCGTCCAGGTGCAGCCAGGCCTGGCGATAGCCGACGGCCCGCAGGGCGGGCAATTCGGGGTGAATCTGTGGATCGGAACGCAATCCTGCCACTTCGTCGAGAAAGCCCTGGCTGAGCATGGTGTCGAATCGGGAAGCGATGCGGGCATGAAGTTCGCCGCGCGATTGCGGCGCGAGCGCCAGCTTCAGCACCCGGAACGGGAACCGGTGAGCGGCAGTCTGCTGCTGCCAATCGCTGATTGCCCGGCCGCTGACTCGCCAGACCTCCAGTGCGCGGGTGATCCGCTGCCGGTCGCCGGGTTCGATCCGCAACGCGGCGCGCGGGTCGAAGCGCGCCAGCTCTTCGTGCAGCGCCGGCCAGCCGCGCGTCTGGCCCTCGTCGGCCAGTGCGGCGCGCACTTCGGGCGAAGCCTCCGGCATCCGCGAAAGACCGCGCAACAACGCATGAAAGTACAGCCCGGTGCCGCCAACCAGCAGCGGCAATCGGCCCTCGGCCTGAAACGACCGCAGCGCAATCAGCGCATCGCGCGCAAAGTCAGCGGCGGAATAGGTTTCCCAGGGTTCGCGCAGATCGATCAGGCGCTGCGGTACGCGCGCCTGTTCGGCGGCGTCCGGCTTGGCGCTTCCGATATCCATGCGCCGATAGACCTGCGCCGAATCGACGCTGACGATGCCGCCCCCCAAACGCTCGGCCCACTCCATCGCCAGCGCCGACTTGCCCGACGCGGTCGGGCCCATCAGCGCGATGGCCAGCGGTCGATCATCGATGGCGGGGATTTCAGCGGGTTGGCTCACGCCGCGAAGCTTATCGGCTTTGTCCACACGGCGGGTTGGCGCTAAAGTCGAGGGCATGGCCGCATGGCCCCGGCACACGAGGAGTCGCACGATGCCCGACTGGAAGCGATATGGGTTTCTGATCGTCTTTGTGGTGCCCGGCCTTATGCCGGCGGCGGCCTGGCTGGGGCAGGTCACCGGCTGGCCGGATGCGTCCGCCTGGTTCCCGTTGCTGTTTCTGTTCGGCCTGTTGCCGCTGGCCGACTACGCGCTGGGCCACGACCCGGACAATCCGGCGCCGGCGCTCGGCGCGAACCTGGATCAGGACCGCTGGTTTCGCGCGCTCACCCTGGCCACCGTGCCGGTGCAGTTCGGCGTCTTGGCTTGGTCGGGCTGGCACTTCGTGCATGCCGGTTTCGACCCGGTCGGCATGGCCGGCTGGCTGCTGTCGCAGGGCGTTGTCGGCGGTGTGCTGGCGATCAACACGGCTCACGAACTGATTCACAAGGACGCCCGTCTCGAGCGCGCCGCCGGTGGCCTGCTGCTCACCAGCGTGGGCTATCAGGGTTTCAAGGTGGAACACCTGCGCGGTCATCACGTTCACGTTTCGACCCCGGCCGATGCCTCGAGCGCGCCGTTCGGCATGAGCCTGTGGCGGTTCCTGCCGCGCGCCCTGCTGCGCAATACCAGCAACGCCTGGCGCCTGGAAGCCCAGCGACTGGCCCGGCGCGAGCTGCCTTGGTGGCACTGGCGCAACGAGCTGATCGGCTGGACCGCGCTCTGGCTGGTCTGGGCAGCCGTCATGGCGTTCTGGCTGGGGCCGGTCGGCCTGGGCTTTTTTGTTGCTCAGGGCGTGTTCGCCGCCGGCTCGCTGGAGATCATCAATTACGTCGAGCACTACGGCCTCGAGCGTCGGCGGCTGGCCGACGGCCGCTACGAAAAGCCAAACCACCTGCACAGCTGGAATTCCGACTACGCGCTGTCCAACCTGCTGCTGTTCCATCTCCAGCGCCACTCCGACCACCACGAAACCCCGAAGCGTCGCTACCAGAACCTGCTGCACCACGTCGACAGCCCGCAGTTACCCGGTGGCTACGCCGCGATGTTCGTGCTGGCCCTGATGCCGGCGCTGTGGTTCCGGGTGATCGACCCCCGCGCGCGGGCATTCCGGGCCGGCGCGGACTGAAGTGACACGTCTGGTCAATTTCGTCGGCCTTGCGCTCTTCGTCGCGGGCGGATACGGCCTGATCAAGGGGTACGATCAGCCATCGGTACTGCAGTCGCTGTGCGCGGGCCTGTGCCTGCTGAGCGTTCCCGGAGATTATGCGCTCTCGGTGACCCGTGCGCTGGGCTGGAGCATCATCGCCGCCACCTTGCTGGCTATGGCCTGGTATCCCTTGGGCTGGGCCACGCTGATCCTGTTCATTGCCGTCGCCGCAGGAATGCATCTTGCCGGTTTGAGCCCAGACGGATCCGGCCACGGCGGGTCGGGCGGCGATTGCGGCGACTGACAGGGCGCTCGGTTATCCACACAGCCTGTGGACAACTCGGGTGGAGCGCCTGTGGAGAACTCGCTCAAGGCTGCGCCAGGCATGGCGATCAGCGCGTGTGACCAGTATGTGACCAGCCGCTGAACCGCGCTCAGTCGTCATCCGGCCAGCGCGGCGCGGCGGGTGCGCCACGCGGTTTTGCAGCGGGCTGCGCGGCGACTGCCGCCCACACCTTGAGCGCATCCACGGTCGCTGCGACATCGTGGACACGGACGATGCCGGCACCGCGCTGGACCGCGATCAGCGCCGCCGCGACCGACCCGGAAACCCGCTCGGCGGGGGGGTTACGCCCGGTAAGCTCGCCGATGCTGCGCTTGCGCGACAGACCGGCCAGCACCGGAACGCCCAGCTCGGTGAAGCGCTGGAGCGCGGCCAGCAGCGCCAGATTGTGCTCAAGGCGCTTGCCGAAGCCGAAACCGGGGTCGATGACGATGCGCTTCTTGTCGATGCCGGCCATCTCGCAGGCGAAGATGCGCTGGGCAAGAAAGCCGTGAACATCGGCAACCACATCGTCATAGACCGGCGCCGACTGCATGGTCTGCGGTTCGCCCAGCATGTGCATCAGCACCACCGGCACACCCAGCGCGGCGGCGGCATCCAACGCACCCTCGGCGCGCAGCGCCGCAACATCGTTGATCATCCCCGCGCCGGCCTGAACGGCCGCGCGCATCACTTCAGGCTTGCTGGTGTCGATGGAAATCGGCACCGTGGTCTGCCCGGCCAACGCCTGGATGACCGGGATGACCCGCGCCAGTTCATCGGCCAGGGCCACTGGCTCGGCACCCGGCCGCGTCGACTCGCCGCCGATGTCGAGCGCATCGGCGCCTTCGGCGACCAGCCTCAGCCCGTGGGCGACCGCCGCCTCGACGCCCGCATGCTGGCCGCCATCGGAAAACGAGTCGGGCGTGACGTTGACCACACCCATGACCCGCGCACGATCCAGCCGCAGTTCACGGCCGGCGCAATCAAGGATGGGTGTGGTATCGAACATGGCTCACGCCGGCTAGAAAATTAAGAGGTGAACTCGCACAAACCATGGCGCAGCGAAGCATGCCCGTGCGCTCAAGCGAGTAATGCAAACCGGGCAGGGCCGGACAGTTGCCGGCTCCACCCGGAGCAGGCTCAGGCCTGCGGCGCCGGGCCGCCGATGCCGCCAGCGGCGGGCTTGCCCTTGCCGCCACCCGCACCGGCGTCCGGCGGCGAGGCATCACCCGACTTCACCCAATCGGTGGGCGGCGGCGGCTCGCGGCCTTCCATGATGGCGTCGATCTGCCGGGCGTCGATGGTCTCGTACTGCAGGAGGGTCTGCGCCATCACATGAAGCTTGTCGATATTTTCGGTCAGCAGCTCCTTCGACCGCGCATAGGCCTTGTCGAGGATGCTGCGCACCACTTCATCGATGCGCCGGGCAGTCTCGTCCGACACATTCTTGTGCTGGGTGACCGAGCGGCCGAGAAAGACCTCGTCCTCCTCTTCGCCGTAGGAAACCGGACCCAACTCGTCCGACAGGCCCCATTTGGTCGCCATGTTGCGGGCCATCTTGGTAGCCCGCTCGATGTCGTTGCTGGCGCCGGTGGTGACCTTGTCGGCGCCGAAGATCAGCTCCTCGGCCACACGTCCACCGTACAGCGAGCACAGCTGCGACTGGATGGCGATCTTGTTGAAACTGTACTTGTCGCCCTCGGGCAGGTACATGGTCACGCCCAGGGCGCGACCACGGGGAATGATGGTGACCTTGTAGACCGGATCGTGCTCGGGCACCAGGCGGCCGATGATCGCGTGTCCGGCCTCGTGGTAGGCGGTGAGCTTCTTCTCGTCTTCGCTCATCGCCATCGAGCGGCGCTCGGTGCCCATCAGGATCTTGTCGCGGGCGCGATCGAAATGCTCCATGCGCACCTCGCGGCCGTTCTCCCGGGCAGCGAACAGCGCGGCCTCGTTGACCAGATTGGCCAGATCGGCACCGCTGAAGCCCGGCGTGCCGCGCGCGATCACCATCGGCTCGACATCGGTTGCCAGCGGGACACGACGCATGTGCACCTTCAGGATCTGCTCGCGACCCCGCACGTCCGGCAGGCCGACGACCACCTGCCGGTCGAACCGGCCCGGTCGCAGCAGCGCCGGGTCGAGCACATCCGGGCGGTTGGTCGCGGCGATCACGATCACCCCTTCGGTGCCCTCGAAGCCGTCCATCTCGACCAGCAGGGCGTTCAGGGTCTGCTCGCGCTCGTCGTGACCGCCGCCCAGACCGGCGCCGCGGTGGCGACCGACCGCGTCGATCTCATCGATGAAGATGATGCACGGAGAATGCTTCTTGGCCTGCTCGAACATGTCGCGCACGCGGCTGGCGCCGACGCCGACGAACATCTCGACGAAATCGGAGCCGGAAATCGAGAAGAATGGCACCTTGGCTTCGCCGGCAATCGCGCGAGCCAGCAGCGTCTTGCCGGTGCCCGGCGGTCCGACCATCAGCACGCCGCGCGGAATCTTGCCGCCCAGCTTCTGGAACTTGCCCGGATCGCGCAGGAATTCGACCAGCTCGGCCACTTCTTCCTTGGCCTCGTCGCAGCCGGCAACATCGGAAAAGTTGACCTTGACCTGATCTTCGCCCTGCATCTTGGCCCGCGAGCGACCAAAGCTCATCGCCCCGCGTCCGCCGCCGCCAGACTGCAACTGACGCATGAAGAAGATGAAGATGCCTATGAACAACACGTAGGGCAACAGGTACAGCAGGATGCTGGTCAGGCTCATGCCTTCCGGCGGAACCTGTTCGATCTGCACACCGTAATTGATCAGGTCGTCGACCAGCTTGGCATCGCGCGGGTTGTTGGTGACGAACGCGGTGCCGTCTTTTCGCACGCCGCGAATGGTGATGCCATCGGACTCGATCTTCACCCGTTCGACGGCGTTGTCGCGCACCTGCTGGATGAATTGGTCGTAAAGCAGCGTATCGGTGGTCGCGCCACGCTGCGAAAAACTCTGGAAGACCGTCATCAATACGACAGCGACGATGATCCAGAGCAGTAGATTCTTGGCCAATTCGTTCATCGGATTCCTCAGCAACCGCCTCCAGCGGGGTCAATTATCGAAGCCGCCGCTTCAGGCGCGCTTGCCGGTGGCCAGCGCATATACCTCGGGCGAGCGGCTGCGCGAGGCTTTGGGTTTGCGGACCGTCACCTTTTGATATCGGCGGCGAAGGTCACGAACATAATCATCGAATCCGGGGCTCATGAACAACTTGGTCAGGAATGCCCCACCCGGCTTGAGCCATTCCTGCGCGAAGTCACGGGCCAGCTCGGCCAGATGCATCGCTCGCGGATTATCCACCGCAGCCACACCACTGATATTGGGCGCCATGTCGGAAAGCACAAGGTCGACCCTACTACCCATCAATGCCGCCTCCAATCGTGACAGTGCCTCTTGCTCCCTGAAGTCACCGTGAAGGAACTCGACGCCAGCCAGCGATGGCATTTCCAGGATATCCAGCGCGATCACCCGGCCGGTCTGGCCCAGGCGCTGGCGGACCAGCTGCGACCAGCCGCCGGGCGCTGCGCCGAGATCGACCACGACCATATCCGGCTTGAGCAGGTGGTCGCGATCGAAGATTTCATCGAGCTTGAACGCCGCTCGCGAGCGCAACCCCTCGGTCTGGGCCCGCTTGACGAACGGGTCGCTGAAATGCTCTTTCAACCAGCGCTGACTGCTCTTGCTGCGGGCCACGAACGCTCATCCAGATAAAGCCACATGATACCCTTATCGACCACCCCTGCCCTGATCAAAACGCCTGAATGGCCAAATCCACTGCCCTTTCGCCCAGCCAGAAACGCTATCTGCGCGGGCTTGCCCATTCGCTCAAGCCGATCATCATGGTCGGCGGCAAGGGAGTCAGCGACCCGGTCATCGCCGAACTCGAGCTGGCACTCGATCACCACGAGCTGCTCAAGGCCAAACTGGCCGCCGGCGATCGCGACGTTCGCGATCAATGGATCGCCGCACTGACCGAGCGCACCGGTGCCGCCCTCGTCCAGCAGATCGGCAACACGGCAGTGCTCTACCGCCAGAGCCGCGACAAGGCACGCATCGTTCTGCCACGCTGATGCAGCTGATCGAAGACCGACCCGAGGCCCGATACGTGCTGCGCGCCGTGGCCGAAGCGGGGATCACCATCAACGACCAGACCTATGCGCGTAGCCTCATCGTCAGCCCCGACCGGCTGATCGAGGACTGGCTCCACGGCACCGATCTGCAGGCGTCCGATCTGGAACCGGCCTTGGCGCTGAACCCGGAACTGATCCTGCTCGGCACCGGTATACGCCAGCAGATGCCCGCTCCCGCCGTGCTTGCAGCCTGCCTGACCCGAGGGGTCGGCATCGAAGCCATGGACAATGCCGCGGCGGGACGCACGTTCAACCTGCTGGCCGGGGAAAATCGCCGGGTGGTGGCCGCCTTCATGCTGACTGGCTGAACTTGCTGGTCCCCGGTTACTGACCCTTCCAATCGGCGATCCGCCAGAGATAGAAGCTGGCGCTGGTTCGGTACGGCCCCCAGCATTCGCCGCGTGCAGCCAATGCCTTGGGCGTCGGCGCAAGCGTGCCGCCATCGACCCGCCGGGCGCCATTGCGGATACCCAGGTCGTCGGCCGGCAGCAGATCCGGACGGCCCAGCCGGAACATCAGCAGCATTTCGACCGTCCAGCGACCGATTCCCCGGACCTGGGTGAGCGTCGCGATGATCTCCTCGTTGTCCATCAGCGACAGACGCCTGGCATCCGGAAGGCCGCCCTCAGCGGCGTGCCGACACAGATCGCGCAGCGCCCGCTGCTTGTTGCCCGATACCCCGCAGGCCCGCAGGGTCGGATCGTCGACCCGCGACAGCGACCCGGCATCGAGCACCTTGGTGCCTGCGGCCGATTCGAGCCTGCCGATGATGGTCGCCGCCGCCTTGCCGGACAGCTGCTGGTGAAGGATCGAACGGGCCAGCGCATCGGTGAGGACCAACGGGCGGCGCCAGCGCGGATCGGGCGTCAGCGGACCGATCCGTTCGATCCATGGGCGCAACGCCGGATCGGCCCGGCACAAATGGGCTCGTGCCGCCTTGATATCGAAGCCACGGGCAAAACGCGGCATGATGACGATGGCTCCGGATCGAGATCGCCCCGCCGCAACCGACGGGGCGATCGGTTCAATGAATGCGGGTCGCGCTCAGGCGCCCTTGCCCAGTTTGGCGAAAACAAAACCAAGGACCGCACCGAAGATGATGTGCAGCACCAGCGTCATCACCGGAGCCATCATTCCCATGCTCATCGCGAACAGGCCGCTGCCCATCATCGGCATCATCAGCACCATCATCACCAGCCAGCCCAGCACACCCAGCACGATGCCCTTGGCGACCAGACTGCCGCCGGGTAGCACGCCGCGCAGCAGCGCAAAGCCGATGCCGTATCCGACGCCGCCGATAATGAGGTGACCCATCCAGCCCATCGCCACATCGCCGCCCATCTTCATCGACAACATGGCGATGATGTCCAGCTCAGGCATCACCCCCATCATGCCCTTCACCATCATCAACCCGGACAACACTGCCGTCGCTACCAAGCCAGCGATCAAGCCCCGCAGGTACTGATTCATGATTTTTCTCCCGTTTTATGCTCTTGCTGTAGGCACCCGCCGCCGGAGGCAGCAGGCGGCGCCCCAGGTTGCATTGCCCGGAGCGCGCACCGATGCTAGCACTTGGGTGGCCTACCGACAGCCGGTGTCGATTGCCTGATCGGGCTGCGCCAGGCTAATTACGGCTCGCGGCGCGGCATCCGAACCCAATCCGGCCGGCGAGCGAACTCCCGACGAACCCGGATTACCGGGGCTCCAGCCACGCCGCAGCAGCGAGGGCAAGCCAGCCCGACATCAGCATGATCCCGCCAACCGGCGCCCAGACCGTCGGTGTTGCGAAAGCCACGGCGGCGATCAGGGCCCCGCAAAACAGCGCCAGTCCGAGCAGCAGCAGAGTCAAAGCAACGGCAACCGGTACACGCGCGCTGAATCGGGCCCACCCGTGCAGCGCCAGGCCGTGGCCAAACAACATCAGCGCAGCCAGACCCAGCCGCACTGCATCCTGACCTTCGACGCCATGACTGGCATAGGCGCCCAGCCCCACCGCGACACCACAGGCCAGCGCCCCGGCTGTGGCAAACGCACGCTGCCGCAGTGGGGCTCGGGTCATCGATGCTCGATTCACGATTGGATACTCTCCAATGGAACTCCCTTCATCCCGAACGCCGAGTAGCGACGCCTGGCTCAGGTCTCCGGGATCAGGAAGTCCTGGCTTTCGCGGCGAAGATTTGCCAGCTTGAACGCCGGCAGCTTGAACAGCCAGCCATCAAGCCTGGCGTCGAGCGCTTGGGCCTCGGCGCGGCTCGCCGCGACACGCGCAGCGACATCGAGGGCCGAAGGGGAAACGGCATCAGTGTCATCGGTCGCGGCCGCCGGTTCAGCCGGCACATCGTCGGTATCGCCTGATCGGTCCGAAGTTTCTGCCGCCGATGCTGCGTCGCCCGCCGCTTCGGGAAGCTCGGGTTGGTCGCTTACCTCATCGGCACCTTCGGCTCCCGGCGCCGGCTCTTCGGCGGCGGCCATGGCGCGCTGATCCTTGCGCCATTCGAGGGTGTGATACTCCAGCGCCTGCGACTCGTCGAAATCCACATCGATCGCCGCCCAGGGCATCGCTCCGGGCTGCACTTGCCCGGAGTCATCCGGCCACAGGCGCAGACTGACCCGCACACCGTCGAGGCGGATGAAGGTGGCGACCCGTTCCGGCGCTTCTTCCGGCGGCTCGGCACGCTTCACGTCTTCCAGCCGAAGCCCATCGAGGAACCCGGCAGCGCCGGCCAATGCGGTCTGATTTGCCTGCCGACCGTCCGGAAGCGGCTGCAACGTCCAAATGTCCTGGTCTGAGGCCTCGCTGCGCAGCAGTTGCAGGGTTTTGCCATCGGGCTGCTCGAGGCTGAGCGAAGCCAGCTCGCTTTCGGCGACCGACAGCAGGCTGCGCGACAGCCATCGCGCCGGATTGCGCTCGACCGCCAGATCGGTATCGGTCAGCCAGCTTTGCGCCTGACCGGGCGTTCGCACGAAACTACCGCGTCCGTTGGGATTGTTCAGACCGATGATCAGCGAAGTGCTCGCGTCCGGCCAATTCAGGTCCAGACGCACGCCCTTGCCGGCAGGCTCGCTCACATCCTCGACGCCCAGCTGACTGTAATTACGCGACAGCGCGGTTTTCGCCTCCAGCTTGCGCGCCTGCGAGAGTCCGACCAGAAAGCCGCGAAGTTGGCCGACATCGGCCGGCCAATCGTCGCGCTCGGCGACCACCCACCCGGATTCGCTGCGAGCCAGCGTGACCAGCGCTTCCGCGCCGGGCCCGGTTATCCGCAGCCGCTCGATCGAATCCAGACCGTCTGCCAACGATGGGACCAGCAACGCCCGCCGTTCACCATCCGATTCGTGGCGCGAAGACCCGTTCAGCCAAATGGCCCAGCCCACCACGATCGCGGCGGCGGCAGCCAGCACCAACAGCGTCCTGCGATTCACGGTTCAGCCCTCCTCCCGGACGGCTCGACGTCGCTGTCTGACCCGCCAGAGCGCGAATCCAGCCGCAAACAGACTGACCAGCAGCGGCATCAACAGAATATTGATCAGCTTCAGTCGGGTTCCCAGCGCCTGTATTTCGGAGTCCAGCGTCGCGCGAACCTGGCGCAACTCGCCGCGGATCCTCAGCCGCTGGGCCTCGAATCGGTCCAGTTCAGCCTTCTGGGCCGGCGACAGAGTCAGCAAACCGGCTTCGCCCGATTGGCTTTGCAGTTCGGTGAGGCGACGCTCGGTTTCCAGCAGCTCGGCCTGCAGTTCGCGTTCCTTGACCCGGAACCGGTCGTCGGCACGCCGCTTGAGCGCCTCCACGGTTTCGAACGGCCGTGCCGCGATGGCCCGGGTGCGAACCTGGATAAGGTCGCTGCTGCCGACCAGATTGTCGGCGGCATTGATCACGAAATCGCCGTTGTTGGCGAATGGGTTGACCAGTCGCTGGCCAAAAAAGCCCTGCACCTGGACCCACAAGCGATCGACCAGCAGGTCGGTATCGGCGACCACGATGATGTTGACCTCGCCCGTGCTGGCCGCGAGATGCTTCTCTCCGTCACGGTCGGGAAATGCGCTTGGCACATCGCTACCGGTCAGTCGCGCCGCCAGGACGTAGCGGTCGCCGGTCGGAGCGAAGTTCTCAAGCAAGGTCGCCGGATCGGGCAGGATGCGGACTTCTTCGGTGTCGACCAGCATGGCGTTGCTGGAGCTTTGCAGCAGGGTTTCCATTCTCAGCGCGGCATCGTCGGCCAGCTCGAACCGACCCACGGTGGAGACGTTGAGCGCGGCCATATCCGACGACACCACGTCGTCCTGGTTCATGTCGCCCTTACCCAGGCCGATGATCGCCGGGTGACGCACCGGGGGCTCGGATGGATCGGGCTGAACCGGAAGCGCAAGCTGTGCGTCGAGCACCACGCGGTCCGGATCGAATCGCAAGCCCCAGGCGGAAAACAGCGGCTCCAGCGTCGACGCGCGCGATGCCATGATGCCGTCGAACGTATTGTTGCCGGCACTGTTATCGGCTTCGGCATGCGGGTCGACGAAAGCCAGCATCCGGCCACCGCGAAGCACGAACTGATCGATCGCGTAAAGGGTTTCCGTTGCCAAATCCTTGGGATGAATCAACAGCAGCAGATCGACATCGTCGGCGATCGAATTCACCGGTGCCTGCAGGCGACGCAGCTCGAACAATTGCCGCAATTCGCCGTCGATCACCCAGCCCTCGCTGCTGCGCCCGGTCGAGGGATCGAACGAGGGCCCGCTGCTCAGGCCCGAAATCACCCCGACCACCGGGCGTTTGGGTTCGCTGAGCGTGGAGATCACTTTGGCCAGGTCGTACTCCAGGAAGACCTCCTTGTCCGGCTGGAAGAACGGGATGATGGTCTGACCATCAGTGGAGTTGGTGCCGGCCAGCCCGAAGAACAGCGATTGCCCGGCGACGCCGACAGGCACCGCGCGCAGCCCGAACGCGGCAGCGCGATCCTCGGCCTCGGTGAACGGCTGCGGATCGATCACTTCCAGCCGCAGCATGCCGTTGGAACGGACCACCATTTCCTCGATCAGCTCGCGCACGCGCGTCGCATAGGCGCGCAGCTGCGGCAGATCGCGCACCGCCTCATCGGAGAAAAAGAAGTACAGGTTGATCGGCTCTTCGATCTTGCCGATCAGCGAGATCGTTCCGTCGGTGAGGGTGTAAAGCTTGTTCTCGGTGAGGTCGATCCGGGCGCCGCGAAACAGCGCCCCGCTGATCGCCACGGCAGCCAGGAACAGGATCGCGATGACGATCAATGTCGATCCGGTCAGCACACGCTGTTGCATTCGTTTCATGACAGGACTGCGCTCAATCTGCTTTCTTCAATTCCAGGACCACGGCACAGGCCGCCAGCCAGGCCAGGATGGTGAGCACGAAGAACAGGATGTTGCGTACGTCCAGCACACCCTTGGCAATGGCGGAAAAATGGGTGAGGAAGCTCAACTGGGCCACGGCATCGACCAGACCCTGCGGCGCCCAGCCGGAGAACGCGTTCAGCACCAGCGGAAAGCCGGCGAGCATCAGCAGGAAGCAGACCAGCACCGTGATGATGAAGGCGACCACCTGGTTGCGCGTGACCGCCGACAGGCAGATGCCGACCGACAGGAACGCTCCGGCCATCAGCCAGCTGCCCAGGTAGCTGGCCACGATGACGCCGTTGTCCGGATTGCCGAGGTAGTTGACCGTCACCCAGACTGGAAAGGTGAGCAGCAACGCGATGCCGACGAACACCCATGCGGCGAGAAACTTGCCGATCACCGCCTGCGGCAGGGTGATCGGCAGGGTCAACAGCAGCTCGATGGTGCCGACCTTGCGCTCCTCCGACCACAGCCGCATGGCCACCGCGGGCACCAGAAACAGGTAGAGCCACGGGTGAAAACTGAAGAACGGCTGCAGGTCGGCCTGACCGCGCTCGTAGAAACCGCCCAGGTAGAAGGTCAGCGCGCCGGCCAGAGCCAGAAAGATCACGATGAAGACATAGGCCACCGGGGTGGCGAAATAGCTGGCCAGTTCGCGACGAAAAACCGCATTGACCGGACTCATGCCGTCTGCTCCTGCCGGGTGGTGATGGCGCGGAAGACTTCGTCCATCCGGCCGCGCTCGACCTGCAGTTCCGAGAACGCCAGATTGCGCGCCCGCAGGCGTTCGGCAACCGGCTCAGCCAGCCGCTGACCACTGGCCGGAAAAGCGAAAACCCGGCCCGATCGCGCGTCGACCTCGACGCCGGCCACGCCGGACATGCCCTCCAGCGCCGCGCGCACCGCGATGCTGTCGCCCGGCTTGAGCGATACCGCGCCGTGGTAGCGCGAGCGCTGCTCCAGCGCGTCGGGTGTCTCGTCGGCCAGCACGCGACCCTGGGCGATGATGATCGCCCGCGTACAGACAGCCTGGACTTCCTCAAGGATATGGGTGGAGATGATGATCGTGCGCTGTCGCGACATTTCGCGGATCAGTTCGCGAACCTGATGCTTCTGGTTCGGATCCAGGCCGTCGGTCGGCTCGTCGAGCACCAGCGCCGGCGGATCGTGCAGGATGGCAGCCGCCAGGCCGAGCCTGCGCCGGAAGCCCTTGGACAAGGTGTCGACCTGCTGGTGCATTACCGCCTGCAGGTCGAGTCGGGACACCACGGCGGACAGCCGGCTGCGCCGCAGATCCCCACGCAGATCCCGAACGTTGGCGACGAAGTCGAGAAAGCCGTCGACGTTCATTTCGCCATAGCTGGGCGCGCCCTCGGGCAGATAACCCAGCGCACGGCGCGCGGCCAGCGGGTCGGTCAGCACGTCATGGCCGCACACGCTGGCTCCGCCCGCGGTTGGAGTGAGAAAACCGGCGATCATCTTCATCGTGGTCGATTTTCCGGCGCCGTTGGGGCCAAGAAAGCCGAGTACCTCGCCCGGTTCCACCGTGAAGCTCACGCCGTCCACGGCGATCTTGCCGCCGTATCGCTTGGATAAAGATCGCGTCTGAATCATGGGTTTCGATCAGCCTGGAATCGATCGGCACCAGCGGCCCTGCTGCGGGCCGCGCGCGCCTCGTGCCGATCTAGGGCTGGAGGACGGAATTTCAAGAGTCCTTCGAGGCGCGCAATCCAGTTGGACGCCCTGCTCAACGCTGGGTCGAATCAGTGGCAGCCGCCTCCGTGGACTTTATCGGCCAATAGACGTTGAACTCGCTGTCTTCGGGCTGTGTGGTCTCGATGTCCTGCAGATACTCCTCGAAGGCACGGTCCTGCACCTCTTCGCCGCGGGTCTCGGCCCAGGCGCGCAGTTGGTCTCGCTTGACCGGCAGGCCGGCCGGATGGCCCTTGTAAGACGTCTTCAGCGCCCGCCCTTCGTAGCTGCGTCCCAACTGGACCTCGCCTTCGAGCTTGATCGTCTCCGGGTCGATAGGCTCGACCGCCAGCAGGTCCTCAGCGCCGAAGGAATCTGGCTCTTCTTCCGCCTCGCTCGACTCGTCGCTCACCTGTGCATCGTCATCGGACGGCAGTTCGTCCTCCGATGGTTCGGCTTCTTCCTCCTGCACCTCTTCCTCTTCGGCTTCCTGAACCGGCCACGGCCACTCGCCGCCGCGCCGGCGAACCGGCTGCTGGATATCGAACTCGTAGCTGTCCGAACCAAAATTGGTGGTCACCAGCCTGAACGGGCCGGCGGCGACCAGATCGTTCTTTTCCATCACCTGCTTGATCCACTTGAGCTGGGTGGTGGTGGCATTCTCGACGGCGGTGATGTTGCGTTCGGACTTGGTTTCCATGAACAGAACGTTCTGAGCCGGAACCTCGACGGTGCGAACCACCACATCGGTGTAATCGAAGTTGGGGATGGTCGCCAGCAGGGCGCCGAGGTTATCCAGGCCCTTGCGGATATCGCGGCCGAAATTGCGTGGCGCGTAGATGCCGGCGAAGCGTCCGCGCAGATCCCAGCCGTAGTCGACCGTGTAGCGCTGAGTGATCTCCGTGGTGCGGGTCTTGCGCTCGATATCGAAGCGCATGCGCTTGTTGGTGCCGAAGCTCTTGTCGTCGATTTCAAAGACGACGTTCGCGGTATCTCCATCGATCTCGCTTTCGATCAGGGTCCAGCTACCCTCACCGACGTTGCGGAAGAACGATCGGTAGTCGAGCTTGGCGCCTTCGCCAAACTGCGGACCAGAGATGCTGTAGCGGATCCGGGGATCCTGCATGCGCAGCGCATTCCAGTCGTTGAACCGGGTGAATCCGTTGATGATGTCGTAAACGATGCGCACCGGGCGGTTGGTTTCGACCGTGTGCTCGATCCGGCGTTCGGCGGGCAGCAGCGCGCCAACCGTGACGAAGACCAGAAACACGATCAGAACGGCTGCCACCACTTCAAGAAAACGGGTCATTCAGTGCTCTCCAGCAAAAGTCCATCCCCACGGCCACGGCCGCGGCCAATATGCAATCGTATCAGCACTCGCCACCGTGCTGCACGACTTCGGGCTGCCGGGCCCGGATTGAGCTGAATCCTGTCCTGGGGCCCGGCCGGCCAAAGCCCGGTCGACGGCTAGACCAGCTTCAGCTCAAAGGCCTTGAGCACGGCACGGGTCCGGTCGCGCACCCCCAGCTTGGACAGGATATTGGACACGTGGTTCTTCACGGTGCCCTCGGCCACGCCCAGCGAATTGGCGATTTCCTTGTTCGAATAGCCACCAGCCATCAGGCGAAGAATCTCGGTTTCGCGATCGGTCAGCGGGTCGGGCTGGTCCAGGCTCTGGAATGCATTGTGCATGTGCTCCAACCCGGACAGCAGCCGCTGGGTGACTGCCGGCTGTACCAGCGAGCCGCCAGAAGCCACGGTTTCGACTGCATCCACCAGTTGCTCCAGCGAGACATCCTTCAGCAAGAAACCCCGCGCGCCGGCGCGGATGCCGGCCAGTACCAATTGGTCGTCGTCGAATGTGGTGAGAATTATGGTCGGCGGCAGCTGGCTTCGCGCTGAAAGCGTCTGAAGCGCTTCCAGCCCGGACATGACCGGCATGCGCATGTCCATCAATACGACATCCGGGCCAACCTCCGGGATGCGCTCGACTGCCTGCTGCCCGTCGCTCGCCTCGGCCACCACCCGGATATTTTCCGACAGCTCCAGCAGCGAGCGGATGCCCTGGCGAACCAGGTTTTGATCATCTACCAGTAAAACCCGAATCATGGCGCGCTCCCCATCGGCAAATCGATATCCAGCGAAAATCCCTGCCCCGGGCCGGTCGTCCAGACCATCGACCCGCCAAGCGCGGCCAGTCGCTCGCGCATGCCGCGCAGGCCATTGCCGGCGCTGACCGCCTCGGCGCCACGTCCGTCATCGCGTGCGTGCAGCTGGAGCACGCCATTGTCGCGGGAAAGCCGCAACACCAGTCGGCGGGCGCCGGCGTGCTTGACGGCATTGGTGATGATCTCCTGCGCGCAGCGCAACAGTATATGCGCCCGCTCGGGATCTTCCACCCGCAGCGGCGCCGCTATATCCAGTACCACGTCCAGGCCCGGCACGCCCTCCGCCAGCGAACGCAGGGCCAGCGTCAGATCGACGGCGCCCTCGTCGCGCAGCTGGCTGACCGCCTCCCGGACATCGGTCAGCAAGAGCTTGGCCAGGGCCTGAGCCTGCTGAACGTGCTCGCGGCTCTTGCCCTCGCTCAAATGGCTGGCCACTTCCAGATTGAGGCTCAGCGCAGTGAGATGATGCCCCAGAAGATCATGCAACTCCCGCGAGATCCGCATTCGCTCGCTCAGCCGCGAACTCTCCGCCAGCAGCGCCCGCGTGGCCCGCAGCTCGGCGTTCAGCCGGCGCTGCTCGTCCCTGGCCTCGGCCTGCTGCTTGGCCACCAGGCCGGTGACGAAGGTGAAACTCGAATAGCCGACATAAAGCGCTGACTGAAGAATCGCGGCAAACAGGCTGAATCCCTGGCCCTGGGTGAAAACCGGCACCAACGCTACGTGCTGCAACACCAGCCAGGCGATACCGATCGGCAGCGGCAGCAGCCACGGCAGGACGCCCGCCACGATCAGCAGCAGCACGCCGCCCAGTCCGGTGCCGCTGAAATGGCTGACTGCGATCGCCGACAGCGTGATCAGCGCCAGCAGGGCCAGATCGAACCAGCGCGCGCGCCGCGCGCCGAGCCGACGGGTGACCGCCCAATAGCCCAATCCAAAACCCAGGTAGGCCATCCCCCACAGGGCCAGATCCAGGGTCAGCGCGGCATCGGCCCCGACCCCGGCAGGGTAGTGCCAGGCATTTAGCAGCAGCGGGATGCCGACCATCGCCCAGGTGAACAGGCCGGCATAACGAAGCAACTGGGTATGGTTGAGTCGGGTCATGGCAGGCCCATGATAGTCGGCGCCGGGGCCGGGACAACGGGTACAAGGTCATGCTGGCCGCACCGGCTCGATGCCGCTCAGAAAGGATTGGCCGCGGCCGCCGACCTGAACTCGCGACCAGGGGCGACGGTCAAAGTGCTGGCAGCGGGGCTGGAATCGCTCCCCTGCAGCGGCAATCTGCCCCCGGATCGCCGTTCAGCAACCCTCTGACATCCCCGGGAAGCCGTGCGATAATCGTCATCAGCCTTGCACCGGCAAGCCCCCTGAACCGACCGGAGTCACGAATGCCCCTACGCCTGCGTGACGTGCGTGAGAGCGATCTGGATCCCATTCTGGCGCTCAACAATGCCGCTGGACCGACGATCCTCCCGCTCGACGCCGCCCGCCTGCGGTTCCTTTTCGATCAGGCCGGCTATTTTCGTGTAGCCGAGATCGATGGGCGCGTGGCTGGATTTCTGGTCGCCATGGACCAGGACACCGCCTACAACAGCAGCAACTTTCTCTGGTTCAAGCAGCAGCTCCCGGAATTTTTCTATATTGACCGGATCGTGGTCGCCAGCAGCTACCGCGGCCTTGGGCTCGGCCGTGTGTTCTATGCCGACGTGCAGAGCTACGCCGAGGTACGCAGCCCGGTGTTGACCTGCGAGGTGTTCCTGCAGCCGGGCAACGACGTCGCCCTGCTGTTTCACGGCATGTTCGGCTTCAATGAAGTCGGCCAGCAGGTCATGCCCGGCCTTGAGCAGCGGGTCGCCATGCTGACCAAGGAAATGTGCAGTTGGCCGTGGGTCAATCAGACCTACTACGCGAATGGCGCTGGCTGTCTTCCGGATCAGCCCTGGCTGTCCCCTCGCGCACTGCCGGTGCAGGAACCGACCCGGGCGACCGGCACCTGACATGGTCGCCAACGAATTCGACTTCGAGCCCGCGGGGGAAATGAAATTCGGCCAGGTCGGCATCGCCAATCTGAAGGTGATCCGGCTCGACGCAGCCCGGCTCGCCGCGGAGATGCGCGAGCGGGTGCTCAGGGCGCCAAAGATGTTCGAACATGCCGCCGTGGTGGTCGATTTCGGCGGTCTCAGTCAGTGCCCTGATGTCGACACCGCGCGCAGCCTGATCGCTGGTTTGCGCGACGCCGGCGTTTTGCCGGTGGCGCTGTCCTACGGCACGCGAGACATCGAGCATCTGGCGCGCGCGCTGCAATTGCCGCTGCTGGCCAAATTTCGTGCCCAGTACGAGCCCGCACCGACGGACTCTGCGCCGGCGCGTGCCGAGCCCCGGCCACCCGAACCACCCGAACCGCCCGAGCCGCCCGAACCGCCGGAACCGCAGGTGCCCGAGCAGTCGATCGGCTCCGATGCGATCGGACAGGTGCACACCCAGCCCGTGCGTTCAGGCCAGCAGGTCTATGCTCGAGGCCGCGATCTGGTGCTCACCGCAGCAGTCGGCGCCGGCGCGGAAGTGATCGCCGACGGATCGGTCCACATCTATGCCACGCTGCGCGGTCGGGCTCTGGCCGGCGCGCGCGGCAACACCGGGGCACGCATTTTCTGTCGCGAGTTCGCCGCTGAACTGGTCGCCATTGCCGGGCGCTACAAAGTGCTTGAAGACATCCCCCCCGCCATTCGCGGCAAGGCCGTACAAATCTGGCTTGACGGGGAAACCATACGAATCGAGGAACAACAATGATCAAGGTGCAGGAATGAACGAAGGCGCACAACCCGTCACCGAAACGACGGCTGGCGAACAGACAGGCAGTGAGGCCCCAGCCATGCTGGCCCAGGTCATCGTGATCACCTCGGGCAAGGGCGGCGTCGGAAAGACCACCACCAGCGCCAGCCTGGCCTGCGGTCTGGCAAAACTGGGCAAGAAGGTGGCGGTGATCGATTTCGACGTCGGGCTTCGTAACCTCGACCTGATCATGGGCTGCGAGCGCCGAGTGGTCTACGACTTCGTCAATGTCATCCAGGGCGAGGCCTCGCTGCGTCAGGCGCTGATCAAGGACAAGCGGTTCGACACCCTGCACGTGCTGGCCGCCTCGCAAACCCGCGACAAGGACGCACTCACCAAAGAGGGCGTCGAGAAAGTCTTGCGTGCGCTGTCCGACGACGGCTTCGAGTACATCGTCTGCGATTCGCCGGCCGGTATCGAAAAGGGCGCATTTCTGGCCATGTACTTCGCCGATCAGGCGGTGGTGGTGGTCAATCCGGAAGTCAGCTCGGTGCGCGACTCCGACCGAATCCTTGGCCTTCTGGCATCGAAAACCCGCAAGGCCGAGCAAGGTGGCACGGTCAAGGAGTTCCTGCTGCTCACCCGCTACAGCCCCAGCCGGGTAGAGGCCGGGGAAATGCTCTCGATCGGCGATGTCGAGGAAGTGCTCGGGCTCAAGGCGATCGGAGTGATTCCGGAGTCGACCGATGTGCTCAATGCCTCCAATTCGGGCGTACCGGTGATTCTCGACGAGGATTCGAATGCCGGCCAGGCCTACCTCGACACGGTCGCGCGCATCCTCGGGGAAACCCGCCCGATGCGCTTCATCGAGCCCGACAAGAAGGGCTTCTTCAAGAAGCTGTTTGGGAATTGATCATGGGATTCTTCGACTTTCTCAAGCAGAAGAAAAACACCGCCTCGGTCGCCAAGGAGCGTCTGCGCATTATCGTCGCTCAGGAGCGCAGCACGCGCGGCGGCCCGGACTATCTGCCGCTGCTGCGCCGTGAGCTGCTGGAGGTGATCCGCAAGTACGTCAGTGTCGATGTCGATGCGGTCAGGGTGGAGCTGGCCAAGGACGGCGACCACGATGTGCTCGACATCTCGGTCGCGCTGCCCGAGGGCGACGACGTTCGCTCGGCGGCCAACGGTTGAGCGCTGGCTGAAGTGCGGTGCAATCCGCCCTCCTGCCCCGCCTTGGTGGCGCGGACGTGATGGACTCCGGCACCATCGTCATGGCCGGCGATTCCGCGCCCGCCCTGCCGGCACAGCCCGAACCCGACGAAGCGCCGTCGGTCCTGCTGATGTCCGACATCGGATTTCCGGCCGCCACCCGATTGCTGGCCGGATCTGGCCTCGAGCTGCTCGAAGTGGCGCCCGGACAGTCGATTCCCGGCAGCTACTGGGGCGACCCCGAAGCCGGTGTCATCGGCCACCGGGTATATGCCCGCGCCGACACGCCGGTGCATTCGCTGCTGCACGAGGCCTGCCATCTCATCGTCCTGCCGCCCGAGCAGCGCGCGCAGATCCACACCGACGCCAGCGACTCGCAGATCGAGGAAGACGCCACCTGCTACCTGCAGATCGTCCTCGCCGACCAACTGCCCGGCGTCGGCCGCAATCGCCTGATGGCCGACATGGATGCCTGGGGCTACAGTTTCCGGCTCGGATCGACCCGCGCCTGGTTCGAGACCGACGCCGAAGACGCCCGCGCCTGGCTGGCCGAGCGCGGCCTTCCGGGGCCGGAGTTCTGAACCGATCCGGCGGCCCTGCGCACCACAAGACCCACTGATCGGCGGCGTCGCCAGCGTGGCCCTTTGTGTGAATTTGGCCACCCCCTCTCGCGCCAACCGCACTGTCCGCTGCGGCGCACCAGCAAGGACCCCCAGTGGCTCTCAAACCCACGATCTACAAGCTGAAAATCGCGCTCGCCGATCTCGACCGCAATCGCTACGATGCGCTGACGCTGACCGTCGCGCAGCATCCGTCCGAGACCCTGGAGCGGATGACCGCGCGGGTGCTGGCCTACTGCATCAATGCATCCGATCGGCTTGAGTTCACCAAGGGCTTGAGCGAAGCCGACGCGCCGGACATCCTCGAACGCACGCGCGACGGGCAGCTCGCGCTGTGGGTCGATATCGGAGAGCCGGCGGTGGAACGCATCAAAAAGGCCAGCCGAATCGCCCAAGCGGTGAAGGTGTACAGCTTCAACGCCAAGTCCGGTGTGTGGTGGCAGCAAAGCGGCAAGAAGTTCGAAGCGCTGGACGTGTCGGTTTTCCAGTTCGGTTGGGACCGCATCGCGGCCCTGGCCGCGATGGTCGAACGTACGATGGACCTGTCGGTGACCATCAGCGGCGACTCGGCCTATGTCGCCACCGCAGCAGGCGAATGCGAAGTCGGCTGGGAGACGCTTATGCTCCGCACCGGTTCGCACTGACCCGCGCCAATCCGGAGCGCGGGCCGAGTCCGGCAGGCCCAGGGCGAATGCCTCGAATGGGCAGCCGTCTTCCAGAGCGCTCCCTCGTCCTACTCGCCAGCCTCCGGGTCACCGGCATCGGCATCGGCTTCGGCCTCTGCGGGATCGACCGCTTCTTCTTCCTCCGATTCGTCCTCCATCAACGCCTCCCGGGCGTCGCTTTCGCAATTCAGATCGGCCGGGGTCGGCGGCTGTTCGGCGAGTCGTGCCTGGAGGTCGGTCAGGGCAAGGCCGAATCGGGGCACCGCCAAGTCGCCACGGATCTCGGCCCAGGCGGCTATTTCTTCCAGCATCGATTCGCGTGCCATCGGATCGGCCAGCAGCGCCTGGACGTCTTCATCGGTGTCGATGCCTTCGATCTCGAATGCCGCCTGTTCCAGCAATCCGGCCAACGACTCGCCCAGTGCCTCACCGAAGGACATTTCCTCGATCGCCTCGGCAAGCCGGCAGGGCAGCCACCACGGCAAGAGTTCAGCCGAGGACGCCACGACCGCCCAGTCGCCGCGTCCGTTGCGATGCAGCCGGCCCATGCCGTAACGCGGCAGCACGTAGGACACGCCATCGGTCAGCATCGGCACCAACCATAGGTCGTCGCGCTCGGCCGGGAACGTGCCGACGCCGAAATGACTGGTAGTGGCCACCTCGAAATAGCGCGTGGGCGCAGGCCCCCAGAGGCTTCGGTGCAGTCGAAAACCGAGCAGGATCGGCGGCGGGTCCATGCAGAAGTGGTCGGGTTGTTCGCATTCGGGGAACGGGTCGAGATAGCGTGCCGAGACCAGCCGCGCCGAAACGATTACCGCTTCGGCATCCGACGCGCGAAACTCGGGGTAGGGTTGCGCCGAAGCCATCGAGGCGCAGGCGGCCAACATCAGGGTGGGGAAAAAATTCGCGGCGCGCATTAACCTTACCTCCGTGATTGGATTTCGCACCCGGACACTCTCCAGCGGCAGTTCGCATTCCACTTCGCGCGGTGCCGCTGCCAGACCCGGACACCGAATTCCTGCAGCACCTCCGCGCCGACTTTGCTTCGGCCGGCCGGCTCGGTCAAGTCGCACGGCGGCACTGGGACCGCACCACCCGGACGCGCTACCATCGTGGTTCCGACTTGAATTCCGGTGCCCGCCTCGGCTGCGCCGGTTCGCAACCCGGCACTTGCCGCCCGTTGGCCGGCATCGCCAATGAAATCCATCGAGGCTCGCCCGTGATCAGAAATCCCGCTTTCGCTTCCATCGCCTCACTCCTGCTGCTCGCCGGCTGTGCCGGCGAGGGCGAGCCGCCCAAGGCTACCGCCGCCGACGCCGACGCGTTCGTCGCCAAAGTGAATGCCTACATGCTGGCCAACAACCCCGAGACTGCCTCGGCACAGTGGCTGGCTTCGACCTACATCAATACCGACAGCCAACGGGTCGCCGCCAAGGCGCAGGAGCGCGCACTGGGCAAACTGGGCGAGTTCATCGAAGCCGCCAAGGCGTTCGACGGACTGGAACTGTCGCCCGAGACCACGCGCAGCCTGCACCTGCTGAAATTGCAAACCTCGATGCCGGCCCCGCGCGACCCGGAAAAACTGGCCGAGCTGACCCGCCTCGCCACCGAGATGGAAGGCCTTTACGGTGCCGGAAAGTACTGCACCAACCCGGACGACCCGGCGACATGCCGCGACCTCGGTAAGCTCTCCAAGGTGCTGGCCGAAAGCCGCGATTACGACGCTCAGCTTCAAGCCTGGACCGGCTGGCGTACCGTCTCTCCGCCGATGCGCGAGAAGTACCAGCGCTTCGCCGAACTGATCAACGAAGGCGCGGCCACGCTGGGCTTCGGCAATGCTGGTGAAATGTGGCGCGCCGGCTACGACATGAGCCCTGCCGACTTCCAGGCCGAGACCGACCGGCTGTGGGACCAGGTGCGCCCGCTGTACGAACCGCTGCAATGTTATGTGCGGGGCAAACTGGAAGAACGCTACGGCGACAAGGGCTCGATCGACGGCAAGATTCCCGCCCACCTGACCGGCAACATGTGGGCCCAGCAGTGGGGCAACATCTGGGATCTGCTCGAACCCTACCCCGGCGTCGGCAGCCTGGATGTCGGCGCCCGCCTGAAGGCCATGCGCGACGGCGAACGCAACCAGCGTCTGGCGAACATTTCGGGCAGCCCCACGGCGGCGCAGCTGGTCGAAATCGAACACCAGGCCGACATTGCCATCGCGGAACGGATGACCCGGCGCGCCGAAGATTTCTACACCTCGCTCGGCATGCCCAGCCTGCCGGACACCTTCTACCAGCGCTCGCAACTGGTCAAACCGCGCGATCGCGAGGTGGTCTGCCATGCCAGCGCCTGGGATCTGAATTTCAAGGGCGATGTGCGCATCAAGCAATGCATCGAACCGACCGCCGACGAATTCACCACGGTCTATCACGAGCTCGGCCACATCTATTACTACCTCGCCTACAACGACCTGCCGCCGCTGTTCCAGTCGGGCGCCCACGATGGTTTCCATGAGGCGATTGGCGACACCATCGTGCTGGCGATGACGCCGGAATACCTCGCCGAGATCGACCTGGTGGACCAGCCCAGCCAAAGCCAGGAGGCGCTGATCAACAATCAGTTGCGCATGGCGCTGGAGAAGGTGGCCTTCCTGCCGTTCAGCGTGCTGATCGATCGCTGGCGCTGGGGCGTGTTCGACGGGTCGATCACGCCGGAAAACTACAATAAGGCTTGGTGGGATCTGCGCGAGAAGTACCAGGGCGTCGCCGCGCCGGTTGAGCGCAGCGAAGAGCTGTTCGATCCGGGCGCCAAGTACCACGTGCCTGGCAATACCCCCTACACCCGGTATTTCCTGTCGCACATTTTGCAGTTCCAGTTCTACCGCGCCCTGTGCGAGGCCAGCGGCCACGATGGCCCGCTGCATGCCTGCAGCTACTACGGAAACGCACAGGCCGGCGAGAAGTTCTGGGCGATGCTGGGCAAGGGCCAGAGCCAGCCGTGGCCGCAGACCCTGAAGGAACTCACCGGCAAGGAAGAGATGGACGCGACCGCCATCCTCGACTACTTCGCGCCGCTCAAGGAATGGCTGGATCAGCAGAACGCCGGCCGCGAATGCGGCTGGGCCGAAGCCGGCGCCTAACCGGACGACAAACAATACTTTAAAGGCCAAGGGTTCGGCGCAGGCTAGATCGCCATCAGCATCGGGCTTGGCTGATGCGAAAAACCTCCTGCGCCTTGCCTTGCAGCGCGGGCGTTGCTCCGGGCACGGATTTCCCGGTCCGGAACCCGCCGCGTGCCGATCAGAAGCTGAGACTCACTCTCGCGTAGTAGTACGCGCCGTTGCTGCCGATCGGCGAGATGATGTCGAATGGCAAGTTGCCGAAGAAGTTGATGTCATCGGTGGAGGGGTCCGGGAGGTTGTCGGTGATATTGCTCGCGCCGAGGGTCAGGCTCAGCCGCTCGACCGGTCGATAGGAGCCCTCCAGATCGAGCTGAAGTTCGTTGCCGTTTCGTTGCTGCGGTTCGAATCCGCCCCCGAAATTGAAAATCCGCTCAACCGAGCCGTGCTGCGTGAGGCGGGTCAAGAACGTCCAGCGCGGGTTTGTCCACGTGGCCGAGATGATTTGACGATGGCGCGGCGAGGCGGTGGTAAGCGTGTTGCGTTCCTCGACTCCGACCAGTTCAGGTGACAGGCCGAGATTCTGCAGCGTCTGCGGCGCTGCCCGGATATTGCGGATGCTGGTTTTGTTGTAGGTCGCCGCGCCGGTCAGCCGCAAGGTGCCATCGGCGAGCGGCCGCTCGTAGGCGATCACCAGCTCGGCACCGCGGGTCTTGGTGTCGACAGCGTTGGTGAAAAAGTTCACTGCAACCACGCCAGGGAGCCCGGTGCCGGACTCGATGAAGTCGGTCAACGCGTCGCTCTGGAAGCGCTCCGACAGGGTGATCCGATCATCGACAGTGATGCGAAAGAAATCCAGCGAGGCGGTCAGCCCGGGCGCCGGGGCAGAGGTCAGCCCGATGCTCCAGCTGTTGGCGGTTTCATTCTCCAGCGGCTCCAGGCCCAAGGCCTGTCCGATGACGCTGGTCGACGGGATCAACTGCACCCGGGTGAGCTCCTGGCCGTCGCCGAAGCTCGTGGTGGTGCGGCTGAAGCCAACCTGGCTGAGCGAGGGCGCGCGGAAATTGGTGGAGCCGGCGCCACGGATCGCCCAGCCCGGCGCGAACTCATACCGCAGACTGCCTTTGGCGTTGAAGGTATCGCCGAAATCGCTGTAATCCTCGTAGCGGGCAGCGACGTTTGCGAAAAGCTGTTCGGTAAACTCGGCCGAAAGTTCGCCGTATATCGCGCGCACCTGCCGGCTGATGTCGACTGCGTCCTCTGGCCTCAGGCCCGGACCGGCCTGTGCGCCGCCCGGCGCCCCGGGCACCGGGCCGAGCGCGATCGAGGCTTCATCGCCCGCCGTGGTCTCGAAGCCCTCGTCCCGGAACTCTACGCCGGCAGCAAGCGTGAGAGGGCCGGACAGGCCATCAAGCGCGTACTCGCGGACTACGTCAGCATTGAACGTGATCTGCTCGAACTCGAAATCGCCAAGCCTGAAATCGGTCGGGGAGGCGTCACCGAGCGAGGCGTTCAGGCTGCGCTGCAGGCCGGTTTCGAGCTCATTGTTGCCGTAGGTGATCGAGGCGTCGTAACCCCATTCACCGAAGAAGCCACGCACACCGAAAGCGCCGCTGAAGTCGCTGAGATCGCCGAGAGTCTCGGGCCGGAAGCCATTCGGGAAGATCGACTTCACGTTGGCGCTGCTGTCGGGATAACGGAAGAATGCCGCACCGACCGATTCGCGATCGTTGTATGTGGCGAAGGCATAGGCTTCGGCAGAGCTGCCCACGGCATGCTCCGCATTGAACCAGAGCAGCACGTCCTCGACTGCGGGGTCTCCAGGCCGGAAGTTGCGCTGCCCAATCAGGGCCTGGTTATCCGGCGTCTGCTCTTCAAAGAACGGCAGAGTGTCGAAACCCGCGCGATTGGTGAAACCGCGGTCCTTGTATTCGGCACCGAGTCGCAGGAAACCACTGTCGCCGAAGTTCCATCCATAGGCCAGGTCGGCGGCGACGTTATGGCCATCGGTGATGGTCTGATTGGTCGGGCCAAAATCGGTGTGATGCAGGCCATAGGTGATGCTCGCCGCTCCGCCCGCACTGTCGTCGAGAATGATATTGATCACGCCGGCGATTGCGTCGGAACCATACTGCGCGCCGGCACCGTCGCGCAAAACCTCGATTCGCTTGACCGCGCTGATCGGAATGGTATTGAAGTCGACCGGCGATGTGCCTTTGGCAATCTTCGACTCCTGGAATACCACCGAAGTGGTGTGTCGGCGTTTGCCGTTGACCAACACCAGCACCTGGTCGGGGCTCATCCCGCGCAACTGGGCGGAGCGAATATGGTCGGCATTTCCGGAGTTGGACTGGCGCGGGAAGTTGAACGAGGGCAGCAAGGTTTGCAGCGCCTGTCCAAGCTCGTTGTTGACCGAACCGGTGCGCTGCAGATCCTCGCGGGTAATGATGTCCACCGGCACCGGTGAGTTCAGCACGGTGCGGTCGCGAGCACGAGTGCCCGTGACGACCACTTGGTCGAGGGTGGCGGCACCGGGAGTTTGCGGCTGTTGCGCCAAGGTTGGCGGCGCGAGTGCGAGCGCGGTGGCGACAGCGAGGGTACGTCGCAAGAGAGGCTGGGTCGTGGTCATTTTCATCTCCGTTGGCGGCACCGAGGCTACGCCGGCCAGTACAGATGCGATCCTTGCAAGGATTTCCTGCCGAACGAGTGTATTTGGATTGCGGCCAGGATTCCCACCCCAGCACGGAGGCGAATCATGAGCGGTTGTCCGCAACTCATGACGAAACGGCCACCGCGCAAGAGCCGGCTCCGATTGCGCCATGCCGGCTCGGCGCAGTCAAGATGCGTCGGAACGGCAGGGCTGGCCGCGTGGCCGCGATTGTGCGAGGCTTCGGCGTCCCTGAATGTGCGTTTGCCGCGATGACCTCCTCCCCCAACCGCGCCGGAACCGTGGTCGCCCCTCAGCGAAAGCTCGAAGTGCGCCATGCAGTGGCCGTCTGCGTCGGGATGGTAATCGGAGCCGGCATCTTCAAGACTTCGCCACTGGTGGCGGCCAATGTCAGCAGCGACGCGATGCTGTTCGTGGCCTGGGCGCTGGGTGGATTTTTGTCGCTGGTCGGGGCCTTGTGTTTCGCCGAACTGGCGACAGCCTTCCCCGACGCCGGCGGCGACTACTACTTTTTGCGGCGCGCCTACGGCGACCGAATGGGTTTCGTGTTCGCCTGGTCGCGATTTGCGGTGATCCATACCGGGTCGATGGCTCTGCTGGCGTTCGTGTTTGGCGACTACTTGGCCCAGGTCATCGACCTCGGTCGCTATGGGAGCGCTCAGTTCGCGATTATCGTGATTGTCACCCTGGTGGTGCTCAATCTGCGCGGCATCAAGGTCGGGGTCGGCACCCAGCTTGGACTGATGTCGCTGGTGATGTTCGGGCTGTTTTGCGTCGGCGCTGCGGGCCTGAGTCTGAGCCTGAGCGGATTGCCAGCGCCGCTGCCAGGACCAAGCAGCACAGGTGGTGCGGCAGCGTTCGGGGTAGCCATGGTGTTCGTATTCCTGGCATTCGGCGGCTGGAGCGATGCGGCCACCCTGTCGGCCGAAATGCGCGATTCGCGCCGCGGCATGGTGTTCGCCCTGATCGGCGGGCTGGGCGCGGTCACGGCACTGTATTTGATGGTGAACTGGGCATTCTGGCGCGGGCTCGGACTGTCCGGACTGGCCGCCAGCAACGCCCCGGCCGCCGACCTGATGCGGCTGGCCTTCGGGCGCAGCGGCGAATTTTTGATCGTCACTATCGTGGCCATCACCTCGATCACGGTGATGAACGCATTGATGATCGCTGGTGCTCGCACCACCTATGCCGCCGCCCGCGACCACCCGACCCTTCGCCGACTCGGAGAGTGGGATCTCGATAAGGGTGTGCCGCCGGTGGCGCTGCTGGCGCAGGGCACAGTCGCGTTGGCGCTGGTCGGCTTCGGCACCCTGACCCGCGGCGGCTTCGAGACCATGGTCGATTATCTCTCGCCGGTCTACTGGTTCTTCCTTGTGCTCAGCGGATTTGCGGTCATTCGACTTCGGCGCAAGTACCCGGACATGCCACGGCCCTTTCGGGTGCCGTTGTATCCATGGCTGCCGCTGCTGTTTTGCGCCTCCAGCGCCTATGTTCTGTATTCGAGCCTGGTCTACGTCAAGCTCGGCGCGGTGGTTGGCGTCGTGGTGTTGCTGATCGGCGCCGCGCTGCTGCCGCTGATCGACCGACGATCGACGACCTGAAGCGAACACCGGGCAGATCCGGTTGAGGCGCAACCGCCAGACTCGACCCCTGGCAACTGAAGCGCGACCGCAGAGGCGGCTCTGCGGGTCTTCACCGCGAAGCTCAACTCGATAGCGGAGCCAATGCGCCACAGCCTGAGCCACGACCAGGGCTAAGCCACGCAGGCTGATGCAGCACATGACGTTGCGACATGACGCCATGCTCCCGGCACATTTCACTTCCGCCGCCAGCACCCATTAAGGTGGCGGTGCTAATCGTGCCGAGACCCCGAATGCCCCTGACCCATCGCTCAGCTCCAAGCCCAGCCTGCCGCTTTACTCTGATCGGCGCGCTGACCTTGCTAGTCGCCGTCGGCAGCGGCTGCGCCAGCACATCAAGCCAGCCCGCCAAAGCAATCGCATCGGCAGCGTTGCAGGGAGACGCCGCGCGCCCCGGCGCTGCCACGGCATGGCGACGAAGCGAGCTCTACTTCGGCGTCGGCGACCCCCACGACCCCACCTCCCGCATCGACGAAGCGCGCTGGCAGGTTTTTCTCGAACGCGAAGTCACGCCCCGATTTCCCGACGGTCTGACCGTATTCGATGCCTACGGCCAGTGGCTGTTCCGCGGCCAGACTTCGCCCGAGCGTCTCGATTCGAAGGTGCTCGTCATCATCCACCCCGACATCGCCGGAGACCGCGCCAAGATCGACGCGATCCGCAGCGCTTGGAAGACCGAGACCGGTCACCAGTCCGTGCTGTGGGCGAGTCAGGTGGTGGACATCTCGTTTTAGGGTAGAGTCGCCGGTCGCCCGGCCACCGAGCAGCCCTCGGCCAGATGCATGCAACTGCCATCCACTGCCGTCACCCGCCTGTCGCGATACCACGCGCCGGGTACGGCCGGCTCAGCCAGCACCTCGTCGATCAGTGCGCGGGCAAACGCTGGCCAGCACCTCGCCATCCCGGCTCACGGCCTTCGGCCTGAGCCAGGCTGCGCAAGCGCGGGCCCAGCCGACTCCCGACTCCCGACTCCCGATTCCCCATTCCCGGCTCCCCCGCTCCCGCTCTCAAATCTCCGGCTTCATCAGCTTGTCGAGATGTTCGAGCAGCTTGCGGTTTTCCTCGTTGCTGTCGCCGCCGCCGTAGATGATGGCGCCGGAAGTGAAGGTGGTTCCGAAGGTTTCGGCGGCAACGATCACTTGTGCGATGCCGCTGGCGACGCTCTGCTCATTCAGGCCAGCCAATGGATGAATGAATACGCTCCAGACGAGCTCGTTGGCGATGGCGTATCGGGCATCCAGGGCACTGTCGAAGTTGGCTTGCAGCATGCGCTTCATCAGGGATTGGTCGAGGATGCCGGCCTGGGCGACCGGCGTATAGACGCGCATACGACCGGCGGCCTCGTCGAACGCCAGCAGCACAGGTCGGTCGCGAAGGCTGAACTGCACGCCATTGCCCTGACGCTGATATTCCGGATCGATCTTGGCGATCATCGCCACCAGTTGCTCGCCGCTCATCCCTTCGAGCTGCGGCTCGCTTGCCTCCGGTTGGCTGCCATCCGGCTGTTCGATGGCCTGGGAATGAAGTGCTGGCGCGACGAACGCGAGCGCAACGCAAAGCAGCCGGGCTGATCCTGAAGTCATGACGCGCTTCCGATTGGAGGGGTGGACTGTGACGCGTGGTGGGACTGTTCCTGATGTTCGTGCAGGTCTGCGACACCGGAGGGGATGTTGCAAACCGGCGCCATCCTTATCCTGCGCCGTCCACAACAGACCCCGCTCGGTCGCCGGAGTTCAGGCATCGTTCGTCGCGTCGGTGCCGTAGGTGCGGCCCTTCCACTGCGCGCCCCGACCCCGCCAGTGACGCCAGGCCGAAACCCAGGTCATCCAGAGATAGAGCGCGGCGATGATCGGCAGAGTCAGCCCCCACAGCGAAGACAGCCCATAGAATGCCAGCAGCGGCGCATAAGCCATCACCATTGCCAGCCAGGCAGTCGCTCCGACCAGCGCCGACCAGGGGAATGCCGTCCATGAGGCAGCTGGCGCGAAATACAGCAGAACCAACGGCAGCCAGAACAACACCAGCATCACCGCTGTAAGCACGAGCAGCAGTGCCGTGGAGTGGCCGAGCTGGGTAAACGCGGTGCGCGCAACCAGATCACGCACCTGGGGAACGCCCTGACAGTTGCGCCGGCTGATCACATCCCGACTGAGGCCGATCCAGGTCCGCGCACCGCGTCGCTTGACCGCAGCAGCCAACGCGCAATCGTCGATCACCCGGCCGCGGATCGCTTCGTATCCGCCAAGCTTGGCCAGCACTCGGCTCTGTATCAGCAGGCAGCCGCCAGCGGCGGCGGCGAATCGCGGCGACGGGCCGTTGGCCAGCCGAAATGGGTACAGCAGCATGAAGAACCAGACATAGGCCGGCAACAGCAGCTTCTGGATCGTGGCGACCGCCGGCAGCATGGCCATCACCGAGACCATTCCGTAGCCGGCCGCCTGTCGTTTGATTAGCGCGGAAATCACCCCCGGACGCAGTTCGATATCGGCATCGAGCTGGAGAATCAGCGGCGAGACGACCTGCCGACGACCCTGCTCCAGCGCCCACAGCTTTCCGGTCCAGCCGGCCGCCAGCGGTTGACCGGCGATCACCTCGGCTCCGGCGTGTCGCGCGGCCTCCGCCGTGCCGTCGCGGGATTGGTCGTCGATGACGATGATTCGGTGGCCCACGCCCTGCGCGCGAACGGCAGCCACCGTGGCGGCGATGTGGCTGGCCTCGTCGCGCGCCGGAATGAGCACGGTCACTTCGGACAGGTCGGCCGGGCCGGTCGGCGACGTCACCACGAGATGCTCGGAGGTGCTCCACGGCCGCCACGGAACCAGCAACAGGGCGATCCATGAACATGCCGCAGCCAGTGCGAGCCAACTCAGCGAATCGAAGAGCATGCCTGTGCCGATCCTTGCGTGGTGCAGCCTGCCGGAATTTTCCTGTCGGATGCCGCCGCGATGGTAGCCAAACGACCCTTGCCGACGACGCTGGGGCTCAACTCTCGGCCTTCTCCGTTGGCCGCGATTCCGAAGCGCGTTGCTGCACAGTCACCGGGATGGTGTCGGGCTCGAGTCGAACGTAACTTACCGGGATATCCGGCGCCATCGGTCCATCTATCCGCGGTCCGCGCAGCCAGGTTCTGAGCGCCTTCAGCGGCCGCGCGAAGGTATCGTCGACCGCCGTGCCCTCATAGCCGCAATGGGCCATGCAGTTGTCGCACTTGGGGTTTCGCCCGGTGCCGTACTTGTCCCACGGCGTATCTTCGATAAGCTCCTTGAAGCTGGCGGCATAGCCCTCATCGACGAGCAGATAGCACGGCTTCTGCCAGCCGAACACGTTGTAGGTGACGTTCGACCACGGCGTGCACTGGTACGCCTGATTGCCGGCCAGGAAATCCAGATACAGGCTCGAGTGGTTGAACTTCCAGCGCTTGTCGCCCGAGCGCGATTGCCCGTGCCTGAAGATGTCGCGAAACAGCTGCTTGCTGCGGGTCTTGGGCAGGAAAACATCCTGGCGCGGTGCGTGCTGGTAGCTGTAGCCCGGCGACACGGTGATGCCCTCGACGCCCAGTTCGGTGCAGTAATCGAAGAACTCGGCGACCCGCTCGGCCAGCTCGCCCTGAAACAGCGTGCAGTTGACCGTCACCCGGAAGCCCTTGTCGAGCGCCAACTTGATGGCGGCAACCGCCTTCTCGAAGATGCCATCCTGACAAACTGAGTTGTCGTGCTCCTCCTTCAGGCCATCGAGGTGGATCGACCAGGTGAAATACGGGCTGGGCTGGTATTCGTCGATGTGGCGCGGCATCAGGATCGCGTTGGTGCACAGATAGACGAACTTCTTGCGGGCGATCAGGCCACGCACGATTTCCGGCATCTCTTTGTGAATCAGCGGCTCGCCGCCCGGAATCGAGACGATCGGCGCGCCGCATTCGTCGACCGCCTTGAAGGCATCTTCCACGCTCAACCGGCGCTGCAGAATGTCCTTGGGGTAGTCGATCTTGCCGCAGCCTGCGCAGGCAAGGTTGCACTGGAACAGCGGCTCAAGCATCAGCACCAGCGGATAGCGCGCGTTGCCACGCAAGCGCTGGCCCAGCACGTACTTGCCGACGCGATACTTCTGGATCAGAGGGATACCCATATCAAACTCCTGTATTCGTGTTCGTCCAACCGCCGGTGTCGTTCGCGAAATGCCTCCTGGGCCAGCTCAGCCCGCACCGCCTGCGGCGGCATCCACCCGACCACCCTCGCCGCGAAGGTAGCGCTCCAGCAGCGGCCGGAACTCCGTATTCAGACGCTGCCATTCCAGCTTGAACCAGGGCGTGAATGCCTCGGGATGCTCGGAAAATTCTTTCTCCAGCTGCGTCGCCGAAACATAACGCCAGTCGGAGATCTCCAGCGCATTGATCCGCGGCAGGTCATTGCTTTGTCCCAGATAGACCCAGCAAAGTTCACGCTCGGCGCCGGATGAGTCGAACTGCGCGTGATACTGGAACTTGTAGACGTACTCCAGCGCAGTTTCGATACCCAGCTCCTGACGCAGGCGCCGCTGCGTGGCTACCGGCATGGTCTCGCCGCGACGCGGGTGGCTACAGCAGCTGTTGGACCAGAAGCCAGCCCACAGGCGTTTGCCATCGGCGCGCTTTTGCAGCAGCAGCTCGCCGCGACTGTTGAAAATGAACAGCGAAAAAGCCCGGTGCAGCACCGCCTCGCCCTCGTGGGCGCGGGCCTTGTCGAGAAAGCCGATTTCACGATCCTGGTCGTCGACCAGAATCAGCTCCTCGCTGTCGAAGGAAACCACCTCGCGTCGAATCGTCTGCTCAGCCACCGATGCTCACCTCCATGGAGCGATATCCCTCTTCGTGCAGCGCCTGGATCACCCGCGCCTGCGCCTGGGCATCGGGGCAGACCGCGATGAACGAACCGCCGCCGCCGCCGCCGGTCAACTTGGCGCCCAGCGCGCCATTGTTGCGGGCAATCTGGACCATTTCCTCGATTTCCCAGCACGACACCTGAAGCGCGTTCAGCAGCCCCTGGCAGATGTTCATCAATTCGCCCATCTGCTCCAGATCGCCGCGCTCGACCGCCTCGGCGCCCTGAAGGCTGAGGCTGTCGATCTCATTGAAAATACGCTCGTAAAGTGTCGGATTCTTTTCCCAGGCCTGGCGAACCCTGGCAACCATTTTTGCGGTCAGGCTTTCGATGCCGCTGATGCCGATCACCAGCGGGATTTTCTGCGGCACCACCAGCTCGCGCTTGAACGGCGGCTCGCCACGCTTGTACATCAGGAACCGGCCGTAGGTCGCCACCGTGTTGTCGATGCCCGACGGGTTGCCGTGCGCCACCTTTTCGCACTCGAATGCCATTGCGTTGACCTGCTCGTCGCTCAGGCCCAGCTTGAAGTGCAGGTCCAGCGCGCGGGTGATCGCCACGGCGATCGCGGCGGAACTGCCCAGGCCCATCGCGCGCGGCAGGTTGGGAAAGATTTCGATCTGCATCGCCTGCTTGATCAGGCCCAGACGTTCAAGAATGAGCGCGATCGGCTTTTCGAACGAATGCCGCTGCTCGGGCCGCTCGTGCAGGCGCTGTTCGACGCCCCAGCGCGGGATGATCAGGTCGATGCCCTCGCTGGCGTCCTTGACCCGCGCCTGGATAGCCATCGGCACCGGCGCGGCAACCGCGTGGGCCCCGTAAACCACGGCGTGTTCGCCGAACAGGATCACCTTGCCGAAGCCCACGCCGCGGCCCTCGATATCGGTCGGCTCGGCGCTGCTGTCCAGGCCGGCCTGCCGTTGCGCGTCGCGCAGAATCTCGTGCGCCTTCCATATCTTGATCTCGCCGGAATCGATCAGCCGCTCGACCACGGTATCGAACAGATGCGGCGGCGCACCGGCCGCCGTGGCCACGCTTCGGGCGTGCAACGTCATGTGGCCCTGCTGGATGCCATCGGTGACCAGGGCGCGCAAAGCGGCGAAATTCTGCGCCAGGCCGACCGCGCCCATCAGCTCGGCGAGCTCGCGCGCGCCAGTTACCTTCGACAGCCGCAGGTTCAGCGCGACGCTCGGGTTGGACTGCAATGGCCCGCCAACCGTGCCCACCTTGAGCGGGATTTCCAGCTCGCCGACCAGATTGCCGGCCTCGTCGCGATACCAGCGGGTCAGCGATGCGTAGCGGCCGTCGCGCGCGGCGTAGGCGTGCGCGGCAGCCTCGATCGCGCGCCAGTCGTTGCCGGTCGCCAGCGCCACTGCATCCACGCCGTTCATGATGCCTTTGTTGTGGGTCGCTGCACGGTACGGGTCGACCACTGCCAGATCGTTGGCCAGGATGATGCCGTCGCGCACCTGTTCGCCCTCGAAACCCTTGCCAGCCAGCTTTGCGGGCAGAATCGCGATGCGCGCCTTGACCAGCGCCCGGTCGGTCAGATTGGACAGGATGCGCAAAAACACCTTGCCATCGGTGATGCTCTCGACCAGCGACGCCACGCCCTCGCACATGGTGTTGACCAGATTCGCGCCCATGGCATCGCAGGTATTGACCAACAGATGCACCACGATCATGTCCAGCCCGGTGCTGGGTGAACGATGGGTGTGGATTTCGATGTCCTTTGCGCCGCCGCCGCGCGCCACCATGTTGGGGTGCAGGCTGTTGGCGAGGTTGATGATCTCGTCCTTGCGGCGCAGCAGCTCGGCCCTGGCCTTGGCGGTGTTGGGCGCATCGACGATCTGGATCTGGCCGATCAGCAGGGGCTCGGTGCTTTCGACCTGAAACCCGCCGCAGCCGCGCACGATCTTGGCGGCCGCGCTGATCGCGGCAACGATGGACGGTTCTTCCACCGCCATCGGCACCAGGTATTCCCGGCCATTGACCACGAAGTTCAGGCCAAGGCCCATCGGCAGGCCGAGCACGCCGATCACGTTTTCGATCATCTTGTCGGCGCGATGCGGCTTGAGCGTGTGCTCGCCGCTGGCCAGCAGGCGGAAGTCGTCTTCCGACAGCAGGCCGCGTTCGTGGACGGCGCGGGCGCGCTCGTCGAGGGTCATCTTGTAGAAAGCGGGGATTCTCGACTGATCCATGCTCAGCTCTCCGAAACGTTGTGCCATTGTAATTGCAGGCCGGTTTCGGCGGGCGCCAGCGGCAATACCCGGTAACCGGACGATTGTGCCTGCCGGGCCAGCGCGGCCAGGGCCTCGACATCGCTGCCGGCGGCCAGCGCGATGTCGCCACCGCCGGCACCCGACGGCTTGAATGCAACACCCAGACGTTCGGCCCACAGCGCCAGCCGCCGGTGGTCGTCGGTCCAGATCGGCAACCCGGCGGAATCGCCGAGTTGAGCCATCGCCTGCCCATATCCGTCGATGATAGCCAGCAATCCGTTGCTGTCGCCACGCGACAGCGCCCGCACGCCGGCCTCGGCCAGCGCGGTCATGGTCTCGATGCGCTGCCGGTAATGGTCGGCGCGCTGGCTCCGATAATGCGCCATGCCGGCCAGGAATTCGCTGGTCGAAGCCGACTTGCCAAGCCAGATCCACATCCAGTCCAGGCCCGGCGGCGACATGATCCGCGATGCGCTGGCCACATCGCCGCCGCGATACACGACCAGCCCGCCGGCCACGCTGGCCGCCACGTCGACGCCGCTGCCGCGCCCACCCTGGAGCCCGCGATGCAGCTCGACCAGCCGATCCAGCGCCGGCCGGGAGCCACCCTGCCCCTCGGCCAATGCAGTCCAGGCCGAAACCAGCGCCACCGTGAGCGCGGCGCTCGAGCCAAGGCCCAGCTTGTTGGCCGCGCCGGCATCGAAGAAGTCGCGGGTGTCCAGCTCGATGTCCAGGCAGCGATCGGCACCGCCCGGCAACGGCCCCAGCGCATTGAGCAGGGCTTCGACGTAGGCCAGGGCCGGTGCGCCTTCGGACGACTGCCAGTGCACCCGGCCGTTCGGGTCGAAGCGGAACCGGCTGGGTTCGGGAGCGATCGGCAGGGCACGCACCTGATGCATTCCGGCGTCGTGCCAGCGCAGGCGCACCTGGGCCTGCCGATCGATCGCCTGCACCAGCGCCGGCGCACCGTCGAGTACAGCGTATTCGCCGAACACCAGCAGCTTGCCCGGCGCCCGGGCGGTCAGCACGACGCCAGCTCCGCAGCAGTCAGCGGCAGTACCGTTGCTGCCGGCCCAAGCCCGGTGCAGATGATGTCCAGCACGCCTGGCACTTGGCCCAGCGCATCGGCCACCGCCGCTTCGGCCTCGGGCAGGCAGACCGCCTTGACCTGCGGGCCGGCATCGATGGTAAGAAACACCGGATGACCGGCATCGCGCAGCTCGCGCACGGCATGGATCAGGGCCACCGTGGCCGGATTGAAATACAGCACTCCGGGCCGGGCCGCCAGCGCCGAGGCGTGCATCTTCAGGCAACTGTACTCGGACACCTCGGCCAGCTTCTGGAAGTCGCGCTTGGCAATCGCCGAGCGGGCCTCGGCCAGATCGGCTTCGGCGCCGTCCACCCAGGCTGGAAAGTACGGCGAAGACTCGGCGGTCAGCGCCATGCCGTCGCGCGAGGACACTTTCTTCTCGCCCCGATCGGTCACCGCAATCACCACCCGCAGCGGCCAGGCATCGCCGGCCAGCAGCGGCGCTGCCACGGCATCGCTGCCGTCCTCGCGCTGCCCGCGCGCCATGTCGACGAAGCCGCCGAAAATCGACCGCGCCGCTGAGCCGGAGCCACGTCGGGCCAGTTCCGACAGCGTCGTGCCCGGCAAGCCCAGACCCAGCGCCGCATCGGCCGCCACCACCAGCGCGGCAAAGCCAGACGCCGATGAGGCCAGACCGGCGCCGGTCGGGAAGTTGTTGGCGCTGTCCACCCGCGCACGCCAGTCCAGTCCGGCGCGCTGACGCAACAGATCGAGGGTGGCGCTGACCTTGGCCGTGGTGCCGGCGTCGGTTCGGCCATCCAGGCGTACCGCATCGGCGTCCAGCGACGGGTCGAAACTGACGGTGGTTTCGCTGGACAGTGCATCGAGGGTGATCGACAGTGAACCCACCGCCGGCAAGTTCAGCGGCCCCGGCCGCTTGCCCCAGTATTTGATCAGCGCGATGTTGGCGTGCGCGCGGGCGCGGGCGGTCTTCATCGCGGCGCCTCGTAGCCCCAGGCCTGCACGAACCGGCCCCAATGGGCATCGACCAGTGCCACGGCATCCTCGGGAAAGCGATGGGCATTCTTGGTGTAGCCGCGCACGCCATCCAGATGGCGCGCGAAGGCCGGCGCGGCGGATTCGAACCCGGGCAACGCCAGACGGCGATAGATGCGCTCCAGCTGCGGCATCGGATCGGCCTCCAGGTCTTCGAAGCTCAACTCCATGTAGCGGTCTTCGGGCAGATCGGCCACGTCGCGCTCCAGGGCTTCGATCATTCGCGGGTAAGTCTCCAGAATCAGCGCGTCGGCCTCGGTTTCGCGCCAGGGCTGAAGCGCCATCTGAGGCAATAATGCGCGATAGAAGCGCCGGGTGGACTGAAACACCACGTACGGATTGCGCCGGATGTGGACAAACCGCGCATCGGGAAACATCTCCCGCAGCAGCGCCACCCGCCCGGTGTAGACCGGATTCTTGACCAGCAGCCGGGTGCCCGGCCGTTCCAGCCGCAGCTTGGCGCAATAGTGGCGCAGCCGGCGCTGCCAGCGGGCCAGCGTGGCCGGCTCCAGCGCATCGAAGAACACCCCGCGCCGATAATGCCGCTCGAACTGCGACGGAAAGTAAAGCCCGTGGTAGTAGGACAGATTCTGCATCGCCGCCAGGCCGATCTCGTCCTCCTGCGGCGCATCCTCGGTGACCGCCACCCGGTCGATGTAGCGATCTTCCGGCAGGGCGCGCTTGAGCAACGGGCGCAGCAGCCGGCCCAGCAACAGGAAATCCCACGGCAGGCCGGTGGCGAAAGGCGACGGCCAGGCGAACTGCGGATCGCGGCTGAGCAGATTGAACAGGTGCGTGGTGCCGCTGCGCCAATGGCCGAGGATGAACACCGGCGGCGCTGAGTCCGGCAGGTGCGGCGCGCGCAGCGCCACATGGGCGCGCTCGATCAGCGACAGCGGCGCCCGGGCCAGGCTGGCCGCCGCCATGGCCAGCACCAGCGGCCAGACCCGCGCCGGCAGTGGCCCGTTACCCAGCAATGCCCGCCCGAGGGTTAGCGGGTCGGCGCCGAACAGCGGGTGATTCCAGGTGGGAGTGGGACGATGCAGCGTGGACAAATCGCAGCCCTTCGTTGAGTGATCCGGTGCCGGAAGGCAGCCTTCCGACCCGTCGAGGCGCCGGATGTTCCCGGCAGGGTTCATACACGGCAGCCGAAAAGGCTAGCATGCAGCGCAAATGGAACGGCAGACCCGAACACCATGGACTTGATCACCGGCGGCAGCGGATTCATCGGCACCCACCTGGCGCGGGCGCTTGCGGCAGGCGGCCAGCCGGTGCGCGTGCTGGACATCAAGCCGCCAGTCGAAGCCATCGCAGGCGTGGATTATCACACCGGCTCGATCGCCGACCCGGCGGCGGTACGCGTGGCGGTGCGCGGCTGCCGGCGGGTGTTTCACCTGGCCGCCCTGTCGGGCCTGTGGGGGCCGGACCGCGCCGCCTTCCTCAGCGTCAACCGGGATGGCACCCGCCATGTGCTGACGGCCGCGCGCGCCGAGGGCGTGGAAACCGTGGTGCATACCTCCACCGAGTCGATCCTGATCGCCATGGGCCGCGGCCGCCGCCCGCAGGTGGTGGACGAAGACACCCAATGCCGCCTGGAAGAAATGGCCGGCGCCTACTGCCAAGGCAAGTTTCTGGCCGAAGCCGAGGCCCGAGCCGCCGCCGAAGCCGGCCAGCGGGTGATCATCGTCAACCCCACCGTCCCGGTCGGCCCCGGCGACCCCTGGCTGACCCCACCCACCCGCATGCTGCTCGGCTTCCTCACCGGCAAGCACCCGGCCTATCTGCAAACCACCCTGAACCTGGCCGACGCCCGCGACATCGCCGAAGCCCACCTGCTGGCCGCCGAACGCGGCCAACCCGGCACCCGCTACATCCTCGGCGCCCACGACACCCCGCTGTCCGAACTGCTGGCCCTGCTGGAAGAACTCAGCGGCCGCCGGATGCCCAACCGCCGCGTGCCCTACCCCCTCGCCCTGACCGTCGCCGTAATCGGCGAATTCGTCTCCGACCACATCACCAAAAAGCCCCCCGCCGCGCCGCTCTCCGGCGTCCGCCTGGCCGGCATCCCGGTACGTTTCGACAACACCCGCACCCGCGAGGCGCTGGGCTGGCGGCCGCGTCCGCTGCACGACTCGCTGGCGGATGCCATCGCGGAGTTTCGGCGGCGGGGGTTATTGCGCGATTGAGACAGATCCAAGTGCCACCCGCACCGGATCAGCGCCTGGGTGTAGGTGTGGTTACGGTTCGCATGCTCATCCCCTCACCGTGCCGGAAAGCTCCTCGAGCAGTTCGGGGTGGCGGTCGAGGATGCGGAACAGGTTGATCACCGCCGGCAGCGGTTGGACTTCACCGCGCTCGTAGCGACTGAACGCGTTGTGGCCGCCGCCGGTGAGCCGGGCCGCCTGGGCCTGACTCAGGCCGAGCTTGCGGCGAATGCGGCGGATCTCGTTACGCAGCTCCTCGCGGGCGCGGCGCACCAGCTCGTCGCTGGCCGCCGCGTAGCGTTCAGCGCCATCGCCGTCGAGGATCTCGGTACCGCAGACGCGGCAGCGCCAGCCGGACAGCTCGTGCACCTGGTCGCGCAGCCCCTGATGCTCGATCTGAAGGGTTTCCCCATGGAAGGCCCGCATACCGTCCGGGGTACCGCATTCGGGACAGATTCGCGTGCTCATCTCACTTCTCCTTGAACTGGATCACGACGCGGGCGGCGGTCAGCGTGAACTTGATTTAGGCGGTGCGGCCGGCCGGCGTGGGTGCGAGGTAGACGTCCTGCCAGACGGTGTGGTCGGCGTAGGTGGTCATCAACTTGTGGAAGTGCCGCCGAGTCAGAACGGCGATCACTGTCAGCATTTCGTCTGAAGTCAGCCCCAGCGCGCGACCGCCGGCCAGTGCCGTGACGGTGAACGCCCTGACGCCCTGCGCGGCCACCGTAGCCTGAATGTCGGCAAGGCGGTAACGGGGCGTCCCTTTCTCAATGTCGACATTTTACCCTTATAGGGTACATTGTCAAACGCCAGCGTAGCGGTCAGGTGTCGCTGGCGCCTTCGGCCGCCGCCACGGTCTCCGGCTCCAGGCCGGTGGAGATTCAGAACGATACAGCTCGTGTTATTCCGGGAGCTTCGTCGCACCGGTCGACGCCCGCTTCCTGAAACGGGAAGCTTTATGCCGGTTGCCGCAAACCGCCATGCTGCACCAACGCCGCTTGTGCGACTTTGTGCGGTCGTAGAACCACAATATGCAGTCCGGATGCTCGCACTGCCTGACCAGAGAAAAATCCCCCTCCACGAGCAAGCTCGCAGCGGCTTCCGCGACGGGTCCGAGTAGCGATGCCGTCGCGTCGCAGAGTGCGTCTCGCGACAACACCAGCCCGCCCGTCTCGTTGTGCAGCAGCCTCGTGAACGTGAGATACGCCCTCAGATGCTCGTTGAGGGCATCCACGATGACTGGGGTCCCTGCCTTGCGCGCAGTGATCGCCTCCCGGATCGCTGCCCTCAGTTCCCGACCGCGCGCAAGCAGGCCCGGTGGCGCCTGCTTGCCTACCTGCGCAGAAACCAGGTCCTGTCGCGCCAGCCACTGGATCACATCCTCATCCGTGGCCCAGTAGTCTACGACGCCTCCCTGCGCCTGGACCTCGGTATTCAACAAGTCCAGCGCCAGGTGGTCGCCCAGCAGAGGCGCGTCCTTGACGCTCGGGCTTTCGCGGGACGGTGCGTTCACTCAAATAACTCCTAAAAAAGTACTTGACAGGTTATCAGGGACGCAGCACACTGCGCCAACGTAACTGTTGTAAAATTGTTTTACAGGTTACTTTGATCAACCACCCGTGCCACCACGAGACCCCACCATGAACCTCAAAAGTCTCCTCTTCGCTGCCACCGCACTGGGCAGCGTGCTACCCGTCCACGCTGCCGAACCCAACCTCCAGGTCCGCTACCAAACCGCGGAGATCCAGGGCGTCAGCGTCTTCTACCGCGAGGCCGGACCTGCGGACGCCCCGGCTGTTCTGCTGCTGCACGGATTTGGCGCCTCCTCCCATATGTTCCGAGACCTCATCCCGACGCTGGCGCAACGCTACCGGGTCATCGCCCCAGACCTACCGGGCTTTGGCCAGACCACGGTAAAGGACGGGATCACGTTCGCCTACACGTTCGACAACCTCGCCTCGATCATCGACGACTTCACGGATCACAAGGGGATGGATCGCTACGCAATCTACGTCTTCGACTACGGCGCGCCGGTCGGATGGCGCCTGGCGGTGGCCAACCCAGACAAGATCACCGCCATCGTTAGCCAGAACGGCAACGCTTACGAGGAAGGCTTGAGCGAGGGCTGGGCCGACATGCGAAAGGCCTGGGCCAACCCCACTGCGGAGAACCGCGAGGCATTGCGTCGTTTCAACACGCCCGAGATGATCAAGTGGCAGTACACCGAGGGCGTCCGGGACACCTCGTTGATCGCACCCGAGAGCTACCAGCTGGCATCCGCCGCGATCGAGCGCATTGGAGTCGATCCACAGATGGACCTGCTCCTGGATTACGGCAGCAACGTGCGGCAGTACCCCCAACTGCACGCCTTCTTCCGCCGATACCAGCCGCCGACGCTGGCGATCTGGGGCGAGAACGACCCCTTCTTCATCCCGGCCGGCGCGGAAGCCTACAAGCGCGACAACCCGAACGCCGAGGTGCGGTTCCTTGACACCGGCCACTTTGCCATTGAGACCCATGGTGACGAAATAGCGACGCAAATGCTCGCGTTTCTTGACCGCAACGTTCGGCGCTAATAACGGGAGATCCGATTGAACACCATTCTCATCACCGGATCCTCGTCTGGCTTCGGCCTCGAGACCGCTCGCTATTTCCTTGATCGAGGCTGGCGCGTCATCGCAACAATGCGCGAGCCCCGTCGGACCGTCTTGCCCGCATCGGAGCGCCTGCGCATCGTTTCTCTCGACGTGACCGATGCCGTCAGCATTGCCCGGGCCCTGGAAGAAGTCGGGCCGATTGATGCGCTCGTCAACAATGCCGGCGCGGGCCTCCTTGGGACGCTGGAGGGGCTGCCGATCGACGCGACGCGCGAGCTTTTCGAACTGAATTCGTTCGGGACCATGGCGGTGACGCAACTCGCGCTTCCCGGCTTCAGGAAGCAAGGTTCGGGCGTGATCGTCAATGTGTCATCTGCCGTCACGCTCAAGACGTTTCCACTGCTGTCCGCCTATACAGCGAGCAAGGCCGCGGTGGAGGCATTCAGTGAATGCCTGGCTTTGGAGGTGGCCCCGTTCGGAGTGCGCGTGCGGCTGGTCCTTCCAGGGCGAGCGCCGGGAACATCCTTCGGCGCTGCCGCCCGCGCCCGCTCCAGGGACGGCATCCCCGATGCTTATGTCGAATGGGCCGGAAAGGTTCTTTCCGCAACACCGCAGGAGCCGAGCGACGTGACGACGGCAGTCGACGTGGCCAAGGCCGTCTGGCATGCCGTGACAGACGCATCCTCCCCGTTTCGAATCCCGGCCGGCGCGGACGCCGTGACGCTGACCTCGCAGTCGGCATAGCGGCCCACGTTCGCCTCGGCACCGGCATACCCACCGGCCAGACTCACAACACTCACTCACCTAGAGACCTCAATATGAAATCTAACTCCCTAACGATTCCTGCCACCCTTCTGGCGCTTGCGCTCCACGTCGGCCTTGCCGTGGGCAACGCCCACGCCGCGCAGCCTACGGCCGCGGCCGATCCGGCAAGCGCGAACATTGACGGCAATTACATCGTCACCCACGACGACGTCCGCCTTTACTACAAGGACTGGGGCCCACGAGACGGACAGGTCGTGACCTTCAGCCATGGCTGGCCACTGAACTCGGACAGCTGGGAGTCGCAGATGATTTTCCTGGCCTCGAAGGGTTACCGCGTGGTTGCCCATGATCGACGGGGCCATGGGCGTTCCAGCCAGCCTTGGGACGGCAATGACATGGACCATTACGCCGATGACCTCGCGGCCGTCATCAACGCACTTGATCTCGATGACATCACGATGGTCGGCTTCTCCACCGGTGGGGGAGAAGTTGCACGATATATTGGCCGCCACGGCACTGTACGGGTGAGAAAAGTCGCCCTCGTCGGGTCAGTGACGCCCTTTATGCTCCGCACCGATGACAACCCGGATGGCGCGCCGCTCCAACTCTTCGATGGCTTCCGCAAAGACGCGCTCGAAAACCGCGCCCAGCAGTATCTGGATATTGCATCCGGTCCCTTCTTCGGCTTCAACAGGCCGGGGGCAACGCCCAGCCCGGGCCTCGTGCAGAACTTTTACGTGCAGGGCATGCAGGCCGGCGCCAAGAACACCTACGACTCGATTGCTGCCTTCTCGGCCACCGACTTCCGCGGTGACCTCGCGAAGTTCGATGTGCCGACCCTGGTCATCCACGGCGGTGACGACCAGATCGTTCCGCCGGCAATGTCGGCACAGTTGGTCCCGCGCCACGTGAAGCAATCCGAAGTGGTGCTTTACCCCGGGGCACCGCACGGCATAACGGATACGCACAAGCACCAGCTCAACCAAGACCTCCTGAGCTTCCTGGAGAAGTAAGTTGAATCTGTCGATGCACGACGTGATCGTCGTGGGTGGGAGCTATGCCGGCATGGCCGCGGCACTTCAGTTGCTCAGGGCACGCCGCACCGTGCTGGTCATCGACGCAGGCCAGCGGCGGAATCAAGCGGCATCCGAATCACACGGCTTCCTTGGGCAGGATGGCGTCGACCCGGCTGAGATTGCCCGCGTGGCGCGCGAACAGTTGCACCGCTATCCGACGCTGACGTGGATGCACGGCCGGGTGGTTTCCGCCAATGGCTCCAAGGACGATTTTGCGATCACCTGTGAGGATGGCAGTCGCTACAAGGCACGGCGGGTCTTGCTCGCCATCGGTGTGGCCGACGAACTGCCGCCCGTCCCTGGCTTAGCACAGCGGTGGGGAACCAGCGTCTTCCATTGCCCTTACTGCCATGGCTATGAACTTAACCAGGGACGCATCGGGGTGATCGCCGCAGGGCGGGAATCGACCTTACAGGCTCGTTTGTTGCTGGAGTGGGGCGAGGTGACTTTCTTTACCAACAACCTCGTCGAACTGGATGCAAAGACGCGGCAGGACTTGCTGGCGTGTGGTATGGCCATCGAGTCCGCCGCTATTTCTGCCATTGAGGGCCAAAGCGACGTGGTGCTGGCTGATGGTAGGCGAATCGGTTTCGACGGATTGTTCACGACCCCACGCAGCAGGCCGTCTACGCCCATTGCCGAGCTACTGGGATGCGAGCTCGTGGAAGCGCCCTTTGGCGTCCAGATTGGCACCAGCAGCGCCAAGCAGACGAGCGTTGCCGGTATTTATGCCTGCGGAGACGCTGCGCGCTTCCCGCATTCGGTCTCGCTGTCCGTGGGCGACGGGGCCTGGGCAGGAGCGCAGCTGCACCAGTCTTTGCTGTCTGCGCCTGACTAGCCCTCGTCATGGCTGCCCCGTTCTACAACAGCTGGACATCGCCACGCGCGCACCTGCGTCGCTTATGGGATCCGTGCGATCACTTTGATCTCGAAATCGAACCCTGCGAGCCAGTTGACGCCGACCGCTGTCCAGTTTGGGAATGGCGGCTCCCGGAACACCTCGCTCTTCACGGCCATTATGGTTCCGAATTGGTTCTCCGGATCCGTGTGGAAGCTGGTTACGTCGACGATGTCGTCGAAACTGCACCCGCCGGCACGCAAGGTCGCCTCGAGGTTGGCGAAGGCCAGCCGGACCTGGGCCTCGAAATCAGGCTCGGGCGTGCCGTCGCCGAGGCTTCCGACCTGACCCGAAACGAACAGCAGGTCGCCGGAGCGGATGGCGGCGGAGTACCCATGAGCCTCGTACAGGCGGTGTCGATCGATGGGGAAAATGGCTTCGCGACGGACCATGGCGGTTCTCCTGACTTAACGGCGATTGAGGGCGCCAACTATCGAAGAACACCACGAGCCAATAAAGACGCCGGGACGGACATCACTGTTTTAGAATCCGGGTTAGTGCCGACCGTCAGTGGAAAGAACCATGGACCGGATTGATGCCATGCAAGCCTTTGTCCGCGTCGTGGAGACGGGCAGCTTCACCCGGGCGGCCGATACGCTTCGAACCAGTCGGACACGGGTGACGCAACTGGTGCAGCAGCTCGAAGCCCATCTGCGGGTCAAGCTGTTGAATCGAACGACCCGCAAGGTCAATACGACCGCCGACGGCGCGGCTTACTACGAGCGCGTGGTGCGGCTGCTAGCCGACCTGGACGATGCCGAAACGAGTCTGTCCGGGTCCTCGGCGATTCCGCGCGGCCGCCTTCGCGTTGACGTACCGGCTCCGTTGGCCAGCCTGGTGGTGGCACCTGCCCTGCCCCGGTTCCACGCAAGCTATCCGGATATCCAGCTTGACTTAGGCGTCAGCGACCGTCGGGTGGACCTGATCGACCAGAACGTAGACTGTGTACTTCGCGGTGGAGAGCCCACTGAGGCTTCGATGCGGGCGCGCCACGTCGCGGATATCCTGTTCGGCGTGTACGCCGCCCCGAGCTATCTGGCCGATGCGGGTACCCCGAAGTCGCCGCAGGCAATCGACGATGATGGCCACGTCGTTATCGGCTACCGCGGCTCGCGAAGCCGCACCCCGATCGTCCAGATGCTGCAACGCGGCGAGCAGCAGGTTGGCCTGGGCGGACGCCGACTCCTTTCGGTGGATGACGGCAATGCTTACTTGGCGGCAGCAACCGCCGGAACGGGCATCGTGGCATTACCCAGGTACATGGCGCGTGCACCTCTAGTCCGCGGGGAACTGGTGCCGCTGTTCGAGGACTGGACCCTTGGATCCATGCCGCTGTACATCGTCTACCCGCCCGGCAGGCACGTGAGTCTCAAATTACGCGCCTTCATCGACTGGATCATCGAGATCCTGGCGCTCCATGCGCCCGATATCCGGTCCCTGCGTTGAATAACACTCCGATGCGTCATCGTGCTGGCTCATTGCTGTCGATTACTTCTTGGTACGCGACCAAGTCGAGGAAGGCCTCGGCCGAGCGCACGACCCCATCCTCCATCGTGAGGATCCAGACAAACTGGTTCCGGAGTTGGGTTCCTTCCCATCACCTAAAACTACTTATCGACGGGCGCCTGGCGTCTGGTACGGACACGCTGAGGGGCCGGTTGCTCCGACCCCGCGTCGCCCTCCCCTTGCGCTGGTTCGGGCCGCTTCTATGCATGAAGTCCGCGTCGAGGCTAAGCCGCTCGACCAGAAAATCCACGAACGCACGCACTTTCGGCGACGGCACCCTGGCGCGGGTAAACACCGCATTGAAGTCAACCTCGGGACCGACCCAACCGCCCAGCACGCGCACTACCTGTCCACTTTCGACGAAGGGTTTTATGCCGACATCGCTGGTGAACATCAGGCCTTCGCCGCACAACATCGCGCCCTGCAGCGGACCCGGGTCGTTGGAGATGAACAGCGGATTGACGGTGAACGCCTGCAGCGCGCCGCCATTGGTCGCCGTCAGCGGCCAGCTGAAGCGGTTGCCGTGGCGATGCTTGGTAAAGGCCAGCACGCGGTGATGCTGCAGATCATCGGGATGCAGCGGCCTGCCGTGGCGGCGGATGTACTCGGGGCTGGCGTAGATCTGGGCGCGGAAGCTGTCGAGGCGGCGCGCCACCAGTGATGAATCTGGCAGCGTACCGACCCGTAGCGCAATGTCGGTGTCTGTCGCGATCAGGTCTACCTTATTGTTTCCCAACTGCAAGTCGATGCGCACGTCGGGATAGCGCTGGTGGAACTCACTGAGCAGCGGTGCGACCCAATGGATCCAAATAGAGTAAGGCGCGCTGACCCGCAGCCAGCCACGCGGCCCGCCCTGGAGCTGGTTCACCGCACTCTCGGCTTCCCCGAGCTCGCGCGCAATGCGCACGCTGTGGTCGTGATAAACCGCTCCGGCTTCGGTCAGCCCGAGCTTGCGAGTGGTGCGGTTGAGCAGCTGGCCGACCAACCTTTCCTCGAGCTCCTGCACCTTGCGGCTGACGGTCGTCTTCGGCAATCCGAGCGCCTTGGCAGCCGCGGTGAAGCTGCCCTGCTCCACCACCTTGGCAAAGATGATGGTGTCGTTGAGGTCACGGGACATGGGCGGCTCCTGGCGTCAATCCGGGCTGGGCGTCTCCTTGGGCAGCGCCAGATCGAGGGCTGCGTCGCGGGCGTGATCAGGCACCCGTGCTGGCGCTCGGGCGAACGATGATTTCGTTCACGTCCACATCGGATGGCTGGGCGATTGCGTAGGCGATCGCGCCGGCGATGGCATCAGCCTTCAAGGCGATGCGACGGAATTCCGCCATCGCCGCCCGGGCGTCCGCGTTGCTGATATGGTCCGCCAGCTCGGTCTCGACCACACCTGGCGAGATCGTGGTGGCGCGCACCGCACTGCCTTCCTGCCGAAGGCCGTCGGTGATCGCCCACACCGCATACTTGGTGGCGCAGTACACGGCGCCGGTGGGCACCACCACGTGTGCTCCGATGGACGCGACGTTGATTATGTGTCCCTGCCCACGCGCTTCCATGGCTGGCAGCAGAGCGGCAATGCCGTGCAGCACGCCCCGAATGTTGACGTCGATCATCTGGTTCCACTCAGCCAATTTGCCGGCGCTGAGCGGCGACAGTGGCATCACGCCGGCGTTGTTGACCAGCACGTCAACCGGCCCGAACGTCGCGACGGCGTGGGCAGCGAACGCGTGGAAGTCGGCGGCATCCGTGACGTCCAGAGCGCGGTAGGCGACCTGACCGCCAGTGGTTTTCAGTTCTTCTGCCAGCGCCTGCAAACGATCCACCCGCCGGGCACCCAGCAGGACGCGGTGGCCTTGGCTCACCAAGTGCCGTGCGGTGGCTTCTCCGATGCCACTGCTGGCGCCAGTAATAAGGATGACTTTGTTGCCGTTTTGGGCGGTAGACATGGCGGGCTGTTCCTTTTTGGGGGAGTCGCCCGCCTCCCCGGCTGGCGTGGTTCCTATGGTCCGCGCCATCCTCGCCGCCGCGAAGTCCGCTTCATCTCACATCCTTGCCTATTCCTATCAGAACCGACGCGGGCATCCAAAAAAGTGTTTGAATATCGCCTGATCCTATTTGGCCTGGAGGTCCGCAATGGCCGCCACCCCCAACGCCACGGCGCGCCGCGACGAGTTGCAGCGGCGCACCGCCGAGCTGCTTTCGCGGCTCTGCCCGACCGAGGGTTTCACGATGACGGCACTGAACGGCGTGATGACACTGCGCTCGGATGGCCCGCTGAAGCGCATGCCGGCGCTGTATGAACCGAGCATCTGCATTGTTGTCCAGGGCCGAAAGCGCGGTTTCCACGGCGACAAGACCTATGTTTACGACGCGCAGCACTTCCTGGCGCTGGCGGTGCCGCTGCCGTTCGAGTCCGAAACCGAATGTACCGCCGGGGAACCCCTGTTGGCCCTGGCGCTGCGCGTAGACACCCAGTTGACTGCTGAGCTCGCTCTCGCCATCGACGAGGCCCAGGGCCCGGTAGCACACGAGCCTCAGACCATGATGGCCACGCCCATGGATGAAGGCCTGGCCGACGCAACTATGCGGCTGTGCGCCGCATTGGCGTCACCGTTGGAAGCACGCCTGCTGGCACCGGCGATATTGCGCGAGGTGACGTATCGCGTGCTCACCAGCGAACAGGGCGGCTCGCTGCGGGCCGCGCTGACCCACGGTGGACACTTCGGCCGCATTGCCAAGGCGCTGCGGCGGATTCACTCCGAATATCATCGCAACCTGGACGTGGCCACACTCGCCCACGAGGCGAACATGAGCGTCCCCGCCTTCCACAGCCACTTCAAGGCCGTAACGCACACGTCCCCGATTCAGTACATAAAATCCATCAGGCTGCATCAGGCGCGCCTCTTGATGATCCGAAGCGGCCAGACCGCAGCAAGTGCGGCCACGGACGTCGGCTATGAAAGTCCGTCGCAGTTCAGCCGCGAGTTCAAGAGGCTTTTCGGTAACGCACCGGCAATGGAAGCAAAGCGGCTCAAGAATGTGTTGTCGATATCCCAGCCGTTGTCCTTTTGAATGCGAAAGACGGGTAGGTCAGGCGCACAACGTCCGCGGAATCTTGGCGCTGCACTCGGACGCCCCCGATAACACCCGCTAGTCTACTCCGGGCATAATTGCCCCCCTCCCCGCAACAGCAGGGTCATCTCGGAATCAAATGCGATCCTATGGTACTTGGGAGAAGGAACGCGCCTGCTACCGGATGATTGATACCTCCGCGCCAAGGTCGCGCAATGGCTTTCCTTGCGCGGGTATGCTGGTCGGGCCTTCGCGTTTGCTCGCCATGGCGACACGACCCCTCCACCTCGGCACGCGCTTTACATGACGCTCCACGACGCCGCCGGTGAGACCTGTGTGTTCTGTGAAATTGCGGCCGGACGGATGGCGGCCAGCGTGGTTTATCGTGATGAGCGCACTCTGGCGTTCGTCGATTTGCGCCAGTTTCATCCGGGCCACACGTTGGTGGTGCCCTTGCGGCATGTGCACGATGTCCGCCAGATCGACTTCGAGACCGGCGCGGCGTTGATGGCCACGGTTGCCAGAATCGCCCGCGCAGTGTCGACCGCATTTCCGAACCGAGGCCTCAGCGTGTGGCACTCCATCGGCGAGGCCGCGTTTCAGGAAGTGGGCCACCTGCATTTTCACATTCATCCCCGGCTACCCGACGATGCCGTGCTGCGGGTCTATCCGCACACGCCCGACACCCCGGACCGCTGCGCCCTCGACGCGTACGCCGCGCGGCTGCGCGCTGCTCTGGAAAGTGCGCGATGACCGCGTGGCCCGATGTGGCAGTGGGGCGCACCGTCCAACGCCATCGTTCCGGCGAGCTCACCGCCGGCTCCGGCCCCCGCGAACTGACCGGCAGCCCGTGCCGAATCCACCTGCGGCCCGGTCGGAAGACCGGGCCGTTCTCTTTCGCACGGTCAGCTCACCCTCAATCCGCGCCCGGCAGCTCGCGCCACTGGCCCTGCACGCAGTAGAACCGCGTCGACGCCTTCTCGATGAAGATGTCCTCGATGCCGTGAACCATTTCCGACGCCCCGGTTTGCTCGGAAGGTGCGCCGTGGCCTTCGCCTGGGTAGGGCGAGACGGTCGCTGCGATCAGGCGCGAGTAGCCGATGCGTTCGGGCTCCACCGTCTGCAGCGCGTAACTGTCGTCCCGAGCCTCGATTTCCGGTTCGCAGCCATTGGGTCCGCCCCAGACGATATGGATATGCGAGACGCCGCCGACCGAGCACAGCACGGCATGGTCCGGCGCCGGATTGCCGGCGAAGTTTCCGCTGATGACGTTCACGGTGCCGTCGAAGAAAAAATCCGGCTGCGGAATCACGCACCCGCGCGCCGTCAAGGCTCGCCGGACCGGCTCGGGCAATTGGGGGATGTCGGCAGGAGATACCTTGACGATACTTTTGGCCGCGTCGAGCCATGCTGTCGGTGCCAGGGCGGCACCCCCGCGCCGATCGGCCCGACCGGCATCCTGACCCGATTGACGCTCGGCTCCACCGGCGCGCGAGTCCGGCATTCCGTGTGACTGGACCACCGCGCGCAAAGCCCGGTCGTCGCCGGCACCGGTTGCATTCGAGCCGTCGTCCGCCGAGGCGACCGGCACGACGCCGATCAGTGCTGCGGCAACGACGATCACCGGGACGCGCATCGACTCGCGCACCGGGCTGTCCTCCGGTCGCTCGCCCGCTCGAAACAGGCCCGGACGCGGCACATCACTGCCCTTTGGGCGGCTGCCACAGTTCGACACGGTTGCCCTCCGGGTCCATCACCCAGCCGAACTTTCCGAATTCCGACGATTCCACCTTGTCGTCGACAGTACAGCCTTCGGCGCGCAGGGTGGCCAGCAGCTGATCCAGATCGGCGACCCGGTAATTGATCATGAACGGCGATGGGCTGGGCGCGAAGTAGCTGCTGTCGCCGCTGAAGATGCTCCAAACCGTGGTGCCGGTTCCGCTGCCGTTCTCGGCATCGCCCCAGCGAAACGCGGTGCCGCCCCAGGCTTCCACCGGGATGCCCAGATGAATGCGATACCAGTCGCGCAGGGCTTGGGCATCACGCGCCTTGAAGAATATTCCACCGATGCCGGTAACGCGTTGCTCGGGACCTGTCATGGCTGCCTCCTGAATGGCTTCGCTTCAGTCGTGTCGCCGGGGGGCGGCCGACTTACTGCACTTCGGCCACGCCCATCTCGCGCAGCAGGTTGGGCGCCGGGTAGACCTGTTCCATCACCCACAGCAGATAGCGGATGTCGACGTGGATGGTACGGGTCAGTTCGGGGTTGAACACCCAGTTCGATGCCACGCTGTCCCAGGTCATGTCGAACACCAGGCCGGTCAGCTCGCCGCGCGCATTCAGCGTGGGCGAGCCGGAGTTGCCGCCGGTCACGTCCATGTCGGTCATGAAGTTGACCGGCAGCACGCCGGGCTTGAGGCCGGCGCGGCCCATGGTGCGATTGGCGCGGATCAACGCCAGTTGCTCGGCCGACGCGTCGAACGGCTCGACGCCAGTGTCCTTTTCCAGGATGCCGGCGATGGTGGTGAACGGCTCATACACCACGCCATCGCGCGGGCGGTAACCCATCGCGTTGCCGAAGGTCAGGCGCAGGCTGCCGTTGGCGTCCGGGTAGACCGATTCGCCACGCGACCGGCTGTGATCGATCACCGCCTGCATGAATGCCGGCCGCAGGCGCTGGTCTTCGCCATCGCGCCGCTTGCCTTCGGCTTCCAGGCGCAGCAGGGCCGGAGTGAGGCGCACGGCCAGCTTCAGGAAACTGTCGTCGCTGGCTTCGATAGCGGCCCGGTCGGCGTCCAGCCAGGCCAGCCGTGCGTCGGTTTGATGCAGGGTGGTACCGGAATACAGCGCATCCAGCCGGGCATCAAGCGCATCGGCATCGCCACCCAGCCAGGCGTCCAGTTCGGCCAGCCGCTGTTCGGCCGGCAGGGCCAGATAGCGATTCAGCCAATAGGCCATGATCTGCCGGTCCACCGCCGGATCCAACCGGCGCTCCAGCTGCTGCAGGCTGCCGCGAATCGCCGCTTCGTCGCGCACCTGGTAACCCGGCTCGCGCTCGGCATCGGGCTTCTCGCGCTCGATCTGCAGCCGGTACAGCTTTTTGCCGGCATCCAGCAGGCCGACGTTGGCGAACATGCCGATCAGCAGATCGCGGTCGCGGGTTTTGGCGCGCTCCGCATTGAGCGCCAGCAGGTCGGCGTGCGCAGTGCGCGCCACCCGACCCGAGCGCCCCTGCGCCTGAAGCCAGTCCAGCACCGCCTGCTCGCGGGCCGACTTGGTGGCGCCGGCGTCGGCCCGGCCAAAGCCCTCCAGTTGGCCCTGGAGATTCTTCAGCACGTTGTTCCAACTCGCCTTGAAGGCGGCGTACTTGATTTCCACGTCGCGGTCGTCGGCGCCGGCACGCTCGAGAATATCCAGCAAATCGCGATACAGCGCGATGCGGGTCGGGTAGTTCCACGCCACGGTCTGCTCGAACTCGCTGGCCAGCGCGTAGCGGAAGGTGCGGCCGGGGTAGCCGGCGACCATCGCGAAATCGCCCGCCTGCAACCCTTGCTGGTCGATCTTCAGCCAGTGCAGCGGCTCGTAGGGCACGTTGTCCTCGGCATACTCGGCCGGCCGGCCATCGGGGCCGACATAGGCGCGGTAGAAGGCGAAATCGCCGGTGTGCCTGGGCCACATCCAGTTGTCGACATCGCCGCCGTATTTGCCGATCGATCCAGGCGGCGCGTAAGCCAGGCGCACGTCCTTGATTTCCATCTGCTTGAACAGCCGGTACTGCAAGCCGCCGAAGAAGTCATGCACGCGGCAGCGGTAGCCCGGCTCGGCCTCGCACTCGGCGACCAGCGCCTTCTGGGCGCTCTCGATGGCATGGGCCCGCTCGGCACCGCGCACCCGTGGCCCGACGCCGGCCAGCACGGTGTCGGTGACATCGCGGATTTCATCGATCACGAACACCCGCGCATTCGGCCCGGCGCTGGGCTCGTCTTCGAAGCGCTCGGCGAGAAAGCCATTGCGCAGCAGGTCGTTGTCGGGCGTGGAATTGAGCTGGATGGCGCCGTAGGCGCAGTGGTGATTGGTCGCCACCAGGCCCTTGGGCGAGACGAAGCCCGCCGTGCAGCCGCCGATGCTGACCACGGCGCCCAGCGGGTCACCGGTGAGGTCGGCCAGTTTCCCGACATCCAGCTCCAGCCCGCGCGCTTTCAGCGAGTCGGCGATTTCCGGAAGCTGCTGCGGCACCCACATGCCCTCGCCGGCCGAGACCGTCGAGGCAATGCCAAGGAGAACTAGCGCGCGAAGAACTGAAGTCATGGAAGGTCTCGTTTCGTGTCCGTTACGTACCGGCGAGTATAGAGGCAGCCGGGGCGACCGCTCATGCGACACAGGTCACGGGTTGACTTGTGCGCTGTTTCGGCCGGCGAAAACCCCGGCCGCGCAGTTGCGTTGGGGTGGAGCGCAGTACCCGGCTGACCGGGTCCGAACGCTTGCGCAGCAGAACCCGGGACGTGCGCAGCGGGACGTATAATGGCCGATCAACCCCGACTGGCGCAGCGCGCCAAATGGAACACGCATGTCGCATCCGCAGACGATGAAAGCACTGGTCAAGCGCAGGGCCGAGCCCGGCATCTGGATGGAGCAGGTGCCGGTCCCCTCGCCCGGCCCCAACGAAGTGCTGATCAAGCTGGAAATGACCGCGATCTGCGGCACCGACCTGCACATCTACAAGTGGGATGCCTGGAGCCAGCGCACCATCACGCCTGGTCTGGTGATCGGGCATGAGTTCGTCGGCCATGTGGTGGAAATGGGTCCGGGCGTCACCGGGTACGCCGCTGGCGACCGGGTTTCGGCCGAAGGTCATATCGTCTGCGGCCATTGCCGCAACTGCCGGGCCGGGCGGCCGCATCTGTGCCCGAACACGGTGGGCATCGGCGTCAACCGCGACGGCGCGTTCGCCGAATATGTGGTGGTTCCGGCCAGTAACCTGTGGCCGATACCGGCCGAAATTCCGTCCGAGCTGGCGGCCTTCTTCGATCCGTTCGGCAACGCCGCGCACTGCGCGCTGGAGTTCGACGTTCTGGGCGAGGATGTGTTGATCACCGGCGCCGGCCCGATCGGCATCATCGCCGCCGGCATCTGCAAGTTCATCGGCGCCCGCCACGTCGTGGTGACCGATGTCAACGATTACCGGCTCGATCTGGCCCGCCAGATGGGCGCCACCCGCACCATCAATGTCGCCCGCGAGAATCTGCGCGAGGTGATGGCCGAAATCGGCATTCAGGGCTTCGATGTCGGCATGGAGATGTCGGGCAACGCGGCCGCGTTCAACGACATGCTCAACGCCATGTACCACGGCGGCAAGGTGGCCCTGCTGGGAATCCTGCCCAAGGGCGCCGGCATCGACTGGGATCAGATCATTTTCAAGGGTCTCATCGTCCACGGCATCTACGGCCGCAAGATGTACGAGACCTGGTACAAGATGACCCAATTGGTGCGTTCGGGCTTCCCGCTCGGCAAGGTGCTCACTCACCAGATCGGCATCGACGACTTCCAGCAAGGTTTCGATCTGATGGCCTCGGGCCAGTGCGGCAAGGTGGTCTGCCGCTGGGGCTGAACTTTGCGCCCGGCCGGCTACTCGATAACGGCGCCATTTGTCATCCCCATCCGAGTAGCCCAAACATGACCCTGCGCCCCCTGTTCATCGGCCTTCTGATCCCGCTTCTGATGGCCGCGGTGATCCACAGCGCCATTTCGCTCGGCGCGGCCGCTGATCCGGCACTCCGGCTGGCCTGGGCCGGTGCGCTGTTGTCGACCGGCAGCTTCGCGCTGCTCTTCGTGACGCTGTTCCTGCGTCGCTCGGCGCGCACCTCACGCACGCTGCCCTTGCTCACCGTGGCCACCGTCGCGGGCAGCGCGCTGGCGTTGCTCGGGTTGGCGCGCGGTGGGCCGCTGCTGCCGGCGATTTATGCCGTTGGGCCGGGCCTGCTGGGCAGCCTGCTTTACACCTATTGGTATTCGCGACTGCCCAGGGCGATCACCCCGCTTCGCGCCGGCCAACCGCTGCCCCCATTCGTTCTGCACGATGCCGACGGCGCCGAGCTGTCCAGCGATCAGCTCATCGGCCAGCCGGCCTTGTGGATGTTCTATCGCGGAAACTGGTGCCCGCTGTGCATGGCCCAGATCAAGGAGGTGGCCGACCGCTACCGCGAGCTGGCCGAGCGTGGCGTGCAGGTACTGCTGATCAGCCCGCAGCCGGCCGGTCACAGCCGCACGCTGGCCGAACGTTTCGATGTGCCGATGCAGTTTCTGGTCGACCCCGGCAATCGCGCTGCCAGCGCCCTGGGGCTGGCCGCGCCGGAGGGCGTTCCGTTGGGCATGCAGGCGCTCGGCTACGACACCGAAACCGTGCTGCCCACCGTGCTGCTGACCGACGCGGCCGGCACGGTGCTGTGGGTCGATCAGACCGACAACTACCGCATCCGGCCCGAGCCGGACACGTTTTTCGCGGTGCTCGATGCCCATGGCCTGACGCCTGCAGCAGGCGGCAGCGCGCCGAACACATCCATCCCGCCCAGTCGAGTTCGGTGAGTCCGCCGTCCACTGATCAGCTCAGGCTCTCGGCGATCACCGGCGCACATCACGCGCTTTTCTGCCGTGTCCGTACCGACTCGCAGGTCATGCGATTCATCGGCGATTTCTTGAGCCGGCGCACGCGGAAAGATGGGTCCTGATCGCGCTGCGTTGCTGGCGACGCTGCTATCATCCGACCATCGGCGACATCCTGCCGGGTCAGCTTCAGGGGGCGACCGGAACGTGAGCGAAGGTGACAGAAATCTGATCTGCATCGGGCTGAGCATGATGCTGGACGCGCACCTGACGACGAGTGCGATGAGCCGCAAAAGCCGTCGGAATCGATCAGCCGCGGCCGGTATTGATTACCGCCGGTCGACTCGATGAACCGCGCAATCGGCGCCATGGCCTGGCCGGCAGTACTGGTACTGTCGGCGCTGCTGTGCGCGCCGTTTGCATCGTCGGCCCAGGATCAGTCGTTCGAAAACCGGATCGAGGCCGTCGATGCCATCCGCAGTGCCAAGCCGGATCTGTTTCGCGAGCAACTTGAGGCCCTCAACGCAGAACGCGAGTCGATACCCGCCCGACTGCACGATCACCTGGATTACCTCAACGCCTATCAACGTTCTTTCCAGGGCGACTATCAGGCGGGCATTGCGCTGGCGATGCCACTGTTCGGGTCGGCGCGAGAATCCTCGCTGCGGTTCCGTGCCGGGCTGCTGATCGTCAACAGCTACGCCGCCACCCGCGAGTTTCAGGCCGGGCTGGAGATTCTCGATCAATCGCTGATGATGATCGACAGCATCGACGACGAGAGCCTTCGCACCACAGGCTTTGTGGTTGCTGCCATCTTTTACAACCAGTTGGGTCAGTACGAGCTGGGCCATCATTACGCAAGCCGGGTTAGTGCTGATGGCGCACCGTCGAGAGAACTGTGCGCGGCGCAACACGCCCTGGTCGAGGCATCGCTGCACTTGGACGACTCGGCGATCGACGACCAGCCTTTTATCGAAGCGATACGGACCTGCGCTGCCCAGGACGAAATGGTGGTCGCGAATTTCATCCGTGCCAACCTGGCCCGCCACTGGGCGGCCCAGGGCGAGCGCGGGGAGTCCATTCAACTGCTACGCAGCCATCTTGACGAAGTGCAGTCGACCCGTTACCCGCGACTGATCGCCGAAGTGCATGCACTGCTGGCAGAGTATCTGTTCGCCGAAGGGAAGTACGAGGAGGCCCAAGGCCACGCCCGGATCGCCATCGAACAGAGCGCAGGGATCGCCTTTTCGCTGCCGCTGGTGTCCGCACATCGGGTGCTGTACGAAATAGCCCATGCGCGCGGCGACCTGAACGCCGCAATCAATCATCTGCGCGCCCACGCCGAGGCCGACAAGGCCTATCTAAACGATGTCAATGCGCGCGAGCTGGCATTCCAGACGGTCAGGCACGAATCCTTCCAGAAAACCCAGACCATCGACCTGCTGAACAAACAGAACGAAGTCTTGCGGCTGGAGCAGGAAGTGGCCACGCAGGCCTGGCGCAACACGCGCATAGTGGCGGTGCTGTTGGGGCTGCTGTTGTTCAGCGTTGCATTCTGGGCGGTCAAGATGCGCCGAATGCAAGCCGCGCTGAAGCAGATGGCCGAAACCGACGCGCTGACCGGCGTCGACAGCCGGCATCATTTCAACCGCACCTGCGAGAAAGCTCTGCGACGCTGCGCCCGGGCCGGGCACCCGGTCGGAGTACTGGTGCTGGATCTGGACGACTTCAAATCAGTCAATGACCGCTTCGGCCACCCGGTCGGCGACTGGGCGCTCAAGAAGATCGCCGCCCTCTGCACCGAGCTGTGCGGCCCGGACGATCGGGTCGGCCGGATCGGTGGTGAGGAATTTGCAGTTCTGTGCCTGAGGCGCGACAAAGAATCGACTCGCGCGCTGGCCGACCGGATCTGTGAGCGAGTGTCTGCCATCGACACGCAGCCCACCGGCAAGACCTTCCGGGTCAGCGTCAGCATCGGCGTCGCGACCAGTGCATCGGCGGGCTACAGCTTCACCTCGCTGCTGGCTCAGGCCGACGAGGCGCTGTATCGGGCGAAACGGGACGGCCGCAATCGCGTATTTACCTACCGCACCGGCTGCGGACTTGAGACCACCCGCAAGCCCGTGGCTGCAACCGGTGCCGGGCCTTCAAAGCCCGAAGCGGCGTCACCGACCACCTGATCGGCGCCCGGCCGCCCGACCGCTCCGGTAAACTGCGCGGTAAATCCCAACGCCAGGCACAGGCCATGAGCTCTGCATTGACGCGCTACCGCGCCGAACTCGACGGCATCCGCGAACAGGGACTGTTCAAGTCGGAGCGCATCATCGTTGGCCCGCAATCGGCCAGGATCGAACTGGCCGATGGCCGGCAGGTCCTCAATTTCTGCGCCAACAACTACCTCGGCCTGGCCGATGATTCGCGGCTGATCGCCGCCGCCAAGGAGGCGCTCGACAGTCACGGCTTCGGCATGGCCAGCGTGCGCTTCATCTGCGGCACCCAGGATCTGCACAAGGCGCTGGAGCGGCGGATCGCCGAATTCTTCGGCAAGGACGACGCCATCCTCTACGCCGCCTGTTTCGACGCCAATGGCGGCCTGTACGAGCCGCTGCTGGGCGCCGAGGACGCCATCGTCTCCGATGCCCTCAATCATGCCTCGATCATCGATGGCGTGCGCCTGTGCAAGGCCCGACGCTACCGCTACGGCAACTGCGACATGGCCGACCTCCAGGCACAGCTCGATCAGGCCCGGGCCGACGGCGCGCGCGACATCCTGATCTCCACCGACGGCGTGTTCTCGATGGATGGTTTCATCGCGCCACTGGATGAGATCGCCGCGCTGGCCGCCCGCTACGATGCGCTGGTACATATCGATGAATGCCACGCCAGCGGATTTCTGGGTGCCACCGGGCGCGGATCGGCCGAGGTCAAGGGCGTGCTCGATCGCATCGACCTGATCACCGGAACACTGGGCAAGGCGCTCGGTGGCGCGCTGGGTGGTTTCACCACCGGGCCGGCAGACGCCATCGAACTGCTGCGCCAGCGCTCGCGGCCATACCTGTTTTCCAACTCGCTGCCGCCGCATGTGGTGGCCGCAGGCATCGAGGTGTTCGACATGCTGGCCCATGCCGATGCCGACGCATTGCGCGCCAAGCTGGCCGACAACACGCGCTATTTCCGCGATCGGATGACCGCTGCCGGATTCGATCTCAAGCCCGGCGAGCACCCCATCGTACCGGTGATGCTCTACGACGCCCCATTGGCTCAGCAGTTCGCCGCCGGTCTGCTCGACGAGGGCATTTACGCGATCGGGTTCTTCTTCCCGGTGGTGCCCAAAGGCCAGGCGCGCATTCGCACCCAGATGAGCGCGGCGCACACCCGCGACCAGCTCGACCACGCCATTGCCGCGTTCGTCAAGGTTGGTCGGGCGCTGGGAGTGCTCAAGGCTTGAGGCGTTCCTCTCGACGCCGCTGGTCGACATCTCCCGCGAATCCGGCGAGTCGTTCCGGCGCGTTTCGCGCGCCACGGTCGGCCTGATGCACCGTCTGGAGCGCTACCTGGCGGCACGCGTGCTGCTGCCGGCGCTGGCCACGCTGGCAGTGCTGGTGGTGGTGGCGCTGGTCTATTACGCGAACCGGTTTCTGGCCGAGGCGGTGTCGGAGTTGCTGCCGATGAACCGGGTGGCGGCGATGAGCGCGCTCAAGCTCGGCCTGCTCATGGACACGCTGGTACCCGCGGCGATGACCCTGGGTGTGGTGATCGGTCTTGGCCGGCTGCAGGCCGGGCAGGAGATCACCGCGATGGCGGCCGGAGGATTCGGCCGCCGCCGAATGCTGCGCGCGCTGGCGGTGCCGACTCTCGCGCTCACCCTGGTCGCGGCCGGTCTGTCCCATGTCTTTCGTCCCTGGGCCTACGAGGCGCTTTACCAGCTGCAGGTCGAGACCCGCTCCGAGCTGGGTCTGGACAAGGTGCAGGCGGGGCGCTTCGAGTCGGTCAATCGCGAGTGGGTAGTGTTCGCCCAATCCCGTGACGGGTCTGCGCTGGCCGACGTGATGGTGCATCGCCGGCTGTCCGGCTCGGAGATTTTGCTGCGTGCCGAATGGCTGCGCGAAGCGACGCGGCCGAACGGCGGGCGCGAGCTGATTCTGAGCGGCAACGTGCGAGCCTATCGGCTGCTCGACGACGGCAGACGGGAAGTGGTCGGCCAGTTCGAACGGTTCAGTCTCGACTATATGCCTCCACCGGTGCCAGGACGCACCCAGTTGAGGCGGGCCGAGCCGCTGAGCGCTCTGCTTGCCAGCAACGACGCCCACTATCAGGCCGAACTGCAATGGCGCATCGTCGCGCCGGCGTCGGTGCTGATCCTCGCGCTGGCCGGCTTGCTGCTCAGCCGCGTGGACTCGCGCAAGGGCCAGGCCAGCCGGGTCCTCGCCGCCAGCCTGCTGGTAGTGGTCTGGTTCAGCCTGCTCAGTGTCGCCATCAACTGGATCGAAGCCGGTCGGCTGCCGGCCTGGCCGGGCGCACTATGGCTGCCGATCCTCGTGTTGTCGGCGATGCTGGCCCATCTGTGGCGGCGCGCCCGGCGCCCGGGCCCGCTGCTGTGAGGACCATCCACACCTATCTCTGGCGGCGGCTGGCCAGCGGCTATCTGACCGTGACGCTGTCGCTGGCTGCGTTGATCTGGTTGCTGGAGCTGTTGCAAGGTCTGGAAAGCGCCCAGACCGGCGCGGGAGCCCTGGTCGCAACCCTCTGGCAGGCGGCACGGCTGGTGCCTGAAACCCTGATCGATCTGCTGCCGCTGATGGTGATCCTGGCCGGCACCATGGTGCTGGGCGCGATGCAGCGCGATCACGAGCTGACCATTGTCCGGGGCACGGGTCAAAGCTGGCGACGCATCGCCGTCCTGGCGGCCGCGCCGGCGCTGGCGGTCGCGTTCATGGCGTTACTGTTCCTGCAGGTCGCCGCGCCGTCGCTGCAAAAGGCCAGCAAGCGAATCACCGGCGTCGGCGCCAGCCAGGGCGGCCTGTGGAGTCCGGAGCACGGCCTTTGGGCACGCAGCGAAAGCGAGTTTCTCAACGTCCGCCGGCTCGAAATGGGCCGCATTCCCTCCGACCTGGTGATCTACCGGTATGCCGACGACGGTCGGCTGGTGGAAACCATCAATGCCGAACAGGCTGCGGTCGCCGATGACGGCACCTGGCGGCTCATGCAGGTGCGCATCAGACGATTGGATGAGCGCGGACAGGATCGTCACCGGCAGCGGGAAACGCTGGACTGGAAGTCGTTCATCACCGCCGACCAGTTCGAACTGCTGGTACAGCCGCCACAACGTCTGCCGCCGACCGAACTCTGGCGCTATCTGGCTGCTCTGGAGCGCAATAATCAGGCCAATGCCCGGTTCAGCCTGCTGTTCTGGCGCCGGATGGCGCTGCCGCTGGCGTGTCTGGGCATGGCGCTGATCGCTGTGGTGGCCGCTGCCAGCGCGCCGCGCAGCAGCCGCACGGCGCTGCGCGCGGCCGTGGCGACTGGACTCGGCCTGGGTTACCAACTGCTGGTCGAGCTGATTTCCTTTTCCGGCCTTGCCATCGGGCTGCCGGCATCGGCGGTTGCCCTGATTCCGCCGTTGACGCTGATCGGCGTCGGGCTGTGGTGGGTGTCGCGCGCCGACTCCGGCGGGAACGGATAATTTCGCCAACGTCGGTGATGCCAGGTCCACATGTGCGGGTGAGCCCGGATATGACTGTCCATGGCCTGCGCAATGGCCGCGCCGGCCTGTTCCAGGCTGTCGCCGCGATCCAGCGGCATGCCGATGCGGAAGCTCCAACCGGGGCTGTCGTCGGTGGCAAAGGCGGTCATCAGCGGCGCGCCGGTGCGCAGCGCCAGCGCCGGAGGACCGGCGGCGATCTCGACATCCTTGCCGAGCATTCGGACCGGGATTCCGCCATGTTTGCTGTCCTGATCCATCAGCACAAACAGGACGCGCCCGCGCTTGAGTGCCCGCACCATCTCGCGATACGCCCGCTCGCGCTGCCGTGCGCAGATTCCCTCCACGCCATGCAATTCGATACAGCGGGCCAACGCACCCTGGGGCATCTTTTGCGATTGCCGGTGCACCAGGCTGACCGGAACGCCATGACGCGCCAGCCATGCCGCGAGCAGAACTCCATTGCCCATGTGCATGCCGATCAGGACGACACCCGTGCCGTCGTCGACCGCATTGCGCAAGCGCGCCAGTCCCTCGACCCGCATTGACTCATCGATCCAGGCGCCGGGAACCGCTTCGCCACACATGGCGATGACTTCTAATATTGCCCGGTCGCCCGAGCGATAGGAGGAACGCAGGATTTCCGCCGCTTCCTGGGTGCTTCCGAGCCCCAGCGCACGCGCCACGTGCCTGGTCAGGCGTCGGCGCCTGCGAAACGAAACCGCATAGTGGAATGCGCCAACGCCCCGACCGAATTGCGCCAAACGCGCCGGACCGCCCATTCGACCCAATCTGGCCAGACCGTCCAACACGACGAACATCATGCGCCGCGCGACGCGGCGCAACTTCTTGGCAAACAGCATCAGGTCACATCCCCACGAGCGCACGCCGAACCCGCCGAAGCGTCGGCGGCATGCGAGGCTCGGGAGGATCGCACAGCCGGAGCGCATACGCCACCGTTGCGTCATTCAGATTCGTCGACAGGAGGTGGATTCACCGATTCGTCACCGCTGGCCCGGCATCTTGATGTTCATGAATGAAGCTGAATCCCGCCCCCGGCGCGTCCTTACTGGCGCCCTCGTCAAGGCCATCAAGCGCTGGTTCGACACGGCCGACGCCATCCCCTCAACCAACGAAGCAGTCGAGAATCGAATCGACTGGCTGCGCGTGGTCCCGTTCATTGGCCTGCATCTGGCCTGCCTGGCAGTGTTCTGGGTCGGCTTCTCCTGGTTCGCTCTGTGGACCGCTTTGTCGCTTTATGCGGTGCGGATGTTCGCCATCACCGGGTTCTATCACCGCTACTTCTCGCACAAGGCATTCCGCACCTCGCGACCGGTGCAGTTCGCGTTCGCCGTGCTCGGCGCGGCCAGCGTTCAGCGCGGCCCGCTCTGGTGGGCGGCGCACCACCGACACCACCATCGGCACTCCGACACCGAGCACGACCTGCACTCGCCGGTCACCCGACATTTCCTGTGGAGCCACATGGGCTGGTTTCTGAGCGAGCGAGGTTACCGCAGCGATCATGCGGCGGTGCGCGACCTGGCCAGATTTCCAGAGCTGCGCTGGCTCGACCGCTTCGATATCGCCGTGCCGGTTGCGCTGGCGGTGGCGCTGTTCGCATTGGGCGGCTGGCTGGAAACCAACCGCCCCCAGCTCGGCGTCACCGGGCCACAACTTTTGGTCTGGGGCTTTTTCATATCCACCGTGGTGCTGTTCCACGTCACCGTCACCATCAACTCGTTGGCCCACCGCTGGGGCAGCCGTCGGTTCGCGACCCGCGACAACAGCCGCAACAACTGGCTACTGGCACTGCTCACCTTCGGGGAGGGTTGGCACAACAACCACCACCACTATCCGGGCGCCGCCCGACAGGGCTTTGCCTGGTATGAGTTCGACCTGACTTACTACCTGCTTCGGCTGATGTCCTGGCTCGGGCTGGTGTGGGACCTGAAACGCGTGCCGGCGGCGCTGCGGCAAACCCGGCGCGAGCCTGCCCGATGAGAATCGCGGTGGTCGGTTCTGGCATCGCCGGTCTGTCCGCAGCCTGGCTGCTGTCGCGTCAGCACGAAGTCGTTCTCTATGAACGCAGTACGCGGCTGGGCGGACACACCCATACCCACAGCATCCCGATGGCAGGGCGCGACTACGCCATCGACAGCGGTTTCATCGTGTTCAATCACGAAAACTACCCGCTGCTCAGCCGTCTGTTTGCCGAGCTGTCGGTTCCGTCCCAGCCGACCACGATGAGCTTCGCTGTGCAGGCACCGGGCTTTGGCCTCGAGTACAACGCGACCAGCCTCGACGGTTTGTTCTGCCAGCGTCGGAATCTGTTCTCGCCACGCTTCTGGCGAATGATTTCCGATATCGCGCGGTTCTACCGCCAGGCGCCGACGCTGCTCGACGCTGCCGACGACGGCCCGTCGCTGGGCGATTTCCTGTCCGACGGCGGCTACGGCGCCCTGTTCACTCAGGCACATCTGATTCCGATGGCTTCGGCGCTGTGGTCGTCTCCGGCTGAGCGGATACTGGATTTTCCGGCCCGCTACCTGGCGCAGTTCATGGCCAATCACCAAATGCTCAGCCTGGGTCAGCGGCCGCCCTGGCGCGTGGTCAGCGGCGGATCGTCGCGCTACATCGACGCCCTGCAGGCGACCTGGTCGGTCCAGGTGCGGCTGAACGCAGCCGTGCGCCGGGTTCGACGCGAGTCGCACGGCGTCGCCCTCGAAACCGCCGCCGGCGAAGACCGATTCGATCAGGTGGTGCTGGCCTGCCACAGCGACGATGCGCTGGCCCTGCTCGATACCCCGAGCACGGCCGAGCGCGAGGTGCTGGGCGCCATCCGCTACCAGGACAACGATACCGTACTGCACTGCGATGCCCGACTGCTGCCGAGTCGGCGCAAGGCCTGGGCGGCCTGGAATGCCTATGTGCCGGCTCAGCCGGAGTCTCACTGCACGGTGAGCTACTGCATGAACCTGCTGCAATCGGTCGACAGCCCCGAGCCATTCGTGGTCAGCCTCGGTCGCGGTGACGCCATCGACCCGGACAAGGTGTTCGCCCGCATGGCCTACCGCCACCCGGTGTACACCCACGACAGCGTGCGCGCCCAACGCCGTCGCCACGAGATCAACGGTACCGACCGGATCTGGTATGCCGGCGCCTATTGGGGTTTCGGATTCCATGAAGATGGCATCCGCAGCGGGGTCGATGTGGCGCGCGGCCTGGGCGTGGCGTGGTGACCCTGATGACGACACGTCCGGCAGCCGAAAGCGCTATCTATGACGGCTGGCTGCGCCATCGTCGCAGCGCGCCGAAGGAGCATGCCTTCCGCTACCGGCTGTTCATGCTCTACCTCGATCTCGATGAAATCGATGGCCTGTTCGGCCGCCGCTGGCTGTGGTCGGTTGGCCGACGCAATCTGGCCGAGTTCCGTCGTGGCGATTATCACGGCGACCCGTCGATACCGCTCGACCAGGCGGTCCGCGACACTGTCGCCAGCCGTCTCGGCCGGCGTCCGGATGGACCGATACGTCTGCTGACGCACCTGCGCTACTTCGGCCACTGCTTCAACCCGGTGAGTTTCTATTACGGATTCTGCTCCGATGGCCGAACGCTGGACTGGATCATGGCCGAGATCACCAATACCCCCTGGCAGGAGCGGCACGTTTATGTGATGGCCGCCGATGACGCCGGGCGTCGCGGCGACACGCTGCATTGGCAATTCGCCAAGAATTTCCATGTTTCACCGTTCATGCCGATGGCCTGCGAGTACCGCTGGCGGTTCCAGGTGCCCGCCGATGCCCTGCGCGTGCACATGAATGTTCAAGGCGACGCTCACGCGTTCGATGCAACGCTGGTGCTAAAAAGGCGACCAATCACCGGCCGATCCCTCGCCTGGGCGCTGGTTCGCCACCCCGCCTTGACCGTCCGGGTAGTGGTCGGCATTCACTGGCAGGCGCTTCGCTTGTGGCTGAAGCGGCTACCGGTGTTTACCCACCCCACCCCCCACCAACGAGAACACCGCTCATGAACTCCCCAGCCGACAGCCTGCGCGACACGCAGCTGACCGATACCTCCCCGTTCACCGCTGGCCTGCGCTTCTTGCGCCAGCGGCTGATCGGGGCACTCGTGCCGCTGCGCGGTCGGATCGAGCTGTGCGATGCACTGGGCAGCATCAGCCTGGGCACATTCGACTCCGGCACCGACCGGCCGCTGTCGGCGCGGATCACCGTCACCGATCCGGAGTTCTATCGCCGCGTGGCGCTGAACGGCAGCGTGGGCGCTGGCGAGGCCTACATGGATGGCATGTGGCACTGCGATGATCTGCTGACGCTGATCCGTCTGCTGGTGCGCAACCGCGATCTGCTCGATGCGATGGAAACCGGCCCGGCCCGGATCGGTGGCGCACTGATGAAGGCCTGGCATGCGCTGCGCCGCAATACTCGACTGGGCAGCCGGCGCAACATCGCCGCGCACTACGACCTCGGCAACGATTTGTTCGCGCTGTTTCTCGACGATTCGATGATGTATTCCTCGGCGCTGTTCGCCAGCCCCGACGAGTCCCTCGAACAGGCCCAGTTCCGCAAGCTGGAACGGATCTGTCGCAAGCTCGACCTGCGCCCAGGTCAGCACATCGTGGAAATCGGCACCGGCTGGGGCGGCTTCGCCATCCACGCCGCGCGTCATCACGATGTTCGGGTCACCACCACCACGATCTCCCGCGAGCAGCATGCGCTGGCCAGCCAGCGGGTTGCCGAAGCCGGGCTGTCCGATCGCATCACCCTGCTGCTGGAAGACTATCGCGCGCTGGAGGGCAAGTACGATCGCCTGGTGTCGATAGAAATGATCGAGGCGGTGGGTCATCACTATCTGGAAACCTACCTCGCCACCTGCGCCCGGCTGTTGAACGACGACGGGCTGGCGCTGATCCAGGCGATCACCATCGAAGACCAGCGCTATGCGAAGGCCCTGAAGGAGGTCGACTTCATCAAGCGGCACATTTTTCCGGGCAGTTTCATCCCCTCGGTCAGCGCCATCGTGTCCGGCGCGGCACGCGCCAGCGACCTGCGGCTGGTGAACCTGGAAGACATCGGCCCCAGCTACGCGCTCACCCTGCGCCACTGGCGCAGTCGATTTTTCGGCCGCATCGACGCGGTGAAGACGCTGGGCTACGACGCGCGCTTCGTGCGCATGTGGGAGTTCTACCTGTGCTACTGCGAGGGCGGATTCCTCGAACGTTCGATCAGCAATGTCCATCTTCTGTTTGCCCGTCCGGGCAATCGCCGCACTGAATTTCTGCCCGGAGAACCGGAATGCGCATGAGCCCGCTTCAGGCAACACTGGCCAATGCGGTCGGTTTCCAGCTGGTCTGGCTGGGCTGCGTGTGGGGTGCCGGCACCGGCCTGCCGTGGCTTGGCCCGGTGTTGGCCGCGGTGTTCGCGGCAGCAGTGCTGCGCCACGGCGGCAAGCGAGCTGCCGACATCCAAATGCTCAGCATCGCACTCCCGATCGGTCTGGTCATCGACACCCTCTGGGTGCAGCTCGGCTGGCTGGTCTATCCGGCGGCCTGGCCGTTGGAGGGCATCGCGCCGGGCTGGATCATGGCGCTCTGGCTCGGATTCGCCATGACCCTGAATCATTCCCTGGCGATCCTGCGCGAACGACTGTGGCTGGCCGCCCTGCTCGGAGTGGTCGGCGGGCCGATGGCCTATGTCGGCGCCGAGCGGGCGTTCGGCGCCGTGTCTTTCGTCGCGCCGGACCTGCGCATTCTGCTCGGCCTGGCCGTCGCCTGGGGCGCGGTACTGCCGATGCTCTACCTGCTGACCAACGATGTCCCGGCGAAAGCCGAACTGGAGCTGCGGCGATGATCCCCTGGAATGAGCTGGCCCTGATCTGGGCCGCCAGTGCGCTGGCGATGACACTGGTCTGGGCACTGTGCTGGCGGGTCTCGAACGCCGGCTACGTCGACGTGGCCTGGGCCGCATTGATGGCCGCTGCGGCCCTGTTCGCCGGCGCCACTGGCAGCGGCGCCGAGTTGCCGCGCTTGCTGGTCGCGCTGATGGGCAGCATCTGGGGGGCGCGGCTGAGCCTGCACGTCCTGCACCGGGTGCTGCACGAACCCGAGGACGGCCGCTACCGCTACTTGCGGGAACACTGGAACGGCAGTCAGCTCAAGTTCTTCCTGTTTTTTCAGGGTCAGGCGATCTTCGTCGTGCTGTTTGCCCTGCCGATGCTGATCGCCGCGCGCAATCCGGTGGCCGGCGTGTCGCTCTGGACCGTGCTGGCGGTGGCGATCTGGCTGATCTCGGTCGCTGGCGAGTCGATGGCCGATGCTCAGCTCACCCGCTTTCGGCAGAACCCGGCCAATCGCGGCAAGACCTGTCGCGATGGCCTCTGGGGCTGGTCGCGTCACCCGAACTACTTCTTCGAGTGGCTGCACTGGTTCAGCTACGTTCTGCTGGCCATCGGCGCGCCGCACGGCTGGCTGGCGCTGTCCGGCCCGCTGCTGATGCTGCTGTTTCTTTATCGCTTCACCGGCATCCCCTATACCGAAGCGCAGGCGCTGCGCAGCCGGGGCGACGACTACCGCGCCTACCAGCGGGAAGTCAGCGCGCTGATTCCCTGGCCTCCGAAATCCAGCAACCCTTGACCGACTCTGCCAAACCCATGTCCCTCATCGATCTCTGCGAACGCGGCCTCATCCCCGACAGCGTCACCCGACTCGGCATTCGTCGCCTGTGCCGGCAACGCCTGCTCGAAGAGCGCGGCACACGCGCCGACGCGGCCGACGCCCGCTACCGCTGCCTGCTCGATACGCTCAGACGCAGTCCGATCGCAATCGAGACCGACGCTGCCAACCAGCAGCACTATGAGCTGCCCGCGCGCTTCTTCGAGCTGTGCCTGGGCCAGCGTCTGAAATACAGCAGCGCGTTCTACGCCACCGGGGCCGAGACCCTGGACGAAGCCGAACTCGCCATGCTCTCACTGTATGGCGAGCGAGCCGAGCTGGCCGATGGCCAGCGGATACTGGAGCTGGGCTGCGGCTGGGGTTCGCTGACCCTGTGGATGGCCGAGCAGTTTCCCAACGCGCGGATCACCGGCGTCTCCAATTCAGCCAGTCAGCGCGAACACATTCTCGGCCAGGCCCGGCAACGCGGACTGGGCAACGTCGAAATCCTCACCGAGGATGTCAACCAACTGGCGCTGGAGCCGGGGCAGTTCGACCGCGTGGTGTCGATCGAGATGTTCGAACACATGCGCAACTACCGCAGCCTGCTGGCCAACATCGCCCGCTGGCTGACCGACGACGGTCGGCTGTTCGTGCACATCTTTTGCCATCGGACATTGATGTATCCGTTCGAAGTCGAAGGCGAGGACAACTGGATGGGCCGCTACTTCTTCACCGGCGGGTTGATGCCGGCGGCCGATACCCTGATGCAGTTTGCCGAGCACCTGCATATCGAGCAGCGTTGGCTGCTGTCGGGCAGCCATTATCGGAGAACCGCCAACCACTGGTTGGCCAATCAGGACCGGAACGCCAAAGAAGTGCTGAAGGTGCTCACCGAATGCTACGGCAAGGACGACGCCGCGCGCTGGGCGCAGCGCTGGCGGATGTTCTGGATGTCATGCGCGGAATTGTTCGGTTACGACGACGGCAGCGAATGGATGGTTGCGCACTACCGCTTTGCCAAACACGGAGCCTGAACCGGAATCGCCGACTTCAGCAGGCCGCCGCCTGACCTGCGGCCGAGCAGCCGGTCGAGAACGTTGCCACCGGCGTTGGCTGAACCACGCTCGCCGGTGCCGGCGCAGATGGCGTCGGCAACACCGGGGCGCTGACCGAAACTGCCGTAGGCGTGGCCGGATCGGGCACAGCATCGGTCGGCGACACCGAAGCAACGGCCAGCGTCGAAGTCGGCTTGCCGGTTGCGATACGGATGCCGCGGGACGCCATCCAGGCATCGAACTCGGCGGCGGTGAAGCCTTTCTCGGCGTTGAACCGATACGGCGTATTGTCGAATTCGGTTTTCTTCTGATACCCGGCAGCCGGATCGACGCCGGTGGGCGCCGCCACCACTTCCTGGATCAACGGTGCCGGATCCGACGCTGCCGGAACGACCAACTGAGTGGGCGCCTCCGTTGGTGCCTGAGCGGCGGATGGTGCCTGAGCGGCGGATGGAGCCTGATAAGCGGATGGTGCTGGATCAGCGGATGGTGCTGGATCGGCGGATGGTGCTGGATCGGCGGGCGCGGCTGGCTTGGTCAGGCAATCCTCGGTCGGAGCGGCGGATGCCGCGGTGGCAGCCTGGTTGGCGGATCCCGCATCAAGCTCTGGCACGCATTCCGCCTGAGCCGCGAACGGAAGCAACGCGAGACCGAATGTCACCAGGAAACAATTTGCGCGACTCATGGCCAACTCCTGCACAGCGATTCGCCCAGTCTAGGCCTCGCCGGCGGCTCACTCAAGCCGCCAACGGCACGGAAACGCAATTCAGTTCACAAATCTCTCGACCCAATCCGACCCTGAATGCGCCATCGTCGGCTGTTTTCCTGCCGAATACCCGACCGCCCCTCACAGAGCGAATACCAGAAACGAGAAAGCCCGGCACGGGGCCGGGCTTTCAAGCCGACTATGAAAGTCGTGTCACACTCAGTTCTGAACGTTCAACTCGGTACGACGGTTGCGTGCACGTCCCTCGCGGGTATCGTTGGTGTCGATCGGGCGCAGTTCGCCGTATCCGACCGGACCCACCATGCGGCTGGCGTCGATGCCGTTCTGGCCGAGGTAGTCGTAGACCGCCTTGGCGCGACGCTCGGACAGACCCTGGTTGTAGTTTTCCGGGCCGGTGGCGTCGGTGTGGCCTGCCACTTCAACGCGCAGCTGCGGATACTTCTTCAGGATTTCGACCGCCTCGTTCAGGGTGGCGACCGCATCCGGACGCAGGGTGGCCTTGTCGAAGTCGAAGTTCACGCCGCGCAGATCGATGGTCAGCGGAACCGGGCAACCGTCCGGACCCACTGCCGTGCCGGCCGGGGTGCTCGGGCAGCGGTCGTCGCAGTTGTTGACGCCATCGCCATCGTCGTCGAGATCGGCGCAGGTCACCACCGGGGCCGGCGGCGGCGGCGGCGGAGCCGGCTCGACCGGCGGCTGCGGCTCGGGACCGAACTTGATCACCAGACCGACGTTGGCGAACAGGTCGAAGAAGGTGTCCTGATTCGGCTGGGTTGCGCTGTTGTCGTCGATATCGACGCGATAGCCCAGCTCGGTGCGCAAGCCGAAGCGGCCGTAGTCGACGCCCACGCCACCGCCGAACAGACCATACGGGTAGGTGTCCTTGCGGCGCGCCGGCGAATTCGGGTTGTTCAGCAGCTCGAACTGCTCGCGCGCCCACTCCACGCCCACTCCGGCCATCAGGTACGGCGCCCAATTGCGTCCGTCTTCAACGAAGTGGTAGCGGCCAGTCAGGCCAACGCCATACTGCGACCAGTGAAGGTCGTTGCCGTTCTGCTCGGGATTGGCGTAATTGGCCTCGACATCCAGCGACCAGTTCGGGCTGAAATGACGGCCGAAGCCCAAGCGCAGACCCAAGGCATTGTCGGCTTCACGATCATTGTCGGTGATAACGATGCCGGGCATGATGTTCACGTACCAGCGATCATCGTAATCCTGTGCAGTCGCCACGCTGGTCACGCCAAGCGCGCCAACCAGTGCAGCCGCGAGCAAATTCTTGTTCATATCTTGGACTCCTAACGTCTTGAGGGGCGGTTCATGATCATTTCGCGCTCCGGTTACGGAATGACTACCGACGCGGGAAATGGAGCATCCATCGCTGCTGGCAGGCAGGTTCAAGATTAACGACATGCTAACCTTTAACGGGTGCCCTGCCAAGCGCATTCACCCCGCCAGGCTGAACGAATCCAGTACGCGGTGAATGGCCATGGAATCCAGCCGGGCGGGCGTTTTCGCCAGCGCAACCACCTCCCCGGCACGAGCCGGAGGCAACCGACCCGCAACGGCAGCCTCGAACTTCTCGAGCAGGATCGGGATTCCTTCCTTTCGCCGTCTGCGGTGCCCTATGGGGAAGTCGACCGTCACTTTGTCGCTCGCTGTTCCGTCCCGGTAGAAAACCTGCACGGAATTGCCGATGAAGCGCTTGTCGGGATCGAAATAGTCGGCGGTGAACTGCGGGTTCACCGTAACCGTCATTCGCTCTCGAAGCGCGTCGATCCGCGGGTCGGCGGCAACCGCATCGGTGTAATCTTCGGCGGTCAGCCGGCCGAAGATCAGCGGAACCGCCACCATATATTGCAGGCAATGATCCCGGTCGGCGTAGTTTGCCAGCGGGCCGGTCTTGTCGATGATCCGGGCGCCGGCCTCCTGGGTTTCGATTTCGATCCGCTCGATGTCTTCCAGCCGATGTCGGGTCTCGCGGTGCAGAGTCATTGCGCACTCGACCGCCGTCTGCGCGTGAAACTCGGCCGGGTAGCTGATCTTCAGCAGCACGTTCTCCATCACATAGCTGCCGAACGGGCGCTCGAACGTGAACGGCCTGCCGCCGAAGGCGACATCATAGAAACCCCAGGTCGGTGCGCTGAGCGCGCTCGGATAGCCGGCACAGCCGTTGACCGCGTTGAGCGCGTGAGTGACGGCCCGGCGACAGGCGTCACCGGCCGCCCAGGATTTGCGAGGCCCGGCATTGGGCGCGTGCCGGTAGGTGCGCAGCGCCCCGTTGTCGATCCAACTGTGCGAAACGGCGTTGATGATCTCCTGCCTGCCGCCACCCAGCATCCGCGTGGCCACGGCGGTCGAAGCCAGGCGCACCAGAATGACGTGGTCCAGCCCGACCTTGTTGAAACTGTTCGCGAGCGCGTAGACACCCTGGATCTCGTGGGCCTTGATCGACCAGGTCAGCACGTCGCGAACGGTGATCGGCGTGCCGCCTTCGCGCTCCGCCTTGCGGCTCAGATAATCCGCCACCGCCAGGATGGCACCCAGGTTGTCCGACGGATGTCCCCACTCCGCCGCCAGCCAGGTGTCGTTGAAATCCAGCCAGCGGATCTGCACGCCGATGTTGTAAGCCGCCTGCACCGGATCGAGTTCCCAGGATGTCGCCGGCACCCTGACCCCGCCTGGAAGCACGGCACCCGGCACCATCGGTCCGAGATGCCTGACGCACTCGGGGTGGCCGGTCGCCAGCAGAGCACAGGCCAGCGAATCGAGAAGGACATGCCGGGCGGTGTCGTAAGCCTCGACCGAATCGACCCGGTAGTCGACGACATAATCGGCGACCGCGACCATTTCCGGGTCAGCGTCGGGGCGGGTTGCGGAACGGGCGTCGAAGCGGCTGATGGCGGTCGGACTCCTGACTGTGGAGGAACTCTGGAAGGCCCTCAGAGTGCGGGAACTGCCCGGCTTCGACCCGACCCAGGTCGGTGCGATCCGACGTCGGGCGGCGATTCCAGCGACCGGCCGGGCAGCCAGCCCGCTCATTTCGACCCTGCGGGCCTCGAAAGAGCAAGCCCGTCGGGTCGGGCAGTCCGGGTTCCGTTGCTCCGGCGAGAGGACGGGCGCGCTCGGCGCTGTGCAACCCCTGTCGCCTTGCCCCGCCGGACTGTCCGCTAATCTGCGTTCAGCCCGTACTATAGGACACGACGCCCCACGCCGGCGACTGCCCCCCGATATTGCCATGCCCGACGCGAAACGCTACATCGCCTTCATCAGCTACAGCCATGCCGACGAGCGCTGGGCCAAACGCCTTCAGCGCTGGCTGGAGCGCTACCGGGTACCGAAACGGCTGCTTGCCGAGCGCCCTGAACTGCCCGCACGCCTGTACCCGGTGTTCCGCGACCGCGACGAGTTGGCCTCCGCCAACGATCTGTCCGAATCGATCCAGGCGGCGATGGCCGACTCCGGCGCGCTGATCGTGATCTGCTCGCCGACCGCCGCCGCCTCGCGCTGGGTCAACGAGGAAATCCGACACTTCCGCGCCCGGCACGACGCAAAGCGGATCTTCTGCCTGATGGTGGCCGGTCAGCCCAACCCCGATGCGCCCGACTGCGCCTTTCCCCCGGCCCTGCTGCGTGACGACGAAGGTGAGCGACTGCACGAACCGCTGGCCGCCGACGTCACCGCCAGCGGCGATGGCCCGCGCAACGCGGCGCTCAAGATCGCCGCCGGCCTGCTCGGGGTGGGCGTGGACGAACTCAAGCAGCGCGATGCCCAGCGCCAGGCACGTTTCTGGTCGGCGGTGGCCACCGGTTCGCTGGCCGTCGCCGCGCTCACCATCGGCCTGGCGGTGGTCGCCGTGCTGGCCCGGCAGGATTCCGAGCTGCGCCGCCAGCAGGCCGAAAACCTGATCGGCTTCATGCTCGGCGACCTGCGCGGCAAGCTGCAGCCGATCGGCAAGCTCGACGTGCTCGACGCGGTCGGCGACCAGGCCATGGACTACTTTGCCGCCCTGGGCGAGCGCGGCAGCGACAGGGAAATGCTGGCCCGGGCGATGGCCCTGCGCCAGATCGGCGAGGTCCGCTTCAGCCAGGGGAAACTGGAACCGGCGCTGGCGTCCTTCCGACAATCGCTCGACCAGGCCCGGGCGCTGTACGAGCACTCGCCGGAGAACAACGATTACCTCTTCGAACTGGGCCAAGCCGAGTTCTGGGTCGGCTACGTCGCCTGGCGGCGCAACGATCTGGACGGCGCCGACGAGGCCTTTCAGCGTTACATGCAGCGCAGCCGCGAGTTGCTGGGGCGCGAGCCCGATAACGTCGGCTACCGGATGGAACTGGCCTACGCCTACATCAACCTGGGCAGCGTGGCGCGCGAGCGCGGCGTGGCGGCCGAAGCCCTCGGTCATTTCAGGGAATCCGAGACGATCTGGCGCCAGCTGGCCGCCGACCAGCCGGAAAACACCGAGTTCCCCTTCATGGTCGCCGAGACCCTGTCCTGGGCCGGCTCGGCCCTGCTCGATCTGAGCCGCTTGACTGACAGCGAACAGGCGTTCCGGGAGAGCCACGAGCTTCTCGGACAACTGCACGGAACCGGCACAGATCGACGGTTCAGCGACAAATTCGCTGACCTCGGGACCTTGCTGGCTGAAGTCGAACTACAGATGGGACGCAGCGGTCGATCGGAAGCGCTGCTGCAGCGCGGCCGCAGTGTGCGCGAGACGCTGGTCGATCACGACCCCGGAAATGCGGATTGGCGCTGGGGACTGTACAGGGACCTGATTCTTGAGGCGGAGCTGGCAAGGGCTACACAACGAGGCGATCTGGCAGACCGCCTGCACCGCGACGCAGAGGCCGGCCTGATCCGGCTGGTCGAGGAAGACCCGAGCAACACCGAATTTGCCATTACATTAGCGCAGGTCGAGAGCGGGCTGGCCGCTCGTATGCTCGAGCTTGGGCGCGCCGATGAGGCCATGGAGATGGCCGTGCGGGCGCTCAGCCGCGCCGAGGCGGTTGTCACCGCCAGCGGTCGCGCCACCGCATTGCTCGATACCGCGATCATCGCCGACTCCCTCGGACACGCCCAGGCCGAAGCGGGAGAAATCGATCTCGCCCGGCAAAGTTGGCGTCGGGCGCTTGAACTGCTGGAAACCAGCAGCGAGCGTGGCGCCGTCAGCGTCGCCCTGCGCGCCCGACTCGCCTGTCATTCCGACCAGGTAGAGGAAGCACGCGAGCTCGCCGAGGCCCTGCGCGCCATTGGCTTTGCCGATCCCCGGTTTCCGATCCCCTGCGCCGACACCAAGGGTGTCTTCACAAGCGTTTCCGCAGCATCCCGGTGACCGAATCCCCGGCAACCGACTTCCAACCAGGAGAGCCCGCATGAGCCAGCCATACACCGTCACCCTCGATGTCCGCAATTCCGCCCAGACCGAACCCGGCTGGACCAATGTCGTCGCGTCCAACGGCAACACCTACGGCTATCGCTACGCCGGTGGCTCGGACGGCAACGGCAACGTGGTCGAGCAGGGCCGTGGCAGCGAGGAGATCACCGTCAACCTGATCGCCGACTCCAACTACTACAAGATGCAGGACATCCACTTTTCGGACGACACGGAAAAGCAACTTTCAAAAAAGAGCCTTTCCGATCTGCAAGTCGTTATCAAGGACAAGAACGACAAGGTGGAGTCGAATGCCTACTACAAGATCACCGTCAAGGACAAAGTAGCCGACTGCACCCTGCTCTGCGATCCTTACGTGACAAACAACTGATGGGAATCCTTTACGTTCCTGGACAGCGTGCTGGAGCCCGTCGGCCGACATGGGTCTAATCACGTGCCAGTGCCAGTGCCTCATCGGTAATGACCGCGATCGCGGTTCATGGCCGTGCCCGCCTGTCGGCATCGACGGGCGGAACGGTTTCTGGCCCCACCGCCATGCGTCGTCCGCCGTCATGATCGACACCTACCTCGTAGCCATTGCGCCCAAGCAGCCTCCGTCCGGCTATCATCGGAACCAGGGGTGGATTCGCCTTTGAACGGAAACACTGGAATGACCGCTGCGTCCGACCTGCCCATACTTGCCCGCCTCAACATCGGCGTGACCGGCCATCGCGACCTGCTGCCCGAGCAGGAAGCTGCGCTGCGGTCGCAGGTATCCGAGCTGTTCGAGCGGCTTTCGACCGACTTTCCGGACCTGCCGCTGCAGGTGATTTCGGCCCTGGCCGAAGGCGCCGATCAGCTGGTGGCCGAACAGGCGCTGGCGCTGGGCATCCCGGTGATGGCGCCGCTGCCGATGAATCAGGACGAATACGAACGCGATTTTCAGTCCGCGGCGGCGCTGCAACGGTTCCGGACCCTGATTGCGCGCTGCCGTACCCAGACCCTTCCGCCGGCGCCGGGCATCAACCCCACGGCCATTGGGCACGAGGGTCCGGAGCGCGATCAGCAATACGCCCAGGTCGGCGTGTTCATCTCCAGCCACTGCCAGTTGCTGCTGGCGCTCTGGGACGGCTCGCCGGCCGAGTCCGGCGGCGGCACCGCCGATGTGGTGCAGTTCCATGTCCACGAGCGGATGTCGGCGCAGCCCTGGTCCGCCTCCACCGCCAGGCTGCCCGACGACAAGGGCGATGACCTGGTCTACCACCTGCCCTGTAACCGGCAAGGCAATCCGCCCTTCGGCGATTCCGCGGCACCGGTTGCCGCCCCCCGTTGGCTCAATTCGGAAGGGAGTTGGCCGGGCGAGCAGCCGTTGCCGTATGCCTATCGCGAAGTTTTCGAGCGGATGCAGGCCTACAACCGCGATCTGCGGCAGTGCGCCGACCGGATCGCTGCCGAATCGGTGAGCCTGCTGCCGCCGGCCGCGGCGTCCGGTTCGCCCCGCGCCGAGAATCGTTTGATGCGCCGGCTGGATTCTCTGTTCCGCCAGAGCGACTGGCTTGCCCTGCACTACCAGCGTCTGCACCGGCGCCTGCTGTTCGCCACTCACGCTTTGGCGGTCAGCCTGGGATTGGGATTCATCCTTTACTACAATCTGGCGCCCGACCCTTGGGTGCTGGCGGTGTTCCTGGCCGTGTTCGCCGGCGGCAGCTTCTGGTACTGGTTTGGTCAGCGACGCGAATGGCACCGGAAGTACCACGATTACCGCGTACTCGCAGAGGGACTGCGGGTGCAGCTGTACTGGTATCTGGCCGGCATTCCGACCGACGCCGGCATCCAGTTTGCGCACCGCAGCTTTTTGCGCCGGGCCGATCGCGAGCTGGGTTGGATACGCCAGGTGATGCGCGGCGCCGCCCTGCCCGATGACCGTGAGCCGACACCGGACGATGCGTGGCTGGAATGGGTGATTGCCGACTGGGTCGGTGCGGTCGAGGCCGGCACCGGGCAGCTGGCCTACTACCGGAACAAAATCGAGCGAAGCAAGGAGCGCGAACGCCACACCAGCCGGCGGTTCGCTGTCGCAGCAGTCGCCGTAGCCGGCCTGGGCGCGGCGCTGGTTCTGCTGCACGGCCGGATGTCGCTGGCGACGGCCAGTTTCGCCCTCGCCCTGTTCGGCCTGCTGCCGCTGATCGCCGGGCTACACGAGGCCGACGCCGAGCGCCGGGCGGAACAGCAACAAACCAAGCAGTATCAGCTCATGTTCGAGCTGCTCCAGCGGGCGCAGCGCCAGCTGGATGTCACCGGCGACAATCAGCAGCGCCGCAGAACGCTTCGCGCGCTGGGCGAAGCCTGCCTGATGGAACACACCCGCTGGCTGACTGCGCATCACAAGCCGGCGTTACCCATGGAAGGAAAAACCGCCGCTTTCTCCGACCGCCGCTGAGGCCACCATGGCCACCCCCACCGGTTCAGCGGCCGCGAAACCCGCCACGGTGGCTGCGTCTGCGCTGCCCCTGCTGACCAGCCTGTCGATAGGCGTCACCGGGCATCGCGACCTCGACGCCGACGATGAGCCACGTCTGCGCGAGCAGGTCCGCGATTTTCTGCTGCGACTGCGCCAGACCTTCCCTGGCCTGCCGCTGCGGGTGATCTGCGGCCTGGCCGAGGGCGCCGATCGACTGGTTGCCGAGCAAGCGCTGGCGCTGGACGTTCCCGTACTGGTGCCCCGATTCACGGATGCAAAAGACAGCGATGAAAGCGAGACGGAAACCGGGCAATCCCGGCGCTTCCAATCGCTACTGGAGCGCTGTCGCTCGCTGGACCTGTCTCACTCGACCAATCCGCTCCGATCCTCCGGCGAAGCCGGGTCGACGGATGCCGGCCATGAACGCGATGCCAGCCTGGGCGTATTCATTTCCAGTCACTGCCAGATCCTGCTGGCGCTTTGGGACGGGCAGACCGCGCAATCGCCCGGCGAGACCGGCGATATCGTCGAATTTCATCTCAACGAACGCATGCCCGCCCTGAACTGGTCGGCGCCAATGCCCGCACAGCTGGCCGAAGACAGCAACGACCTGATCTACCACCTGCCCTGCCGACGCCGTGGCCTGGATCGGCTCGATGCATCTGCTGCACCGCGCTGGCTGCTTGCCGAGGACGAACTGCCTGGCGACCAGCCCATCCCGGAGGAATATCGCCGGGTGTTTTCGCACATGCAGACCTACAACGCCGATCTGCTCCGACATGCCGGGTCGATCGCAGCGGACGCGCACGGCTTTTTTTCGGAACAGAACGCCGACCTGCGTACTGACCGCCAGATGCAGCACCTGGACGTCGCCTATCGCCAGTCCGACTGGCTGGCCGTTCATTACCAGCGCCAGGTTCGACGCGGCCTGCTGGCTATTCATCTGATGGCGATCCTGATGGGCGCGGCCTTCATCGCCTATGACAACGTTCTCGACGAGCCGTGGTTCCTGGGCCTGTTTTTGCTGGCCTTCGTGGTCGGCTGGCTGTGGTACGTGGCCGGCCGCCGTCGCGACTGGCATCGCAAGTACCTCGACTACCGGACCCTTGCCGAAGGCGTGAGGGTGCAGATGTACTGGCACCTGGCACGGGTGGAAACCGACAGCGACATCCTGTTTGCCTACGACGCCTTTCTGCGGAACCAGGACGCCGAGCTCGGCTGGATCCGGCACGTCATGCGCGATGCCGCTCTGGTACAGGATCGTCGTCACAGCCGCGATCCGCACTGGTTGAGCTGGACCATCGCCGACTGGGTGGGCGATGAAACCAGCGGCCAGTTGGGCTATTACCTTCGCAAATGCCACCAGTGCGAGCTGCACTATGGTCTCACCCAACGGTTAGGCCTCCTGGCACTGATCAGCGGCGTGATGGTCGCTGCGCTGCTGTTGCTGCTGAGCTCTCGCCTGCCGGGGCCGGTCGCCACCGGCATGCTGGTGCTGGTGGGTTTGCTGCCGCTCATCGCCGGAGTCCGCGAGAGCTATTCCAACAAGAAGGCCGACAAGGAGCTAATCAAACAGTACCGGCACATGGGCGGCATCTTCCGCCGTGCGCGCCGGCAGCTTGATGCCGCCAAGAGCGATGACGAGCGGCGGCGCGTGCTGCGCGCGCTAGGCGACGCCTGCCTGGAAGAGCACACCGAGTGGCTGAGGATTCACCGCGACCGGCCGCTGGAACAAAGCCAACTGGGCTGAACGACGCAATAAGTCGGGCCGCTGGTGTAGCGTTCCATTCTGTTTGGAAGTTAAGCGATGGGCTCGATTTTGCGTTGCTTCGGTTGCTCTTGCTCTTGCTCTTGGCTCTGAAACCCCGCTCGTCTCGCACCGAGCAGCGCAGGGCACCGCGCGGGCTTCATCCGCGCGGTGCGAGACGGGGTGTCCTTCTCTTTGGTTACGTTCTCTTGGACAAGCAAGAGAAAGTAACTCGCTGCCCGCAGGGCAGTGAAAGCCTTTGCTTTGGCTCTGGCCGCCACATCGACCAGCCGACCTTCTCCGTACGTTACGTCAAGAACGCAACACTGCACTGGCGCACTCGTTCGTCCGCTCGCTCGCCTCGCTCAGCGGTACTCCGGGTTGGCGTGATCGAAGCGCGCGCCGGCATCCCAGGCGCTGCGCTGGTTGCCATACGCAGGCAGACCGCCGGCATCCTTGAGCATGCGCGCCAGATGCAGCAGGTTCCAGGTCATGAACGTGGTGTTGCGCTGGGTGAACTCATTGTCGAAGCCGACCGGCGGCCCGTCGTCGCGCGGGTCGCCGTAGCTCGGCCCGGGGCCAGCCTCACCGATCCATCCGGCATCGGCTTGCGGTGGAATCGTGCAGCCCAGGTGTTGAAGGGCATACAGCACACCCATGGCGACGTGCTTGATGCCGTCTTCGTTGCCGGTCACCAGACAACCACCGACCTTGCCGTAATAGACGTACTGGCCCTTGTCGTTTTGCTGACCGGACTGCGCATACAGCCGCTCGATCACCTGCGTGCACACCGACGAGCGCTCACCGAGCCAGATCGGCGAACCGATGACCAGAATGTCGGCATCGCGAACCTTCGGCCACAGGGTCGGCCAATCGTCATGGCTTGCGCCGTGCTCGGTCATGTCCGGCTGAACGCCGGGCGCAAGCACAAAATCCACCGCGCGGATGTGTTCGACCTTCACGCCGTGCTTGCGCATGATGGCTTCCGACACCTGCATCAAGGTCTCGGTGTGCGAAAGCTTGGGCGAGGGAGTCAGGGTGCAGTTGATGAAAACCGCGCTCAGGTCGTCATAGCGTGCCGGGGCTGCCGAGGTGTCTGTCATGACCAATCTCCTTTGACGGCGGAAGGAAGCCGGGAGTCGTTGGCGCCGGCCTGACGGCGCACATGCCGCGCCAGGACCGGTTGCCATTCCCGGTTGCTGAACACCGATGGTAACAACATGACCACCTTGGCCGATGGACTAACCCCTGCCCGACCAGGCAAACGCGGGTATCTGGCGCCTCGCCCCCCCACAGCGCGAGTTGCAGGCCAGGCGACCAAAGCCCGACAGCCTGCTAAAGTTGACGTTCAGGGAGGTGGTCGACTGCGTCCGGGGCGCAGGCGAAATCGGTTGCATCGCAGCGAGACAGGTGGCGAGGAGTGCTTGCGGCAGCACGGCGCAACATTGGAACGCCGCGCGAGCAGTTGCCGGAACGTCCGCCTTCTTCCAGCGATCCCGTTGTCTGGTGATGCAAGGTCATTAACGTGGTGGAGTCGCCATTGTGAACACGCGCTTTCAGGCTTTCATCAGCTACAGCCACGCCGATGCCCGCTGGTCGGCATGGTTGCAGCGAAAGCTGGAGACCTACCGGGTACCGCGTCGAGTACGAGGCCAACCGGGTAAATACGGCCCGGTACCGGAGCGTATCGGCGCGGTGTTCCGCGATCGGGAGGACCTGTCCGCTGCTGGTGATCTGGGCGACACCATCCGCGGCGCACTGGCCGGTTCGGCGGCGCTGCTGGTGGTCTGCTCTCCGGCCGCGGCACGCTCGCCCTGGGTCAACGAGGAAATCCTCAGCTTCAAGCGACTGAACGGCGAAGACCGGATCTACGCCCTGATTGTCGACGGCGAGCCCAACGCTGGCGATGAGCGGGAGTGTTTTCCTCCCGCCCTGCGCTTCCACCTCGACGCCGGCGGTCAATTGTCCGAACGCCGCGCAGAGCCGCTGGCGGCCGACGTCCGGCGCGGCAAGGATGGCCGTTCGCTGGCTCTGCTGAAGATGCTCTCCGGATTGCTGGGCGTCGATCTGGACCTGCTTCGCCAGCGCGAGCAACAGCGCCAGCACCGTCGACTGCTGGCGATCGCCGCAGCCTCCGTGTGCGGCATGATGTTGACCGGCTACCTGGCGATCACCGCGTCGCTGGCGCGCAACGACGCGCAGCGCCGACAGGCCCAGGCCGAAGACATTCTGGGATTCATGCTGGGCGACCTACGACAGAAACTGGAAACCGTCGGCCGACTCGATCTGCTTGATTCGGTCGGCGACAAGGCCATGCATTACTTCGCCGACCTCGACCCGCGCGATCTCAGCGATACCGCACTGGCGCAGCAGGCACAGGCATTGACCCAGCTTGGTCAGGTCCGACTCGACCAAGGCCGATATCCGGAGGCCCTGGAAAGCTTTCTCGATGCCTATCGACGCAGCGAGGCGCTGGCCGCACGCCGGCCCGGCGACGGCGCGCGTCTGTTCGACCGGGGCCAGGCCGAGTTCTGGGTTGGCTTCGTGCACTGGCAGGCGCGCAATTTCGACGACGCGCGGCTGTGGATGGAACGCTACCTCGACAGCTCCCGGGCAGTGGCCGCGCTCCCGGAGCCACGCCCCGAGTGGCTGATCGAGCCGACCTACGCCGAACAGAACCTGGCCGTGCTGGAACTCGATGCCGGTCGCCTCGACTCGGCAAGAGCGGGTTTCGCCCGCGCCCGAGATGCCATTGAACAGCAAGTGCGCGACGCGCCGGGGGATCTGCAATTGGCCTGGGCCCTGGCCAATATCGAGTCCTGGCAAGGCAGTGTGGAGGAACGACAAGGGCGACTGGACTTGGCCATCGGCTTTTTCCGCGACCAGGTGCATGAGCTCGACCGCATCCGCGAGGCGGAGCCCGAGCTGCCGAAATGGCAGCAGATGAGCGCCGTCGCCGAACTGCTGCTTGCCGCGTCGCTGAATACCACTGGCCGATTTGCCGAAGCCGAAGCGGCAGCTGAAACAGCGAAGCGGCGCGTGCTGGCGCTCACTGAGCTTGACCCGGAGAATGCCGACTGGCGCCTGACTCTGATGCAGGCACGGGTTGCACGGGCCAGCGCACTGTTTGGCCAGCGCCGGGAGGGCGAGGCGGCAGCCGAGCTCGATGCCGCCAGGCCGGTTGTGCTCGAAGCGATGGCAGCAGGCGGCGCCGATCGGCGTGCGCTGCGCGAGGCGTTCGCTGGACTGTCCCTCGAAACCGCACTTGCGCTGCACCGCAACGACTTGAAGTCCGCAGCCAAGGCAGCGGAAAAGATGGTCGCGCTTTTTTCAATCGCCCGCTCGGACGACCCAGTGGAGATCGGCCGCCACGCAATCGCATTGGCGCTTGCCGCCGAGGTAGCGCAGCGCGACGGCGATCCGGCGCAGTCTGCCGAGCGCCTGCGCGCTGCCGAAGCCCTGCTCGCGCCGCTGGTGGAGACCTCCCGGTACTGGGCGGTTCTCGACCCATGGCTGCGGGTCAAACTGCTGGCCGGCGACGAGAATGCTGCGCGCGAGGTTCGACGGCGCATCGAGGAGGTCGGTTATCACCCGACCTTGCCATGGCCAGCCCCAGGCGAAGTGTTTGTGTCGGCGCAGGTAGCCGAGGGAGTGGGTCTGGACTAGCCGCGCTGAGCTGCATCGATGATGTCGCGGACGATCCGCCGGAAGCGATCGCCTTCGGGCAACCGGGTTTCCTGGCAGTCAAGTTCCAATGACGTGGCGACACGGCCGGAACTCAGTGCCGATTGCGTTTGTTTAGGTCACCCCCGGCCTGCAGGCCGCTTCGCCAAGGATCAACGACATGCCCGCAAACAACCCGACCAGCGCCAGCCTTGACGTCCGCGACTTCGCCTCCAACGGCGACGGCTGGACCAATGTCACCGCATCGAACGGCAAGACCTACAGCTACAAATACACCGGCGGCAACCAGCCGGCCGACGACGGGAGCGTGGAATTCGCCTCCGGACAAGGCAATGCGGCGGTCACGCTGAGCCTGATCGCCGATCGCCGCTACCAAATCGCCAGCAACGGAGTGACGTTTCTCAATGATCCGCAGGGGCAGCTGGCCGCGCAGGGCAATGCACCGCGCACCCGTGTGATCAACGACACCTGCTCGGCGCCGCTGCAGGCCAGCTACAAGGTTTCCGTGATCGACACCCAGGACGGCAACGCGTCCATCGCCTGCGATCCGTTCATCATCAACCGGTGATGCCGGTTAGCGTCGAGGGAATGCCTTCCGGAAATTGAATTTCGGGCAGAACGCGCTGCCGTGCGCTACGGCTCAACTCTGTGCTTTCTGGTCGTCAGCGGTGGCCCCGCCGTCCGTTGCCGGCCTCGATGGGCGCCTGAATCGGTAGATCAGGCCACCCAGAGCGAGCGCCGCCGCGCCGGCGACAAGATTTGCCCAGGTGGTCGCCGACAGCAGTACCAGCGAAACGATCAACGCCAGAATCGGAATCAGCGGCCCGCCGGGAAGCGCCAGCGCATCGGGTTTCCCGGCAAAGCGCTTCTGCAGGACCAGTAGCGCCGAGGCGGTACCAAGATAGGTCGCCATCCGGGCCACCACCGACAGCAGGGCGAGCTGCACGAAGCTGCCGGTCAGCGCCAATGCCAGGGCAATGCCCGACTGCACCAGGATCGCCATGGCCGGTGTGCGCCAGCGCGGATGCACCTGTCCGAACAACGCCGGCCCAAAGCCGTCGCGCGCCAGCGCGAACAGATAGCGCGGTCCGGTCAGTGTCGTGTTGCCGATGTTGCCCAGAATCGACACCACCGCGCCGACGGTCAGCAACATCACCGCAGCCGGCCCGGCAAACTTCCCGGCCGCCTGCGCCAGCGGTGCGCTGGAATCGGCCAGACCGGGCAGCGTACCCAGGGCCACCGCCTGTATGGCCACATAGGTAAAGGTCACGATGGCGATCATGGTCAACATCGCAAACGGCACATCGCGCTTGGGATTGCGGTACTCGCCGGCAGCGGCCGGGGTATTTTCGAAACCCGCATAGGCGAACAACAACAACAGCGCAGCCTCCGCCAGCTTGCCGCGATCGGGCACTTCAGCCACGGCCAGATTCGATACGTCCATGAAGAACGCGCCGACCACGACGAAAAACAGCAGCGGCAGCATCTTGGCGATGGTCAGCACCACAGCCATGCGAGCACCGGCCGCAACCCCCACCAGATTCACCCAGGTCACCAGCGCCACGCTCGAAACGATCACCAGCCAGCGCCCTGCCCCACTGCCCGCTTCCGGCCAGAGCTGCGCCACCGCCAGCGCCAGACCGTTGCACAGCGCCGCCACCGAGGCGATCCGGGTCAGCCAGGTCATCCAGCCCACCTCGAAGCCGACGAAATCGCCGAATGCCTCCCGGGTGTAAAGATAGGCGCCGCCGGGTTGATCGAAGTAACTCGACGCCTGCGCATAGCACAGCACCAGCAGCGACACCGCCAAGCCTGCCAGCAGCACCGCCCAGAGGCTGGCCGGACCGAGCAGCAGCGCTGCTGCGGCAGGCAAAAGGTAAATCCCGCTGCCGATGACATCGTTGATCGAAAGCCCGACGATCTGCCAGCGGGACACTGCGCGAACCAGGACAGGTTCGCTTCCGGAGGGTGGCGCGGTCATGTTTCGATTCCGATTCAGTCGAGGGGCACTGTATCCGAATGGGCGGTAGGTGCGCATGTGATCGTCACGAGCGGGTGCAACGGGGCCAGCGTTGCGGCGCGATTGCTTCGTTGGGTTGCGTTGTCGCGGGTGCTGTTAGCTTTGCAAAGCAAAGGCTTTCGCAGTCCCTTCGGGCCTACGAGTTACCTTTCTTTGCCTGCCCAAAGAAAGGTAACCCAAAGAAAGGACACCCCGATGGAGCGCCCTGCGGGCCTCCTGCCCTTCGGGTTCGCGTCGGTCGGGTGGGGTTTGCCGACGGTCCTTCCTTGGACCGACGGCAAACGGGCGCGCGTCGTGCGCGCCCCCCCTGCGGGCTGATCCACCCAACCGCCGCCGCTCCATAGGGGCCCCGGTCAGCGGCCATCGTGGCCGCCAGAGCCAAGGCGTCGCCGTAGGCTGCTTTTGCTCTTGCTCTCGCTTCTGCGGCCACGATGGCCGCCCCTGGGGCCCCTCGCACGCGGCGAGACGACGACGGATCGCCCGAAGGGACGCGCGCACGATGCGCGCGTGTTTTTCGCCAGCACAAGGACGTGCTGTCGAAAAACCCCGGCGGCGGCTCGCGCACCTGGAGGGCAGGATGCCCGCAAGGCGTGTGCGCGGGGTGCCTTTCTCTTTGGTTACTTTCTCTTGGGCAAGCAAGAGAGAGTGACTCGCGGGCCCAAAGGGCCGGCGAAAGCTCTGCTTCTCAGCCCCCCCTCAAAACCAACAAACCACCACCAAACCCGAACTCAACCTCACTCCACCACACCCTTCAACCAATTCCCCAATGGCCCCTGCAACGCGACAGACCCGTCATCGAGAATGGTGAAGGCAGTGGTCGCCACGGTTTCTTCTGCGCGCCGAAAACGATTCGCGTCGACGGCTATCAGGGCGCGCGGGCGCTGGCCCTCGGTCTGGGTGTACAGTCGCCCGTTCCGCGCTTTAACTTTCAGAGTCTTGCGATCCCAACCCGGTCGCGGGAAGCGCACCGTTGCGGCGCGGTAGTTGCCCGTGTAGCGGGACAGATCGCGCTCGGACAGTTTGTATTCGGCCGGTGGTTCGGGTCGATCCAGCTCGGCCACCAGCCAGTCCGCCAGCAGCGTGCGCATGGCGTTCAAGGGCTTGTGATTGAATGCGGTGATGACCACGAAATAGCCGCGACCCGCCTCCGCGCTGTAGGCAAAACGTGCGAGGTAGCCATCGCCGTCGCCGCCGTGGGTATACAGCGTATGGCCTTCGTGCTGGGTGGCATGAACGCCGAGCCCGTATCCGAAGCTCAACCCGGAGCGGGCGGCGGCGGTGGTTTCAGGGCGCTCGAAGCGGGCAATCTGCGCGGCATCGAACAGCCGCACCCCGTCCACTTCGCCACGTCCTATGAGCAACCGCAGGAAGCGGGCCATATCGCGCGGATTCACGTTCAGTCCGCCCGATGGTCGATAGAGGATGTGCCAGTAGGGAATCGGCGTCCGCCCATCGCGGTCATAGCCCTGGGCCAGATGGGCCAGCGTAGCGGCATCGGGCAGGAAGCTGGCGCTGGACATCCCCAGCGGCCCGAAAAGTTCCTTTTCGACGAATGCCTCGAACGGCATGCCGGCAGCTAGCTCCAGCACGTGTCCAGCCAGCCCGGGGCCAGAGTTGGAGTATTCGGAAAACTCGCCCGGCTTCCATTTGCTGACGCGCGAGGCGGGCCGAACCCGAAGCGCCTGAATGAGTGGAATCGGCGATTTGGCCGGATGATCGAACTCCTCGCGGCTCATGTCATGCCAGCCAGCGGTGTGCTCCATCAGCATGGCGAGGGTGAGCGGCGCCTGACTCTCCCACGGGTTCTGGTACTGATCGCCCGCGCTGCCCTTTTTCAGCGGCGCGTCGAGTGCAAGCAATCCCTTGGCCTCGGCGCGCAACAGCGCAAGCCCGGTGAACGCCTTGGAAATCGAACCCACTTTGTAGCGGGTCTCGGCATCCGCTGGCCGGCCGCTGGCCAGATCGACGACCCCAAAAGTACGGTGCACCAGCAGTCCCTGGCGATCGACCAGAACCACTGAAGCCGAGGCGACACCATGCTGACGACGGATGTCATCGATGCGCCCGGCAAGTTCGTCCGGACTGGCAGCCCATGCCGCCGATGCGAAACATGCGTGAATGAACAACGCCGCCAGCGCGGCAGTGCGAATCAGAACAGCGCGATCAATAGAGTGCATGCTCGGTAGACAGGGTTTCGCCCGACAAGTGCCCCAGATCGCTGCCAGGCCAGAGGACTGCCCGGGCTAGTCCTCTGGCGGCTGCCAGCGGAAACCGGACAGCCGCTCCAGTCGATCGACCGGCAGCACTTCCTGATAGCGCTGGCCGCGGATGACCCAGGTCGGGTAGCCGCTCACATCAGCGGCCACGCAGTCCATGGCCACTGGGCCGTTGCGCCCGCTTGGCGTGCATTCGACATACGGAAGCCGCTCGGCGGATGCGCCGAACAAACGCTTCTGGTCCTGGCAGGTCGGGCACCAGAACGCGCCATAGAACCGGGCCCCGGTCTGATCCAGATGGGTTGCCAGCGCACTCACCCGCGGGTCTTCCCGCCCCTGCAACAGCCCGCTATGAACAATCTGTAGCGCCACCACGACCGTGATCGCAGCGATTGCGCTGCTCGACAGCCAATTGCGCCACGGCACACCGGGCGCAACCGAAGGCCGGCGCACAACGACGGCGGCGAATATACCCGCCATGATGGCGAGCGACACAAGGCACCACAGGCAATAGGCATCCAGAGCGACGGCGCCCGCAATAGTGAGATAGAGACTGATCGCCAATCCCAGCCACGACAGCCCCCACAGCACACGCCAGCGCTTCAATCGCGCCGGCATCCGCCACGCAACCAGACCGATGACCAGATACAGCAGCAGGCCCCACAGCGCGATCGGCGCGCCCAAAAGTCGCGAGAATCGGCTGTTCTGGATCAGATCGCAGGATGAACCCGCAGCACAGAACGCCGGCAGCGTGCCGGAACCGGCGACGATCAGCAGGTACGCGGCGATCAGCGCGCCTGCGCTGGCCAGGGCCAGCACCAGGTAATCGGGCGAGCCCGCCACCGGATGCGCCGGCCTTCGATCCCCGGCGCCGTGCGTCGGGCGCGACTTGCCGCGCTTTCCCTTGCTCATTTTCCACCCTCGCTGCTGTCGTTCTGGCGGCCGGGAATCGGCCTGATCACGCATAGTAGCGAAGCCACCCGATGCGCGATAGCACGAGCGGCGCGGGCAGTCGCTCCAGCATCGGCTCTCAGCAACGGGCGACGCGTCCGGCGCAGGAATCCGCACCGAAAGCCGCATCAGAAAGCGGGGTCACGCATCCGTGCCGACGGATGCGCGATGTCCGGTGCTCAGCGCAGGTGCTGGGTCAACGCAGCGATTCGTGCCGCGTTCTCGCGCCGCAGGGTTTCGCGGTCGGGAGCAGCCGATGCGGCCGGTGCGGCTCTCAGGTGCTGGGTCAATGCGGCGATTCGAGCCGCATTCTCGCGCCGGAGCGTTCCCCTGTCGGGTGCCGGAGCGGGCGCCGGCTTGACCCTGAGATGCTGGGTCAGCGCGGCGATACGCGCCTCGTTCTCCCGCCGCAGTGTGGCTTGATCGGCCACCGGCGCCGCTGACGATTTGGCCGGCGCCGTCGCCGCCTTGGCCACAGGCGACTGTCCAGGCGCGGCAGCGCCGGATGCCGACAGGCCCCTGACCACGACGACGATCAGTCCGATCGCCAGCAGAACCAGCACGATCTGCGAAGCCAGAGCGGGCAGGCCGAGCATGGGCATGGCGATCTGCACGACCAGCCAGGCGACGATCAGGTAAACGACGACGGCGACGAGAAGCTTTCCATCGGTGACTTTCTGAATCAGGGTACGCTCGGACATTGTCGGATTTCCTCTTATGTGACGCTTGCGGGATCGGGACAGCGTGCGCTGCACGATGACGGGCGCGACCGGCGCGGAGCGTGGCTCCAGACCGGTCGCACCACGACATCAACCCCCTCCCAAGGGCCCGGTCGGCACCGGGTAGTGCGGCTCTTCGTCCGCTACCACCCGGTGACCGGTCACGATGCAGGCAACGATTTCAATTCCTTACAATGCCAAGCGAATGAACCGCCATGGCCGGCCGATTTTGAAACGATAACTACAAAAATGTCAAACTTTCGAAAAATCCTGGCCTTTCGGAATCGCTCCGGGCATCTGCAGGCGCCCCGAATGCGCTGGTTACGGACCCTGAAACACGGTCGCGGAGCGCGCTGGGAAATCCCGGACAAACAAAAGCCCGCGCCCTGTTGGACGCGGGCTTTCAAAGTGCGGCGTCAGCCCCGCGCCAGCCTGCGCGATCGGCTTCTGCCCACCATGCGGAAGAAATCGCGGATCACCAGCAGCGCGATGATCACCAGAATCAGGGTGAACACCCGTTCCGGCGCAATCGTGATACCGAGCTTGGTCAGCACCGGCGCAAGCAGCTTGACCGCCATCGCTTCGACCTGATCGAAGCCCGGCAAAGAGACATCCTTTATCAACTCGCCACCCGCCACGCTGGGCGCAAATGCTGCCGGCGGCGCCACCAACACCCACACCCCGGACATGACGATCAACAGCGCCAGAAACGCGAAAACTGTATTGCGGATCGAACGTCCGCGCTTGGATGCAGGCGAAGACTCAGGCGCCGGCGGACCAGCACTTCCGGTGAGATGGGCGTTGGGCGACTCGGCCGCCTGTGCGCGGACGACAACCGGCGATGGTGGCACCTGACCGTGTCGGTGCTGGGTCAAGGCCGCAATCAGCGCTTCGTTCTCCTTACGCCGCGCCTCGCGCTCGGCTTTCATCATCCGCTCGACGACTGCGGCCGATTGCTCGCCGGATTGCCCGGCCTCGATGACGTTGCCCTCATCGTCGGTCGGCACGATATCGAACATCCACAGCAGCACCAGGGCCACCGGGAAGCCGAGCAGCGAGACTACGACCACCAGCCGTACCGCCCAATTGGGAATATCGAAGAACGGAAAAACCTGCGTGGCGACCTGAACCAGCACCCAGGCGGCGACGATGTACATGACCGCGCCACGATAAACGTGGCGACGCTTGAGTTCTTGCCAGAAAGAACGGCTCACGCGGATGCCCCCAGTGGTTGACGCCTGCGGTTTCCGGCCCGGCCACCCGAATCGGAAACCGCCATGAAATCCGGGGCGGTAGGCGCTTCTTTCCCGCCCGACCCGGCGCTCAATCCAGATGCCCTGACCAACGCCATACGATCGCATCGGATGACCGACGAGCCACTCCGGCAGCCAGCTCCTAAGCGATTGCACCGGTATCGGTAGGTGCGAATCTGGCGGAATAATGCGACGAAGTTCACATTTTTGTCAATTGATGACGCTTTTGGTCGCATTGAACTCGAGCCGCTCATCCGTTCACTCCGAGCCGAACCGGCTCGGCACCACCAGCACCGGCCGTGAGGAATTGCGCAGAATTGCCGCCGAGTAGCTGCCCACCAGCACGTCGTACAGCGCGCTATGGCCATGGCTGCCGACAATGATGAGATCGACCGCCAGCCGCTCGGCCTCGGTCAGGGCAGTCTGGGCAGTTGGTCCGCGCACCAGCAGCGCGCTGGCTTCGACGCCGCCCTCACGCAGCGAGTCGGCGAACGCCTGCACCGCCCGGTGCGCCTGACGGAACTCCTCGGCAACCTGATCGCGCACCACACCCGGGCCGGCCTCGAAGCCCACGAAATCCGGCTCCGGCTCGGCGACGTGGAGCACGTACACATGGGCATGGGTCGCCAGGGCGACCTGTCGCGCCACTTCGATGACCCTGGTCGACGCCGCCGAGAGATCGATAGCCACCAGCAGTTTCATTCGGGTTCTCCTGTCGCGCGTGCCGCCAGCTCGCGCTGGATCAGCGGATAAAGGTTCGCGGTGAACCGGTCGGCCTCGCTGGCGGACATGTGCGACCACTCGGGAAGCCAGTAACCCTGCATTTCCGGATGATCCTCGAAGTGCAGGCCGATCGCTCCGGTGCGCGCGATGAGTGGATCCCAGGTCGACTCGCGCGGCGCGATGTCCGGCTCGGCCGCGGCGTAATGGCCCTCGTAGGGCAGTTGCACGAAAACCACTGGCACCCCGCGGGCAGTGAGCTTGTCGACTGCGGCCACCGCGCGATCGAGCTGCTTGGTCCGTGCCTCGGCGATACGCTTCTGAACCTCGGGCGGGCGCTCGGCCAGGGGCTTCCAGCCATAGGCCCAGATCGACCGCGCCAGTTCCCTGTAGTCCTCATCGTACTCGAGACGATCCCACATGCGGGCGTTGCGATCCCTTTCCAGATTGACCAGCTTGCGAACCTCCGGGTCGAACTCGACGCCATCGCGATTGCTCAGCGGCTGGCGCCGCAGGATCACCGGCAGCGCGAAGTCGGACTCGTAGAACGCCAACCAGGGCTCGACCAACAGCGAAATCCGGTGACCCAGCCATTGGGCCGGGGTCTGCGTGGCATATCGATCGATCGCCGGACGCCGGTATTCGTAGCCGGAAAAGAACAAGCCCGGGGCAACCCCGATCAACAGCGTTCCGGTGAAATCCGCGTCGTCGGCCAAACTCTCGATCACCGCCACCGGGCTGGTGCCTTCCAGGGCGAGCTGGATCGGCCGGCGTCCGTCGAGTTGCTCCCAGACGCCGAGCTGCACGTCGAACAGCGTGCGCGACGACCCGGTCAACACCCAGCCATCGCCCTCGCCGCGATCGATGCGCCGCCGCTGCTCGGCCCACAGGTCTTCGGAATTGCGGTACGAAGGCGTCACGCCCTGAGCGCGCACCCAGGCTTCCCAACCTGACGACAACAGCACCATCACCACCAGCGCCAGCCATGCCGCAGCGCCCAATGCCGGCAGCGGCCGCTGATAGACCGGCTCGAGTTCAGAACTGGAAGTAGATGAAGGCATTGCTTGCCCCCTGTGTGATGAGAATCAGCCAAAGCATTGCGCCCCAGAGCGCGCCGAGCAGCCAGTTCGGCGCGCGTTCGGCCACTTCATGCAGGCTGCGATTGCGCATCAGGCCATGCGCCGCGAGCATTGCCAGAGTCACCGCGGTCACCTGCACGATGTCGATGGTCGGCAGCACCTTTTTGCCTTCAAGCTCGAAGGTCAGCATGGTGTCCAGCATGCGCCACGCCGTCGGAAAATCCTGTGCGCGGAAAAACACCCAGGTGATGTTGATCAGAAAATAGGTCAGCAGACCGAGAAACACCCTGGGCAGCCAGCGCTGCCAGAACGTGCTTTCCCCGAACCGCGCCACGAGCCAGCGCTCGGCGGCAAGATACGCTCCGTGCAGGCCACCCCAGACCACGAACGTCCAGCTCGCGCCGTGCCACAGGCCGCCCAGCAACATGGTGGTCATCAGATTGGCGTAAGTGCGCAGGCCGCTCTTGCGATTGCCGCCCAGCGGGATATACAGGTAGTCGCGCAGCCAGCTCGACAGGGAGATGTGCCAGCGCCGCCAGAAGTCGGAAAACCCGATCGCCGCATACGGGTAGCGGAAGTTGTCGGGCAGCGAAAACCCCAGGCACAGCGCGATGCCGATCGCTGCCGTCGAGTAGCCGGCGAAGTCGCAGAATATCTGCCCGGAGAACGCCAGCGTCCCCAGCCAGGCGTCCAGCGGGTGCAGCATCTCGGCGCTGCCGAACACCGTATCGGCCGCCTTCGACAGCAGGCCATCGGCGATCACGATCTTGTTGAACAGGCCCAGCGTGATCAGCGCCAGGCCCCAGCGCAGCTGCGCGGCAGTGGCGACCCGCGGCGTGGCGAACTGCGGAATCAACTGCGCCGGCCGGACGATCGGGCCTGCCACCAGCTGCGGAAAGAAGGTCACGAACAGCGCGAAGTCGAGGAACGAATCGGCAGGCTTCGCCCGACGCAGATAGACATCGAGCGAATAGGCCATGGTCTGAAAGGTGTAGAACGAGATACCGACCGGCAGCACGATGCTCCACTCCGCGGGCTGGTAGTCGACCCCGAGCGCCGCCATCAGCGCCTGGAAGTTTTCCATCAGAAAACCGCCGTATTTGAAGAACCCCAGCAATCCCAGATTGACGCACACGCTGGCCGCCAGCCAGAGCCGTCGCTGGATCGTTCGCTGCTCGACGTACAGCCGCTTTGCCACCCACCAGTCCAGCACGGTGGAGATCCACAGCAGGATGACGAACGGCGGATTCCAGGCAGCGTAGAACAGATAGCTGGCGACCAGCAGAATGCCCTTCTTGCTGCGCCACGAAAACGGCCCGTTGTGCAGAGCCAGCACGATCGCGAAGAACACGATGAACGTGAGCGAGTTGAACAACATTCGGCGTCGTTTCCCCGAACGAACTGCAGCGTACCGACCGCCTGCCGGGAATCCCCGGACGGCAAACGGACCCTGATACACCCGCCCCCAACGCGTGCTCGAATCGAATGGACGCAGTCAGCGGCAAAAGACGGCCAGCGGGTGGCCCGGCTCAGGCCGAAGACCGCAAGCCGGGACCGCCGGTTGCAAGCCTCTCGCGATGCACAATTCCTGCCGGGTCAATAGTGCCCGGTCACGGCGGGTCGCGCGGGCAGATATCGAACAGGCGGATATCGTGATCGAAGCCCTTGGGCCGCACGGTCAGCTCGTCGCGCACCGCGATGCTGTCGCCGCACAGTTCACGGGTGTGCTCGGAAATCAGCACTTGGCCCCCGCGGGTGAACGACTCGATCCGGCTGGCCATGTTGACGTTGTGGCCAACCACGCCGTACTTGGCGCGCCGCGCCGATCCGATGTTGCCAACCACCACCTCGCCGCTGTTGATGCCGATGCCGGTCGACACCTCCGGCAGCCCCTGAGCCCGGTTGAGGGCGTTGACACCCTCCATCGCCGCCTGCATCGCCAGCGCGCAGTGCGCCGCCCGGACCGCATGATCGGTCAGCGGCTTGGGCGCACCGAACAGCGCCAGCACGGCGTCGCCGATGAACTCGTCGATCACCCCGCCGTGGGCCAGGATCACATCCGACATCCGGCCCAGAAAGTGATTGACGATGGCCATCACCTCCTGCGGGTCGCGATTGGCCGAGAGCGTGGAAAACCCCCGCAGATCAGCCATCAGGATGGTGATCTCACGGCGCTCGCCGCCCAGCCCCAGCGCCTCGGGCGAGTCGAGCAATGTGTCGGCGATATCGTCGGCCAGGTAGCGGCCAAACACTTCCCGAATGAACGCATTGCGTCGCTCGAGCTCGGCGGCCAGCCTGCGAATCCGGTCGTTGGCGCGCTTGAGATTGAGCTGCACGTTGACCCGCGCCAGCACCACCTGAAATTGCAGCGGCTTGGTCACATAGTCGTTGGCGCCCAGCTTCAGGGCCGCGACGATGTCCTCCTGCTCGACCTTGGCGGTGGCCATGATCACCGGCAACTCGCTGCCGTCGCGGGTCTTGCGGATCTCCTCCAGCACCTCCAGACCGCTCAGACCCGGCATCATCACGTCGAGCAGCACCAGATCGCAGAAATTGGCCTCCAGCCAGTCCAGCGCCTGCCGGCCATGCTCGGCCAGAAACACCTTGAATCCGCGCTTTTCCAGACGACGCGAAAGCAGATCGCGATTCAGCTCATTGTCGTCGACCACCAGAATGATGGCCGTGTCCGACTGCTCGTCGGTGGGTGTCTCGCCGGCGTTGTCCATGCTTCATGACCCGAATCCGATCGGTCCAGTCTAGCCCGCATTGCCCTCATCGTGGCCAGTCGGTCGTGCCGGCATCCAGGCCAGTGGCGCCAGCCCGAACCGCGACCAGCGAGACTGGCGGCCGGGCGGCTGGCGACCCGACCTGCGACCCGGCCGCAACGATTCCGCTTGCGCCCCACTGGTGGAGTTGCTAGCGTCGCCGCCGGTGACCGGGTTCTGGGAGATGCGTTCGCATGGCGTCAGTTTCGATCAAAAACGCCACTCGCGTGCACCCATTCGTCAGCAATACCGCCGTCGGCAGAGCGCTGGTCATCGGCCTTGCATCGGTGATGGCGGTCTCGACGCTGCCGCCGGGGAACACCGGGAAATCTGCGCTGATTCTCGCGCTGGGCCTGCTGTATGCGCCGGCGATGTACCTGCTCGCCCGCCACGGCGCGGACTCGCGTCGGGCCGGGTTGGCCACCTTCTTTCTCGACGGACTGGTGATCGCCTCGTTCGTGCTGATCATGCGCTACGCGCTGATTCCCAGTATCGCCCTGCTGGTGGTTCAACTCTCGGTACCGATGTTGATGGCCGGCCCGCGGCTGGCAGCGCTGGCCGTGCTGCCGCCGCTGAGCCTGCTCGGGCTGGGCCTGTTGTTCATCGCACCGGATTTCCACGCCGATACCCAGGGCCCGGCGCTCTGGCTGGCATCACTGATCCTGATCATCTACATCCTGTGCGTCGCCTACCTCACCAACCGCGTTGGCCGGAACCTGTTACGGACCCGCAGGGAGTTGCAGGACAGTCACGCCCGACTGTCCCGGCAAAGCGAGCAGATCGAGTCGCTCAACGACATCGCCCAACTGGTCAATGCCACGCTCGATGTCGAGCGGATCATGCGGGCATTGCAGCAGAGCATGGCCAGTGTGTTTCAGTTCGACCAGATGAGCATCCTGCTCATCGATGCGATTGGTGGTCGGCTGGTCTTCGACCGGGTCATCGGTACGGACGGCGATTCGCTTCTGGCGAGCCTGAGCGGGCTGTCGGTACCGCTGAGCGAGACCGGAAGCATCTTCGCGGCGACCGTCGCCCGCCGCCGGCCCCTGCACATTCCCGATATCGGCCAGGCGCGCGGCATGATGTCGCCCACCGATGCCCGCATCCACGAACGCATGCCGACGCGCTCGGTCATTACCTTTCCGCTGCTGATCGACGACCAGCCGATTGGCGTGCTGGTGTTTTCGCATTCGAGCGCGACATTCGAACTCAGCGAAGAGGGCATCGCATCGATCGGCCGACACGTCGCCTTCGTGGCCAGCATCCTGCGCAAACTGCAACTGCATCAGGGCCTGGAACAGGCCCGGCGCGAAGCCGAAGCGGCCAATGAGGCCAAGAGCCGGTTTCTGGCCAACATGAGCCACGAGCTGCGCACCCCGCTCAACGCCATCATCGGCTACAGCGAGGTGCTGCTGGAGGAGGCCGAAGACCAGGACATGGACGATCTGGTGCCCGATATCCGGCGCATCGAATCGTCCGGCCGCCACCTGCTTAGCCTGATCAGCGACGTACTGGATCTGTCCAAGATCGAAGCCGACCGGATCGAGCTGCACCCGGAGTCCTTCGATGTCGATGAGTTCATCGAGGAATCGGTCGACATCGTCAGAACGCTGGCGAGCGCAAATGGCAATACCGTGCGGGTCGAGCGCGACGGCCCGCCCGGCGAACTGTTCACCGACCGCACGCGGCTCAAGCAGGCGCTGCTGAACCTGCTCAGCAACGCCTGCAAGTTCACCCGCGAGGGCACCGTCGAGATGCGGGTCGCAAGGCGCGCCGGCCAAGACGCCGACTGGCTGACCATCGCGGTGCGCGACAGCGGAATCGGCATCAGCCGCGAACAGATGGCGCGGCTGTTTCAACCCTTCGTGCAGGCCGACGCATCGACCACCCGCAACTTCGGCGGCACCGGTCTTGGCCTGGTGATCAGCCAACGATTCTGCCGCCTGATGGGCGGCTCGATCACGGTCGACAGCGAGCCCGGCAAAGGCTCGTGTTTCACCATCGCCATTCCCTGCCGGATTCCGGTGGAACCTGAGTCCACCGAGGCGGCCGACGGACCCGATGCGCCGGACACCGATGGAGCGCCGGAGATCATGTCCGGCCAGCTACTGGTGGTTTCGGAAGATCTCGCCGGGCTGTCCCACATCCAGACCTCTCTGGAGCGGTCGGGCTACGCGGTCGCGTCCGCGCCCGGCGCCAACTGGGTACAGCAGCGCCTGGCCGAAACCGCCGCCGACGTGCTGGCGCTCGATGCGCTGATGCCCGGGTCGGACACCTGGGCACTGCTGAGCCTGTATCGCAACCTGCCGCCTCGGCAGTCCTTGCCCGTGGTGTTGATCGCGCTGCCCGATAGCGCAGAGAGCGGGCTGGCGGTGACCGATGTCGATTGCCTGCCGGTCCCGGTCACTCAGGACAAGCTGCTCGACACCGTTGTCCGCCTGCCCACATGGGGCAACGGTCGCGTGCTGGTTCTGGACGACGACCCGTCAACCCGAGCCCAGATCGAAGCCTGGCTGCGCCGCGAAGGATTGATCGCCCGAGGCGCAGGTACGCTTGACGAAGGTCTCACCGTGTTTCGCGCCTACCAGCCGGAATTGCTGGTGCTGCGCCTGACCGGCGTTGATTTCGATGCACTGGGTTTTCTCGCACGGGTCCGTGCGGAATATCCGACGACCGACTTTTCGGTCATCGTGCTGACCGACATCGAGCGCGACCAGGCTGCACTCGATACTGCGGATCGCCGCGCAGCGCGCGACGCGGCGCTCGCCAAACTGCCGCAGGACCTGATTGCCCGGTCGATCTGGAAAATCATGCCGCGCACCGACACCTTCGAAGAGCTGCATCGCTGACCCTGTCCGGGTCGCGGAAGATTTACCGTTGTGTCCACTGCACACGCGGTTATCAGAAGTACAGCGCGAAAATCCAGGAGAAAAGCACATGTCGGCGGCGGGAAGAAACGCAAGACTCGCACTGATCGGCATCGCTGTGGCCGCGCTGGCCGTGGTCGCGATTGGTCTGGACTTCACCCAGGCCAGCGCCGCAGACGACAGCGCTGCCGTCGAGCCATCGGCGCCGGCAGCCGGCAGCCAACGTGCGGTATCCGCGCTCGGCCGGCTGCAGCCCGATCGCGGCGTCATCCAGGTGGCAGCGCCGGCGGTCGTCGGCATCACTTCGGGCGTGGTCATGCACTCACTGGAAGTCGATGAAGGCGATGATGTCGTCGAAGGCCAGCTGATGGCCGTTACCGACATCGCCCGACAGCTCGAAGCAGCGGTTTTGCAGGCCGATGCCGGCCTGGAGCTGGCCCGGCGCACGGCGCGCTCGGCGCTCAGTTCGGCCGACGCCGCCTGCGTGCAGGCCAGCGTGCGCGAGAAGGAAGCCGACCGCCGCGAACAGCTGTGGCGCGATCAACTGGCATCGCTTGAAGAATCCGACCGGGCGCGCGGCGACGCGCAGGCGGCCCGCGCCGACTGTGCCGCAGCGCAGGCGGCGGCCGCTGCCGAACAGGCCCGCGTGCTGGTCTCGGAAGCGGCGGTCAATCGGGCGCGCGCCGATCTGCAACAGGCCTACATCCACGCACCCAGCGCCGGCCGCGTACTGAAAGTGCTGAGCTGGCCGGGCGAGCTGATCGGCCGCGATGGCGCGTTCGAAATCGGCCGGGTCGAGCAAATGTACGCGGTGGCCGAGGTGTACGAGAGTGACATCGGTCGGGTCGCGCTCGGCCAGCGCGCAAGCGTTGCCAGCCCCGCCCTGAGCGCACCCATGGGTGGCGTGGTGGAGCGGATTCACCGGAAAGTGGAGAAACAGGACGTGATCGGAACCGATCCGGCCGCCCGCAAGGATGCCCGTATCGTGGAAGTGGAAATACTGCTCGACGATCCCGCGCCGGTGGCCGGACTGACCAATCTCCAGGTGACGGTGGTGATCGGTGGCGAATGATGGCGTCCGACGCGTCCGGGCAGCGCGGCCTGCCTTGCCGACCGGTCGGTCCCTGCCAGCCCGGCTGCTGATGCGAGGCCTGCCCAGCCCGACCGACAGACTTCGGAGCGAACGCCGATGATCCGCGCTCCGATCGGCTGGATGCAGCTGCGCCATCGCCCGATGCGCCTGGCGGTGGCGGTGGCCGGCATTGCGTTCGCCGTGCTGCTGATCATGATGCAGCTGGGTTTTCGCTCGGCATTGTTCGAAAGCGCGGTGCGTTTCCACGAGCAACTGCACTACGACATCGCCCTGTTCAGCCCGGACAGCGTGTTCATCGTCCGGCCGCAGGGCTTCTCAAATCGCCGCCTGTACCAGGCACTGGGCGACACCGACGTGGCCGCCGTCGCGCCGATCTACATCTTCCCGGCGGTCTGGAAAAACCCCTGGACCAACCAGCGTCGAAGCATCAATGCCATCGGCTTCGACCCGCGTCAGTTCATTCTCGATGCCGAGGGCTTCGCCGAAGCGCGGGCCCTGCTGACCCGGCAGAACACCGTGGCCTTCGACGCCGGCTCGCGTCCGGAATTCGGCCCGGTCGCCCAGACGCTTCGCAGCGGGAAACCGGTCGCCACCGAAATCAACGATCGCGACATGGACGTGGTCGCCCTGTTCCGCATGGGCACCTCGTTCGGCATCGACGGCACCGTGCTGACCAGCGACGACAACTGGCTCAGGCTGTTTCCGGATCGTCCGCGCGAAGAAATCCAGCTCGGCCTGATCCAGCTGGTGCCCGGCGCCGATGCCGACGCGGTACGCGACCGGCTGCGCGGCCATCTGCCCGATGACGTGCTGGTGCTGACCAAGGCCGACTTCGTGGCCCGCGAAAAGGCCTACTGGAACTCGGCCACGCCGATCGGCTACGTGTTCGCCTTCGGAGCGATCATGGGCTTCATCGTCGGCGGCATCATCGTCTACCAGATCCTGTACGCCGACGTCACCGAACACCTCAACGAATACGCCACGCTGCGCGCGATGGGCTTCAAGAACCGCTTCATTTCCGGCATCGTCCTGCAACAGGCCGGCATCCTGGCGGTGCTGGGTTACCTGCCCGGCCTGCTGGCGGTGCACTGGCTTTACGGCACTGCCGCGCGCGCCACCAATCTGCCGCTGTACGTGACTCTGGATCGCTCGGTCACGGTATTCCTGATGACCCTGGCGATGTGCGCCATGTCCGCCCTGCTGGCGATCCGCAAGGTGCAGCGACTCGATCCCGCGGAGGTGTTTTGATGTCCGCTCAGGCACCGATCCGCATCCAAGGCCTCAACCATCATTTCGGGCGGGGCGCGCTGCGCAAGCAGATCCTGTTCGACATCAGCACCGAGATTCCGGCTGGCGAGATCGTCATCGTCACCGGGCCATCGGGCTCTGGCAAGACCACGCTGCTGACCCTGGTCGGCGCGCTGCGCTCGACCCAGGACGGCAGCGTGCACGTGCTGGGCGAGCAATTGCGCGCGGCGCGCAGTGCGGTGCTGGAACGGGTTCGCAGCAAGATCGGCTTCATCTTTCAGCAGCACAACCTGGTCGGCGCGCTCAGTGCCCAGCGCAATGTCGAGCTGGGCCTGCGCGTGGGCGGCCGGTTCAAGGGGCAGGCGCTGATCGACCGGGCGCGCGAAATGCTCGATGCGGTCGGCCTGGGCGACCGGATGGATCACCTGCCCGAGCAGCTGTCCGGCGGACAACGTCAGCGCGTGGCGATCGCCCGGGCGCTGGCGGCCCAGCCGGCGATGCTGCTGGCCGATGAGCCCACCGCGTCGCTCGACAAGCAATCGGGTCGCGAAGTGGTCGAGCGCATGCGCACCCTGGCCAAGCAGCACGGCACCACGATTCTGCTGGTGACCCACGACAACCGGATTCTCGATATCGCTGATCGCATCGTGCATCTGGAGGACGGCCGGCTGAGCACATTCACCGAGGCGGTGATCGCCGACAACCAACGCATGATGCAGACCCTCGCCGATCTTCGCAGCCGTCAGTCGCTGTCCGAAGCGATAGCCGGACTCGACGAAGCCGGCTTTCGCACCTTGCTGGAGGACATCACCCTGGAATCCAAACGTTTTCTCGAAGCCACCGCGCTGGCCAACGACATGGCCTTTCAGAGCATGCTCGAACAGGGCCTGGCCAGCTTCACCAACAAGGCCGGGCAACTGCTCAACGCCGAACGTGCCTCGCTGTTTCTGGTCGATCGCGCCCGCGACAGCCTGGTGCTGCGCGTGGCCGAAGACCTGCCGAAAAAGGGCGAAGTGCGGATCCCGATCGGCAGCGGAATTGCCGGAGCGGCGGCCGAAACCGGCAAGCCGATCCGGGTCGACGATGCCTACGCCGACACCCGGTTCAACCCCGACGTCGATCGCCGCTCGGGCTTTCGCACGCGCACCATCCTCGCGCTGCCGGTCAAGGATGCATCGGGCCAGGTTTTCGCGGTCGCGCAGTTGCTCAACCGGCGCGACGGCCTGCCGTTCGATACCGATGACGAGCAGCGTTTCGCAGATTTCGTGCGCTCGCTGGGCGTGATTCTGCAAACCCTGCAAAGCCTGGGCAGCGCGCGCGACTGACGGAGCACCGATGTCGGAACAACATCAAATCGAAGCGCTGCTGCGCGTTTACTTCGCGCTCGACGATGACCAGCTCCAACCGGTGCTGGACGAATTTCAGCGGGTTGCGCTGACCGGAGGCGACTGGCTGTTTCGCCAGGGAGAATCCGGCGACAGCCTGTACTTTCTGGTTCGCGGGCGCATGCAGGCCTGGGTGCAGGGTGCCGACGAAAAGCCGCGTCTGCTCGGCGAAATCGCGCCCGGCGAGCCGGTCGGCGATGTCGGCCTGCTGACCGGCGAAGCGCGCACCGCCGGCATCAAGGCCACCCGCGACTGCACCCTGCTGCGCATCGACCGGGCCGGACTGGACCGGCTCACCGCGCGCTTTCCGCAAATGGCCCTGCAGTTGGCGCGCGGCATCGCCATGCGTCTGCATCAGCGCACGTCGCGGCGGGCCGAGCGCGCACCGATGGTCAATATCTGCCTGCTCCCGCTGGCACCGACCCCGGCCAGCCTGGCATTCATCGACGCGCTGGCCGATGCCCTGGGCGCGTTGGACACCAGCTGCGAGCTGTCGATCGACCGCCTGGCCGCTGCGGGCGCCCCGGTCGGCGACTGGCGCAACGATGGCCCGATACCGGCCGATCTGGCCGCTTGGCTGGCCGAGCAGGAAACCGAGCACCGCTTCGTGATCTACCGCTGCCCGGCCGACGGCTCGCCGTGGTCGGCATTCGCCTGCCGGCAGGCCGATCTGGTGCTGATGATCGGCGATGCCCGGCTGGCGCCGATCATCTCGGATTGGGAACGCCGGCTGCGCTCCGAACAGGGCGACAGCCCCAGCCGACAGGCACTGGTGCTGCTGCACGCCAATCCCGAACATCCGATTGCCGGCACCGCCGCCTGGCTGGACCAGCGCCCGGTGGATTTTCATCTGCACCATCGGGCCGGCAGCAGGGCCGACCTGGCCCGGATTGCGCGTGTGGTTTCCGGGCGCGCCATCGGTCTGGTGTTCGGCTCCGGCGCGGCGCGCGGCTTCGCCCACATTGGCGTTTACCGCGCGCTGGTCGAAGCCGGCATCCCGATCGACTGGGTCGGCGGTTCGAGCATCGGCGCCATCGTGGCCGGCGCCATCGCCCACGACTGGACGCCGGATCAGGTACGCGACCTGGCCCGCGACGCCTTCGTCGGGCACAACCCGTTCAAGGACCTGACCCTGCCGCTGATCTCGCTGCTGGCCGGAAAGAAGATGATGCGCCTGTGCCGGCGCATGCTCGATCGCAACATCGAAGACCTGCCGCTGCCTTATTTCTGCATATCGGCCAACCTCGACAACGGCTCGCTGAACCTGCACACCCGCGGCCCGCTCTACCTCGCGGTGCAGGCCGCGGCCGCCCTGCCCGGCGCGCTGCCGCCGGCGGTGGTCAACGGCCGCCTGGCCATCGACGGCGCGGTGATCAACAGCTTGCCGGTCGACCTGATGCGACAGTTTCCGGTCGGCAAGGTGATTGCCGTGGACATTTCCGCGCGCCGCGAAGTGAAAGTGGACTACCCGGCCATGCCCACGCCCTGGGCGCTGCTGCGCTCGCGGCTGCTGCCGTTCGGCCGGCGCTACCGGACACCCGGCCTGGTCACCATCCTGCTCAAGGCCACCGAAGTGGGCACCATGGAAAAAATGGACCGGATGGGCGCGCTGGCCGACCTGCTGATTCAGCCCGAGGTGCGCCGCTTCGGCATGACCGAAGTGAAGCGCTTCGATCAAGTCGTGGACGCCGGCTATCAGGCGGCGCGCGAGCGACTGCACGACTGGCAGCCCGACTCGCCCTGACGGCAGGCCTCGATCGCCCGGCACCGACCCGCGAGCCGGTTGAAATTCCGCTCAACCGAAGTAGTGCAGCGCCGCGCCGTTGATCAGAATGTGCAGCACGTTGTCGACCAGGATCATCAGCCAGGTGGAAAGCCACACCGGCACATCGGACGGATAACCGGTGTCCCGGCATTCCGACCACGGCCGGCTGCCCGGCCACGGCCGGTTCTTGGCCCAGATCACGAAGCGCGCCAGCCGCCAGCGATCGATGACGAAATGCGAGCCGGCAATGATCGCCAGCGCGACCGGCTGCTGGGTGAGCAACAGAAACGGCAGGGTATAGAAGATGACGTGGACAAAAGCGCCCAGCGCACTGTGCCCTTTCTCGCGCACCATCCAGTCGCTCTGGAGGATGTAGTCGCCCACGAAATGCGCAACGATCTGATCGGCCGTGAACATCGATGCCTCCCTTGGTCATCGTCTCTTGGCAGTGTACTCCGCGAACGGGGTGGCAAGTCTCCACCTGAACCACCCGCCAGCCCCGCTCCGCGCGGCCCCTCAACCGCTTCGATCACCCACGCCTGCACCCTGCCCCTGCAGCCCGCGATACCGCCGGCCCAGCCAGAGCGCAAGCACCAGCCAGACCGCAGCCAGCGGCACCGCGGTGAACGCGATGCCCGCCGCGCCCAGGCCCATCCAGATCAGCGCACCGTTGGCCCACGCGCCAACCTGATCGCCTGCCCGGTAGACGAAAGTGTCGATCAGGTTCTTGGCCTTGTATTTGGTCTGCCGATCCAGCGGCACATACAGCGCCTCGCGCGAGGGCCGGGAGAACGCGAAATTGGTCACCCGCCGCGCCACTGTGAACACCACCACCGAGGCCAGCACCGGCATCGCGCCCAAACCGGCAAAGCCGACGATGCTGATCAGCGGCAGCGCCGCCAACGTCAACCCCACGCCCAGCCGGGCCATCAGCCGCCCGGTGACCAACACCTGAAACACCAGGGTGAGCGAATTGACCCAGATATCGACCGTGGCGAAATACGCGGTCTGCGCCGCGCGGCCATCGATGGTGGCATCGACGATCTGCGCCTGAAGGAAATACAGGAACGTCGAACCGATGGTGTACAGCAGCATGTAGCCGCAGATGCCCAGCAGATACGGCGAGCGCAGCGCCAGCCGGAAACCATCCAGCGCGCTGCCGCCGATCACATCGGATTCATGCTGACGCTGATCGGCATCGGCACCGCTCACCCGCCGGGTGATGGCAAACATGCACCACAGCGCCAGTTCGAGCAGCACCAGCGAGATCAACAGCAGCGACGGCGCGCCCAGCGTCTCCACCAGACCGGCGGTCACCAGCCCGCCGATCAGCGCGCCCAGCGTACCGCCGGCAGCAATCACGCCATACAGCCGCCGCGATTGCTCGCTGCGAAACACATCGGCCATCACCGCCCAAAACACCGACACCGCAAACAGATTGAACACGCTCACCCAGACGAAAAACACCCGCCCGGTCCAGACCTGAGCGCTCTCCGGCAGCATGGTGAGCGCGCCATAGAACACCAGCAGGCACAGCATCAGCAGCCGGTAGCTCCAGGCCACGAATCGCCGGCGCGGCATGCGCGACACCAGCATCGAAAACAGCGGACTGACAATCACCGTGGCCACCAGCGTGGCGGTGAACAACCACGGCAGATTGCGCACCCCGCCGGCCAGACCCATCTGGTCGCGGATCGGCCGCAGGATGAAATAGCCGGCCATCAGCAGCAGGAAATACAGCAGCGACAGACCCAGCACCTGCCACTCGTCGCGGCGCACGGTGAGCAGCTGTTGCAGCACGCTGGGGCGGTCGGCGGATTCGGTGGCGGAAGCACTCATGGGCAGCGGTCCTCACGGGCGAAGGGCGGGCGCGACAGCGGCCTGCGGGCAAGCCGCCTGCTGCGATACGACAGGTTCAGTAGCCGCGCGCGATATCCACGACATTGAGCAGCGGCTCACCGGCCGCATACCGGCGCAGGTTTTCCGCCACCAGTATCCAGTAGCGCTCGCCCTGGACATCCGAGCTGGCGGCCACGTGCGGGGTGATGATCACATTCGGACGCGACCACAGCGGATGCCCGTCCGGCAGCGGCTCGGGCTCGGTGACATCCAGCCCGGCGCCAGCCAGCCGCCCCGAATCGAGCGCCGCGACCAGCGCCTCAGTGACCACACTTCGGCCACGCCCGACATTGATGAACCAGCCGCCGGGCTTCATCGCCTGGAAAAACGCCGCGTCGAACAGATCGGTGGTTTCCGGCGTCAGCGGCACCGCGCTGATCACCACATCGGCGCGCGCCGCGAAGGCGTGCAGCTCCTCGGGCAAGCCCACTTCGGCAACGAAATCCGGCCCCTCGCGCCGGCTGTTGCGGATGGCGATCACCCGCATGCCCAGCCCGTGCGACCGGCGCGCCACCTCGGTGCCGATGCCGCCCAGGCCGACCACCAGCAGCGTGCGACCGGTCACCTCGCGCATGTTTGGCTCATCGGCGGCATCGCCGCGCCACTGCCCCGCCTGCTGCGCCCGCCCGTAATGCGGCAGCCCGCGCCCCAGCGCCATCATCATCGCGATGGCATGCTCGGCGATCGGCACCGCGCTGGTGCGCTGCATGTTGGTCAGCACCACCCCACGTGCCGCCAGCCCCGGCACCGCCACACAGCGCTCCGCGCCCACCGACAGAAGCTGAATCCAGTGCAGCCCCGGCGCCGCCGCCAGCAGTTCGGCGCTGCACACGCCAATCACCGCCTGCGCATCCTTCACCTGCGGCGCCAGCGGCGCACCACCGACCAGCGAAACCAACTCCACCCCCGGCACCGATGCACCCAGCCGCGCCAACCGATCCGCATCGGCAAACGCCACCGCAACCTTCGACGGCACCCGCCAACCGGGCAACTCACGCGACGGCGTAGGACTCTCCGGCAAGCCCAGCTCGGCAATCAACGCCACCGCCTCCAGCCGCGCATCCGGCAACGTCGCCGCCACGGCAAGCCCGCTGCCGAGCCACAACGCCAACCCGAGGACCCTCCCCAAACCCCGCAGGCGATGCCACTCTGCCCGAACCCCACAGTTGTAAGTCATCACCGCACCCCGAAAGTGGCCGCAAAGCCGCAGCTTAGCGCAGACGAGGCGCGGGGCGTGGAGCGCCGGAAATGCTGCCCGCCCGTAATCCTTGTAACCACGCGCACAAGATGGGACGATTCGACTTCGGCAAGCCCAGTGGCTCGGAAAACACTGCAGGATCAGGGGGCATGACTAGGCTGCACAACCGGCATCTGTCTTGGATAGTTTTTTCTCCGATATCCCGCCCAAAGGCCTGCTTAGCCTGCGGCGTACACAGCGATTCGCCGCCGAATAGTAGTTAAAAGATCCTGAATCCGTGCCCTCACGCAGCAAATAGCGCTTAACGCGTTGATTATATTGTATAATGTAGCCCGTCTTGGTCTCACCCAACGGGTGTCCGCGTGGTCCTCAAAGTCATCCAGTCGGCCCGTAACCTCACCGGCCATGCCGGTCTGGTTGCGGTTGGTCATTGCCTGCACCAGTTCGCTCGGCTGCGTCAGGCGGTCGATCCCATCCTGCCGGTTCGTTCCGGAATCGGCAATGGCGACATCGCGATCAGCTACGTCGGCCTGTTGGCCATGGGCAAGAGCGATTTCGATGCGATCGAGAACCATCGCCAGGACGATTTCTTCCAGCGCGCCCTGGGTCTGCGCACAGTGCCCTCGTCGGCCACCCTGCGCCAACGGCTCAACGAGGTCGGGGTGGAATTGCAGTCGATCACCGACGAGCTGCCGGTCCCGTTGTTGAAACGCGCCCAGGCGCCGGTCACCGCGCTGCCGATGGGGCATGTCGCTCTGGACATGGACGTGTTCTGCCTGGACAACTCCGGCACCCGCAAGGAAGGCATCTCGCGCACTTATGCCGGTTACGACGGCTACGCGCCGGTGGCGGCGTACCTGGCTGCCGAGGGCTGGTGTCTGGGTCTGGAATTGCGTGAAGGCACGCACCACAGCGCCAAGGAAACCCACTACACCCTGGAGCGGGTGCTGCCACGCGCGATGGCGCTGACCGATGCGCCGATCCTGGTGCGCATGGATTCGGGTTTCGACAGCCATCGGGTGATTGGCGAGGTGTGCAAGGCGGGCAAGGCGCGCAAAGACGCCGGTGGCAAGAACATCGACGTGCTGGTCAAGTGGAACCCCCGCTCGCATGGCCGGACACGGGCGCTGGCGCATGCCAAGGGCCTGCCGGCCGAGGCTTTCACGGTCTGTCGCGACGGCAAGCGCGAGGTGATCTGGCAGGAATCGATCGTGCGCAAGTTCGACTCGGTCGAGTACACCCTGCATCGGACCTACCGGGCCATCGAGCGCACCATAAACCGCCATGGCCAGCGCCTGTTGCTGCCGGACTGGACGATTGAGGGCTGGGAGTGCAGCCTCGATCTGGAACCGACGGAGGTGATTGCCCTGTATGCCGATCATGGCACCCACGAGCAGTTTCACAGCGAATTCAAGACCGATCTCGACCTCGAACGCCTGCCTTCGGGCAAGTTCGACACCAACGACACCGTGCTCAGCCTGGCGGTGCTCGCCTACAACTGCCTGCGCCTGATCGGCCAGAACACCTTGCTCAGCAAGGATGGACCGGTGCGCCACCCGGCCAAGCGGCGGCGACTCAAGACGGTGATGCAGGAGATCATCTACCAGGCAGCACGGCTGATCCGCCATGCCGGCGCGGTCGCCCTCGACCTGGGACAGCATTCCCGCGCGGCACGGGTGTTCGCCGACTTGATCGACCGCTGGCGAATACGCTGGGCCTGAGGCCATTGGTGTGACGGAATCAGCCAAGGCCGCGTTGCGGAGGCCACCGCCTGGCTGCAACGCGGCAAACGTCATCGACGCAGCGCAAAAAGGGCGGCAATCGCCGAGAATTGCCCCCGAATTCGCCTCACAGACGTGTCGATTACGTCCGAATGCTGACGTCATCGCGGCTGCGCGGGTGATCGATGGCACCTGTCATCGACCGATGGACTGGGGGAGTCGGGAGGGCACGGATTCAGGAAGATGCTATGGACGCAACGGAAGTGGTTCATATTGTACAGCCAGCGAGGGACTGGGTGAACTATTTGTCTGCCCTTTTGGTGCCGACGATCGCCGTCTTTGGGGCCTTTATAGCTTGGCAGCAATGGCGTACTAATCGGGCACGCTTGAAAAATGAGCTATTTGACCGGCGATATGAGCAATTTTGTGTAGTGCGTGATTTTATCGGATCGATAATTTCATCCGGAAATAGCACATTGGAAGAACAGCAGAAGTACCTAGTAGGGACTCGTGGGATGCGATTCTTGTTCGATAAAGCAATTACCGAATATATGGATAAGAATATCTGGGCTCCAGCTATTGACCTAGAATGTCTTGAGTCAGAGTTGCAAGGGCTTCCGATTGGCAACGAGCGAAGTGAGAATGTTCGTAAGCAGCGTGACATAAAGACCAAGTTGCATGGAGAGCTTAAAGCTTTAGAGGGTCGATTTGCAGACTACCTGCAGCTTCGGCACTGATTGTTTTCTAACGTATAAGGATAGATCGCGCGCAGCCGCGATCTGATCCGGTTGTTGAACAAGCCCGGTGGCCTGCCTCACCGTATCTATGGAAAAAGCTTTTCGAGGGTGGCCCGGCGCTGGGCCGGGGGAGGCC
>Ga0209024_1000095_pt1 | contig 179572 bp, 182 predicted proteins | sample AutmiccommunBRH5_FD_187380 | JGI IMG/M metagenome (GOLD analysis project Ga0209024, IMG submission 187380) | Deep subsurface microbial communities from Mt. Terri, Switzerland - Autotrophic microbial communities BRH/5 (SPAdes) (version 2) | ecosystem: Environmental > Aquatic > Deep subsurface >...
GTTCGGAAAACTCAAGGACTGGCGCCGCATCCACACCCGCTACGACCGATGCGCGCACACCTTCATGTCCGCCATCTGCATCGCCGCAACCGTCATCTTCTGGCTCAATCAATGAGTCCTGAGCCTAGGATGCCCAATATTCTGGACTGGACAACCAAAATATATCCCTTCAATGGTACACGGACTTCGGTGGACACTTATGGAAACTGGATGATTGTGGGATAGGATGTGGGAAGCAACCATTTGGCATAATGAATTGATCTTATTATCAAATTCTTAGATGTGAACTTTCTAATCCCTCCGTCTCCGCCACCCTTTTTCGGACTGAACCGATGATCCGCGCCCGTTTCGGCACTTTGCGCGGCCTGGTCCGCCTGATCTTGTCCTATCCGCAACTGGCGCTGGGCTTGTCCGCAAGTCGCTCGCCTGATCCCGCGCAGGTGCGGCGGCTGGTGTTCGTGTGTCAGGGCAATATCTGCCGCAGCGCCTTTGCCGATGTCGTGGCGCGCAGGGTGGGGCTGCGGTCCGCGTCTTTCGGGCTGTCGACCACCACGGGGCGGGCCGCGCATGATCCCGCCATCGCCGCCGCCCGTGCCTTGGGTCATGATCTGGCGCAGCATCGTGCGGTCGACATGGCGGATTATGTGCCGCTGGCGGGCGACCTGCTGCTGGCGATGGAGGTGCGGCAATTGCACCGGCTGGCCGCCGATCCGCGCCTCAACCATCTGCCGCGGACGTTGCTTGGGCGGTGGACGGTGCCGGTGCTGCCGCATCTGCACGATCCCTATGGGTTGGACGACCTTTATATGGCGACCTGCCTTGCCCGAATCGAACAGGCGGTCGAGCGGCTGGTCAGCGCTTTCCCCCACGCACGGCTTTTCTGAACATCTGCGCCATATCCCGCATCCAGGGGCGGGGATCGGACAGCGTCAGCACATAATAGCGGGTTGCCGGGTCGAAAAAGCCCAGCACATAGCCGAACAGATCCCTGACTGGCCGCCGTTTGAAGAACGGATCGCTGATGCGTCCCGGCGCAATCCACAGGCGTATGAGACGCTTGGTTTCCGGCACCATATAGCGCGCGCGCAGATCATCGCGCGGCGGTGGCGCCGGGTCACGCTGGCCCAGCACGGTACGGCGATAGGCTTCCCAGGCGAAATGCGCGCCACAATGGCGGGCCAGCGGCAAGCTGCCCCAGAAACGGCCATTGACCTCCATCAGCCAATAGCGTCCGCTGTCCGGCTCATAGCGATATTCGACCATCGCCTGCCCGTCCCAGTCGAGCGCGCGCAACAATTGTTCGGACAGCGCCATCTGATCGCCATGCAGGTCCGCCGGTTCGGCCCGGCACAGCGTGGATACGCCTCCTTCGGGGGGCCATTCGTGCAGGCGGCGATGCTGGAAGCGCAGCGTCGCCTGTCCCTGTTCCATGTAGAGCATCTGCCCCAGGCCGACGCCCCGGCAATATTGCTGGATCAACGGCCAAAGGCCTACAGGCGCGTAGCGGTCCAGCAGTCCGACCAGCTCTTGCGGCGTGTGGACATATTCGGTCTTGAGCCATTCAAGCCCGGCCTGCTCCAAGATTGGCATGATCGCGGGCGGATTGGCCCATTTGGCGACCAGCGGATAATGCATCGTCGCGACACGGGCGGCAAAATCCTCGCCGATCTGCGGTTGCCAGGTCTGCGGCACGCGCAGGCCAGCCTTTTCGGCAATGTCCAGCGTTCGGAATTTGTCGATGACCTTGGCCAGCCGGTCGGGCCGGGGCACCAATATGTGGCAATCACCGATCGTGGGTGGCAGCTCCGCCAGTTCCAGCAGGTCTGATTCGGACACGGCCAGCACCGCGCCCGCGCCGGTGCGGGCGATCAGGTCCGGCAACCAGAGCGCGGCAGGGCCGTCGGGGCGCAAATGCGACCGGGTGCAGTGGCGAGAGGCCGCGCCCACGCTGTCCGCATCGCCCGCGACGCCGTGCACGGGCACGCCATGCTCGCCCAGTTCACGCACGACCGTCAGGCCGATGGCGTTTTCCAGACCCAGGACGATGGTGCCGGGCAGGGCTGTCACGCAGGCACCAGCCGATGTTCGTAGCGCCATGTCGACCAGGCCTGCTGGGCAATCCGCAACCCGGTGCGCAGACGGCTGGGCGGCACGCGGGTCAGGCTGCGGCCAGCGCGATCGGCCAGATCGCCGGGCAGGTCGTGGAAGCCTGCGCCACGGATCTGCGGCAGGCGGGCCGCCTCCCGGCAGAGCGCGACGAACCGCGCCTTGACCGCGCCATTGGGGCGTTGCCGGTCGCGGGACAGCATTTCGAAACTATGGGTGACAATGACGAAGGCATCATGGCCTTCCTGCGCGGCATGGCGCAGCCCCGCGCGCATTTCGGCGGCGGACATGGCGCAGATTTGCGCCGGACGAAAGCGGCCGGGCCGGTCGGATATGCCCGATACCGGCAATTCACTGATACCGTGCAGGCGGCTTGCGCCTATCTCGCCCGGATCGGCATCGATATGGCAGTCATGGCCCAGATAGGCGGGATTGACGCTGCTGTCCCAGGACAGGCCGATTGCCGCAAGGGCGCGCAGCGTGTCGTCATTGGCCCCGAAATTACCCGCGCGAAAGGCGGTGATGGCGGGCGCCCCGGCCTGTTCCAGCAGCTGCCTGGCCAGGCCCAGCAGGACGATCTGGTCCGCCAGCGTGAAATCGCCGATATTGCGGCCCTGTCGTCCACCGACCGGCGATTCCTTCGCCCAGGCGAGCCATTCGGTGTGGATGTGCATCTGCACTTCATGGCCGCGCTCCACGATCGCGGTGACGATCGGGGCCAGGAAATCGGCGCCGTGGACCAGCGCGGGCAGGGGATCGAGGAAGAACACGCCTTTCAGGCCATGGCGGTCCAGCATGTCCATCTGCCAGCCTATGCCATGCGCCTGCCCCTGCGCTTCGGCCCAGATCGAACGGCGGATATTGTCATCCAGGTCGACGCCGCGCTGCTGGAGCGAGGCGGACAGTTCCGTATCGACGGTGATGAGCAGCGCGGTCATGGGCGATCCGGTCGGGGGGAGGCAATTGGACAGCAATAGGGATCAGGAGTTAAGGACCGGTGATATGTCCCCAATATGTCCTCTGGTCCACATATTGGAAAGATAGCATCGGGCCGTCAATCCGCTGCCATCCCTATCCGACGCTGCGACAATGCCCACTCCGTCACGCGAGCAGCGAAAATTCCCCGTAATTGCCCTGAAAGAACAGCAAGGGGCTTTCAGGCCGGTCGACTTCCAGCGCGATGACCTTGCCCAGCACGATATAATGGTCGCCCGCCTCGTGGACCGCGTCCAGCGTGCAGTCGATCCAGGCGACGACATTGTCCAATATCGGTGATCCATTGGCTGATACACGGTGCGAGACGCCCGCAAACTTGTCCTCGCCGCGCCCGGACAACTGGCGGCACAGCGCCTGCTGGTCGCTGGCCAGCACATTGACGCAGAATTTGCCGACCGCAGCCAGACGTGGCCAGCTTTGCGACGTTTTGGCGGGGAAGAAGGCGACCAGCGGCGGATCAAGCGAGACCGAGGTGAAGGAGCCCACCACCATGCCGACGGGCGCGCCCTCCGCCTCGACGGCGGTGACGACGCATACGCCGGTGGGATAATGGCCCAGCACCCGGCGGAAGGTTGCGCTGTCGAAACTGATCACGTCACTCATGCGTCTCTCCCCTGCACCCCAGCATGTTTCCTTGTTGCCACAGGATAGGGTGCGATTTTATGTCGATCAAAGCGCGATCCCGCCCGCCGCCAGCACTGCCAGCGTCAGCAGTTCCGATGCGTTGGACGCCATCGTCGCAATCTGTACCGATTTTTCCATGCCCACCAGCACCGGGCCGATCATCGACGTGCCGCCCAGTTCGCGCAGCAGCTTGGCCGAGATATTGGCCGATTGCAGGCCGGGCATCACCAGCACATTGGCGGGGCCAGACAGGCGGCTGAACGGATAGCTCTTCATGACCGCCGGGTTGAGCGCCACGTCGGCGGTCATTTCGCCTTCATATTCGAAATCGACGCCGCGTTCGTCGAGCAACTTCACCGCGCCGCGCACATTTTCCAGAAACGCGCCGGGCGGGTTGCCGAAATTGGAGTAGGAGAGGAAGGCGACGCGCGGGTCATGGCCCATGCGGCGGGCCACGGCGACAGTGCCTTCTGCTATATCGGCCAGTTCGTTCGCCGTCGGGCGCTCGTTGACGGTGGTGTCGGCCAGGAACACGGTCTTGTCCTTGGCCACCATGACATGGATGCCGAACGGGGTGCGTCCTGCCGCCGGGTCCATCACCCGCTTCACCTCCCGCAATGTCTGCGCATAGGGGCGGGTCATGCCGGTGATCATCGCATCGGCCACGCCCATCCTGACCAGCAATGTGCCGAAAATGTTGCGATCGCGGTTCACCATCCGCTCGCAATCGCGGCGCAGATAGCCGCGCCGTTGCAGGCGCGCGTAGAGCAGGTCGACCATTTGCGGGACCAGCGGCGAATTGACGCTGTTGTGCAGTTCGAAACTGTCGGGATCGCGCACGCCCAGCGCCTTGAGCTTGTCGACCACATCGCCGCGACCGACCAGCACCGGGACGCCATAGCCCAGGTCGCGGAACTGGATCGCCGCGCGCAACACCACTTCCTCCTCCGCTTCGGCAAAGACGACGCGCTTGGGATTGGCCTTGGCCACTTCATAGGCCGTGGTCAGGACCGATGTGGTCGGGTTCAGCCGGCCCTTCAACGACTGGCGATAGGCGGCCATGTCGGCGATCGGCTTTTGCGCCACGCCGCTGTCCATCGCCGCCTGCGCGACAGCGGACGGCACCACTTCCATCAGGCGCGGGTCGAACGGGGCGGGGATAATATAGTCAGGCCCGAAACTGTGCGAACGGCCATAGGCCTTGGCCACTTCCTCCGGCACCTGTTCGCGTGCCAGTTCTGCGATGGCATGGGCGGCGGCGACCTTCATCGCTTCGTTGATCGTCGTCGCCCGCACGTCCAGCGCGCCGCGGAAGATGAAGGGGAAACCGATGACATTGTTGACCTGGTTGGGATAGTCCGACCGGCCCGTCGCCACGATCGCTTCGGGGCGCACCGCCTTCGCATCGGGCGGGGTGATTTCCGGGTCGGGATTGGCCATCGCAAAGATGATCGGCTTTTCGCCCATATCCTTGACCATATCCGGCGTCACCGCGCCCTTGACCGACAGACCAAGGAATACGTCTGCGCCCTTCATCGCTTCCTTCAGCGTGCGCGCGTCGGTCCTGACCGCATGGGCCGATTTCCACTGGTTCATGCCTTCGGTGCGACCTTGGTAGATCACGCCCTTGCTGTCGCACATGATGACATTGTCACCCGCCACGCCCAGCGCCTTGATCAGTTCGGTGCAGGCGATCGATGCCGCGCCCGCGCCATTGACCACGACTTTCAGGTCTTTCAATTCGCGCCCGGTCAGCATCGCGGCGTTGATGACGCCTGCGGCCGCGATGATCGCGGTGCCATGCTGGTCGTCATGAAATACCGGAATATTCATCCGCTCCTTGAGCGCCTGTTCGATGATGAAACATTCAGGCGCCTTGATATCCTCAAGGTTGATGCCCCCGAATGTCGGTTCCATCAGTTCCACCGCCTCGATGAAGCGGTCGACATCCTCGGTCTTGAGCTCAATGTCGATGCTGTCCACGTCGGCAAAGCGCTTGAAGAGCACCGCCTTGCCCTCCATCACCGGCTTGGATGCGAGCGCGCCGAGATTGCCAAGGCCCAGAATCGCCGTGCCGTTGGTGATGACGGCGACCAGATTGCCCTTGGCGGTATAATCATAGGCGGTGGCGGCGTCCGCAGCGATGGCCAGCACGGGCACCGCAACGCCGGGAGAATAGGCCAGCGACAGGTCGCGCTGGGTCGCCATGGGTTTGGACGCGATGATCTCGATCTTGCCGGGGCGTCCGGTCGAATGGAAAAACAGCGCCTCGCGCTCGGAAAATTCCACATTCGACTTGTCGGTCATCACTCATCCGCCCTTTGCTGTCCGTTGCGTCGGCCCTAGCGGCAAGCGCGCCTTGTGGGCAAGTGCGAGAAGGCTTCTTTCCTGCTGTGCAGCTTGGCGCTATCCGGGCTTCATGCCCAGCGCCCCGAACGACATCGCGATCCAGCCCGCCCCCACGCCCATGATGGCGCAATATCTGGCGCTCAAGGCTCAGGCGAATGACTGCCTGCTCTTCTACCGCATGGGGGATTTCTTCGAACTATTCTTCGACGATGCGAAGGCAGCGGCCGCGACGCTCGACATCGCGCTGACCAGTCGGGGCGAACATGGCGGCGTGCCGATCCCGATGTGCGGCGTGCCGGTGCACAGCGCGGAAGGCTATCTGGCCCGGTTGATCAAGGCGGGCCACCGGGTGGCCATCGCCGAACAGACCGAAACGCCGGCACAGGCCAAGGCGCGCGGCGGCAAGACGCTCGTGGCGCGCGACATAGTCCGCTATGTGACGGCGGGCACGCTGACCGAGGAAACATTGCTCGATTCCCGTCGCGACAACATGCTTGTCGCGCTGGCGCAGGTGGGCGGAGAGGGCGAGGTCGGCCTGGCCGCCGCCGACATCTCGACCGGCCGGTTCGAAACGATGACCTGCCGGCCCGCCGATCTGCCCGCTGAACTCGCCCGCCTGCGCCCCAGTGAGACGGTGGTGGCGGAAGGGGCGACGCTCGACATAGCCGACGCGCATATGTTCGATCGCGCCGCCTTTTCCAGCAGCCGTGCCGAAACCGCGCTCAAACGGCTGTTCGGGGTCGCGACGCTGGACGGGTTCGGGCAGTTCAGCCGCGCCGAACTGGCGGCGATGGGCGGGTTGATCGGCTATCTCGACCATGCGGGCAAGGGGACATTGCCCTTCCTTGCGCCACCCCTGCGCCAGACGAGCGGCGGCCATGTCGCCATCGATGCGGCGACGCGCGAGAGCCTGGAAATTGTTGCGACGATGAATGGCGCGCGGGCGGGCAGCCTGCTGGGCGCGGTCGATCGCACCGTGACGGGGGCGGGGGCGCGGCTGTTGGCGCAGGATCTGTCCGCGCCACTGATGGATATGGGCCTGATCGATGCGCGGCTGGGGCTGGTGCAACTGTTCCATGACGATGCGGGACTGCGCGACCAGTTGCGTGGCGCTTTGCGCGCGCTGCCGGACATTGGCCGGGCGCTGGGCCGGGTCGCGGTGGGCCGGGGCAGCCCGCGCGACCTTGGCCAGTTGCGCGACGGACTTGGCGAAGCGCGCCTGTTGCGGGAGCGGCTGGGACGCTTGCCCGACCAGCCGCTGCTGCTCGCCCGCCTGCTGCCCGCGCTCGATGGCCATGGCGCGCTGGTCGACAATCTGGCGCGCGCGCTGGTGCCTGCCCCGCCGACCGAAACCGCGAGTGGCGGCTATATCGCCGATGGCTATGATCCGGCGCTGGACGAATTGCGCCGCATGGCGGGCGATGGCCGCCGGGCGATCGCCGCGCTGGAGGCGAAATATCGCGCACAAACCGGCATCTCCGCCCTCAAGATCCGCCATAATGGCGTGCTCGGCTATCATGTCGAAGTTCCCGCCCGTGCCGCCGACACGCTGATGCAACCCGACAGCGGCTTTACCCACCGCCAGACACTGGCGGGCGTCGTGCGCTTCAATTCGGTCGATCTGCATGAGGAAGCCGGGCGCGTCGCGCAGGCGGGGGGACATGCGCTGGTCGCCGAAGCGGCCCATCTGGAAGACCTGATCGCCGCCGTCCTGGATCGCAAGGCGGAGATTGCGCGTGCCGCGCAGGCCCTGGCCCGGCTGGATGTCGCCGCAGCGCTCGCCGAACGGGCGGCGGAGGGCGGCTGGCAGCGGCCCCATTTCGTGGTGGCGGACGGGGCCGGGCCATGCCTGGACATTGTCGGCGGCCGGCATCCGGTGGTGGAGGACGCGCTGCGGCGCGAAGGGCAACCCTTTGTCGCCAATGATTGCCGTCTGGTGCAGGACGACCGGCTATGGCTGGTCACCGGCCCCAACATGGGCGGTAAATCCACTTTCCTGCGGCAAAATGCGCTGATCGTCATATTGGCGCAGGCGGGCGCCTATGTCCCGGCGCAGGCCGCGACGCTCAGTCTGGTCGACCGGCTGTTCAGCCGGGTCGGCGCGTCCGACAATCTGGCGCGGGGCCGCTCCACTTTCATGGTCGAGATGGTGGAGACCGCCGCGATCCTGGCGCAGGCGACCGCCGACAGCTTTGTTATTCTGGACGAGGTCGGGCGCGGCACCTCCACTTATGATGGCCTTGCGCTCGCATGGGCGGTGGTGGAGGCGGTGCATGAGGTCAATCGCTGCCGCTGCCTGTTTGCCACCCATTATCACGAACTGACCCGACTGGCGGAAAGCCTGTCCTCGCTCTCGCTCCATCATGTGCGCGCGCGCGAGTGGAAGGGCGATCTGGTGCTGCTGCATGAACTGGCCGACGGGCCGGCGGATCGCAGCTATGGCCTGGCCGTCGCGCGGCTGGCGGGCCTGCCGGCTGCGGTCCTCAAGCGTGCCAAGGATGTGCTGGCCCGGCTGGAGGCGGGCAAGGCCAGGACGGGTGGCATCGCGGCGGGACTGGACGACCTGCCGCTGTTCGCCGCCGTCGCCGCCCAGCCCGAACCGCTGGTCGATCCGCTGCGCGCCGCGCTTGATGGCATTGATGCCGACGCATTGTCGCCGCGCGAAGCGCTCGATCACATATATCGGCTGAAACAACTGGCCGCGACCAGCGAGCAAGACTAGATAGCCATCATGGTCATGCAATTTCCCGCGCTGGGATCGCGCCGCGCGATCATCGATCGGCGTGCGATTTCCGACAATATTACCGCACAGGCGCAACTGCACCGGAGCGATCCGATGCTGCTGCGCGGCGTGATCGTCAAGGAATTGAAGGCGGCACTGGACGACGGCCGGGCCGAAATCGCCCGGCGGCTGCATGCCAAGCCCACGCGCGGTCGGGAGTCGGTGACGGCCTTTGCCTTCCTGATCGACCAGATTTTGCGCCTGCTCTATGACGCGACGACGCATCATCTTTACCCGTCGGGCAATCGCAGCACGGGCGAACGGATCGCCCTGATCGCGGTCGGCGGCTATGGCCGGGGCGAAATGGCGCCGCATAGCGATGTCGACATCGGCTTCATCACCCCGTGGAAGCCGACCGGCTGGACCGAGCAGGTCATCGAATCCATGCTCTATTCGCTCTGGGATCTTGGTCTGAAAGTCGGACACTCCAGCCGCTCGATTGACGAGACGATGCGGATGGCCAAGGCCGACCTCACCGTCCGCACCGCCCTGCTGGAGGCGCGCTATGTCTGGGGCGACCGGGCGCTGTACGAGGAAACATCAACCCGCTTCGACGCGGAAGTGATGCAGGGCACTGCCCGCGCCTTTGTCACCGACAAGCTGGCCGAGCGTGACGAGCGCCACAAAAGGATGGGCGACAGCCGCTATGTCGTCGAACCCAATGTGAAGGAGGGCAAGGGCGGCCTGCGCGACCTGCACACATTGTTCTGGATCGGCAAATATGTGAACCGGGTGCGGTCGGTGGCCGAACTGGTCGATGTCGGGCTGCTGACCCAGCTGGAACTGCGCCAGTTTCAGAAGGCGGAGGATTTCCTGTGGGCGGTGCGTTGCCACCTGCACACCATCACTGGCCGGGCGGAAGATCGGCTGACCTTCGACCTCCAGCTGGAAACCGCGACGCGGATGCGCTTTACAGGGCGGCATGGCCGGTCGGGGGTGGAGCGCTTCATGCGCTATTATTTCCTGAACGCCAAGATTGTGGGCGACCTGACGGCCATGTTCCTGGCCCATCTGGACGATCAGTTGGGGGCGAAGGGGCGGCGCTACATCCCCGCCCTGTTTCGCCGGCCCAAAAAGCTGGACGGCTTCGTCCTGGAACGCGGTCGGCTGTCGCTGCCCAGCGATGATTTTTTTCAGGTCGATCCGGTCCGGCTCCTGGAAATCTTCGCCGTTGCCGACCGCCATGGCCTGGCCATCCACCCCGGCGCGATCCGCGCGGCCAGCCGCGACGCCGGGCTGATCACCGCCAAGGTGCGCAAGGACCCGCGCGCCAATGCGGCCTTCATGGATGTGCTCACATCCCCGCGTGATCCCGAAACCGTGTTGCGCTGGATGAACGAATCGACCGTTTTCGGGCGCTTCATTCCCGATTTCCGCCGCGTCGTGGCGCAGATGCAGTTCGATATGTATCACCATTATACGGTGGACGAACATACGATCCGCGCCGTTGGCCTGCTGGCCCGGATCGAAAAGGGCGACCTGCCCGGCGATCATCCGCTGGCGACCGAACTGATGGGCAAGCTGCTGTCGCGCCGCGTCCTGTACGTCGCGGTGCTGCTGCATGACATTGCGAAGGGACGGGGCGGGGACCATAGTATCCTGGGCGCGGACGTCGCCAAACAGCTGTGCCCGCGGCTGGGCCTGACCCCGGCGGAGACGGAAACGGTCGCCTGGCTGGTGCGCTATCATCTGCTGATGTCGGCCACCGCCTTCAAGCGCGACCTGGCCGATTACAAGACGATCCTCGATTTCGTCGATGTCGTGCAAAGCCCGGAACGGCTGCGCCTGCTGCTCTGCCTGACCGTGGTGGATATTCGCGCGGTCGGGCCGGGGGTGTGGAACAGCTGGAAACGGCAGTTGCTGGGTGACCTGTACGAGGCCGCCGAAGAATTGCTGCGGCTGGGTCACAAGCAGAAGGGCCGCAGCGAGCGGGTCGCGGCCAAGCAGGAAGCGACGCGGCAGGCGTTGGGTCTGCCTGATGCAGAATTTGAACGGCTGCGTCGTCGGCTGCCCGAATCCTACTGGATCGCCGAGCCAGAGGATATTCTGATCCACAATGCGCAGCACATCCTGGCTTCTGCCGATGCGCCCCTGTCGATCGCCGCTCATTATTATCCGCAGCGCGGCGCGACGCTGGTAACGGTCTATGCCACCGACCATCCGGGGCTGTTCTATCGTATCGCGGGCGCCATCCATCTGGCGGGCGGCAACATCATCGACGCGCGCATCCATACGACACGCGACGGCGTGGCGATCGACAATTTTCTGGTGCAGGACCCGTTCGGCGGGGCCTTTCATGATCCCGACCAGCTGACCCGCATCCGCAACGCGATCGAGGATTCGCTGTCCAATCGCCACCGGATGATCACCAAATTGTCGGCGCGCCCGTTGACCCGAACCCGCGCCGAAGCGTTCCGCATCGTCCCCAACGTGCTGATCGACAACAAGGCGTCGAACCGCTTCACCGTGGTGGAAATCAACGCTGCCGACCGGCCAGCCCTGCTGTTCAGCCTGGCCAATGCGCTGTTCCAGTCGAAGGTCACGGTCCACAGCGCCCATGTCGCCACCTATGGCGAACGCGCGGTCGACACATTCTATGTCACCGACCTGCTCGGCGGCAAGATCGAGAGCAAGGCGCGGTTGCAAACGCTTGAGCGCCGCCTGCTTGAAGCGGCAGGCGGCGAGGTGAGTGAAGCGCTGGAGCGGGCTTAACCCGGCTGCGTTGCCAGCCAGGCCGCGACATCCGCCGCGACCTTGTTCGCCGCGGCATTGAGCGGCACGCCGATCGTGCCTGCCTCGATCTTGGCGCCAACCGGCACGGTGGCGGTAAAGCGCTGCCGTGCGATGACGGTGCCGCTGCCCTTGGTCAATATCGCGTCATAGGTCACGACCGCGCTGTTGCCCGGCGCATCCAGGCCAAAGGCGACCAGTTCGCCCATCAGCCGCTGGCCAGCGTCGCCTGCATATTGGCCTGGGTCCAGAACGATGCGGTTGCTGGTCGCGGCAATCGTCTCCGCCAGCAGTTTCTGGAACAGGTGGCGGGGCGTGTCGGCCCATTGCACCTTGGTCACATAGGCGATCGATGTCGGCGACAGCTTCACCGGCACCCGCACCGTATCGAGCGTCTTGGGCGCTTCGGGATCGGCCACGGTCAGGCTTGGTCCCTGCGCGCCGGTCAGCAAGCGTCCCGGCGCGACCGTCTGCGTAGCGCTCAGCGCCAGTAATTGTTCTGGCGGCTTGGCCCCGAAGGAGACGCAGCCAGCCAACAGGAAGGCTGCGGTGAGCGCAACCGTGGCGCTGCGCGTTTGGCGGTTGAACATACGCCTTGTCCCTCTCATCATGGCTTGTAATCCGGCAATTTGGGCGATCCTACCAGCGAACCAGCGCCTTGCTGGTCCAGCTTTTCGGCCACGCCGCGGAAGGCGCGCGACATTTCGCGCAGGTCGCGGACCAGCTGGTTGACCTCCGGCATGGTCTGGTTGCTGAAGGCGCGCACGCCCGGCTGGGCTTCGGCAATCGTCTTGTCCAGCGTGTCGATGCTGCGCGTCGCCGACTGGACGCTCTTGCGCAGGTCGGCCATCAGCGGCTTGCCTTCGTCGGTCAGCAGCGAATCGGTCGTCGCGGCCAGCTTGCCAATCTGTTCGGCCGCAACCCCGGTGCGCTGCACCGCGATGCGCGCTTCAGCCAGCGTGGCGGAGATTTCCGGGCTGCGATCCGCCAGCGAACTCGAAATACGCTCGACATTGGCCAGGATGCCGGCGATCGACTGCTGATTCTTGTCGTTCAGCAATTCGGTCAGCCGCTCGGTCAGGGTCGACAGGCGTTCGAGCAGTTGCGGCGCATTATTGAGCAATTCGCCCAGCGCGCCCGGCTTGGTCGGGATCACCGGCACGCCATCGGGGCAAACCGTCAACGGATTGTTGGCCGGGCAAATGATCGGCGGCGCGCCCTTGACCGCGCCATCCAGCACGATTTCGCTGACGCCGGTAAAGCCCACACCCGCGATCGTCGCGGTCGTGCCTTGCAGGACGGGGGTGCCGTCCTTCACCGAAATGCGCACCTTCACAAATCCGGGATCGCGCTTCCACAGTTCGATCTTTTCGACCTGGCCGGACGGCACGCCCGAATAATTGACACTCGATCCCTTCGCCAGGCCGTTGACCGACTGTTTGAAGAAGATGTCATATTCCTTATTCTCGCCATCGGACAGGCGCGAAAACCAGAAGGCGGCACCGATGATCGCCGCGAGCAGCAGCAGCGTGACCGTGCCCACAAGCACATGGTTGGACCGGGTTTCCATATCCTATTGCCTTCCATCGGGCGACGTCTGGGCCACCCTATCCTGTTCGCGGTCATGTTGACGGGTAACCGCCGCCGTCGCGGCGCGGCCGCGCGGGCCGTTGAAATATTCCTGAATCCACGGATGATCGGTGGCCAGCAATTCGTCGATCGTGCCGACGGCAATCACCTTCTTGTCGGCCAGAACGGCGACACGGTCGCAGATCGAATAGAGCGTATCAAGGTCATGGGTGATCAGGAACACCGTCAACCCCAGCGTCTGTTGCAACTGGCGGGTCTGTTCGTCGAACGCAGCCGCGCCGATCGGGTCCAGCCCGGCCGTCGGCTCGTCCAGAAACAACAGGTCCGGGTCCAGCGCCAGCGCGCGCGCCAGCCCCGCCCGCTTCTTCATCCCGCCCGACAGTTCCGACGGATATTTGGGACCAGCCTCGGCAGGGAGACCAGTCATCCGGATCTTGTAGGCGGCGATTTCGTCGCGCAGTTCCGCGCCGATATTGGGATAATATTCGCGGATCGGCACTTCGACATTTTCCGCGACGGTCAGCGTGGAAAACAGCGCGCCGCCCTGAAACAGCACGCCCCAACGCTTGCGGATCGCCAGCGCCTCATCGTCGGAACGGCCGATCATCGATTCGCCAAAGACGTGGATTTCCCCCTCGTCCGGGGTCTGAAGGCCGATGATCGCCCGCATCAGCACCGATTTGCCGGTGCCAGACCCGCCGACAACGCCCATGATCTCGCCCTTGCGCACGTCAAGGTCCAGCCCGTCATGCACCACCTGATCGCCAAAACTGTTGCGTATGCCGCGCACCGAAATCGCGATGTCGCTTTGCTCCATCACGGTTTCGATCCGCTCTTCCTCGGCGACGATGTCCTCATGCTCGGCCATCAGTTCCACCCCACCCAGGTAAAGAACACGGCGAATATCGCGTCCAGAACGATGACCAGGAAGATGGCCTGCACGACCGCAGCAGTGGTGCGCAGCCCCACTTCCTCCGCATTGCCCTTGACCTGCATCCCCTGAAAACAGCCGGAAATGGCGATGATCAGGCCGAATACCGGGGCCTTGATCAGCCCCACCCACAGGTCAGTGATCGGCACGACTTCGCGCAGGCGCTGGACGAAGGTGATCGGGGGTATGTCGAGCGCGATGGCGCAGAGGAAACCGCCGCCGATAACCGCCATGATCGACGCGTAAAAGCCCAGCAACGGCATCATGACGACGACCGCCAGCGTGCGCGGCAGCACCAGCGCCTCCATCGGCGATACGCCGATCGTACGCATCGCATCGACTTCTTCTGTCAGCTTCATCGTGCCAAGTTGCGCGGCGAAGGCGGATCCGGACCGGCCCGCGACCATGATCGCGGTCATCAGCACGCCCAGTTCGCGGAAGGTCAGCCGACCGACCAGATTGATCGTCAGCATCTCCATGCCGAACTGGCGCAACTGCACCGATCCCTGCTGCGCGATGACGATGCCGATCAGGAAACTCATCAGGCCGATAATGCCCAGCGCCGACACGCCGACAACCTCGAACCGCTGGACCACGGCATTGACGCGGAACCGGCTGGGGTGGCGGATGATGTTCCACGTCGCGACCAGCGTGCCGCCGAAAAAGCCCAGCAGTCCCAGCATGGTCGATCCCGCCATGCTGACCGCCTCGCCGATCTGGCCGACGACGCGGCGGATCGCCGGGACATGATCGGGCCGGATGGACACGGGTTCGTCCAGCGCCCCGACCGCGTCGATCAACCGCATCGTATCGTCGCGCCCGCCGGTGATCGGGGCGCTCAGCCGCCTGGCCGTGCGATGCACGGTCCATGCGCCGATCGTGTCGATATGGTCGACCTCCGACAGGTCGATCGCGCTGACAGGGCCCTGCACCGCATCCAGCCGACCGGGCAGGTCATGCAGGCAGGCAACGGCCAGCGATCCGGAAAGTCGGATCACTGTGCCGTCGTCACGCATTTCTTCGGCAAGATCGGCGGCTTTGTTCATGCGATGGGATTACTGGTCCAATATCGGTTGCGCGGCAAGCCGAAACGGCCCAACTGCAAGTCAGAACGAAGGACAAGGGCAAAAGTTTCGGACACGGCATGACGCACCGTCTGGCAATTTACGACATGGACCGCACGGTGACGTTCAGCGGCACCTATACCGGCTTCCTCATTCACATGGCGCGCGCCATGGCCCCGTGGCGGCTGGCGCTGCTCCCCTGCGTCGGATTGCTGATGCTCGCTTATGTGGTCAAGCTGATCACCCGCCAGCGGCTGAAGGAGCTTAATCAGGCGCTGATGATCGGCTTCAATGTCGAGCGTGCGCGGATCATGCCGCATGTCGAAACCTATGCCGACAAGGTGGTGGCAACCAATTTGCGGCAGGGTGCGGTGGCCCAGATCGCGCAGGACCGCGCCGATGGCTATCGCCTCGTCCTCGCCACCGCATCCTACCGCCTGTATGTCGAGCCGATCGCCCGGCGACTGGGTTTCGACGCCGTGATCGCCACTGATCATCTTTCGCAGGACTTGCGCTATGTCCGTGCCAAGATTGCCGGTGAAAATTGCTATGACACGGGCAAGCTGCGGATGATCAAGGCGTGGATGGCGGCCGAGGCGATCGATCGTGGCCAGGCGCATATCCGCGCCTATTCCGACCATGTCTCGGACGCGCCGATGCTGGAATTCGCCGACATCCCCTTCGCATCAAACCCGCACAGGAAGCTGGCGAAACTGGCGGCCGCCCGCGGCTGGACGCGGGTGGACTGGGCATAATATCTCCGCCTCCGTTCGAAACGAACGGAAATTTGTGTCTAGCGCATAGCCGTTTTGGCCAGCCCCTCACAGTCCGCGTCGCGCGCGCGCGGCACCTTGTCACCGGCAATCGCCTTGCCGATCATCTTCAATATGCCCTTGGCCGATCGCGCCTCGGTCGGCACGCGAATATCGGGCTGCTTGATCGTCCCGCCAATCGGCACCATGCCGTTCAGCCGCAACAGGCTGCCCTGCTTGGGCTGACCGCTCGCTTTCAGCGCCATCACCTCGTCCGTCAGGCGGATCGTCCCGGCAATGCGCGTCTGGGCGCGTGACGTGTCGATCAGCACCGGGTTCGCGCGCGCCACGCCGTTGCTGACGTCGAAGCGCGCCACCACGCAGCGCAGGACCGCCATCTTGTCCTTGTCCACCGTCAGCCCCTTGCCGACATCCTGTCCCATCAGCGCCGCCGTGCGCGCCGGGATCGATCCGTCGCGCCCGACCAGCGCGATGGTGCCGGACGATCGCCCCACCGCCTGCCGGATCGTGCGGCCCGGTCCATTCAGCGCAACCCGCCCGGCCAGCCCGCCATCGATCCGCGCTTCGGGGAAGAAATCCAGCAACCGCGCCGACCGCAGATTGAGCGCCAGATCGAGACGTGGCCCTCCCTGCCGCTGATCGACCGCCAGGCGGCCCGTCAATATGCCGCGCGTCAGGCCGAGCCGCAGCGGTTCGACCACCAGTCGGCTGCGTTCCAGACTCAATGTGCCGCGTAAGGAACGGAACGGGCTGGAACCGGGCCATAACAGCCTGTCCGCCCGCACCTCCAGGCGTCCATCGGTCCGCGCCATCCGCGACAGGTCGATCGCCGTATCGGGAATCAGCCGTTCGCCCAGCTTCGCGCGCTTGGCCGCCGCCTTGCGCTTGCCTTCGTTGGACGACAGATCGTCGAAATCGAACCGTGCCGACGCGATCGCGCCGTCGATGCGTGTGCGGCCATCGCGTTTGCGGATGGTGGCGTGCCCTGCAATGTCGGACCGGCCGATCGTGCCTTTCAGATTCTCGATGGTCCAGTCGGGCCGGTCGCGCACGACCTGCGCCGCCAGCCGCACGGGCTGGGTACCGGGCAGGCCCGCCTCTATGATCGCATCCAGCACGCGCAGGTCGATCGCATGGCCAGTCACCTTGCCGCGCAAATGGCCGATGTCGAGCGGCCCATCCATCGTGCCGTCGATGGTCATGCCCACGGCCTCGCCGGCAATCTCCGCCTTGAACGGCCAGCGCGCACCCGTCTTGTGCCCCACGATCGGCGCGCCGCTGGCGGTCACCCTAACCGGATGGCCACGGACATCGCCCGTGCCCGACAGGCGCAATCCGCTGGCGTCGACCATCAGCGCCGCGTCGACCGATCGACCGCGCTTGTCGTCGCGATAGGCGATCCGGCTGTCGCTGACCGTCAGGCTGCGCAGGGCCGGGCGCTGCCCCTTGTCGTCACTCGCGCGGCTGCGCTCGCCGCTCCAGCTTTCGCGCCCGTCGGCGGCGCGATAGAAGGACAGGCGCGCATGCGCCAGGTCCAGCCGTTCCAGCACTGGCCCGCCGGTCAGCAGCGCCAGCGCGGAAAAGCCGACCCGCGCCTCGCCAACCCGCGCCAGATCGGTACTGCCCGGCGCCCAGTCGGGCTGCGGCACCCTTATATCGGTCAGGCGCACGACCGGGTGAAAGGACAGGCTATCCTCGCGCACCATGGAGCCGATCGTGACCCGCTTGCCGATCCGCTCCGACAGGCGATCCTCGATCCGGCCCTTGAACATGCCCCATGGAAATGCCGCCAGTAGCAGGATCAGCAGCCCGATCAGGACAAGCAGCCCGACGCCAATGCGGACAGCCCATCGCGATCCTGCTTGCATCCCCACGGCGCACCCCCTCCTGCAACGGCCTCATCGCCGTGCCGCGCTCAACGCACGACTCGCCGCAGGGTTCAGAGGCGAACGGGGGAGGGGAGCGGCTCGCCTGCGAAATGGGCGGACAGATTGGCGATCAGCATCTGCGCCATCCGCCCTACCGCCTCGTGCGTCGCCCCGCCGGTGTGCGGGGTCAGCACCACATTGGGCACATCCACCCAGCGCGCGGGGTCGGTCGGTTCGGGGTCGAACACGTCGATCGCGGCTCCCCCCAGATCCCCGGATTTCAGCGCAGCAATCAGCGCTGTTTCATCCACCAACTGCCCGCGCGCGACATTGACCAGCAGCCCATCCGGCCCCAGCGCATCCATGATCGCTCTGGAAATCATGCCCCGATTGCTCTCGTCCGCGCGCGCCGCGACCAGCAATATGTCGCTCTGCCGCGCCAGCGCCTCCAGACTGTCGGTGCGGGGCCAGGGGAGGGCAGGCTTGTCGCGCGGCCCCCACCAGTTCACCTGCATCCGCATCGCCTGCGCCCGCTCCGCCACTGCAATGCCGATCGACCCCATGCCGATAATCCCCAGGCGCGCCCCGCCCATCGACCGGGTGCGCGTCTTGGCCTCGATCGTCCACAATCCTGCCCGCAAATGCCGGTCGCCACCGACGATCCAGCGACGATGGGCGATCATCAGCCCGATTGCATGGTCGGCCACATCCTGCGCGTTGGCGTCGCCCGCATGGGTGACCGCAATGCCGCGCGCCTTGGCCAGCGTCAGGTCCACCCCGTCATAGCCTACGGTGAAGCAGGCGATCAGCGACAGGCGCGGCATCGCGTCGATCAGCGATCGGTCCAGCGCGAATTCGCCCGCCCATATCACCGCATCGACGCGCGCCAGTTGCGCGGCGTCGGGCCTTTCCCACAGGGCGATGACGTCATGATCGCTTGCCAGCAGCGGCAGCAAGGGGGCCAGCAAGGGCTGGCCCACCAACAGAAGCGGTCGATCCACCTTGTCGCCCATCTCAGCCGATCGCCCGCAGCGCCTGGGCAAAATCGGCGATCAGATCATCGGCATCCTCGCAGCCGATCGAGATACGGACCATATTGTCGCCAATCTCCAAAGCCGCCTTGCGCGCGGCCGGCACGGACAAATGGGTCATCGCGGCGGGATGGCTCGCCAGCGTCTCGGTGCCGCCCAGGCTCACGGCCAGCTTGGCGATCTTGAGCGCGTCGAGAAAGGCGAACGCCTCCGCTTCGCCACCTTTCAGATAGAGCGAGAAGGTCGATCCTGCCCCGCTGCAATGGCGCGCATAAATATCGCGCTGCCGTTCGCTTTCGGGAAAGCCCAGATAGACGATCTTCTCCACCTGCGGCTGGTCCTTCAGCCAGGCGCAAACCTTGGCGGCATTTTCGCCCGCCCGGCTCATCCGCAATTCCAGCGTTTCCAGCGACCGCAACAGCATCCAGGCACTATGCGGGTCCAGAATCGTGCCGATCGTATTGCGCATCAGCCGGATGGTGGTGATCAGCGCATTGGACCCCAGCACCCCGCCTGCGACCAGGTCGCTATGCCCGCCGGCATATTTGGTCAGGCTGTAAATCACCAGATCCGCGCCATGGGCCAGCGGTTTCAACCATAACGGCCCCAGAAACGTATTGTCGATCGCGATCGGCGGCACATGCGCTTCGCCATCGAACAGGAAGTTGCGCCGCGCGACAACCGCTTCGATGTCGACCAGTACGTTGGTCGGATTTGCCGGGCTTTCCAGATAGATAAGCGCGACGCGGCCAAGCCCCTTGGCCTTTTCGATCACTGCGCCAATCTCTTCCTCGGTCGCGCCAGCGGGAAAATCGAGCCACTGTACGCCAAACTTGCCCAATATCCGCCCGATCAGCGATTCGGTCGCGGCATAGAGCGGCGCTGAATGGACGATCACGTCGCCGGGCTGCACCATCGCCAGCAGGGTGGTGGCGATGGCCGACATGCCGCTGGAAAAGAGCAGGGCGTCCTCCGCTTCCTCCCATACCGACAGGCGGTCTTCGGCGATTTCCTGATTGGGACCATTGAAGCGCGAATAGACTAGGCCGTCCGATCCGCCCGGCCGGATGCCCGTCACCCCCTCGAAATGCCGCTTGCCCGCCGCCGCGCTCTCGAACGCGAAAGTGGAAGTAAGGAAAATCGGTGGCTTAAGCGACCCTTCCGACAAAGTGGGGTCATAACCATGGCCCATCATCAGCGTCGCGGGTTTTAGCGGACGCCCGTCAATCTCCATGATCGGCGGCTTGGGACGGCGGCGGTTGGGTTCGACCCCGCTAAGGTCGGCTTCGGTTTCGCCCGGCATATATATCTCCTGCTCGATACGGCGTCTGTTGCGCCGTTCCTGATGGCATGATGATAACGCAGGGATGGGTCGGAGGGCCAGAGGCGTGCGTAAGAATATTTCGCCCGATGGTATTTTAGTTGCCGGGGTTGCGCGACTTGGACGAAGGCGGTGACACCGGGCCAGCGCCTCCCTACATCGCTGTCATGGACATCCTCCCCCCGGTGCTGGAGCAATGGTTTGCCGCGCGCGACTGGACCCCGCGCGTCCATCAGCGCGCCATGCTCGCCGCCGCGCGCCGGGGCGATCATGCGCTGCTGGTCGCCCCCACCGGCGCGGGCAAGACGCTGGCCGGGTTCCTGCCGACGCTCGCTGACCTCATCGAACAGCCGACCGATCGGCTGCACACCCTCTATGTCTCCCCGCTCAAGGCGCTGGCGGTCGATGTTCGCCGCAATCTCCTGACCCCGATCGAGGAGATGGCGCTGCCGATCCGCGTTGAAACCCGCACCGGCGACACGCCATCGGACCGCAAGGCGCGCCAGCGGATCAAGCCGCCGCACATATTGCTCACCACGCCCGAATCGCTCTCGCTGCTGCTCAGCTATCCCGATGCGGCGCTGATGTTCGCGGATCTGCAAACGGTCATCGTCGACGAAGTCCATGCCTTTGCCACGCAAAAGCGCGGCGACCTGCTCAGCCTGTCGATGGCGCGGCTCCAGAGGATCAATCCCGGCCTGCGCCGCGTCGCCCTGTCCGCCACTGTCGCGGATGTCGACGCCTACCGGGCCTGGCTCGCGCCCGATGGCGATATCGACACGGTTGCCACGGTGCTGGGCGAAGCCGGCGCGGAGCCGAACGTCACCATCCTCATCCCGCAAGGGCGCGTCCCCTGGTCGGGCCATTCGGGCAAATATGCGGCCAGTCAGGTCATGGCGGAAATCGCCGCGCACCAGACGACCTTGGTATTCTGCAACACGCGCGGCCTGGCCGAGCTCATCTTTCAGGAATTATGGTCGGCAAACGACGCCAATCTGCCCATCGCCATCCACCATGGCAGCCTGTCGATCGAGGCGCGGCGCAAGGTAGAAAGCGCCATGGCCGACGGCAAGCTGCGCGCGCTCGTCGCCACCGCCTCGCTCGACCTTGGCGTCGACTGGGGCAATGTCGACTGCGTGATCCAGATGGGTGCGCCCAAAGGATCGTCCCGCCTGCTGCAACGCATCGGCCGCGCCAACCACCGGCTCGATCAGGCGAGCGAAGCCATCCTGATTCCCGGCAACCGCTTTGAATATCTCGAAGCCCGCGCGGCCCTCGACGCTGTAGAAGCGGGCGAGCGCGACGCCGATGATTTTCGCGCGGGCAGCCTCGACGTGCTGGCCCAGCATGTCATGGGTCTCGCCTGCGCCGGGCCGTTCCGTGAAGAGGAGATGCTGGCCGAAATCCAGTTCGCAACGCCCTATAGCGCATTGACGCCCGACGCCTTCGCCTCCGTCCTCCATTTCATCGAAGGCGGCGGCTACGCCCTGCGCGCCTATGACCGATTCAAGCGGCTGACGCGCGATGCTGACGGCACCTGGCGCGTGTCCCATCCCCGTTTCATCCAGCAGCATCGCCTGAATGCGGGCATCATCGTCGATCAGCCGGCGCTCGCCGTCCGCTTCGCTAATGGCCGCAAGCTTGGCACGGTGGAGGAGGGGTTCGCCGCCCAGCTTACCCCCGGCGACAGCTTCTTCTTTTCCGGCATGGCGCTGGAAGTCGTCAGGATGGACACCAGCGACCTGATCGTGCGGGCGACTTCCAAACAGGCCCGCATCCCCAGCTGGGGCGGCACCCGCATGGCCATGTCCACGCGCCTTGCCGAAAGGGTCCGCACGTTTCTGGCACAGCCCGATCAATGGCACCGCTTCCCGCCGGACGTGCGCGAATGGCTCGACATGCAGAAACTGCGCTCTGTCCTGCCACAACCGGGTCAGCTGCTCATCGAAACCTTCCCGCACGAAGGGCGTCATTATCTGCTCTGCTACAGTTTCGAAGGCTGGAATGCCCATCAGTCGCTGGGCATGTTGCTGACCCGGCGGATGGATGCTCAGGGGCTGATGCCGCTGGGCTTCGTTTCCAATGACTATGCGCTGGCCATCTATGGCCTCAAGCCTGTCACTGATCCCAAAAGCCTGTTTTCCGCCGACATTCTCGACCATGAATTTATCGACTGGGTCGAACAGTCGAGCCTGCTCAAGCGCGCCTTCCGCGACGTCGCCGTCATATCCGGCCTGATCGAGCGCCAGCATCCGGGCAAGCGCAAGACCGGGCGACAAGTCACCTTTTCGACCGACCTTATCTACGATGTGCTGCGCAAATATCAGCCCGACCATCTGTTGCTGAAGGCCGCCTGGGCCGATGCGCGCGCGCGCATGACCGATGTGGGGCGGCTGGGCGACCTGATCGACCGTGCCGCCACGACCATGCTGCATGTCAGCCTTGACCGGGTCAGCCCGCTCGCCGTCCCGGTGCTGATCCTGATCGGTCGCGAACAGGTCGCGCAAAGCGCGGCGGAGGACGCGCTGCTGATGGAGGCGGAGGCGCTGGTCAATACAGCCATGCGCGCGGATTAGCCGGGCGGGCTGTCGCCTGTGTCCCGCTCACCCCCGCAGCCCTTCAGCACGCCATCGGCAAAGGCCACCGCCACCCGGTCTGACCATAGCGCGTCGTTCATGCCGTCGCTGCACGGCCCCTGGCTGATCGTCATGGCGAAGCCGTCGCCAACGTAGCGCATCGTGCGCTTCTCGCTCGCGCGCGCCACCGCAAATTGCATGGCCCCCTGATCGGGTCGTTCAAGCGTCGCGACCGTTCCGCGCACCGTCACGGCCCAGAACGGCTCGGTGCCGATGGCGCGATAATCGGGCCGCGGCTGCGCTTTCACCGGGGGTGCTTCCGGCGGTGCCAGCGTTTCACGTGAAACAGGAAAGCGATTATTTTTCATATTCTTGGGCGGCGAAACAGGCGCAGCGACATTCTCCGGCGGCGCGCTGTTCACCACCACCGGCACCGTCTGCATGACCGACGCTGCATCATTGTTCAGCTTACTGTCGCAGCCAGCCAGCCCCGCGCCCATCGCCACGAGGCCAGCCAGCCGCAGCCCGATCATGTCTAGACGTCCAGATTGGCGACGTTCAGCGCATTGTCCTGAATGAACTCGCGGCGGGGTTCGACCACTTCGCCCATCAGGCGGCTGAAAATCTCGTCGGCGACATCCGCCTGCTCGACCTCCACCCGCAGCATCGATCGATTGTCGGGGTCCAGCGTGGTTTCCCACAGCTGTTCCGCATTCATCTCGCCCAGCCCCTTGTAACGCTGGATCGCCAGACCCTTGCGCCCGGCGGCCAGGATCGCGGCCAGCAATTCGCTTGGCCGGGTCACCAATGTCGAACCCTTCGCCGCGACCGCTGGCAGGTCATCCTCGCCCGCATCCTCGGCCGCCTGCGCGGCCTTCGCACTGACCAGCCGCGATGGCGTCACATAGCTTTGCGATTCCTCGCTCGCCAGCGTGTGCAGCTTGCGCGCTTCGGCCGAACCGACAAAGCCATGCTCGATGACATGATGGTCGGTCACGCCGCGCCATAGCCGCTCGAAATGGAAGCCGCCTTCCTCCGCGATCCGGCCGGTCCATTTGCCCTCCGCATCCTGCGCGCCCATCCATGCAACCGCAGCCGCCAGTCGCTCTGCCTGCGCATCTTGCGACAATTCGGGGTCCAGCGCGCCGGTCAGGCTCAGCGCTTCGATGATCGCGGGATCATAGCGGCGCGGGACATAGCGCATCACCGACCGCATCCGTCGCGCATGATCGACCAGATTTTTAAGGTCATGGCCGGTCCGACTGCCGCCCGGTCCATCCAGCACCATCGATTCGACGCCATTGTCGACCAGATATTGCTCCAGCGCGGCGTCGTCCTTCAGATAAAGTTCGCTGCGCCCCCGCGTCGCCTTGTACAGCGGCGGCTGGGCGATGAAGAGATGCCCGGCCTCGATGATCTGCGGCATCTGGCGGTAGAAGAAGGTCAACAGCAGCGTGCGGATATGCGCGCCGTCGACGTCGGCGTCCGTCATGATGACGATCTTGTGGTAACGCAGCTTTTCGATGTTGAAATCGTCGCGAATGCCGGTGCCCATCGCCTGAATCAACGTGCCGACTTCCTTGGACGAAATCATCCGGTCGAACCGCGCCCGCTCCACATTTAATATCTTGCCCTTGAGCGGCAGGATCGCCTGATTGTGCCGGTTGCGGCCCTGTTTGGCCGACCCGCCTGCCGAATCGCCTTCGACCAGGAACAGTTCGGACTTGGCCGGATCGCGTTCCTGACAGTCGGCCAGCTTGCCGGGCAGGCTGGCAATGTCCAGCACCCCCTTGCGCCGGGTCAGTTCGCGCGCCTTCTTGGCCGCTTCGCGCGCGGCGGCGGCGTCGATCACCTTCTGGACGATCATCTTGCCATGGGTGGGATTTTCTTCCAGCCATTCGGCCATCTTGTCCGCCATCAGGCTTTCCAGCGGCTGGCGCACTTCGGAACTGACCAGCTTGTCCTTGGTCTGCGACGAAAATTTGGGATCGGGCAGCTTGACCGACACGATCGCGGTCAACCCTTCGCGCATATCCTCGCCGGTCAGCGACACCTTCTCCTTCTTCAACATGCCCGATTTATCGGCATAATTGTTGAGGGTGCGGGTCAGCGCCGCGCGGAATGCGGCCAGATGGGTGCCACCGTCGCGCTGCGGGATGTTATTCGTGAAACACAGCACATTTTCATAATAGCTGTCATTCCATTCCAGCGCGACGTCGATGGTCACATCGTCGCGGGTGCCGGAAATGGCGATCGGCTCCGGCATCATCGCGGCCTTGTTGCGATCGAGATATTTGACGAAGGCCGCGATGCCGCCTTCATAATAAAGCTCGACCGTCTTGCTTTCCTCATGCCGCGCATCGGTCAGGAACAGGCGCACGCCGCTGTTGAGGAACGCCAGTTCGCGATAGCGATGCTCCAGCTTGTCGAAATCATATTCGGTGACATTCTTGAACGTCTCGGCGGAAAACAGGAAGGTGACCTTGGTGCCCTTCTGCCCCGGCGCCGCCGGCCCCAGAACCTTGAGCGGCGCTTCGGCGTCGCCGTTGCGGAACCGCATCCAATGTTCCTGCCCGTCGCGCCAGATGTTCAGTTCCAGCCAGTCGGACAAGGCGTTCACCACGGACACGCCCACGCCATGCAGGCCGCCCGACACCTTATAGGCATTGTCGTCCGACGTATTCTCGAACTTCCCGCCCGCGTGCAGCTGGGTCATGATGACCTCCGCCGCCGACACGCCTTCTTCGCTGTGGATGCCGGTCGGGATGCCCCGGCCATTGTCCATGACGCTGACCGATCCATCGGGGTTCAGGGTGATGTCGATCCGGTCGCAATGGCCGGCCAGCGCCTCGTCGATCGCATTGTCGCTGACCTCGAACACCATATGGTGCAGGCCCGATCCGTCGTCCGTGTCGCCAATATACATGCCGGGCCGCTTGCGCACGGCGTCCAGCCCTTTCAGCACCTTGATGCTGTCGGCGCCATATGCGTTGCTGTTCGGGCTATTCTGGGGTTCGTCGCTCATGCCGAGCATATAGGGAAAGCCTCGCTGAAACTAAAGCGAAACATGGTGCCTTTCCCCGCACGCCAGACCAGTCTATCCCCTGTGCCATGACGCGCTCCATCGCCCTGATTTTTCTGCTTGCCGCCTGTTCCGACAGCCGCGAGGTGCTGGACGAATTGCCCAACAGTTCGCTGGCGGGCGCACCACGCGCCGACGTGTCGGAAAGCCGCATGGATGCGCCGGTCGCGCGCGCCGTGACGATTGGGGAGGATGGCCCGCGCCTCGACGCCTGCGGCGGCATGGGACAGGTGCTGCGCACCGGGGCAGGGGGGCAGCCGCTGCGCGCCGCCCCCTTCGGCGATGCGAAGGTGCTGGCGACCCTCAACGAAGGCGATCGCGCCTATATCTGCACCCGCAGCCTCGACCAGAAATGGCTGGGCGTCGTGCTGGCACCGCCGCCTGCCGCCGACAATGGCGCGCAGGCCCCCGATTGCGGCGTTTCCTCCCCCGTCGATCGCAAACAGCCCTATGACGGCCCCTGCGTCAGCGGCTGGGTCGCCAGCGCCTATGTCCGGCTGATCGCCGGTTAAGCGCTAGTGGACCACTAGACCCCGCCCAGAAAGTCCATTTTCCCGATCGGCACACCGGCCTGACGCAGCAGCGCATAGGCCATGGTCAGGTGGAAATAGAAATTGGGCAGGGAAAAGGTCAGCACATGGGACCGGCCGGTAAAGGGAATGTCGGCGCCCGGCACCTTCAACACCACATCGGCATCCTCGCGCCCGTCGATCCGTTCGCGCGGCACCGCTTCCAGCAGCGCGATCGTCTTGGCGATCCGCGCCTGCAACTCGGCAAATGTCTGCTCGGTGTCGGCCATCGCCACCGGCTCCAGCTCGCCCAGCCGCGTCATCGTACCCTTGGCGGTATCGCAGGCGAACTGCACCTGCGCGGTCAGCGGCTTCATGTCGGCGATCAATTGCGCGCCGGTCAGCGTCGCCGGGTCGATCCCCTTTTCGGCGGCAAAGGCAGCACCCTTGTCGAGCAGCCCCGACAGCGCGTTCAGCCCGCGGATGAAGACGGGCACGGTCAGATCATATAATTCGGTCGCCATGAAGCGTCCCCCTCTCACTGGATGCCGGTGAACACCAGCTTTTGCACGCGCCGGCCGGTATTGACCTCGGTTGCATAGATATTGCCCTCGCTGTCGGTATCAATGCTGTGCAGCCAGGTAAATTGTCCCGCCTGCCGTCCGACCCGGCCGATCGCGCCCAGCACGGCATGCGTCTTGCGCTCCAATATCCAGATGCGCCCGTTCATCATGTCCGCGACATAAAGATAGGTCTGGTCGGGATCGGGCGAAAAGGCGATGTCGGTGACTGTATGGGTGCCGCCCGTCTCGCCCGCGATCACCAGGTCGCGCACGAACGTCAGGTCGCCGTCCTTGCCCCGCTTGAAGAGCTGCGCGCGATTATTGTTGCGATCGCAGACATAGACATGCCCGTCCCTGGTCGGCACGACGCAATGGACGATGTCGGCGAAGGTCTGCGCCTTGGGATCGGCGATCTTGCTGGGGTCGACGGCATGGCTCTGGTCGAACGCGCCCTGCCGCGTCGGCGCGATCGGCGGCCTGGCATAGGCGCCCCAGCGGCCCTTATAGCCATTGGTGCGCGCGTCATATCCGATCACCCGCCGGTTCACATAACCGTCCGAAATCAGCACCATGCCGTCGGAATGATTGACATCGGACGGGTTGCCCAACTGGTCCGTCGCATCATTGCCGCCGGTCTTGCCCCGCTGGCCGAACGCGCGGATGAATGTGCCATCGGCGCGATAATTCAGCACGACATGATCGTCCTTGCCATTGCCGCCGAACCAGACTGTTCCCGCGTCATCGACGAAGATGCCATGCAGGCTGGCTGGCCACTGGTTGACGCCGCCAACGCTAGGCGCGCTGTCCGGCCCACCCCAACCGCCCAGATAGCGCCCGTCGCTGGTAAAATGGACCACGGGCGGGGCTGGCTTGCAACAGACCGCGATCGGCGGGCTTTGCGCCAGGCCCGTGTCGGTCGCGGTCAGGCTGTGCGGGCGATGAACGACCCAGACCGAATCGTCGGGCGCGACCGCCACGCCGCTCACCTGGCCCAGCAGCAGGTCGGCGGGCATGGTCGGCCATGCCGCATCGACCTTGAACCGCGGCATTTTGGTGCCCGCTGGCGCGACCTGTTCAAAGGCCAGCGGGGCGAGCGCGCGCTCATCGGGCGTTGCTGCGGTCAGGGTCAGTAACAAGGCGGCGGCGAGGAGGGGGCGCATCGGTCGGCTCCGCTATCAGGATGGGGCAGGCGGATCATGCCCGGATAGCCGCCCCGGTCAATCACTGTTCAGGCGATCACTGTACGCTCCGGCGCGTCTATGCAGAACCAGGGCAGGGCGTGGTGGACGATCCAGCCGATGCTTATGGCATAGAGGATGGTCCCGACGCCCACGGTCCCGCCCAAAAGCCAGCCGATCGCCAGCACGCTGATCTCTATGCCGGTACGGACCCATTTGACCGGCCACCCGCTGCGGCGGCAAAATCCGGTCATCAACCCGTCGCGCGGCCCCGGCCCCAACCCCGCGCCGATATAGGCACCCCCGGCAATGCCGTTGAGCACGATGCCCGCAGCCAGCCAGGTCGCGCGCATCATATAGCCTTCCGGCACCGGCAGCAGCATCAGCGACAGGTCCACCGCCATGCCGATCACGATGATATTGGTCACTGTGCCGATGCCTGGCCGCTGGCGCAGCGGCCACCACAGCAACAGCACGATCGCGCCGACCAGATTGACCGTCATGCCGAAACTTAAGCCAAGCCGGGGCGCAATCCCCTGATGCAGCACGTCCCAGGGATCGAGGCCCAGATTGGCGCGCAGCATCAGCGCCATCGAAAAACCATAGAGGCCAAGGCCCCAGAATAGCTGGAAAAGGCGGCGGTGCATCATCATGGGCAGGCTTCTTCTTCACAATTGGCCTTTTCCAAAAGGACCATTTCGACATAAATGGCCCTGACCATCCGCCAATTGGATCAGATCATCATGTCCACTTCCTTCCTTCGTCCGCCGTCCCTGCTCCGCCTGCTGGGCGCATGGCGCGCGCAGGACAGCGCCCAGCCCGCCTATCGCCAACTGGCGCAGGCGTTGCGGATGCTGGTGCTCGACGGGCGGGTGGGGCTGAACGTCCGCCTGCCGGGCGAGCGGGAACTGGCCGCCGCGCTTGGCCTGTCGCGCACGACGATCGCGGCGGCGTTCGACCGATTGCGGGACGAGGGCTATCTGGAAAGTCGGCAGGGGTCGGGCAGCGTCACCCGCCTGCCGCCGGGCCGGGTCGAACCGCCCCAGGCGGACATCGACATGATCACCGGCGGCAATCTGCTCAACTGGACCCATGCCGCGCTGCCCGCTGCGCCGGGCGTCGGTCGCGCGATGCAGGCGGCTGTCGAGGCGCTGCCCGCCTATCTGGGAGATCTGGGCTATGATCCGCTTGGCCTGCCCGTATTGCGGCGCGCGGTCGCGGCCCATTTCGATCGGCGCGGTTGCCCGACGGACGCGGATCAGATCATCATCACCAATGGCGCGCAGCAGGGCTTTTCGCTGCTGCTCCACTGGCTTGCCGGGCCGGGCGATCGCGTCGTGATCGACCACCCGACCTATCACAACGCGATACAGGCGTTGCAGCGCGCGCATGTCGTGCCGGTGCCGGTCGGCCTGCCGGCCCATGGCTGGGATATTGACGCCATGGACGCGGCTTTTCGCCAGACCGCGCCGCGCTTTGCCTATCTGATCGCCGATTTCCACAATCCCACCGGGCGTAGCATGGACCCGGCGACTCGTCGCGCGCTGGTCGCGGCCGCCACGCGCAGCCACACGCCGCTGGTGATCGACGAAACGATGGTCGCGATGGGGCTGGATTTCGCCCCGCCCCCGCCGGTCGCGATCCATGATCCGTCCGGGCGACAGGTCATCACCATGGGGTCGGCCAGCAAGATTTTCTGGGGCGGCTTGCGTGTGGGCTGGATTCGCGCCGATCCGCAGACGGTTGCGGCCCTTGGCCGCCTGCGCACGACGACGGATATGGCCAGTCCCGTGGTCGAACAGCTTGCCGTGGCGCACCTGATCGACGCCGACGAAGGTCTAGGCGCGCGCGCCGACATGCTGCGCGGGCGGCGCGACCATCTGCTGGCGCTGCTCGAACAGCATCTGCCCCACTGGGGGGTCGAATCGCCTGCGGGTGGCCTGTCGCTCTGGGCCGAATTGCCCCGTGCGGAGGCAACCGCGCTCGCCGCGCTGGCCGAAAGCCTGGGGGTGCGGGTCGCTGCCGGGCCGCGCTTCGGCGTCAGCGGCGCGTTCGAACGCTTCCTGCGCCTGCCCTTCACCCTGCCCGAAGCCCAGCTTGCGATCGGCGTGGAACGGCTGGTCCAGGCGGACGCCCATCTTCACGCACGGACCCCCAGGGGCCGCGACTCGCTGGCGCTCGCGCTGGAGGCGGACCGATTGATCTGAAGAGTCTGTGCCGAAATGCGCCTTTGATGCATCCGCACCGGCCCACACGCCTACCCGACCGCCCACAGAGTGTATCCTGAATGGGAGGTCGGGTGGGGGTGTGGGCCGGTGCGGCAACTGAAATGCGGTCTTTCGCGCATTTCGACACAGACTCAAATGACAGCGCCCGTCAGGCGTCGATGCCGACAATCTGGTCGATGGTGGCAAAGCCGTCGCGCGCCATCAGCGTCTTGAGACCCTGATTGATCCGCTTCGCCAGATACGGCCCTTCATAGACCAGCGCGCTATAGAGCTGGACCAGCGACGCGCCTGCGCGGATGCGGGCATAGGCTTGCTCCGCATTGCCAATCCCGCCAACGCCGATCAGCGGCAGTCGCTTGCCCAGCAAGTGACGGAAATCGCGTAGTTTTTGCAATGACAGGTCAGTCAGCGGCGCACCCGACAGCCCGCCCGTTTCCCCTGCATGGGCTGACCGCAGCGCCGGGCGCGTGATTGTGGTGTTGGACACGATCAGCGCGTCGATCCGGTGGTCGAGACAGGCGGCGGCAATATCTTCCACATCCGCCGGTTCCAGATCGGGCGCGACCTTCAGGAAAATCGGCGTGGCGCGGCTACCCCGTGCCGCCGTCACCGCGCCCAGCAGCTCATCGAGCGCAGCGCGATCCTGCAAGGCGCGCAGGCCCGGCGTGTTGGGGGAGGAGATATTGACCGTCAGATAGTCCGCCAGCGGGGCCATGACCTGAACCCCGGTGACATAGTCGGCGATCCGGTCGGTCGCATCCTTGTTCGCGCCGATATTGATGCCGATCACCGGCCCTTCCCCCACCGGGCGGCGATAGCGCGCGATCCGGTCCGCCGCCGCGCCCTGTCCGCCATTGTTGAAGCCGAAACGGTTGATCACCGCCCTGTCCTCGACCAGCCGGAACAGCCGCGGGCGGGGATTGCCCGGCTGGGCCAGGGGGGTCAGCGTCCCCAGTTCGGCAAAGCCAAAGCCCAGCCCGTGCATCTTGTGCGCGACTCGCCCTTCCTTGTCATAACCAGCCGCCAGGCCGACCGGGTTGGGGAAATGCAGTCCCGCAACCGTGCTGGCGAGCGCCGGATCGGGCGTCAGCGGGGCCGGAGTCGGCATCAGGCGCAGCGCGGCGATCGACAGATTATGGGCGCGCTCGGCATCCAGAGCGAACAAAAGCGGGCGGATCAGACGGTAGGGCATGGCCGCGCTATGCCAGCGGCGGGGCGGCCCGTCGAGTCGCTGTTGCAGCATGGCAACAGACTCGCCCCACGTCATTTCATAACAGGAAACGTCATGTTTGGGATCGTTTTCGGCGGAAAAATGTCTGATCCGTCCAATAATATTGCCGCGATTCGGGGGTAAAGCGTCCCTGCGACCCGAAGGCTCTTAGGCTTCCAGCCGATGAGACCTTTTCCTGACCCGGCAATGCAAATTGCCGGGTCATTTTTTTGTGCGGCGCAACAGAAAACAACAAAAGTTACGATTCATTATCCATCCTGCTTGCGCGGCGGCGATGTTGGCGCATAGTAAATCCCAACTGGGGTAAGAATATGGGGTCGCATAACATCGACAGGACCGGGGGCGGTGTCGCTCTGCCGGACGACCGGGGGCCACTATCCTATACCGTGGCGGCTGCGCAGGGGCCGGTGCGGTTGCGTTACTTTGCCCCACCGGAACATTTACGCGCCTATTTCGGCTCGCTCTATCTGTTCACTGTGTCGGCGGAGCAATATGCCGACGCGACCCGTGCCGATGTGCCACAATTGCGCTTCATGCTGAGCGGCGGGGGCCATTATCATTTTCAGGACGGCGTAGCGATGGCGACGCCCGACGTCTGCCTGCTTGGCCCCACCATGGGCGCGACCCGGTTCGAACTGGACCGGCCCGCGCGCGTCGTGGGCATTTCGCTGCTGCCCGCCGGCTGGCTGGCTCTCTATGGCAAGGATGCCAGCCTGCTGGCGGACCGTTTGTGCGACATGGCGGCGGAAAAGGGCGATGCCTATACACGCCTGCTCGATGATCTGCGCGCGCTGGACGATGATCAGGCGGACGTTATGGCGGCGCTGTGCTGGGCGCGACTGGGCGCAAAGATCAAGCCGCCGCGCCGGGCCATCTGGACGCTGCTCCATGCGGTCGATGCCTGGCTGATGGACGAAGGGTCGCCGCGGATCGAGATATTGGCCGAAACCACTGGCCTGTCCCCGCGCCAGCTCGCCCGGTTGACCAACAAATATTATGGCGCGCCGCCCAAATTGCTGGCCCGCAAATATCGCGCTTTGCGCTGTTCGGCCAAGATCGCGCTCGATCGGGAAAGCTGGCAACTCATGTGCGAGGAAGCGGGCTTTTACGACCAGTCCCACTTCATCCGGGAAATCAAGCATTTCATCGGCCTGACCCCGCACCAGTTGCAGACCGAACCGTCCGCCGTCGCGCAACTGACCCTGCTGCGCCGGTCGCTGGGCGGGGATGTGGCGACGCTCAACCGGCTGAGCTGAGGCAAGGGCAAGGCCAAAAAAGCCTTGATAAATGATGCGGGCGGGACCAAATGCCCAATCAGACGAATTTGGTCTGATTTGAGAATGGTTCGCAACGCGCATGAAATTGTCCAGCTTCGCTGACTATGCCGTGGTCCTGATGTCGGCCGCCGCGCGCCATTGCGGCGCGGCCAAGATGAACGCGACGACGCTGAGCGCGGAAACCGGCATTCCGCTGCCTACCGCGCAGAAGCTGGTCAGCCGCCTGTCCGCTGCGGGCCTGCTCGAATCAAGTCGTGGCACCGGGGGCGGCGTGCGCCTGTCGCGTCCCCCCGCCACGATCACGCTGGCCGACGTGGTGGAGGCGGTCGAAGGGCCGATCGCCATGACCGCCTGTGCCGACACCGGCGCGCATGACTGCACGCTGGAGCAGGACTGCCGCATCCGCCCGCATATGAATGCGGCGAACATGGCGATCCGTTCGGCGCTGGCCGGGGTAACGATCGCGAGTTTGACGAGAGAATTGGCATGACCGAAGTGACGACCAGAGAAGCGCGCAATGCCCAGGCGCAGGAGGCCGCCGATCGTGCGTCCACCTACGAACATGGCTGGGCGTCGAACATCGAACAGGACTTCGCGCCAAAGGGGCTGAACGAAGACACGGTCCGCTTCATTTCCGCCAAGAAAAATGAGCCGCAATGGCTGCTCGACTGGCGGCTGAAGGCTTTTGCGATGTGGCAGACGATGACGCCGCCCGACTGGGCAAAGCTCAACGTCCCGCCGATCGACTATCAGGACGCTTATTATTACGCCGAGCCCAAGAAGAAGGTGGAACTGGATTCGCTGGACCAGGTCGATCCCGAAATCCTCGCCACCTACCAGAAACTGGGCATCCCGATTGCCGAACAGGAAATGCTGGCCGGGGTGAAGGGCAGCCGCCGCGTCGCTGTCGACGCCGTGTTCGACTCGGTGTCGGTCGCCACCACGTTCCGCAAGGAACTGGAGGAAGCGGGCGTCATCTTCCGCTCGATCAGCGAAGCGGTGCGCGAATATCCCGATCTGGTGAAGAAGTGGATGGGCAAGGTCGTGCCGATGCACGACAATTATTTCGCGACGTTGAACTGCGCGGTCTTTTCCGACGGCACCTTCGTCTACATCCCCAAGGGCGTTCGTTGCCCGATGGAACTCAGCACCTATTTCCGCATCAATGCGGAAAATACCGGCCAGTTCGAACGCACCCTGATCGTCGCCGACGAAGGCAGCTATGTCAGCTATCTCGAAGGCTGCACCGCGCCGATGCGCGACGAGAATCAGCTTCACGCCGCCGTCGTCGAACTGGTGGCGCTCGATGATGCGGAGATCAAATATTCGACCGTCCAGAACTGGTATCCCGGCGACGCGGACGGCAAGGGCGGCATCTATAATTTCGTGACCAAGCGCGCGCTCTGCCAGGGCCGCAACTCCAAGGTCAGCTGGACGCAGGTGGAAACCGGCAGCGCCATCACCTGGAAATATCCCAGCTGCGTGCTGAACGGCGAAAACAGCGTGGGCGAATTCTACTCGGTCGCGCTGACGAACAATATGCAGCAGGCCGACACCGGCACCAAGATGATCCACAATGGCAAGGGGTCGCGATCGACCATCGTGTCGAAGGGGATCAGCGCAGGCCGCAGCAACAACACCTATCGCGGCCTCGTCCGCGTCGCGCCGGGCGCGGAGGGCGTGCGCAATTTCACCCAGTGCGACAGCCTGCTGCTGGGCGACCAGTGCGGCGCGCACACCGTCCCCTATATCGAGGTGCGGAACCCATCCGCCCAGATCGAACATGAAGCGACCACCAGCAAGATCAGCGATGATCAGCTCTTCTACGCCATGCAGCGCGGCCTGGACCAGGAAAGCGCCGTCGGCCTGATCGTCAACGGCTTCGCCCGCGAAGTGCTGCAACAACTGCCGATGGAGTTCGCGGTCGAGGCGCAGAAATTGCTGGGGATCTCGCTGGAAGGGTCGGTCGGCTAGTGGGCAAGCAGACTGACCTGAACGACTGGGCAATCCAGATAGACTCCCCTCCCCTTCAGGGGAGGGGTCGGGGGTGGGGCATCTCGGCTGGGCGTCTCGATGCAATGGCAACATACGCCCGCACCAATCGTCGCAATCCGACCGAGCCGGAAGTGCGGCTATGGAGCATTCTCGCTCGTTCGCAGCTTGGAGGCTATAAATTCCGTCGCCAAGCCGTGATCGGCAACGCCATCGTTGATTTTTTGTGCCCGCGCAAAGCGCTGGTCGTGGAAATAGATGGGCACACGCATGTCGATCAGAGTGCTGATGCGCGGCGCACTGACCAGTTGGAAAGGCTCGGCTATCATGTTTTTCGGGTCACGAATGATGACGTGATGTGCAATCTGGAAGGTGTGCGACGAGCGCTGCTCGATTGTCTCGAAAGCCTCCCCGATCGGCGAACGCCCCACCCCAACCCCTCCCCTGAAGGGGAGGGGCTTTCTCCCTCTCAAGGAACAGAATTTTGAGCGACGAAGACGATATTCAGGATGCCCTCGCGGATTTTGCGGAGGATGTTGGCAATGGCCAGTCATGGACCGCCGCGATCCGCATCCTGACCGAGGATTATGAACTGGAGGACGGCGAGCTGGAACAGCGCGCCCGCGCCGATTTCGGCGATCTCGACACATTCGAGGCCGACAGCCGCGCCGCGCTGGACAAGGCGGACGCCGCCATGACCGAGAAGCTGCGCAAGGACAAGGCGTTCCACAAGGCGAAGGCCCCCAACCTGGCCCGCATGGGTCCGGTCAGCGAATTCGTCGTGGCGCTGCTCGAAAAAGGGCCGCCGGAAGAGAATGTCGACTGGTGGCCCTATATGCCGATCAAGCGGCATATCGACACGCTGTTTCCGGCGCCCGGTGACGTGCGGGACATGGCCTTCTGGACCGCCCGCACGCTCCAGCGCGCGCACGAAGGATAAATGATGCTGACGATCGACCAACTGACCAATGAAATTGACGGCAAGGCGATCCTGAAAGGCCTGTCGCTCCAGATCAACGCGGGGGAAATCCACGCGATCATGGGGCCGAACGGCGCGGGCAAATCGACGCTGGCCTACACGCTGGGCGGGCGGCCGGGTTATGAAGTGACCGGCGGCACGGCGACGTTCGATGGCGCTGACCTGTTCGATCTCGACCCGCATGAACGCGCCGCCGCCGGCCTGTTCCTGGGCTTCCAATATCCGGTCGAAATCCCCGGCGTCTCCAACCTCCAGTTCCTGCGCGAAAGCCTCAACAGCCAGAAGCGCGCGCGCGGCGAAAAGGAACTGAATGGCGGCGAATTCATCCGCCTCGCCAAGGAAAAGGCCGCTTTGCTCGGCCTCGACATGGATATGCTCAAGCGCCCGGTGAATGTCGGCTTTTCGGGCGGCGAAAAGAAGCGCGCCGAAATGGTGCAGATGGGCATCCTCGATCCCAAGCTGGCGATCCTCGACGAAACCGACTCCGGGCTGGACATCGACGCGCTCAAGATCGTGGGCGCTGGCATCAACGCGATCATGCGCAAGCCAGAAAAGGCCGTGCTGCTCATCACCCATTATCAGCGCCTGCTCGACTATGTGAAGCCGGACTATGTCCATGTGCTGGCTGGCGGGCGGATCGTGAAGTCGGGTGGCCCGGAACTGGCGCTCGAACTGGAACGTGAAGGCTATGCCGAGGTGGTTGGGGCCGAGGTGGTCGGATAACGGAATATCTGTCCTATCGCGGCGAAATACGGGATAATATACTTAATTTACAAAGGCTTATGCCGAAATACCGTGCATATGGACGAAGTTGGACGAGTTTGAACCGCAAGGCATTGAAAACAAAGCGATGAACATGTTGGACCTTCCCACCCGCCGCGACGAAAGCTGGCGTTATAGCGACCTTTCGGCGCTCCAGAGCGTCTGGCCGCTGCCCGCGCCGGTGCGAATCGACGTTGCGGCGGGCGAAGCGGCGCATCACCATCTGTTGCAGGACGCAGCCGATGGCGCGACGGCGGTGCATGATTATGTCGTGACCGTGGCTGATGGCGCGCGCTGCGATTTTCACGTCCTCAACATTGGCGGCCAGCTGGGGCGGGTGACGATCGACGTGACGCTGGGCCGGGGCAGCCATTTCGAGCTGGGCGGCGCCATTCTGGGCAGCGGTGATCAGACGTTGGAAATCGTCACCAGCGTCACCCATGCGCAGCCCGACGCGACCAGCGGCCAGACGATCCGCTCGATCCTGAGCGAGCGCGCCACCGGCAGCTATCTCGGCAGGATCGCGGTCGCCCGCGACGCGCAGCGCACTGACGCCTTCCAGTCGGTCAAGGCCATGCTGCTGGATCGCACCGCGACCGCCAACGCCAAGCCGGAACTGGAAATCTATGCCGACGACGTGAAATGCGCCCATGGCGCGACCGTGGGCGAACTGGACAAGGCGGCGCTTTTCTACATGGCCTCGCGCGGGATGGACCCGGCGACCGCCAAGACGCTGCTGTTGCGCTCCTTCGTGGCGGGCGTGTTCGACAGCGTGGCGGACGAGGCGGTGAAGGACAGGCTCGAAGCGGCGGCGATCGCCAAGCTGGAGGCAATGGTATGAACGCTGTTCCATCCCACTCCGTCATCCCGGACTTGATCCGGGATCCAGGGCGGCACGCGTGGTGCGGGAGACTCTGGATGCCGGATCACGTCCGGCATGACGAGGAAGGTAAAATCCTGTGAGCGTCATCGCCCCCGAACGCCTGTCGCTCCGCGCCGATTTCCCCGGCGTCCTCGACTGGCATTATCTCGACAGCGCCGCCACCGCACAAAAGCCGCAGGCGGTGATCGACGCGATCGCCCGCGCCTATGGGCCCGACTATGCCACCGTTCATCGCGGGGTCTATGCGCGGTCCGCCAACATGACGCTCGCCTATGAATCGGCCCGGCGCAAGGTGGCCGGTTTCATCGGCGCGAAGTCGGACAGCGAAATCGTCTATGTCCGCGGCGCGACCGAAGGGATCAATCTGGTCGCGCAATGCTGGGCGGGCGAACAGCTGAAGGCGGGCGACCGCATTCTCCTGTCCACGCTGGAACATCACAGCAATATCGTGCCGTGGCAGATGGTGGCGGAAAAGGTCGGCGCCCATATCGACGTCGTGCCGCTGACCGATGATGGCCGGATCGATCTTGACGCGATGCGCGCGATGATCACGCCCCGGCATCGCATGGTCGCGCTCGCCCATGTATCCAACGTGCTGGGCAGCGTGCTGGATTGCCGCCGCGCCGCCGATATCGCGCATATGGTCGGCGCGCGGATATTGATCGACGGTTGTCAGGCCGTGCCGCGCCTCGCCGTCGACGTGCAGGCGCTCGATTGCGATTTCTATGTCTTTTCCGCGCATAAACTCTACGGTCCGACCGGCATCGGCGTGCTGTGGGCGCGGCAGGAACTGCTCGACGCCATGCCCCCCTATCAGGGCGGCGGGTCGATGATCGACAAGGTGACGTTTGAAAAAACGACCTACGCGCCCGCGCCGACCCGGTTCGAAGCGGGAACGCCGCATATCAGCGGCGTGATCGGCCTGTCGGCGGCGATCGATTATGTGCAGGCGATCGGGCTGGACGCGATCCACGCGCATGAATGTGCGCTGGTGGCGCAGGCACGCGCGGCGCTCGACAATCTCAACAGCGTGCGGGTGTTCGGGCCGGACGACAGCGCGGGAATCCTCTCCTTTGAAGTCGAGGGGGTGCATCCGCACGATGTCGGCACCATATTGGACGAAGCGGGCGTCGCGATCCGTGCCGGGCATCATTGCGCCCAGCCGCTGATGCGCCATCTGGGCGTGGAGGCGACCGCACGGGCCAGCTTTGGCATTTATAGCGATCAGGGCGACGTCGATGCGCTGGTCGCGGGTTTGGAACGGGTAAGGAAGATCTTCGGATGACCGAGGCGAACAAGATCGTGGTGGAAGAGGTAGAGGCCGTTGACGCCCCGCCCAAGGCACGGGTGGAAGAAGCGCCGCGCCAGCGCGACTATCTCGACGGCTTCCTCGCCGCCAAGCCTGCTGAAGCCCCGGCGGGTGAACCGGGCGGCGATGTCTATGATGGCGTCATCGACGCGCTCAAGGATATTTTCGACCCGGAAATCCCGGTCAACATCTATGATTTGGGGCTGATCTATGGCGTCGATGTGTCGCCCGACAATCATGTCGTCGTCACCATGACGCTGACCACGCCGCATTGCCCCGTCGCCGAATCCATGCCCGGCGAGGTCGAACTGCGTGTCGGGGCCGTCCCCGGCGTCGGCGATGCGCAGGTCAATCTGGTCTGGGATCCGCCATGGGATCCGGCCAAGATGAGCGATGAGGCCAAGCTGGAACTGGGGATGCTGTGATGACGACCGAGACCAAGACCCGCGCCCGCCCCGCCGCCGTCACGCTGACGCCCAGCGCCGAACAGCGCATCGCCGACCTGATGGCCAACGCGCCGGAGGGGACGATCGGCGTCAAGCTTTCCACGCCCCGGCGCGGCTGTTCGGGCCTGGCCTATTCGGTCGATTATGTGAGCGAGGAAGCCAAATTCGATGAGAAGATCGCGACGCCCGGCGGCACCTTCTACATTGACGGCGCGTCGGTGCTTTATCTGGTCGGATCGACGATGGACTGGGTGGAGGATGACTTCACCGCCGGCTTCACCTTCGCCAATCCCAATGCCAAGGGCGCCTGTGGCTGCGGCGAGAGCTTCACGGTCTAGTCTCTGTCTCCGTTCGTTTCGAGCGAAGCCGAGAAACGGTACGCACAGGTTTCTCGACCTTGCCTGTCCTGAGCGCCTGCCTTGGCAAGCAGTCGAAGGGCTCGAAACGAACGGAGGAGTATATTGCCTCATCTATTGATCTTTGGCCTTGGCTATACCGCGTCACGGCTGGCCGACCGCCTGCGATCGGATGGCTGGCGCATCACCGCCACCCGCCGTCATGCCGACGCAGACACGCTGGCCTTCGATGACGAACCCGCCGTCCGCGCCGCCATCGCCAGCGCCACCCATATCCTCCCCTCCGTCCCGCCCGAAGGCGACACCGACCCGGTGCTGGCCCGCTACGGTACCGCGATAGCCGCCGCACCGGCGCGCTGGATCGGCTATCTCTCCTCCACCGGCGTCTATGGCGATACGCGCGGGGCGTGGGTCGATGAAGCCAGCCCGGTCGGCATCGGCCGCCGTACCGCCAGGGCGCAGGCTGATCAGGCATGGGGCGCGTTACGCCCTGATATGCGCCGTTTCCGCCTGCCGGGCATCTACGGTCCGGGTCGTTCGGCGCTGGACCGGGTGCGGGCGGGAAAAGCGCATCGCATCGACCTGCCCGACCAGATTTTCAGCCGCGTCCATGTCGATGACATTGTCGCGGGGATCATGGCTTCGTTCGATGGGCCGCCGGGCATCTATAATCTGGCCGACGACCTGCCCTGCGCGCAAAACCGGGTCATAGAGGCCGCCTGCGACATGCTGGGGATGGCCCATCCGCCCTTGCTGACGCTGGAACAGGCCGCGCTGTCGCCCATGGCGCTGGCCTTTTATGCAGAGAACCGCCGCGTCGCCAATGGACGCGCGAAACGCCTGCTGGGCTGGTCGCCACGCTACCCGACCTATGTGCAGGGGCTTGCCGCCTGCGACTCGACGGGTGCGTGATTCGGTTTGGCGCAAAGGCTGACCGCCGATTACCACTTGTTAACCACAGGGGCGCAATAGCGGGCTATCACTTGTCGGGACAGACTGATGGATCGCATCGACCATATTTTCGGCACGCTCAGCCAGCGGATGAGCAGCATGAAGCAACCCTGCCGTGCGATGCCAGCATCCGAACCGCTTTCCAGCCTGATCGACAAGGTCAACGCGGCCAAGCAGCGCTATCAGCCCGGCATGGGTCGGTAAAAGCTCAGGGTTCGCCCTTCGATTCCAGCATCCGGCGCTCGGCGAACCATTGTTGCAGCCTCTGGGCCGCACAACCGGTAAAGCCGTTGCTGCCGATCACCGAACAACTGCCCGGCAGGGTCTGGCGCTGGACCTGTTCCATCGTCGCCACCTGGCTGCCCCAGCCGGGACCACCAGCCACCGCCGGTTTTTCACGCAGCTTCTTGGGAATGCGATAGCGCTCGGCTTCGGGCCTGCGCGCGCACACCACGATTTCGCTGTCATCCTTGCCCTTGGGGCAGGGATCATCGCCATAGACGATCAGGTTGAAAATACGGTCAGGCGGCGGTTCAGGCTGCGCCAGCACGGGCGTCGCCGGGATCAGGGCCGCCCCCATCAGGGCCAGGGACATAGACAGACGCATCATCGGAAAATCCTTCATTCGCCCCTGTCATTGCCCGCCTTGCCCGAAAGCGGAGACTCCTTGTCCAGACGCCGTTCGGCGCCCGGACCCGTCAGGGTTGCGATGCGGGCGCCGTATCCTTGGCCTTTTCCTCCGCCACGACCCGCGCCTCGATCGCTTCGCTGTCGGCGTCGATGGTGGACAGGCGCTTGGCGCGCTCGGCCTCTACCAGATCCTTCCAGCTGGCATTGTCGAGCGCCTGCCGTTCCGCCTTGGCCAGCCGCGCCAACTGCGCGAAGCAGCCGGTTGCGCCGCCACCGCCGACTGGCGAGCAGCTTTCGGTGCCGGACCGGCCGACATATTCCATCGATCGCACCCGCTCGCCCCAGGCCTGCTTGCTGGGTTCATTGGGATCGCCGCGTAGCGGTTCGGGGATGCGATAGCGCTCTTCCTCCCCCTTGCGCGCGCACACGACAATATCGTCGCCCTGGCTTTGCGGACAGGCATCGTCGCCATAAACGATGACAAGGTTGACCTTCTCCGTCGTCGGCGCGGCCGCCGCGGTGGGCGCGCTTGACGGCTGGGCCAGTGCGGGGCCGGCAGCGCTCATCAGCAACAGCGCGGCGATCATCGGTATCCTGGTCATCCGTCGGTCCTTTTCAGATGCGCTTCGACAGCGCGATGGCGGCCCGGCATCCCAAACGGATGGCGCCCGACAAGAGGGGGTAGGCAGGGGCTTGCTGCGCTCCATGCGCCAGCGCGGCATCGCGATGCTCGACTTCCTCTGCCTGAAAATCCGCGATGGCGGTGGAGAGTTCCGGATCGTCGCTGCCCAATTGCACTAATTGTTCGCCATAGTGGCGGTCGATCTCCGTTTCGATCGCGGCGGTACAGGCCATGGCGGCCTTGGGACCGATCGCCGCCGTCACCGCACCCAGCGCAAAGCCCGCCACGTTCCAGATCGGCGCCAGCGCAGTCGGTCGTACGCCGCGCCGCGCGATCATCGCGTCGAACGTCTGGCGGTGGCGTTCTTCCTGCGCGGCCATGCCCGCAATGATGCGGGCATCGGGATGCCGATCGCCCATCACGGCAAGCTGCCCTGCATAGATGCGGGTCGCGCCGAACTCACCGGCCTGATCGACCCGCAGCATCGACGCGCGATCGGCGGGCTTGGGACGGCGACCGGGTCGGGGAAAATCCTGCTTCGCGCTCATGCATTGCGTCCTTTGCGTCCCAACAACGCCAAGATGGCGAGTGCGCCACCGACCGACAAGAGGCCGTTATAGCCCGCCAGCGATATGCCCAGCAGGCTCCATGGCGCAACATCGCAGCGGGTGATGGGCGTCGCCATGATCTGGGTCAATATGTCGGCCGCATTGCCGCCGGTCGGCGATGTGGAGCAAGCGGTCAGCCCTTCCCACCAGCCATATTCGACCCCGGCATGAAACAGGCCGATAGCGCCGCTTATGGCGATGGCGATGGCCGCCAGCGTCGTGAACATCGCGCTGGTCCTCGGATTACCCTTTGCCGCAAAAGCCAGCAGCGCCAGCGCGATCGCGGCCATATGCGGATAACGCTGCCACCAGCACATTTCGCACGGATGCAATCCGCCCACATATTGCGACGCATAGGCACCGCCCAGCAGCGCCACAGGGATCAGCAGCGCCAGGGCGCGAGCGAGGGGAAGTTTGCTCATCATCCCCGCTTAAACCCCCAGGCACCTTTCGTCATGCTGAACTTGCGGGATTCCCACACCATCCGCTCAGGGCGAACAGGAATGATAGGGACCCCCTTACTTCGCCCCCGGCTTCCTGGCCGCAGCCTGCGCGATGGTTGCGCCCGGCGTGCTGGCCAGGCGACCAATCGTCTTGAGCGCATAGTCGAGCTGGAAATCCTCGACGCCCTTCTTCTTCAATTCCTCGGCCGACATGGAAAAGCGCGGATCGTCCTTGGCATCTTCCTCCAGCGTCTTGTCGTCGGTCTTGATCTCGTTGATCAAATGGCGGCGCAAGTCGCTTTCGCGATATTTGGGGCGGTTCTTGTAATCGGGGTCGGACAGCTGCGGGACGCGGATGTCGGGCTGGATGCCCCCTTCCTGCACGCTGCGGCCCGAAGGCGTATAGTAACGCGCCGTGGTCAGCTTGAGCGCGGTGGTGTTCGACAGCGGCAACATCGTCTGCACGCTGCCCTTGCCAAAGCTGCGTTCGCCCATCACCAGCGCGCGATGCTGGTCCTGCAACGCACCGGCGACGATTTCGGATGCGGACGCCGATCCTGCATCGACCAGCACGATCACCGGCAGACCCTTCGCATCGTCACCAGGCTTGGCATAATAGCGTTCGACATCGCCCTTGGCCCGGCCGCGCTGCGACACGATCTCGCCGCGTTCCAGGAAAGCGTCGCTGACCGACACCGCTTCATCCAGCAGGCCCCCGGGATTGGAGCGCAGGTCCAGAACATAGCCGGTCGGCTTGTGGCCCAGCGACTTGTCGATGCTGCGGATCGCCTGCCGTACATCGGCACCGGTATTGGCAGAGAAGCTGACGATGTTGATGACGCCGATGCCGTTCTTCACTTCCCATTTCACCGGCTTCAACTGAATGATCTCGCGCGTCAGCGTCAGGTCGATCGGCTTGTCGCGTCCGGCCCGCACGATCGTCAGCTTGAGGCTGGTGCCCGGTGCGCCGCGCATCTTGTCGACCGCTTCGTCCAGCGTGCCGCCATAAATCAGCTGCCCGTCGATATGGGTGATATAGTCGCCCGCCTTGATCCCCGCGCGCCAGGCCGGGGTATCCTGCGTCGGCGCGATCACCTTGACCGCGCCATCCTCCTGCGTGACCGACAGGCCCAGGCCGCCATAGCTGCCCTCGGTCTGGGTCCGCAGATTCTGGAAATCGCGCGCGTCCAGGAAGCTGCTGTGCGGGTCCAGACTGGCCAGCATCCCGTCAATCGCGCCCTTGATCAGCTTTTCATCGTCGACTTTCTCGACATAATCACTGCGGACCTTCTGGAACACGTCCATGAATTCGTCGAGCGCCTTGTAGCTCGACGCCTCCCCATCGGCGAGCGCCGCGGTGGTGGCGGGAATGAGCGCAAGCGCCCCGAGCGCAAGTGCGCCCTGGAGGAAGGTGGATTTCATGGTTGTCCTTGATCCCGGCATCTGCGTTCCATCATAAGCCGATTCGCGTCCCGACGCAAAAGCGCGCTTCGACGAATGTTGCGCAGGGTCGATGAGCGTCAGGTTAATGAGCGCGCGATCCTCATCCCAGCCCCACCAGTGGCACGATGTCCACCGGACGACCGTTGCGGCGCAGTTCGATGGTGATGGTGGGACGGCCGGGGCCGGTGATGGCGACCGGCTCGCCCTGCCGCACGCTGTCGCCCACTTGCGCGGTAACGCGGTGCAGGCCGGTGATCAGCGTGGTCCATCCCTGGCCATGGTCGATGATCAATATCTGGCCATAGCCGCGATAGGGCCCGGCAAAGGCGATGCGTCCGGCGGTCGGCGCGACCGCCTGCGCCCCCGGTTGCGTCACCAGCGTCAGCCCGCGTGACCGGACGCCGCCATCATTCACCTCGCCCATGCCCGTGACCAGCTGGCCCACGACCGGCAAGCGATAGGGCGGCGGGCCGCGCATCGCCACGGCCCGGTCAGGGGCAGGGGCGCCGGTCTGGTCGGGGCGAGCCGGGCGCAGCAGCGGACCAGGCAGCGCAGCGAGCTTGTCGCGCAGGTCGCCCGCTTCCTCCAGCCGGTCCATCAGGTCCACAATGTCGCGCGCCCGCTCGCCCAGCGCCAGCGCCCGCTCGCTCTCCATCCCCGCATTGGTGCGATAGTCGCGCGCGGCCACCCGCTTCTGCGCCTCCAGCGCGGCGAGTTGGGCCTGTCTTTCCTTGCGCTGTTGCTGGCTGCTGGCCAGAGCGTCGGCCGCCTGTTGCGCCGTCGCGCGCAGCGCCCGGCTGCGTTCCAGCTCGGCGCGCAGCCCGGCGGTACGCTGGCGGATCACCGGGAGTATCTGCCCCAGCACCGCGCGCATATGCACGGCATCGGTGATCGAGCCGGGCTGGACCAGCGCCAGCGCCAGCGGGCGGCGCGCCATCATCTGGAGCGCGGCGGTCAGGCGCACGACCGGTTCCTGCTTGGCCGCCAGCCGGGCCGCCTGCGCGCGCTGCATCCGCGCGACGATGGCGATGCGCGCCTGTGCGCCCGCTATGTCGGCTTCGGCCTGCTGGATGCGCGCGGCGATCGCGGCGGCGCGGCGGCGCGCCTGCTCGGCCTCGTCGCGCGCTGCGCTCGCCTGCTGGTCGAGCCGGGCGGACCGATCGCGCGCCTCGTCCGACTGGCGGCGCGCGGCCTTCAGCGCGGCCTGTTCCTGTTGCAATGTGGTGCCGGCGGTGCCGGGCAGGATGATGGCGTCGTCATCGGCGGCGGGCAGGCGCGATGCGGCCAGGACGCCAAGGCCCGCCATCATCGCGATCATGATCCCGCCCCGTGTCACCCGCCTATCCTTCGCGATGATAGGGGTGGTTGGCAAGGATGGAGCAGGCCCGCCACAATTGTTCGGCCAGCATCGCGCGGGCCATCATGTGCGGCCAGGTCATATTGCCAAAGGCGATCAGCAGGTCCGCATTCGCCCGTTCGGCGTCGTCGAACCCGTCCGCCGCGCCGATCAGGAAGCGACATTCGCGCGTTCCCGCGTCGCGCCAGCCTTCGATCCGCCGGGCAAAGTCCATGGAGGATAGCTGCTTGCCCTTTTCGTCCAGCATCACCGTGACGGTGCCGGGCGCCTGCGGGGGGAGCTTGCCGCCCCCGCCCTTGCCGGAAACTTCGGGCATTTCGGTGATCTTGTGCGGCATGGTCAGCCGCTTGACATAGCGGTCGACCAGTTCGGCTTCGGGCGACCGCCCGATCTTCCCGCGCGCAATGATATGGAGGAGCATTCAGCCTTAATCCGTTCACCCTGAGCGAAGTCGAAGGGTTCGGCTGAGCCGCAGGCGAAGCCACTTCGCTACGCTCAGTGGAAGGCTTCGACTTCGCTCAGCCCGAACGGCGTCGGGTTACGCCGTCCCCGCCACTGGCGCGTCGACGAAGCCCCACATCCGTTCCAGATTGTAGAAGCTGCGCACTTCGGGTCGGAACAGGTGGACGATCACATCGCCCGCGTCGATCAGCACCCAGTCGGCGACCGGCAGCCCTTCGATGCGGCACGAACGGCCCGTGCCTTTCTTGACCCGCTCGGCCAGATGCTCGGCGATCGCCGCGACCTGGCGCGACGAACGACCGCTCGCAATCACCATATAATCGGCGATGCTGCTCTTGCCTTCGAGGGGGATGGAGATGGTTTCCTGGGCCTGGTCGTCGTCGAGCGACTGCATGACGAGGGCGTGCAGGGCGGCCACGCTATCGGCCGCTGCGGCCGTATCGTTGGCAATAAGGGGTCTGGTCAAAAAAGCTCCATTCTAGACGATCAGCCGACGCGTGAGCGGGTCCCGCACACGTGCATGTTCATATTCGCGATGCCAGAGGGGGTTCGCCTGCCGAAACAGGGTCGCCGATCTTGGATCAGGGCGAAAGCGCAATAGCACGAGCGCCGGCGGTCTCCAATTCGTCCAGCCTGCTTTCTGGCAAGCGGGCAGGACGAAGCGCCGCAGCCAGTTCATGGCCACAGAGCCACGAGCAGCACCATCATAGCCCGGACGGGCGATCACGGCAATGGGCATTTGACGCGCTATGCCGCGCCAGTCCCTCCACTGGCTGAACTGCGCCAGATTATCGGCCCCCATCAGCCAGATGAAGCGGTTGCGCGGGTAGCGGCGGGTCAGCGCGCGTAGCGTGTCTGCCGTGTAGCGCGTGCCCAGTTGCGTCTCGATCGCGGTGGCGCGAATCGGGGCGCGCCGCGCGACCTTGCGCGCATGGGCCAGCCGGGCGGGCAGGGGCGCCATGCCTGCGCGGGGCTTCAATGGATTGCCCGGCGACACCAGCCACCATATCTCGTCCAGTCCCAGCGCCTTTGCCGCGAACAGCGAAATCGCGCGATGCCCGCCATGGGCCGGGTTGAAGGAGCCGCCGAGCAGGCCGATGCGTGTCATAGCCCCGCCATGCCATCTGGCGCGGGTCGCTGCAATCGCGCTGCTTGCCCGGTCAGGGCGCGGCGACGATCCCCCAGGGCGCGCTCCCGACGGCGATCGTCGCGCTCACCTGCGCCTTGGCCAGATCGATCACCGATACCGAATCGGACAGGCCATTGGCTGTATAGGCTTGGGTGCCATCGGCGCTGACCGCGACATGCCAGACCCGCTTGCCCACGGGCACATAGGCGCGGACTTTGCGGGTCGCGACATCGACCAGCGCGACATGATCGGCCCGGCCCAGCGCGACGATGGCGGTCCTGCCATCGGGGGTGAAACGGATGCCGCACGGCAGGATGCGATGCGCCGGGACGCCCGGTATCTCGAACCGCAGCGTCTCGCGCACCGCACGGCTTGTCGTGTCGATGATCTGGACAGTGCCGCCAATTTCGGCCGCGATCCATAATTGCGCGCCGTCGGCGGTGAATTCGACATGGCGCGGGCGCTGGTCGGTCGGGGTTTCGGCGACCATCTGGCGCGTGCCAAGGTCGATCCAGTTGACGACATTATCCTCTTCGGACGTCACCGCCACCCACTGGCCGTCCGGGCTTTGCGCCACCCCTTCCGGCTCGCCGCCGACATCGACCTGAAAGGCGACGGTGCGGCTAGCCAGGTCTATCGCCGTCAGCGCGGCATTATCCTCATTGGCGACGAACAGCGTCTTGCCGTCGCGGGAGAGGGCAAATTGTTCCGGGTCTTGCCCAGATGGCAATTCCGCGACCAGCTTGCCGGTTGCACGGTCGATCACCTGCACCGCATGGTCGGTGCTGGCGCACAGATAGAGGTAGCGGCCATCCTTCGACAGGGTGATGCCACGCGGGCGGCCGCCCACGGCCCAGGTCGCCGTCACCTGCCCCGACGCTGTATCGACCACGGACACGCTGTCCCCGCGCTCGTTGGAGACATAGAGGGTTTCCCCCTGCGCGGCGGCGGGGAGCGCCAGCCAGACGGCCCCGACGGCAATGCCGATGCGCTTCATATCCTGATCCTCTCACCGCTTTGGCCGCCATCCTATCGGCTGGTAACGATCGACGGGATTGTACCAATGGCCAATGGGCCGCGCGCCTGCCTTAGCCGATATTCCGGTCAACGAGAATCCGCGTGAGAGGATGACGCATATGAAACTGGGACGGATCGCGCTGCTGGGCGCCATTGCCACGCTGGGCATGACCGGGGCGAGCGCGCTGCTGGCGCATGGCGATGTCACGCCGCAAGCAGTCGACACGAGCGCGCTGCCGGAGATTGGCGAAGCCTGGCTCGAAAAAAACCCCTATAGCGGCAACGCCAAGGCGATCGAGATCGGCCAGTCGGCTTATGGTCAAAATTGCGCGCGCTGCCATGGGCTGGATGCGGAATCCGGCGGCATCGCGCCGGACCTGCGTTATCTGGAGGAAGGCGAATCCGGCGATCAATGGTTCGCCGAACGCTTCCGCCACGGCTCCAGCCATGACGGCAAGGTCTATATGCCGCCCTTTGGCGACGTATTGGGGCAAAAGGCCGGCTGGGCCATCCGCGCCTGGCTTGAAACCAAACATGAGGGATAGGGCGATGCTCACCCGTCGCGCCTTGATTGGCGGGGCGGGTGTGGCGCTCGCGCTGGCCGCGGGCCGCGGCGGCGCGGCCCCGTTGGCCAAGGTCAAGGCGCTCGGTACGTTGCGCGTGATCGTCTATCAGGACAACCGGCCCTGGTCGTGGGAGGAGGGCGGCAAGATCGTCGGTCTGGACGCTGACCTAGCGCAGGCGATCGCCGGCAGGCTGGGCGTGCGCGCCGATGTGGCCCAACTGGTCGCGGACGAAAGCGCCGATGACGATCTGCGCAACGGCGTGTGGAAGGGCGGCTTGCTGGGCTTCATGCCCGGCGACCTGATGCTGCATGTCCCCTTCGACCGGACCTTCGCGGCGCGCAATGATCAGGTTGCGATCATCGCGCCCTATTATCGCGAGAGTTTTGCGCTGGCCGGTTCCGGTGGCGCGGTCGCGCTGGAAGGGATGCCGACCGAGTGGCGCGGCCGCAAGCTCGCCGCTGAACTCGACTCCATCCCCGACTTCTATCTGACAGGCTCTTTTGGCGGCGTGTTGGCCAAGGATGTCGTCCATTATCCGACCGGATCGGCGGCGGTGGCGGCGGTATTGGCCGGGCAGGCGGACGCCGTGCTGGCGAGCCGGGCGCAGATCGAACACGGACTGCACGGTGCGGGCGCTGGCCGCGTCACGCTGCGCAAGGGGCCGCTGCCCGCTTTCACCTCGCCCGGTTGGGACATCGGCATGGCGGTCAAGGAAAACAGCCGCACGCTGGGCGACGCGGTGGAGGAGATCGTTACCGCCATGGCGGCGAGTGGCGAGATGAAGGCGTTGTTCGCGCGCTACGGGGTCAACTGGACCGCGGCCAACGCCGCAGGCTGAGCGCGGACCGTCAATATCCCGACCCAAGGTCTAATTGTCGCTGATCGGGAGCGACATAGTCTGCACAGAAATCGTGGGGCCGAATGCGCCCGATTAAACAGGGAGGATAGTTATGAAAGGACCGATCATGCGGGCGCTGTCGGGCGTCGCTGCGATGGCAATGGCGATGGGGGCCGCGCCGCTGGTGGCGCAAAGCGGGCCGACCGATGCCGATCTGATGAACGACGCCAAATCGACGGGCGACGTGCTGACATATGGCATGGGACCGCAGGCGCATCGCTTCAGTGCGCTCAACGCGATCAACAGCGGCAATGTGTCGAAAATGGTGCCTGTCTTCTCCGCCTCGCTGGGTGGCGAAAAGCAGCGCGGCCAGGAAGCGCAGCCGATCGTCTATGACGGCACCATCTATGTAACCGGCAGCTATTCGCGCCTGTTCGCCTTCGACGCGCGCACTGGCGAGGAAAAATGGCAATATGACGCCCGCCTGCCCGACGGCATCATGCCTTGCTGCGACGTGGTGAACCGGGGCGCGGCGATCTATGGCGACAAGATCATCTTCGCCACGCTCGACGCGCGCCTCGTGGCGCTCAACCGCCTGACCGGCAAGGTGATCTGGAACAAGCAGATCGCCGACTATAAGGAAGGCTATAGCGCCACCGCCGCGCCGCTGATCGTCAACGGCATGGTCATCACCGGCAATTCGGGTGGCGAATTCGGCGTGGTCGGCGCGGTCGATGCGCGCGACGTCAACACTGGCGAGCTGATCTGGCACCGCCCCGTGATTGAAGGCCATATGGGCACGCTCAATGGCAAGGATAATGGCATCACCGGCAAGCTGAACGCCAGCTGGCAGGGCGACCAGTGGAAAACCGGTGGCGGCGCGACCTGGCTGGGTGGCACCTATGATCCTGAAACCAATCTGCTCTTCTTCGGTACCGGCAACCCTGCGCCGTGGAACAGCCACCTGCGTCCCGGCGACAATCTCTACTCCGCATCCACCATTGCGATCGACCCGGCCACCGGCGTCATCAAATGGCACTTCCAGACCACGCCGCACGACGGCTGGGATTTTGACGGCGTCAACGAATTCATTCCCTTCGACGCCACCATCAACGGCAAGCCGATGAAGCTTGGCGCGAAGGCGGACCGCAACGGCTATTTCTTCGTGCTCGACCGCACCAACGGCAAGTTTGTCAGCGCCAGCAAGTTCGTGATGCAGACGACCTGGGCCGATGGCTTCAACAAGAATGGCAAGCCGAATTACATCGTGGAAGGCCGTCCGCCGGCACCGGGCGATGCAAAGGGCAAGCCGGTCTTCGCTTCGCCGTCTTTCCTGGGCGGCAAGAACTGGATGCCGATGGCCTACAGCCATGACACCGGCCTTTTCTATATCCCGTCCAACGATTGGGGCATGGACATCTGGAACGAGCCCATCGCCTACAAGAAGGGCGCGGCCTATCTGGGCGCGGGCTTCACCATCAAGCCGATTGCCGAAGATCATATCGGCGTGCTGCGGGCCATGGACCCCAAGACCGGCAAGATCGTGTGGGAATATAAGAACAAGGCGCCGTTGTGGGGCGGGGTGCTGACGACCGGGGGCAATCTGGTGTTCACCGGCACGCCCGAAGGCTATCTGAAGGCCTTCGATGCCAAGACTGGCCAGGAATTGTGGAAATTCCAGACCGGGTCCGGCGTGGTCGGTTCGCCTGTCACTTGGGAACAGGATGGCGAACAATATGTCGCCGTCATGTCCGGCTGGGGCGGCGCTGTGCCTCTGTGGGGCGGCGAAGTCGCCAAATCGTTCAAGGACATCAATCAGGGCGGCGCGCTCTGGGTGTTCAAACTGCCAAAGTCATAAGGGAGAGAGTGTCATGATCGTCATGGGACGTGGCAGCTATGCAATGCAGGCTCCGGTACTGCCGCCTTGCGCTTTGCGGCTTGCCACATCCCATGACTTGGTCGATCATTCGGGCCAGGGGCAGGATATGGGCCAATATATGGGCGGCGAAGCGATCATGGAACGCGTGCTGATCGTCGATGACCATCCGCTGGTGCGCGACGGTTTGCGCAGCGTCATCGCGATCAGCTTCGACAATATCGAGATTTTCGAGGCGGCGACCCTGGACGAGGCGATCGCCACGCTGGAAAAGCAGGATAATTTCGATCTCATCCTGCTCGATCTCCACATTCCCGACGTGCGGCGGCTGGATGGCCTCAAGCTGCTGCGCGATCGCTTCCCGATCCTGCCGGTGGTGATGGTGTCGGGGGCGTTCGACCGCGCGATCGTGCAGGAGGCGCTGGCCGCCGGCGCGGCCGGGTTCATCCCCAAATCGCTCAAGCGCAGCGCCATTGTCGACGCCTTGCACCGGGTCGTGTCGGGTGAAATCTATCTGCCCGAAACCATGGGGGAAGGGGCAGCGCCGTCCGCTGACGAAGATGACATCACCCGTCGCATCGACAGCCTGACGCCGCAGCAGAAGACGGTCCTCGGCCATCTGGTCAACGGTCGCCTCAACAAGCAGATCGCCCACGACCTCAATGTGTCGATGACGACGATCAAGGCGCATGTATCGGCGATCCTGCAAAAGCTGGGCGTGCTCAGCCGCACCCAGGCAGTGATCAAGGCGAACCGGGTACATTTCCGCGCCGACTGACCCGGCACGGCCTTCCATCTATTTCAGCATCGTCCGCAACAGCGCGCGCAACTGTGCAGGCTTGACCGGCTTGCTCAGCAGCGGGATGCCGCAGGCGTCCAGGCGGACCTTCAGATCCTTGCCGCGATCGGCCGAAATCATCACCGCAGGCACCGGCCCGCCGAAATGGGCGCGCAGCCGGTCGATCACATGGTCGCCCGTCTCGCCGTCATTCAGATGATAGTCGATCAGGATGATGTCAGGCTTGGCGTCATCTGTGAACAGGGCGGTCGCATCGGCAAAGCCGCCCGCCGTCCGCACACTGCATCCCCAGCCGCCGAGCAGGGTCGACATGCCGGTCTGGATCGCCCGTTCATTGTCGATCACCAGCACGTTGAGGCCCCGCATCGTGCGATCGCGCCCGGATATGTTCGGCTCACTGTCGGGATCGGTCACCGGCTCACCCGCCGGCAGGCAAATCGCAAAGGTCGATCCACGACCGGGCGTCGATTCGAGCGTGATCGGATGGCCCAGCATGTCGCTCGCCCGCTTGACGATAGCCAGGCCCAGCCCCTTGCCGCTGGTGCGGGTGTCCAGCCGGCGAAACTCCTCGAACACCAATGCCTGCTTGTCGAGCGGAATGCCGGGGCCGCTGTCGGTCACGCTGATGCGGACGCCGTCCGGCCCGCTTTTGCAATCCACCCGAACCGATCCCTGCTGGGTATAGCGCAGCGCGTTGGACAGGAAATTCTGCAGGATGCGTCGCAACAGTCGGATGTCGGATTGCACCCATGCCGGTTCGCTGGCGATCACCAGTTCCAGCCCGCCAGCGCGGGCCATCGGGGCAAATTCGACGCGCAGCGTGTCGAGCAGTCGGTCTAGCCGGAAATCGCCAACCTCCGGCTGGATTGCGCCTGCGTCCAGACGGCTGATTTCCAGCAGCGCCTCCAGCAAATCCTCGACCGAATCCAGCGCCGTCGACGTCTGGTTGACCAGCGCGCGGGTCGGCAGCGCCAGTCGCCGGTCGCCCAGCGCGGCGACAAACAGCCGCGCGGCGTTCAGTGGCTGGAGCAGGTCATGGCTGGCGGCGGCCAGAAAGCTGGTCTTGGACAGGTTGGCCTTTTCCGCCGCTGTCTTGGCGTCGCGCAACTGTGCCTCGATCGCGCGGCGTTCGGCGATCTCGGTCTCCAGTTCGGCGGTCCGCTCGGCCACCCGGCGCTCCAGCGTCTCGGCCGTTTCCTGCAAGCCCGCCTGCGCCCGCAACATCGCGGTGACGTCGGTAAAGCCGATTACCTGCCCACCCCGTTCCAGCGCAGTGCTGCGAAGCTCGAAACTGCGCGTCCCTGCATGGACCAGCGCGTGGCGCGGATCGCCGCCGGGCTGGTCGCCCCGCCAGTCCAGGCACCCTTCATCCGCCATGCCCAGATGCTCGCGGCACCAGGCGACCAGTGCGCCATGGCTGCCGCTTTCCTGCGCCCAGCCGCCGGGCAGGTCGAGCAGATGCTGGAGCGCGTCGTTCCACGCCGCCACGCGCCCCTGCGCGTCGAACAGGCAGACGCCTTCGGACAGATTGTCGAGCGTGGATTGCAGGATCAGGTTACGCTCGGCCAGTTCCAGCGCCCGGTTGCGGGCGTCCTGCGCCTTCACTTCGGTGATGTCGGTATAAATGCCGACAATACCGCCTTCGCTCGTGCGCAACTCGTTGATCTGGACCCAGCGGCCATCCGACAGCGCCTGCACATGCCCGCCGTCCGCAATGCTGTGGCGCGCCAGCCGGTCCGATACCCAGCGGTCGGGCGCAACCAGCGATCCGAGCGCGTGATGATGCGCGGCGGCGAGCCGGACAATCTCGTCGAAAGACTGACCTTGGCGAATCTGGTCGGCAATTTCGGGCCAGAAACTCAGATAGGCCTCGTTGAACAGGACCAGCCTGTCCTCTGCATCGAACAGGACAAAGCCCTCATTGATCGAATCGATCGCGTCGCGCAGCCGGGTCTGGGCTTCCTCGGCGGTCGCATGGGCCTGGGCCAGCTCCGCATTGGCGGTGGCCAGACGGCCCAGCGCATCCTCCAGTTCGCCCGTCCGCTCCCGCACCATGGCTTCCAGCGTGATCGCGGTCTCGAACATCGAAAAGGCATTGCCGACCATATCGCTCGACCGTTCGACCCGGTCGATCAGCGCGGCATTGATCTTGCGCAGCTTGCGATTGTCTTCCCGCAACCTGTCCAGTTCAGTGTCGGTTTCCGCCCGCTGGCTCATTTCCCGATCGCAAGTCCGCTAAAGGTCTGGTTGACGTGCAACGCATGATATTGTTCGCCATAGGTATTGAAGCCGATGACGCGGTGACGGCCATAGAGTTCGGATACGGCCCGGCTGATCTGCCGCTGTTCGGCGTCGATCCGGTTCAGCACGCAATCGAACGCTATGATCCGGTCGACCGTGCCGACATGGGCGGCAATGTCGGTGAACATCGCCTCCATCCCCGCGATCCGGTCCACCGGCTCACCCACGGTCAGCACGATGCCTTCGTCGATCGCGCAGTAGAAGGTCAGACTGCCGTCCGGGTTAGCACTCTGGATCGAGCGGACATGATAGTCCCCGCCCGCCCGCACCATCGGCGGATGGGCGGCGTAGAAGGCCAGGCCCAGCGCCTCCCCGGCATGGCCCGCCAGCCGCAGATATTCCTGCGCAGCAGGCTCGGCATTGATTTCGGTGACGATCCGGTCCTGTGGGACAGCGCCCGTCACTACCATCTTGGCCGCTCCAGGGCGATAATGCTGCCCCTTGAACACATGGATCGGCCGCGGGGTGGACAGGATGGCGATCACGGCGGCGCGATGGTGGAAACGGCCGCCGTGGAAGATCGCTGTTTCGCGGAAATCGAGCCCGTCGCCTGACGATCCGCCGATCAGCGGTACATCGCCCAGCGCATCCTGGATCGTCATCGTCAGCAGTTCCTCGCGATGGGACAGGCCATCGACCAGAAACAGCGCGACATGATTGACCCGGTCACCCAGATGGCGGCTGTCGCGCTCCGCCACCGCTGCGAGCGATCGGATGGCTTCCCGCGCTGCGACCGGATCGAAGGCATCGATATCGTCGAAACAATGGGACACCATATGAAAGCTGGCGGCCGGAAAGCCGATGACGCTCAGACTATCCTCGTCATAGCCCTGCTCGGTCAGTTCGCCCGAACTGGTACAGCCGATCGCGACCCGTTGTTCGCCATGGCGGTTCACCGCACGGGCCAGCGCGTCGCGATCGAAACGGTGCGAACAAAATAGCAGCATGCCGGCCAATGGTGAATCACCCATGGCATGGGCGACTTGCGCCATCGCATCGGCCGGATCGGGCATGTGGCTCGACGCAAAGACAATATCCGCCGCCTCCACACTCATTTCGCTCTCTCCCATCGCATTCCCCTTTTTCTTAGGGGTTATGCACTGTGCTGCGCATTTGTCACGTCAGGCGATGGCGTTGCCTCTTGGTGGATCGCCAGCCGCTTCCAGCAGGGCGTTTTCGTCGTCGGTAAAAATGCGCGACCGGACGATGAAGCGCATTCCTTCCGGGCTTTCCAGCGACATGCCCGCGCCGCGCCCTGGCACAATGTCGATCGTCACCTGGGTATGGCGCCAATATTCGAACTGGGCCGCGCCGATCCATACCGGCACATCGCCCCCGACATGCCCCAACAGCACGTCCTGCGCGCCCACCTTGAATTCGCCGCGCGGAAAGCACATTGGCGCGGACCCGTCGCAACAGCCGCCCGACTGGTGAAACATCAGCGGCCCATGCCTGTCGGTCAGCTGCGCGATCAGCGCCAGCGCTGCATCTGTCGCCAATATGCGGGGCGGAAGCGGGTTCGTCACAGCCAGGCTTTCCTTTACAAAAAGGGGCGGACGTCCGTTAGGGACGCCCGCCTGGGACGAAGGCGCTTACAGGGGAAAGGCAAGCGCCTTCGTTGCGACCCTTTAGAAGAAGCCCAGCGCCTTGGGGCTGTAACTGACCAGCAAATTCTTCGTCTGCTGATAATGGTCCAGCATCATCTTGTGGTTTTCGCGGCCGATGCCCGACTGTTTGAAGCCACCAAAGGCGGCATGGGCCGGGTAGGCATGATAGCAGTTGGTCCACACCCGACCGGCCTGGATGCCACGGCCCATGCGATAGGCGCGGCTTCCATCGCGCGTCCACACGCCTGCGCCCAGACCATAGAGCGTGTCGTTGGCGATGGCGAGCGCTTCGGCCTCATCCTTGAAGGTGGTGACGGCCAGAACCGGACCGAAAATCTCCTCCTGGAATATCCGCATCCTGTTATGCCCCTTCAACACCGTCGGGGTGACATAATAGCCTTCGCTCAGTTCGCCATCCAGCTGCGCACGCGCGCCGCCGGTCAGCAATTCTGCGCCTTCGGCCAGACCAATCTCGATATAGGAGAGGATCTTTTCCAGCTGGTCGTTCGACGCCTGCGCGCCGATCATCGTCGCCGGGTCGAGCGGGCTACCCTGCTTGATCGCCTTCACGCGCGCAATCGCGCGTTCGATGAACTTTTCGTAGATCGATTCCTGGATCAGTGCCCGGCTGGGGCAGGTGCACACTTCGCCCTGATTGAGGGCGAACATCGCAAAGCCTTCCAGGCACTTGTCGAAATAATCGTCGTCTGCATCCATCACGTCAGCAAAGAAGATGTTGGGCGACTTGCCGCCCAGTTCCAGCGTGACGGGAATCAGATTTTCCGACGCATATTGCATGATCAGGCGGCCGGTCGTCGTTTCGCCGGTGAAGGCGATCTTGCTGATCCGCTTGTTGCTGGCCAGCGGCTTGCCCGCTTCGACGCCAAAGCCGTTGACGACGTTCAGCACGCCGGGCGGCAGCAGGTCGCCGATAATGTCCAGCAGCACCAGAACCGACATCGGCGTCTGTTCGGCGGGCTTCAGCACGATGCAATTGCCAGCCGCCAGTGCCGGGGCCAGCTTCCACACCGCCATCAGGATCGGGAAGTTCCAGGGAATGATCTGGCCGACCACGCCCAGCGGCTCGTGGAAATGGTAGGCGATAGTGTCATGATCGATCTCGCTGATCGACCCTTCCTGGGCGCGAACGCAGCCTGCAAAGTAGCGGAAATGGTCGATGGCCAGCGGAATGTCGGCATGGGTCGTTTCGCGGATCGGCTTGCCATTGTCGATCGTCTCGGCCATCGCGATCAGGTCCAGATTGGCTTCCATCCGGTCGGCAATCTTGAGCAGGATGTTTGAGCGTTCCGTCGTGGAGGTCTTGCCCCAGGCATCCTTCGCCTTGTGCGCCGCGTCGAGCGCCAGCTCGATATCCTCGGCCGTACCGCGCGCGATGGTCCCGACGACCTGGCCCGTCACGGGGGAAATATTTTCGAAATAGGCGCCCTTGACCGGGGCGACCCACTGGCCGTCGATATAATTGTCATACTGGTTGCGGATCAGCGTCTTGCCGGTGAACCGCTCCATCGCCTGCTGCAGCATCGTCCTACTCCTGTCCTGTCGAAATTGGCTGAAAACATGGCGCGGCGACCTGTGCCGGGCCATTGCACCTTGGGTCTATTTCACTTTTGCGAGCGCCACCGTCATGCGCTTGGCGGCAAAGGGGGGCAGCTTGACCGCCTTGGCCGCTGCCAGGTCGGCGGCGGACACCTTGCCCACCTGGACCAGCGCGACCATGCCCATCGAATAATGGGGCATGCATTTTATGCCGTAGAGGCCGGGCTTGGCGACGGTCAGCACCATCTCCTTGTTCATCGCGCCCTTCACCGGGGTTACGCCCGCGGGCAGCATGTTCGCCATCGTTTCGGCATTGTGGCTGGCGTCGGTCGGCTTGAAATGGATGGTATCGCCCGGCGCAGCCTTCACGAAAGATGGTTCAAACACCATCGCCCCGTCCGCGCCCTGATTTTTCATATGGACCACAATATCCTTTGCCGCAGCGGGCAGCGGCGAAAGGAGCAGGGCAGCGGCAAGGCCAGCGGACAGGCGCAGATGGATCACATCACTCTCCAAAGATGCACGCGGCTAATGGCCGCCAGATTGCGCCAAGAGTGCGACCGGAGCGCGCCTGCGCACAATGGGCCTTTGGTCTTATGTGGCCGTGCCGCCTTCGGGTTGGACTGGCGTGAGCGGCAGGCCAAGGTCGCGCCAGCCATCCGTCCCCTCCGCCAGCCACCAGACATTGGCAAAGCCCATCGATCGCAACCTTTTGGCAGCGTTCCAGCCCATCCAGCAGTCGGCGCGGCAGAACAGGATCAGCATCCTGCCGCGTGCGCGCCCCTTCAACCGGACAACGCCCGTGGCAAAATCCCCGGCAATGGCGGGATCGGGCTGGCCACGCCCGGCATCGGGAAACCAGTGCGCGCCAGGGATGGAATCATGCGATGACGCCAGCCGCCAGCGCCCGTCCGGTTCACGATGACCACCTTCGGCCGGCAGGACATCGATGAAGATGGCATCCCTGTCCGGCACAAGCTGCGCCGCTGCTGCGAGCGCGATTCGGCCGACGCCGGCGGGCGGCTGGCGCACTGGCGCGCGATAATGCGCGATGCGATAGCCATCGGCGTCGAACAATGGCTCCTGCGCCAGCGCGGACGACGCAACCAGCATCGCCGCCATGATGAAGCGCCGCATGATCCTCTCCCCGGCTTATGACCCAAGGGCCAATGGTAGCGCGTCGCACCCTCTATTAGACCCTGTCATAAGGGAGAAGGATATGCGCAGGGCAAAGAGCCTATGGGTCGCGATCATGCTGACGCTGGCGCCGGCCGGTGCCGGGGCCACTCCGCCTGCCGATCCGCTCGGTTCACCGATGTGGATAGCCCATGCGCGCACCCTGTTCGGTGATGATCCAGTGCGGTTCGACCCCCGAGTCCATGTGTCCTTCCCGATGATCGCGGAAAACCAGCGCGCCTTTCCGGTGGTCATTGATGCGCGCGGAATAGCGGGGGTCAGGCGCATGATCCTGCTCGCGGACCTCAATCCCATTCCGGTCGCGATCGACTATCGCCCCCTGCATGCCGCGCCCTATGTCGCGACTCGGATCAAGCTGGATCAGCGCACTCCGGTACGCGGCGCGGTGCAACTGGACAGCGGGCAATGGCTGGTGTCGGGCGGCTGGGTCGATGCCGCAGGCGGCGGCTGTTCCGCGCCACCCGTCAGCCGGGTCAAGGGCGACTGGGCTGACCATCTGGGCGAGATACGTGGCGAAGTCTGGCCCATGGCGCAGGGCTATAATCGGGTGCGGCTGAGCTTCCGGCATCCGATGGACACCGGCCTTGTCGAAAATATCGCCACTTATCATCTGGAGGCGCTGGCGGTGACCGACGGGGAGGGGCGTGTGCTGGGCGACATGGATATATGGGCATCGGTGGCGGAAGACCCGGCGATCACGCTGATGGTGGACGGCGGCCCGGATGCGGCGCTGCGGGTCGCGGCGCGTGATACCAACGGGCGCGACTATCGGGCCAACCTCATTTTGGCGCGTCAGTCGCCGATGCCGGGCGGACGATGAAGCTGTCGCGACGCGCCATGCTGGGCGGGATAGCGGGTCTGGCGACGATGCCCGCTCGTGCGGCCGACTATAGCATCACGGCGGTGCCGGTCGGCGATGGCATCTGGATGGTGCGCGGCGCGGACGAGCCGATCGAAGAGCATAATGGCGGGGCCATCGCCAATATCGCCATCATCGCGACGCCCGCCGGGACGGTGCTATGGGAATGCGGCCCCTCGCTTCGCTATGGCCGCGCCCTGCGCCAGGTGGCCGAGCAATTGACGGGCCAGCGCATAATACGGGTCTATGTCAGCCATCTCCATCCCGATCATGGCCTGGGGCTGGCCGCCTTCGATCCTGCCATCGTCGCCGCGCTGCCGGGCACGATCGCGGCGTTGGCGGCGCAGGGGCAGGGCTATGCCGATGGCATGTACAGGCTGCTGGGCGACTGGATGCGCGGCACGGACCTGATCCTGCCGGGCCGGACTATCATGGAGGCGCAGGAGGATTTTGGCGGGCGGATGCTGCGCCTGCTTGCGCTTTCCGGCCATAGCAGTGCGGATCTGGCGCTGCTGGACGAAAGAAGCGGCCTGCTGTTGGCGGGTGATCTGGTTTTTCATGATCGCGCGCCCAGCACCCCGACCGCCGATCTTGCGGCCTGGCGCGCCAGTCTGGACCAGCTGAAGGCCTTGCCCCATGGCGGCGTCCTGCCTGGACATGGGCCGCTCGACCCGACCGGGACGGCGGCCATTGCCCAGACGCGCGACTGGATCGACTGGCTGGAAGGCGCACTGACGCAGGCGGTGCGCGATGGTCTCGACATGGTGGAGGCGGGCGACCTGCCGATCCCCGCCCGCTTCGCCCGGATGGCCGCCGCCCGCTACGAAGTGCAGCGCAGCGTGTCGCATCTCTATCCTGGCATCGAAGCGGCGTTGCTGCCGCGTATCGACGTCAAAAGCGCGCCCTGATCCCCACCTGCCAGCGGCGCGGCGCGCCCGGTCCATAGGCACGGGGATTGGATGCGCCCGGCGCCTCCTCCAGTTCGATCTCATCGACTTCGCTGAACGTGCCAAAGGTCGCGTAGCGCCTGCCCAGCGCGTTGCGCACCTCGCCAAACAGGCTGACGCCGCGCACCACATCCACGCTCGCGCGCAGATTGACGATGGCGTAGCCGCCCAGCCTGGGCGTATCATTCCCTTCGTCGCCGACCAGATATTGGCCCGATCGCGCGATCACATCGCCGCCGATGCTCCAGCCCTGTCCGGCATAGTCCAGGTTCAGCGTTGCGCTATGCCGGGCTATACCGGGCAGGCGGTCACCGCGCTCGACTGCGATCAGGCCGTCCTCGTCCGCTGTCGGATTGGCCGGGCTGGATAGGCTGAGCGGCGCGCGATAGGTGGCGTCGGTAAAGGCATAGCTGAGGCCCGCTTGCAGCCCGCCCCGTTGCGCGCGGATCGTCGCTTCCACCCCCTGCCGCCTGGTGCTGCCGATATTGCGGAAATAGGCGCGGCCCCGGATTTCCGATGCGACATATTGAATGTCGTTGCGATTGTCCGTCCGCCAGGCCGACAACAGCCAATCCACTGCAAAGCCGCCAAGCTGCGCCTTGCCCTTCGCACCCGCTTCCCAGCTTTTGGCGACGACCTGCTTCAACGGCGGATCGGCGATGAAGAAATTGGTCAGGCTGCATGGCGCATTTTCATCGGCGCAGGACAGTTCGGCCGGAGTCGGCACGCGGTTGCTTTCCGCATAGCCCGCCCGCAGCGCCAAAGCGTCGGACAACTCATAGTCGAACTCGATGCCGGGATTCAGCCGGGAAAAATGATGCCGGCCATTGAGCGCGGTGCCGATCTGGTCCTGCAACACCACCCGCGCCCAATTATATCGCAGTGCGATTTCGGCTGACAGGCGCGGGGTGATGGGCAACCGATCCTGGGCGAATACCCCCCAATAATCGGTATGGGCGACCAATCCCACCGGCGCGATGGCGCCGTCTGGCTGGATGATGATCGGCCCCAGCCCTTCGACGCTTCGCTCCTCGGTCATCGCGCCGAGTTCGGTCGATGTGTCGAACCGGGTGCGGCTTGTGTCGTAACTCAGCCCCAGCGCCAGATGATTGTCCCCCGCGCCCAACGCCCGCTGGTCGATCAGTTGCACCAGCGCCCCCATCGCCCGCGTCGCGGTGCGCCCGCGATTGAGGACGCCATAGCCTTCACCCCCCAGGCTATCGGCGATCGGATCGCCATTGGCGTCCGTCAGGACCGCCTGTTCCTCCTCATCTTCGGTATCCCCCACCGTTTCCAGGCATAGCAGGCCAGCCTCATCCTCTTCCTCGCAACCCTCGATATCGGCAGCGTCGCCATTGACGCTGCGCAGCGTCAGTTTTTGCGCATAGAGCGTCCCTTCGATCCGGGTCGTATCCGATAGCGCGACCCAGGGATGCAGGCTGACCCGGCCATAGCGGCTGGCGCTATTGTCGGGCCAGGTGAATACCGCGCGCCGATCGACCGCGAGCAGTTCGACCGGCGACACGCCATTGCCGGTCAGGTCAGTGTCCGCCCCGACCAGCTTGATGTGCAGGCCACCACCAGGCGCGTCGAAGCCCAGGTCGAGATAGCCATTATATAATGTAGAGGGCGAAAAGGCGCGCCAGCCATCGTCCCGTGTGTATTGAAATGCCGCGAAGGCGCTGAAATCGCCCCGTGCCCCACCCGCCGCGACGCTCGCTTCGGTCATGCCGAACCGGCCCTGTGAAACGCTGGCTTCCAGTCCGGGATCGCTCAGCCCGGTCTTGGTGTCGATCAGCAACGCCCCGCCCAGCGCGTTGAGGCCATAGACCGCGCTTTTGTCGAGCAGGCTGATCCGCGCAATGGCGGCTTCGGGCAACAGGTCGAACTGCATGGTGTCGCCGAACGGCTGGTTGAAGCGCGCGCCGTCCAGATAGGTGGCGATCCCCTGCGCCTGTCCCTGAAGCGGCGAAGCGACAAAGCCGCGATAGACCAGATTGGGCTGCCACGGGTTGTTTTGCGCGTCCTGCAAGGTGACACCGGCAAAGTTACGGACCAGCGCGCCCAGCAGATCGGGACTGCCGCCTTTGGCGATGTCGGCGGCGGACAGCGAAAGGCCGTCGTCGCTGTCGATGCCGCCGCCCGGCGCCGTCACGATGATGGGCTGGCGACCGGCATCTGCCTCATCCGCCCGCGCGATGCCGCCGCACAGCGCCATCGCACTGGTTGCCAACAACGCCGTCACACCCCTCATGCCATCCTCCATTATGTCTATGGGAGGAAGGCTAGGGGGACAGGGGACGGCGCTCCATTAGACCTTGGGTCGGTTCCTCGTCAGATCATCTGCGCTTTCAACAGCTTGTCGATGGTCAGCGGATAGTCGCGCAGCCGCAGGCCAGTGGCGTTGTAGACTGCATTGGCAACCGCAGCGCCCGCGCCGCAAATGCCCAGCTCGCCCACGCCCTTGGCTTTCATCGGTGAACTTTTGTCGTCCAGTTCGTCGATGAACAGCACATCTTGTTCGGGTATGTCGGCATGAACCGGCACGGCATATTCGGCCATGTCATGATTGATGAACAGGCCAAAGCGGGTGTCGACCTCCAACGCCTCCATCAATGCCGCACCGGCGCCCATGGTCATCGCGCCGATCACCTGGCTGCGCGCGGATTTGGGATTGAGAATGCGCCCGGCCGCAAATGCCCCGCCCATGCGGCGGATGCGCACTTCGGCGGTGTCGATGTCCACCCCGACTTCGCAGAAATGCGCGCCGAACGTCGCCTGGGCATAGCGTTTGTCCAGATCGCCAAATTCGATACTGTCCTGCGCCCATAGACCCTCGCGACCGGCGAGCGCAGCCAGCGTTTGCGACTGATTGCCCAATTTCACCAGACCATCTTCAAACTGCGCCTGGTCGGCCGGATAGCCCGCCTTTTCCGCAAGCTTTGCCCGCAGCGCCATGGCGGCGGCATAGACGCCGGCTGTAGAACTGTTCGCCCCCCATTGACCGCCAGACCCGGCGGATGCGGGGAAGCGGCTGTCGCCCAGCCGCACGATGACGTCATCCAGCGATACGCCCAGCATTTCTGCCGCGGTCTGGCCGATGATGGTATAGCTGCCGGTGCCGATGTCCGTCATGTCGGTTTCGACTATGACCTTGCCGGTGCCATCCACGCCGATCCGCGCACCCGATTTGCCGACCATATTGTTACGGAATGCGGCGGCCACACCCATGCCGACCAGCCAGCGGCCATCGCGCACCTTGCTAGGCGTGGGATTGCGCTTGCTCCATCCAAAACGGTCAGCCCCGGCGCGCAAACATTCGACCAGCTTGCGGCTGGAAAAGGGGCGTTGCGGCCCCGCTTCTGGATCATATTGCACATCGTTGCGGATGCGCAGTTCGACCGGATCGACGCCGCATGCTTCTGCCAGTTCGTCCATCGCGATTTCCAGCGCCAGCAGACCGACGGCTTCGCCGGGCGCGCGCATCGCATTGCCTTCGGGCAGGTCGAGCGTGGCGAGGCGATGCGCGGTCAGGCGGTTCGCGCCACCATAGAGCAGCCGCGTCTGCATCGCCGCCGTCTCCGGGCCGCCGCCGGGCAGGTCACCCGACCATACTTCATGGCCGATGGCATCGATCACCCCATTCCTGTCGGCACCTATGCGGATGCGCTGGACCGTCGCGGGACGATGGGTGGTATTGTTGGGTATCTGGTTGCGGGCGATCATGACCTTGACCGGACGTCCGACTTCCCTGGCCCCCAATGCCGCAAGCAATGCGTCGGCGCGCAGGAACAGCTTGGCGCCAAAACCTCCGCCAATATAGGGCGAAACGAGACGGACATTGTCTTTGGGAATGCCCAGCGTCTTGGCGACTTCCCCCACGCTCCAGGCAATCATCTGATTTGCCGTCCACAGCGTCAGCTTGTCGCCGTTCCACGCGGCGGTGGTAGCGTGCGGTTCCATCATGGCATGGCTGTGGTCTGGGGTGGTGTAGCGCTGGTCGATCCTGACCGCTGCCTTGGCAAAGGCTCCCTCAAAATCGCCAACGGCGGTATCGGCGGCCCCGCCGAAGCCGCTGTCTGGCGGTTTGACGGCATTGTCCAGTTCGGTGTTCAGATCGAACTTGCCATCCTGCGGCGCATAATCGATCCGCACCAGCTTGGCGGCTGCGCGCGCATTTTCAAATGTGTCGGCGATCACCAGCGCCACCGCCTGATCATAATGCATGATCGCCGGGCCGCCCAGCAGCGGAGCGGTATTATAATTTCCCTTGCCCAGCTTACCGGCATTGGCGTGGGTCACTATCCCCAGCACGCCGGGCGCTGCTTCAGCCGCGCGCAGGTCCATGGCCGCGATCCTTCCCTTGGCGATCGCGGACCCGACGATCCAGCCATAGACGGCGTTGGGCGCAGCATCATGCCGTTCATAGGCATAGGGCGCACTGCCGGTAACCTTGGCAGGGCCATCGATACGGTCCTGTGCGACGCCGACGACGCGGCCCTTGTCGATGGGGTTGGTGGTGGCGGGCGTATCGAATTTCACGACCGGGCCTCCTTCTGCCGATAGAGCGACGCCAGCGTCCGTTCGACCAGCGTTTTCTTGAATGCATTGTGATGGGTCGTGCGCGCGCCGCTCAGTGCTGCTTCCGCCACCGCCTTCGCCCCGGCTGAGGCGGCAGCGTCTGCCGCTGGCGTTCGCCATGGTTTTGCGCCGATGCCGCCGAAGGCGAAGCGGCCTCCGCCGTCCTTGCCGAACACAGCGGCGACAGACACCAGCGCAAAGGCGTAGGACGCCCGGTCGCGCACCTTGCGATAGACATGGGTGCCGCCGATTGGCTTGGGCAAGGTCACCGATGTGATGATCTCGCCATTCTTGAGCGCGGATTCGATATGGGGCGTGTCACCGGGCAACGTGTGGAAATCGGCGATGGGTATGGCGCGCGCCCCGCCGTCCGCCCCGACCGTCTCGACCTGCGCGTCGAGCAATCGCATCGCCACTGCCATGTCGCTGGGATGCTGGGCGATACAGGCGTCGCTTACCCCCAATATGGCGAGGCTACGGCTGATCCCGCCGATCGCGCCGCAACCGCTGCCGGGCTTGCGCTTGTTGCAAGGCATGTTGGTGTCGTAAAAATAGGGGCATCGGGTCCGCTGAAGCAGGTTGCCTGCCGTTGTCGCCTTGTTGCGCAATTGTCCCGAAGCGCCCGCCAGCAGCGCGCGGCTCAGCACGCCATAGTCGCGGCGCACCGTCTTGTCGGCCGCCAAGTCAGTATTGCGGACCAGCGCGCCGATGCGCAATCCGCCCTCTGGCGTCGGTTCGATCCGGTCGAGGCCCAGATGATTGACGTCGATCAGGTGGGTCGGCGTTTCGATCTGGAGCTTCATCAGGTCGAGCAGATTGGTGCCGCCGGCAATGAAGCGCGCACCCTGCATCGCAGCTGCGGTCTTGGCGGCATCCGCAACGCTGGTCGCGCGGCTATAGGTAAAAGGCTTCATGCCTTCTTCTCCCCGGCCACTTCGTTCATGGCGGCTATGATGTTGGGATAGGCGGCGCAGCGGCAGATATTGCCGCTCATCCTTTCGCGCAATTCTCGGTCGGATAGCGCAACCTGATCCAGATCATCGGTCACATGGCTGGGGACGCCCGCCGCAATTTCTTCCAGCACCGCGACAGCCGAGCATATCTGTCCCGGTGTGCAATAGCCGCATTGATAACCGTCATGCGTGATGAAGGCGCGCTGCATCGGATGGAGCTTGTCGGCTGTTCCCAACCCCTCGATCGTCGTCACCGTGTCGCCATCATGCATGACCGCCAGCGTCAGGCAGCTGTTGATACGCCTGCCTTCGACGATGACGGTGCACGCACCGCACTGCCCCTGATCGCACCCTTTCTTCGTCCCGGTCAGATGCAGATGCTCGCGCAGCGCGTCGAGCAGGGTGGTGCGCGGGTCGAGTTGCAGATGCACCTCGCGCCCGTTCACGGTCAATTCCACGGGGATCATCCCGGTTTCTCCCTTGGCTGTGGGTCGTGCAGTGGCCGCACCGGCAGACGCCAGCGTGGGGGCCGCTGCGGCAACCGCCGCACTTCCCTGCAACAGGGAACGGCGCGTGAGATGATCGGATGGCATCGCGGGTGCTTCCTCTTGCTTGGACTGTCATACGAAGGGACGCGACAAATGATCCGCCGCTGGACATAAATATGGAGTTTGATCCTCAGATTAACAGAATGACCACCCAGGCAAAGTTGCGAAATGCCACCCACGTTGATTTTTCGGACAAAGCGAATCAATCATGGGCAGCAGCGGCGGCCCTGGCATTGCCGCGCATGCGTTTCGCTTCGGGTGACACGGGCGCAAAGCCCTGCAAAGTCGCCCACTTTGCCAGTCGGAGCAGGAATTTCACGATCTTGGCAATTCTCCCCTTGCCCATCCCGAAAAGCGCTGCTAGTTGCCCGCCTCACCCGACGGGGACAGCGTCTCCATCAAGCGTCGAGCGGGCGTAGCTCAGGGGTAGAGCACAACCTTGCCAAGGTTGGGGTCGAGGGTTCGAATCCCTTCGCCCGCTCCAGATTTCCTAGCAAAATCAGGTGTTTATGGCGGCCTTCGGGTCGCCATTCGTGCCTGTGTGCGGTCAGTATCCCACCGGTATACCACGGCGATGTAGCCAATATTTTTTGGGGAAAGCCTTCCCCTGAGCCGGAGCGGCTGCGCCGTCTCCGCCTACCCCTTCAGCGGGGACACCCCGCAACTCCCCGAGAAGCGGAGCGGGGCTGATGACGCGCGCTGTCCCGCAGGCCCTGGGGTCTGCTCCTGAGGGCGCGGCATTTGACGAGCGAGGCCCCGCACGCACACTGAATCGGCGGCCATGGTCTCACGCGCAGGCGAGGAAAGCCAACAGGCCCCGCCTTTCCGCCTGTACGAGCAATAGGATCAATCCCCGCCTCCTTTCAGGGTGCGGATCCCTGTCTGGGCTATCTCGCTGGCCGCTCGTGCGATGATCGGCGTTGGCAAGTTAGAGTGAGAGGCTGGCGGGCTTCGCCGTGACGGGATCAGGGTCGAGAGAGAGGCTCCCGGCCGCCCGTCATGGAGGTTTTCCCATGAACATGCAGGTTCTCGATGCGCGCCGCGATGTGAGCGGCGGCTACAAGGTGGATGTCTCGCGCGGCGAGCGGGTCGGTCGGGTGTCGTCGGAGTGGTTCTCGCGCCCCGACGATGAGCGGTATCTGTCTCTCGGCGATCTGGCGCGCTCGGTGCGCGGCCGGTCCGAACGCAGCCGAACCCGCGTGGTCGAGACGGCGCTGATCCACGTTGAAGCGAGCCGCAACGATCCAGAGCGCCTCGCCCTGACGCTGCCCGGCGCCGATGCGCCCGTCACGCCGACCCACTGGAGCTTCGGGCAACTCGCCAGCCAGGTCGGGGCTCCGGCGGCCTATCTGCGCCAGCTTCCCGCACCGCTGGCCGCAATCAATCTACAATATGGCCTGACCTCGAACCGGGCCGAGCAGATCAAGACACTGGAAACCGATAACGGCAGGCTCGAACTGCGCGCCGTGACCGGCCCGGACTATGGCAGGATCTACGACCACGAATTGGTCGAAGCCGTGCAGAAGATCGCAGGCAACGGCACCGGAGACACGCGCTGGAAGGTTCCCGGCGTGCTCGACTGGTCGACCGGGATTTACAACCCGATGGTCGATATCTCGAGAGATACGACCACGCTCTACGCCTCGGACCGCGACGTGTTCCTGTTCCTGGTCGACGATCTCAACCCGATCGAAGCCGGAAGGCTGCCCGACGGGTCGCCCGATCTCTATTTTCGCGGCTTCTACTGCTGGAACTCCGAGGTCGGGGCCAAGACCCTTGGCATGGCGAGCTTCTATCTCCGCGCGGTCTGCCAGAACCGCAATCTCTGGGGCGTCGAGGATTTCGAGGAGATCTCGATCCGTCACAGCAAGTACGCGGCGAACCGCTTCGCGCATGAAGCGGCACCGGCACTGCTCAATTTCGCCAATTCTTCGCCGCAGCCCTTCGTCAACGGCATCAAGGCGGCGCGCGAACGGATCGTCGCTCGCACCGACGCTGACCGCAGCGATTTCTTGCGGGCACGCGGCTTCTCCAAGGCGGAGACCGGCAAGATCATCGAGACGGTGCTGGCCGAGGAAGGCCGTCCGCCCGAATCGATCTTCGATTTCGTCCAGGGCATCACCGCCATCGCCCGCTCCAAACCGCATCAGGACGCTCGCCTCGACATGGAGGGCAAAGCGAAGAAGCTGCTCGACCGGATCCACTGATCCCGGTCCGTCCTGGGTGTTTGTCATGCGTGGCGCTGCCTTCTCCAGAGTGAGAGGGCGGCGCTTCGCTTCGTGACGGGTTGAGGCCTGAGGGAGAGTCTCTCGGGCAGCCCGTCATGGAGAATTACCATGACCAAGTCACTGCCCAAGCTCGTGCTCAGTTCCTCGCGCGACATCCCCTTTTCCCAGCTGGTGCTGAGCCAGAAGAACGTCCGGCGCGTGAAGGCGGGCCTCTCGATCGAGGACCTGGCCGAGGACATCTACCGCCGCACCCTGCTCCAGAGCCTCAATGTCCGGCCCGTCGTCGATGACGATGGCCAGGAAACCGGCCAGTTCGAGGTTCCCGCCGGGGGCCGCCGCTTCCGCGCGCTCGAACTGCTGGTCAAGACCAAGCGGATGGCGAAGGATCAGCCGGTTCCTTGCGTCGTGCGCGAGGCCGGCATCGCCGAGGAAGATTCCCTCGCCGAAAACGTCATGCGGGTCGGTCTTCACCCGCTCGACCAGTTCCGCGCCTTCAGCGCGCTGATCGACGCGGGCCTGTCGGAGGAGGACATCGCGGCGCGGTTCTTCGTCTCGGTGTCGACCGTGCGCCAGCGCCTGCGGCTCGCTTCGGTCGCGCCCAGCCTGCTCGACATCTATGGTGAGGACGGCATGACGCTTGAGCAGCTGATGGCCTTCACGGTTACCGACAATCATGCACGCCAGGAGCAGGTCTGGGAACAGGTCAATCAGGGCCACCATGCGCCAGCTTACCAGATCCGCCGGCTGCTGACCGAGGATACAATTCCCGCCAATGATCGCCGCGTGCGCTTCATCGGGCTGGATGCCTATACCGAAGCAGGCGGCTACGTGATGCGCGACCTGTTCTCGTCAGACGACGATGGCTGGTTGCAGGATCCGGCACTGGTCGAAATGCTGGTGAGCGAAAAGCTCTCCGAGGTGGCGCAGGAGATCGGCGCTGAAGGCTGGAAATGGGTCGAGGCCGCCATCGACCTGCCCTATGGCTGCGAGCGCGGAAAGCGCCGGATCACCGGCACGACCGTTCCCCTGACCGACGAGGAGCAGGGGCGGCTCGATGCGCTGGTCGAGGAATACGACAGCATCGGCGAGGAATATCGCGATGGCTGCGACTTGCCCGACGAGGTTGATGCCCGGCTGACCGAAATCGACGCCGAACTGACCGCGCTCAACTGCCGCCCCACGGTCTATGACCCGGAAGAGCAGGCGCGCGCAGGTGTGTTCGTGTCGCTGACGCACGATGGGCGGCTGCGGATCGACCACGGCTATGTCCGCCCCGAGGACGAACCCGTTGCCGAAGGGCTGAGTGCAAGTGAAGTCGATGGCTCGCCTGTGATCACCGACGGCGCGACCGTCACGGTTGGCAGCCAGGTTCAGGACGCCAGCACCGGCGATGAAGAGGACGACGCCATCCGGCCCTTGCCCGACCGGCTTGTGTCCGAACTGACCGCCGAACGCACGCTCGCCTTGCGCGAAGCCGTGGCCAACGCCCCGCAGGCTGCCTTCCTCGCCTTGCTCCATGCACTGTGCCTGTCGGTGTTCCGTCCGCACGGGAGCCACGGCTGCGTGCAGATCGGCGTCACCCAGGCTTGGCTTGGCAATGTCGCGCCGAACTTGCGCGAAAGCGTCTGGAGCCAGTCGATCCAGGCGCGACACGAGCAGTGGGGCGAAAAGCTCCCCGACGAACCCGACGCACTGTGGGATGTCCTCGTAGACATGCCGCACGACGAGCAGATGGCGCTGCTCGCACACTGCGTCTCGCTCGGCGTCAACGCGCTGTTCGAGGCGACCAAGGGCTATGACGGTCGCATCTCGGCGCACAGTGTGACGCAGCGCATCGCGGCGGCCGATGCCCTGGCAGCGGTGGTCGGACTCGACATGGCCGAAGCGGGTTGGACGCCGACGGTCGATAACTATCTCGGCCGCGTGACCAAGCCCCGGATCATCGAAGCCGTGCGCGAAGCCAAGGGCGATGCCACCGCCGTACTGATTGAGCACCTGAAGAAGGGCGACATGGCCCGCGAGGCCGAGCGTCTGCTGGGCGATACGGGCTGGCTCCCCGAACCGCTACGAATGCCGGTGATCGGACCCGACAGCATCGACGCGGAACTGCCGGATTTCCTGAGCGACGAAGATCCGGACGGTGGCGAAATCTGTGATGACGCCATGGCCATCGCCGCCGAATGAACCGGTGCGCGGGGCGGCCGCGGTCGCCCCGTTCGCCTTCGACACCCGTTTTCCCATCACAAGCCCGGCCATGCGTCGGGCCTTTTGCGTTCAGGAGCTTTGACATGACCCACGAAACACCCGTGCCGGTGCCCGTTGCACTGCCCGCCTTCGATATTGCCGACTGGCTGAAACAGGAGGCCGAGCGCACCGCGCTTGCCGCACAGATCCTGCCCGCCAACAAGGCCGCAGTGTTCGACGCCCTGGTCCGCCACGGCATCGCCTCGGTCACCGTGACCTTCGACGGCTGCGGCGACAGCGGCCAGATCGAGGAAATCATCGCACGCTCGGCCGATGACTGCGAAATCTCGCTGCCCGACGAGGAAATCGAGATCGCGCTGGTCGACTGGCACGCCGAGGAAGCGCGGCTCGTCCGGACCGGCCTAGCCGATGCCATCGAGCAGCTCTGCTACGGATTGCTGGGGCAGGAGCATGGTGGCTGGGAAAACAACGACGGCGCGTTCGGCGAATTTGCCTTCGACGCCGCCGACCGGACGATCGCGCTCGAACACAACACGCGGTTCTCGTCGTCCGAACTTTCCACCCATCAATGGTGAGGAGCAGTCCATGGCCCATTGTTATCATCACGCGCTGTCATCGGCGCGCAAATGGGGCGGCGATCCGGCTGCCTATCTGCCGCTTCACCAGTGGTTCGACGAGAGCAAGTCGATCACCGCCGATTTTCGGCACCGGGCTCTGCGGCACCATGCCGAGGGCATCTTCATGCTCGAACACTTCTTCGGGACGACCATCACGGTCTCGACGGGGCGCGTGGTTCCGGTGCGGCTGATCGGCGAATTGCACGTGATCGAAGACCTGGGGTTCATCCCCTCGTTCGCCGACTGGGTGCGCTGCATCCGGCCCGAACCCTGGATGGGCCGGGCACAGCCGCTGCACCGGCTTGTCGACCCCTTCGAAGCTGTCGCCGCTTGATCGCTTCGAGACCACAACCCCCATCCACCTCTCGCCCTCGGCAGCCATGCCGGGAGGGCTTTTCATAAAGGAGCCATGACATGGCCGACTATTACACGCCCACCGTGATCGACCCGGTGATCCCGCTCGCGGCGATGCTGCCGATCGAGCGGATGTTCCTCGCGCAAGTGTTCGACGAGGAGCTGGACGGCGACGCCGCCTACTACTTCAGCGAGGACGGCGCGAATGACCTTATCTTCCTGCCCGCAGTCGATGTCCGCACTGCACTCGATGCCGCCACGCCGGAGACCAGTCGGCTCGCGCAGAAGCTGATCGACGAGCAGCCCGATGCCATTCTGGGCGAGGACGATGTCGAACTCGACATGTGCGGCGACCTCTGGGCCGACGTGCTGCAAGACATCATCCGCCGCTCCGCAGAGCTGGACCACCTGACCGTTACGATGGCTTTCACCTGTTCGAAGATGCGGCCCGATGGCTTTGGCGGGCTCGCAATGCTGATCACCGCAGACACCGTCCGTTCGGAATCGACCCACGCGCTGTTCGACCGCTTCTACACCGAGGCCCAGAGTGCCGGGGAGATCAGCCATGGCAATTCCTGACTATGCCCGCACCAACTTCGAAACGCTGGTCAAGGCGGCCAAGGCTGGCGACCTAGCGCTGATGGAATGCACCGAGGTCGAGAGCGGCGAGGTCCGTTTCGTCCTGTGCGCCGTCGGCCGGGATGACGGCGATTATGTCATGACCCCGTTCGGCCATCTCGCACCTGGCAATCCTTACGAAGCTTACATCCCGCCAGCCTGAGCGCTGGCCGGCTTCACCACCCCAACATTCAATCAAAGGACAATTCCATGAAAACCTCGCCTCTGGCGGGTGCTTCCGCGCGCCCGCTCGCCTCGTCCGATCCTGACCGCATCGCCGCCGCCATTATCGCAGCGGCCCATGATCTGCTCGGCCACGTCGCCGCCGGTCGCCGGATCGATGCGCCCGCCATCCGCACCGCAATGCAATCCGCGTTCGGCGCGAGCGACGCCAGCGGCGCCTGGGACTGGAAGGCCGCCTACGAAGCGATCGAGGTCGCGCAGGTGCTGTTCATGCGCCGCTATGGCTCGGCAATTCACGCCAAGGCCGCCAATCCGTTCGAGCGGTTGAAACTGGTCGAGCGCATTGCACGGCTTGCCCCCACACAGACGCGGCGCAGCGAGGAGATGCAGGAATTCCAGCAATTCTCGACGCCATTGGGGCTGGCCTGGGTCGCGGGCTTTGCAGCCAGCTTCGTGCCCGGTGAACTGGTGCTCGAACCCTCGGCAGGCACCGGCTTGCTCGCCATTCAGGCCGAGCTCGGCGCGAGCAGGTTGGCGTTGAACGAAGTCGCCGAAGTGCGGGCCTTGCTGCTGAGGCATTTGTTCGATCGCACCACCGTATCTGCCCACGACGCAGCGCAGATTCACGACCGGCTCGATCCGACCATTGTACCAAGCTGCATTGTCATGAACCCGCCCTTCTCGGCAGCGATCGGCATTGAGACCCGCGTTGCCGATGCCGCGTTTCGGCACCTGTCGTCCGCAGTTGCACGGCTTGCCGATGGTGGTCGGCTCGTCGCCATCACTGGGGCCAGCTGCTCTCCGGAGCACAGGGCATGGCGGGATGGGTTCCTGCGCATGCAGGAGAAGGCGCGCATCGTGTTCACTGCGCCGATTGCGGGCTGCGTGTTCGCACCCCACGGCACGAGCATCGAGACCCGGTTGACCGTGATCGACAAGCTCCCCGCCGATGATCCCGCGATCTTCCCGGCAAAGCCGGGCGTGGCACCCGATCTGGCGACATTGCTACGCTGGCTGATCGATGGCCTGCCGCCGCGCTTGCCGGCGGCCGTCGAGCCGCATCCCATTCAGCGTCCGCAAGCCACACAGCGTCCGACAGCCACCGTTCGGCCAAAACTTGCAGCAGTGCCGTCCACCGAGCCCAAGGGCGTGTTGCTCGACTACGAAATCGCCGACTGGTCCGGCCAGGCCGCCGCGCGGCTGAGCGATACGCTTTACGAACCCTATGCGCTCCAGTCGCTCCGCATTGCCGGTGCGCAGCCACACCCGACAAGGCTCGTCCAATCCGCCGCAATGGCCTCGGTCACGCCGCCCAAGCCCCGCTATCGGCCGCATCTGCCCGTAGGCCTCGTCGAACAGGGTCTGCTCTCCGACGCCCAGCTGGAATCGGTAATCTATGCCGGTGAAGCACATTCGGCGCATCTCGAGGGGAACTGGACGGTCGATACCAACTACGACAAAGTCGAGGCCGCACCCGATGACTGCGACACCGCCCTCCGCTTCCGCAAGGGCTGGTTTCTCGGCGACGGCACCGGCGCTGGCAAAGGCCGCCAAGTCGCCGGGATCATCCTCGACAACTGGCTCAAGGGCCGCCGCCGGGCGGTATGGATTTCCAAGTCGGACAAGCTGCTCGAAGACGCCCAGCGCGACTGGCGTGCTTTGGGCCAGGAGGCCTTGCTGGTGACGCCGCTCGCGCGGTTTCGCCAGGGCACGTCCATCCGGCTCGAGCAGGGCATCCTTTTCACGACCTATGCCACGCTACGCAGCGATGCGCGCGATGGACGGGTTTCGCGGGTCCAGCAGATCGTCGATTGGCTGGGGCATGACTTCGACGGGGTCATTGTCTTCGATGAAAGCCATGCGATGCAGAACGCTGGTGGCGGCAAAAGTGAACGCGGTGATGCGGCACCCTCGCAGCAGGGCCGCGCCGGGCTACGACTGCAACATGCACTCCCCGATGCCCGCGTGCTCTACGTCTCGGCGACCGGGGCCACGACGGTGCAGAACCTCGCCTATGCCCAGCGGCTCGGCTTGTGGGGCGGCGCGGACTTCCCGTTCGACAAGCGCACCGATTTCGTCGCGGCGATCGAGGCAGGCGGGGTCGCGGCGATGGAAGTGCTGGCCCGCGACCTCAAGGCGCTCGGGCTCTATTCCGCCCGGTCGCTGTCCTACGAGGGCGTCGAATATGAGCTGCTCGAACATCAGCTGACACCCGATCAGACTCGCATTTACGATGCCTATGCCGGCGCCTTCCAGGTCATCCACAACAACCTCGACGCCGCACTTGAGGCCTCGGGCGTGACCAGCAGCAGCGACGGCACCTTGAACGCGCAGGCCAAATCCGCCGCCCGCTCTGCTTTCGAATCCGCCAAGCAGCGGTTCTTCAATCACCTGATCACCGCGATGAAGACGCCGACACTGATCCGGGCAATCGAACAGGGTCTGGCCGATGGCCATGCTTCCGTCGTTCAGATCGTTTCGACCGGCGAAGCACTACTGTCGCGGCGGCTTGCCGAGATCGATCCGGGTGAGTGGAACGACATCCGCTGCGACGTTACTCCCAGGGAGTACGTCCTGGACTATTTGCTGCACAGCTTCCCGACGCAGCTCCACGAGGCCTACACCGATGGCGACGGCAACCTCGCGTCGCGGCCCGCCTACGACGCTGACGGCAACGCAATCCAGTGCCGTGAAAGCATCGAACGCCGCGACCGGCTGATCGAGCACCTGGCGTCGATGGAGCCGGTTCAAGGCGCGCCCGACCAGATCGTGCAGCGGTTCGGAACCGACGTGGTGGCCGAAGTCACCGGCCGCTCGCGTCGCATTGTCCGCAAGGTCGATGAGGGCGGCGAGCGGTTCGCGGTCGAGAACCGCCCAGCCCATGCCAATCTCGCCGAAGCGCAGGCATTCATGGAGGACGGCAAGCAGATCCTGATCTTCTCCGACGCCGGTGGCACCGGGCGCAGCTATCACGCCGATCTGGGCGCCCGGAACCAGCGGCTGCGGCATCACTATCTGCTCGAAGCGGGCTGGAAGGCCGACACCGCGATCCAGGGGCTCGGGCGAACCAACCGCACCAACCAGGCGCAGCCGCCGCTGTTCAGGCCAGTCGCGACCGATGTTCAGGCCGAGAAGCGCTTCCTCTCGACCATCGCCCGGCGGCTCGACACGCTGGGTGCGATCACGCGCGGCCAGCGCCAGACCGGCGGGCAAGGCCTGTTCCGGCCCGAAGACAACCTCGAAAGCCCCTATGCCCGCGACGCGCTGCGCCAGTTCTATCTGCTGATCTATGCGGGCAAGGTCGAGCACTGCTCGCTTGGCACCTTCGAGAGCATGACCGGCCTGTCGCTCACGACAAGCAGCGGGTGTCTCAAGGACGAGCTGCCGCCGATCACCACCTTCCTCAACCGGCTGCTGGCGCTGACCATCGCGATGCAGAACGTGCTGTTCACGGTGTTCGAGCAGTTGCTCACCGCCAAGGTCGAGAGTGCGATGGCGGGCGGCACATACGATATCGGCCTCGAAACGCTGCTGGCCGACAGCTTCACCGTAGCGCATAGCGAGACGATCTACACCCATGCCGCGACAGCTGCGGAAACACGGTTACTCACCGTTGCCGTGCGGACCCGCAATGAGCCGGTGACGGCCGACCGGGCGCTCGATCTGCTCCGCGAACCCGGTGCGAAGTTGCTGGTCAATTCCCGCTCGAAACGCGCCGCCGTGCAATTGCCTGCCCGCAGCCTTATGCTTGACGATGGCGAGGTCGAACGGCGTGTCCGCCTGATCCGGCCAATGGAGAAGCTCAATTTTGCGCTCAGCCATCTCCCCGAAACCAGTTGGGAACGCGCCGACGAAGCCGCATTCCGCGCGGCCTGGGCCGCGGAGATCGCACAGGTTCCGGAGTTCGATACCGGCGAGCTGCACATCGTCACCGGGCTACTGCTGCCGATCTGGAAGCGCCTGCCTGAAGAATCGACCCGGGTTTATCGCCTGCGCACCGATGACGGGCAGACCATCCTCGGGCGCCGCGTATCTCCGGCGTGGGCCGCAAATGCGGTCAACGCCGACACGCCGCAATTATCACCGCCGCAGGCTCTGGCGCTGCTACGCGAGGGTCATACCGTTTTCGACCTCACCGATGGCCTGCAGCTGCGTCGTTCGCGGCTGATGCAGGTCAATCGCATCGAACTGACCGGCTTCGGTCCGACCGCCGTTGATCGGCTCAAAGCGATGGGGCTGTTCTCGGAAATCATTAGTTGGAAGCTCCGACTGTTCGTGCCCGACGACACCGTTGCCGGAAGCCACGTGATCGAACGGCTGTTCGCCCGCCATCCCTTGATTCGTATCCTCGACAGGAAGGCCGCCTGACATGCCTGTCCTGAGCAAAGTCGAAGGGGGCAGGCTTTCCAATCGTGCGGGAGAACTGTCGGAGCGGCTTGCCCAGAACGCGCAAGCCGTTTGCCGACATTACCTACCCGCCGGTCGCCGCGAGGGGCGATACTGGATGGTGGGAGACGTTACGGGAGCGCCCGGACGCAGCCTCTATGTCCGGCTGTTCGAGACTGAGCGCGGCAGCATCGGCAACTGGGTTGATGCCGCGACTGGTGAACATGGCGATCTGGTCGATCTCATCCGTATCAACCAGCGCCATGGCCGACTGTCGGAGACCATCAGCGAAGCCGAACGGTTCCTCTCCTTGCCGCCTTCGGCAGATGAGGAGCATTCCCGAACCGCAAGACCGCCGCCCGCACGGGCAGGGTCGCCGACCGCAGCCCGGCGTCTATTCGCGGCGTCCAAACCGCTCACGGGCACCTTGGCGGCAACCTATCTCGCATCGCGCGGCATCATCCGCATCAGCGACTTGCCCGCACTGCGATTCCATGCGCGCTGCTATTACCGCCCAAACGAAGACGACATCCCCGGCACGCCAGGCAGCTTTCCTGCATTGATTGCAGCGGTGACCGATGATGAAGGTGTGCAGACCGGCACGCACCGGACTTGGCTCAACCCGAACGGATCATCGAAAGCCGAAACCGCATCGCCGCGGCGGGCAATGGGCAATATCCTTGGGAGCGCGATCCGGTTCGGCCCAGCGCAGGATGTCATGGTCGCCGGCGAAGGCATCGAAACCGTCCTGTCATTGCGTGAAGTCATGCCGACCATGCCGATGGCGGCTGCTACGTCATCCGCCCATCTGGCCGCCATCCTGTTCACGGGGCAACTCAAGCGCCTTTATGTCGCCCGTGACCGCGACAAGGCTGGCGATGCGGCATTTGCTGTCCTCTCCGACCGGGCACAGGCGGCTGGGCTCGAACTGGTCTCGCTGATGCCCGAACTCGGGGACTTCAATGACGACCTGCGCCAGCACGGCGCTGCGACGCTGAAGGCGTGGGTCATCGCCCAGCTGCATGAAGCAGACCGCGACCGGTTCATCGCGGGCTGAGGTTGGCCGAGACGGGGACCGGGGGCTGTGGGCGCCTACCATGATCCCCGGTCAACCGCATCGGGCACGCCCGGCCTTCCTTGAGGTGCGATCCGAGAGACCGGCAGCCGCGAGGCTGCAATGGCGGTCACGCGGCTATTTTCCGGCGGCGCCTTCCGCGCCTTTCCATCGCGACCCAAAATAGCCGCTACCCGCCATCCTTCGCTTCGCTTCGGCCGTTCCGGTGCAGCCCCGCGGCTGCCGGTCAGAGGGATCGCCGTGAAGGCCGGGCAAAGTGCCCGGTCGAGCTGGCCCAGGACCAATCCCATGACTTACCCAGATGAACCCGAACACGAAGCCTCGCCAACCGCCCATCTCCTCGATGAAATCGCGTTATATGGTTACAGGCCATTCTCGGACGAAGCCGACCCGCGGCCACTTCCCGACGATCGCATTGCCGCTGGCGCTGTCGCCGACATGTTTGATGCCCTGATCGCCACGATGCTCGACACCAGGCTCGAACCTGATCTCGAAGACCTGTGCTGGTCGCTCGGCAACCTCTTCCACCGCGCACAAGGCCGGATCCAACGCGATCTCGACGACAATGAAGACGCCCAGAAGCGCAGCCAGCGCGAACAGGATGGCTCCGAGGTCAAATCGGTCGAACTTGAACGACTGATCCGCGAAGGCATTGGCCTCATCGAACGCCGCAACGCCATGGAGTTCATGCGCGAGGCCGCCGCCGACCAGTTCGAAGCTCACTTCCGTAAGGCCTGGACCCCGCGCACCGGCTCGCTCGTCAACCACCGCACGCTGACCGCCAGCATGATCGACAGCCGTGACTTCCTCGCCGCCAAGCGCCGTTCGGAAACCGAACCGTTACTGCCCACCGGCACCCGCATCGCGTTCACGTCAGGCCCCGCCTATCAGGATCACAACCGCATCTGGGCCGTGCTCGACAAGGTGCTCGCCAAATACCCCGACATGGTGCTGTTCCACGGCGGCAACCCGACTGGCGGCGAACACATCGCCTCGCTCTGGGCACGAGCACGTAAGATCACGCACGTCCCGTTCCGGCCGGACTGGGAGCGGTTCAAGAAGGCAGCACCGTTCCGCCGCAATGATCAGATGCTCGAGGTGTTGCCCAAGGCCGTGATCGCCTGTCCGGGCAACGGCATCAACGCCAACCTCGTCGATAAGGCACGCAAGATGGGGATATCGGTGTGGGCGATCGAGTGATTGCTCCGCGCCCTCATTCCGGACAAACGCGCTGCAGTTACATGCTCACGTAATCAGACCATCCCGAGCGTCCACTTCTGCGAAGCGCATGTCGTCATCCTGCCAGAATGTTAGATCACGCACCGTAAGTGGGCCAGAGTGATGGTGGCTCAAAAACTCTCAAGGGCTGATTGGAAATCACGGCGCGCCTGAACAATGCTCTCCGGTTCGCGCTCCATCCACCAAACTGCCAATCAGACGGTCCGCCGGCGACGATTGCCATCAAGGGATTGGCCACACGGCGAGCAATCCTCGATAGTGTGCTATCGTCAATGGCGCTCATTTGCGCGGCTCCGTTGGGATGCGAATGCCAATCGCCGAGATAGTCGAGATCGCCGCCGGTTTCCGTAAAAGCTTTGCGAATCTGATCCACTTGCCAAAGGTGATCAGGAACAAAGGCGTGACGGCCATGGAGGGACTTGGGACCAGGACCAACCAGTCCTGTGACGATCCGATGCTCCCCATCGCGCCAGCCAAGCAGGACGCCGCCAACCTCAAGCGGGTAGAAATTTTCTCCGTGGCTCTGCATTGCGAGTGCAACGGACTGTGACAACCATATCGTCACGCGTTACCGCATTGGCAGCGATGATGTCGCTCGATCATCCCGCACGACCATTGCGGGAGGCAGCGACGGCCATCCTTGGTGAGGGCAAGCGATGACCATTCCCAGTCACCGAGATCGCGAACTTCGGGCGCAAGAAGGCCGATAGCACTGCGAACAATCTCGAGCGAGACTTCTTCAAGGTCGAATGCCCCGCCCGTGAATGTCGGCGCATTGCAACCCAAAGGAACCACGGAACCTGCTGGGTCGATTGGCGGCAGCGGTACAGACCCGGCATTCCAGTGTTCGTGCAGGCAGACCAAACAGCCGTCGCTGTCCGGTCGGAGGCGAACAACAATACCGCCCACGGCGCCCTCGGTCGCGTATCCAATCACCAGCGGCTTGTGCAGATCACGGCACAGCGACGCGACTGCGAGCTGGCATTCATCCGACGCCGTGGCGTCAATGACGAGGTCAGCGTCCGAAATCCAACCGCGCAGCAATTCGCGAGGGTTCCCCTCGATATTCGCGATTTCGTTCGGATCGCTAATCGCGCCGCCAATGCGAAGGCGGACCCCTGTTGTCTTGGTCCAAGGATAATTGTGCACGACAAAGGCATGCAGGGCCGCCACCTTTGACAGCCCCCACGAGGGGCGTCCAAGCGGCCAGCGCACGCTATTTCCGGGCTCAAGCGTATCGTGGTCGACGATACGCATTGCCCCAATGCCTGCGCGGGCCAATTCTATGGCTGCGAAGCTGCCGATCGCCCCGCAACCCAGGAAGAGAATCTTCTTGGACCTGATTGAAGCTGCAACTGGAAGCCGGGAATTGAGATCGTCTCCCACCCGAAATCCCCGTACAAGGCTTACCGTGCGCTTGCCTGCCTTTCGGCGATCTCGTCGCACCGCCAGGAACAGCAGCCCATCGCCTCGGCCACCTGCACCATATTCCAGTTCATCGTCGAAAACGACTGCGGTGATCGAGAGGTCTGCATCGGGCATAACGGCAATAGGTCGGAAGGATTTATCCATCACTGCGAGACGCGAGAATTCGGCATCTGCGGCTTTGAGAATTTCGCCAGGATCCTTCGGAACCGGTCCCGCAAGACGCACCCAGCGGCCGGGAATATTATTCCAATCGCCAATCCGTTGCGGCAGATCGAATGCCGATGCCAGCCAGTTACCAGCCAGCGGCTCGCACTTTCGCAAGATTGCTTCAAACGGTCCTTCCGGCCCCTGCTGACTGCGCCATAGTCCAATGAACTTGGCAGACCCGCCACCGGTTTTCGGTATTGCGGGATTGGACGGCATGAAAATCGCTGAATTGTCTTCGGACAGACCGGAAAAATATGCGCTCAGCGGATCGGCGGCATGTTCCTCCAGTTGCCCCGCCTGCTCCCATTTCGAGTCAGCCCGCAGTTCATTGACCGCGACGATCTTCGCAAGCTGCGCATCAATTAGATTCGCAAGCGGCTCCGCTGCATGCCACTGACCGCTTCCCTGGACCAATAGACACAAGCCTCCATCAAACGGATTCTGGTGACGCGTGAAGGCAAGATCATTGGTCGAAACCGTCGGCCGAAAATGCGGATGCAGGGGCGAATAACCGACCTGTAGCATGACCGTTCGGTCGCCCATCGGCCATTCGACCCCCAGCATAAGGCAGCCATTGGTGTCGCTGACGATGTTTGCGACGGCACCTTTCGCGGAAAACGCGGCCATCTCTGCCTCAAGCAGAGATGGCCAGCGCAGCCACCAGTCGAGTTCTTCACGCAGTCGTTCGGCCATCGGTTGGGTGTCTTAGCCGACCGGGCGGTGGGAGGGCGGCGTCGAAGGAACCGGCGGACCATCGGGACGGCCGGGCGTATGGCTCGGCGGGCCCTTGGGGACATCGGGGTGTTCAGGGTGATCGGGCTTGTTGGGGTTGCTCATTGGCGATTCCTTCGTCAGTGGGGGCGAAACCGCTGTTCGGAATCACCATACAGAAAATATGGTTAAACCGAGTTCGGATTGCAAGGACAAAAAATAATGTTATCACCGAACAGATCCGCAGACCCGGGAGATCGCATGTCATCCAGCCTTGGCCAGAAGGTGAAGAATTTGCGGCGCGAGAAGGGCATGACGCTCGATCAGCTTGCGCACGCCACGGGCAGCAGCAAGAGCTATATGTGGGAGATCGAGAACAAGCCGGTGGCAAGGCCTTCCGCAGAAAAACTAGGGCGTATCGCCGAGGTTCTCGGAGTCACCGCCGAGTATCTCATGGATCAGGATCGTACCGAACCGACCGACAGCGAATTGGATGTTGCATTTTTTCGTAAGTTCCAATCTGCTGATCCTGCCGTAAAAGACAAGCTCAAGCGGATACTTGACGTTCTCGACGACGATGATGAGGAATAATGCAGGATCCCACGCGCCCAATCCCTTGGGCTAATTTTCTGGGGCAGGCGTGGGGCAAGCGCTTTCCTGTCGATGTCAGGACGATCGCGCTGGAGTATTCAGAGCGCTTCGCCGACTCGATCAAGACTATCAAGGCAGCTGAAATCGACACCTTCGAAGGCGCGCTTTGCCCACTACCGAAGGCCGGAAAGTGGGCCATCTTATACAATCCCAGCATCGCTTCGCCAGGACGCATCAACTTCACGCTAGCCCATGAGCTTGGCCATTACCTTTGCCACCGAACCCTAAATCCTGCTGGGTTTGAATGCGGCCAGCAAGGGATACTTGGCTTCGGGGACGATGAGGCTATGCGCCAAATTGAACAGGAAGCTGACACCTTCGCTTCCTACCTGCTTATGCCAATTGACGATTACCGAGAACAGGTCGGGCGATCTGCCATGTCTCTCGAACTCCTCAATCATGCGGCTGACCGGTATGGTGTCTCGCGTACTGCGGCAGCGATAAAGTGGCTTGATTTCACTACGGAATGTGCCGCTATTGTGGTCGCGACGAACGGTTTTGTGCTGTGGGGCTGGCGTAGCCGCAGCGCCAAACGCCGCCGAATCTTCTACGAAAAGGGAATGGAGCTTCCGCCAGCCTCCCTAGCCACCAATCCCGCTCTTATGGTCGGCGAACTTGGGACGCTACACAACCGAGGTGTTTGGCACCCACGATGCGAAGTACGGGAAATGGCGATCTTTGCAGATAGTTACGAAATGACGATCTCCCTTCTCATCTTTGGTGAAGAGGTTTGGACAGAAGTCGAAGACTAAATAGTCATTTGCTTAGCCAGCCCAAAGCTTAACCGTTTGCGGGCAGCTGTTTCCCGCTTTTCCGGCAACCACCCCACTCTCCAAGGCCAATCCGTTGGCCGCCTCAAAGCCTCCTTCAATCAACCCGTAAAGGGTCCGCTACGCTGCGCGTGCGGCCACTGCGTCTGCGCCTTCGTGGTGATTGCGGCTGTGCGCCGTCTGTCCGGGGCCTGTCGAGCGGGGATGGTCCCTGCTCCGAGACAGGAGCTCGAACATGTCACTCACCATCGCACAGCGTCACGCCTGGAGCCTCGCCCGCACCCTGATGGTCTGCGTCACCCTGTTCCACGCCGGTAACGGCTACGCCGTCGTCCCGACCTCAGAATTCGATGGCGATGCCAACAGCGTCGTTCGCGAATATGACCCGTTCAATCCTTGAGCCCATCGACAAGCGCATGGCGCATTGGTCGGATGCCCATCGGGTATTCCGGCCATGGCCTATGTCTGCTATGCTTCGCTTGCACATTGCGCTGCGGTGGAGGTGGAGAGCGCGTCCCATACCCTTGTCTTCAAGGAGGACGCCATGCTGATCGGCTTTACCATGATAATCGTCGCAGTGTTTCTGATCTGCGCGCTGCTTTTCCGCCTTTCGATCCACGCGTTGCCGCTGTTCGTCGCATTCCTGGCGGGATCTGTGACTTACCGAAGCGGTGCCGGCATTGTCGCTTCCCTCGCTGCTGCCGCTATTGCCGCGATCATCCTGTTGGCAGCCACTCAACTTGTGATGGCTCACGCCAAATCAGACGTCACGCGGGCGGCGATCGGGGTTGTATTTGCCGCGCCCGCCTCGGTGGCGGGCTATCACGCCGTCCACGGGATCGCGATCGCGACGATGCCGCCGAGCGCATGGCAGCTTGTCCTGTCGCTGGTCGGAGCCGCAGTCATTGCTGCAGCGTCCTGGACGCAATGGAGCCGTGCCCGCCTGTAGCTCGTTCATTGCCCCAAGCCCCGCCCGGCAGCTGCCGGACGGAGCGGCACGGCCAGAATGGCCGTTACGGGGCAGCAGCGGGTCCAGCGGAGCGGTCCTTTGCCGATGGCGTCAAAGTGGGCGGATCGGGCGGTTACTGGTGTCCGCCTGACTTGAATGTCGCAGCGGCACTCGCTGGCGAGGCCAAGCAGCGCATTCCGGCAATGAGCGAAGCCCGAGACTGGCGATCACACTTCGTTGCGCTGATGGGCGAGCTGGATGAGCTTCCTGCTGCATCTGGCGATCAAGTTCGCCCGTTGTTTTGCTCGGTCTAGCAGTCCGGGCGGGCCATGGTTCCTGGTTCAAGTGCGACCCGAGCCCAATGCCGCCTCTTCAATGGCTTTGGTTGGCAGGGGATGGCTTCGCCGCTTGATCCCTTGCTGCAACGCCCGCCCGTCAACTTTCTTCCCCTGGGCGTGCCGCCCATTCCTCGCGAGGCAAGAAAGCCGTCTGGCCGCCGTCCTCCACTGCGTTTCGGCCGTCCCGGTGCAGCGGGCACAAGCCCCTGCCTTCAACCAGCCATCGAGGCCGCGATGGGCGCGGGTTCGACCAACTTGAAGGAAATCATCATGGCCAACATCGGAACTTTCACCAAGACCGGCAACGAATACAAGGGCGAGATCGTCACCATGTCGGTGCAGCAGAAGAACGTCCGCATCGTCCCCGAGGACAGCGACAACGACAACGCACCGTCGCACCGGGTTTTCGTCGGCCGCGCGGAAATCGGCGCCGCCTGGACCAAGCGCTCGAACGAAGGCCGCGACTATCTCTCGGTCAAGCTCGACGACCCCAGCTTCACCGCACCGATCTTCGCCAACCTGTTCGACGACGAAGACGGCAAGACCTACAACCTGATCTGGTCCCGCGCACGCCGCACCAATGGCGACTGACCGGAAAGCCAGCCCCGCCCGGCACCTGCCGGGCGGGGCTTCGGCTTGTTCATTCCTCACTGTCGGCAGGCGGGTCGGCGAGAAGGTCGGCGGGTTTCACGCCCAGCGCCTGGGCAGTCTCGTGAATGGAAAGGAGCGTGGCGTTCTGCCCGCCGCGCTCGATCATGCTGATATAGGCGCGATCGACGCCCATGCGCGTGGCAACCTCGGCCTGACTGATTCCGGCAGCCTCCCGGTAGAAGCGCACGTTCGCGCCGAACAGCTTACGGATATCCATCCGCAGCTTAGAAACCGTTCGCGTATTATAGTGCGACGTATTATAATACTCGACTTATCCCCGGTAAGGCAGAGCGCACTCCCCGCGCAGCCATAAGGGGAAAACCACAACGGAGGAAATTGTGGTAGGTTTAGGCAAATCATAACGAGTCGAGGTCGTAATGGCGCTATGACTGCGCCGCCGTTTGAAACCCATCCGCCCCAGGACGAGGGCGTAACGTCATACGACGAGCGGCATCTTGTAACCTATTTGCGCCTGCTGGATGCGGAAGCTGAAGGCGCTGACTGGCGCGAGGCGGTTTCGATCATTTTCGGGATCGACGCAGCGAACGAACCCGAGCGCGCGAAAACGGTTCACGAGAGCCATCTCGCCCGCGCCCACTGGATGACCCAGTCGGGCTATCGGCATCTCCTCAAGCGATAGAATGCGACGCGATCTTCCGCCTGGCCGCATTTTGATCGGATCAGGTCTTTGTAATTGCTTATCCGAGCCTGCGGTGAGCGTTGTGCAATCATCACCACTAGCGCCAGCGCTGGGGAGTGAAGATGGCGGACGTTCGTTTTGCCTCTGTTAGGGCAAGGGGTGCATGGCCAATCAATCGTCGTGGCGCTCGTCTGTGCCCACCGAGACCTATTCGGCCCATGACTTTGCCGATTTCGCGCAGGAGTTCCTCCGGCGTAATTCCGATTACCAACGTGAATGGGTAGAGACGGAACAGCGCATCGGAGTGACTTGCGAGATAGCGGATCAGTTGAGGGAGGGTCTGGCCGGACGGTGGGGTCTTTGCTTTCCCCTGTGCGCCCGGCGCAACGCCGCAACAAGATCCGGCTTTGTGGCTGCCCGAACTGCTACCTGGCGTCGTGGTCCTGGAAGACCCGGGACCACCATCGGCGTTTATCCCGCCATCGGGCGTTGAGATTATCGCGGATCACACTGCATTCGGCGAACGGCATTTGGTGCTCGCCAGCATATCAGGCCGGGTGCGTCTGTGCATCCGCCACGCCGCGACGCGAGATATCCCGGCATTTGTCGTTACGGTCGATGCCCATTCAGCGAAACGGCTGACAGCGGCGGCAGTCGCTGAGCGCATCCTTTTTTGGCCTGATACGGCACGTCCAAAGCAAGCGGTCCCGACCGTCTACCAGCGCCAACGGCTGATCCAGATGCTCACGATCCACGATGCATTATTCAGGGGTGGTTCCATCCGCGATATTGCTTTCGGGCTCATTTTCCCCACCAGCCATCCGCTTACGGGCGCGGCGTGGAAGGGATCGGGCGAACGACGGCACGCGTCCCGGCTGGTTGCCGAGCTCCGCCGCATGGTCAGCGGCGGCTACCGAAAACTCCTGCTGCAAGGCTAGCTAGCGCGGCGATGGGGTGACAAAAGTCGCGCCCCTCATTCTGTCACTCCGCCCCGTCCTTCCATCTGCGCCATTCCGCTCTGCACCAAGCGGCAGCGCGCCGCTGTCACCGAACCCCAGCGGAGCGAGCCCATGGATGCCAGACCCACACCCGTCATAGCCCGGTTCTTGCGGACGCCCGATGCCGCAGTGCATCTGGGTCTGTCCGCCCGTACGCTCGAAAAGCACCGCTGCTTTGGCACGGGACCGGTCTACCGCAAGCTGGGCGGGCGGATCGTCTACTCGATCACCGATCTCGACGCCTGGGCCGAACAGGGCCTGCGCCGATCGACCAGCGATCCGGGCAACGGCGTGGTCCATCCCGCACGGCGGATGGACGGCTACACCCCTCCGGTGCGGCGCTGAGGCGAGTCCGTGCGCCGCTTGTCCGCCTTCCCAACGCGCCCGGAACAGCTCGACCTGTTCGTATCGCGCGGCGGCGCTATCGCCGCGCGCGACGCGCAGGACCTGATGGCCTGGCCGTTCTTCAGTCTCGCCAAGACCAAGCGGGTGCGCCCGATCGACTTCCGGATGGGCGAGGTCTCGATCCTCGTCGAAGCGACCGCCGAGCACGGCATGGCGACCATCTGGGACGCCGACGTGCTCATCTGGGTCGCGAGCCAGATCGTCGAGGCGCGCGATGCGGGGCGACCTACCTCGCGGCTGATCGCCGCGACACCGCACGAGATCCTCGCCTTCACGCGGCGCGGGACAGGCAAGGCGAGTTACGAACGGCTGAAGGCCGGACTCGACCGGCTGCAATCGACCACGATCGCGACCTCCATCCGCCAGCGCGACGCGCGGCGGCGGCATCGCTTCTCCTGGATCAACGAATGGAAGGAACGCCTCGACGGGGCGGGCCGCGCACTCGGCATCGAGATGATCATCCCCGACTGGTTCTACGAAGGCGTGATCGACCAGGCGCTCGTGCTGACGATCGACCCGGCCTATTTCGCGCTCACGGGCGGACTGGAACGCTGGCTCTACCGCCTGGTGCGCAAGCACGGCGGCAAGCAACGCGGGGGCTGGAGCTTCGACTTCCAGCACCTCCATCTCAAATCCGGCGCGCTCTCGCCGATGAAGCGCTTCGCGTTCGACCTGCGCGACATCGTCCGCAGGCAAGCGCTGCCCGGCTACAGCCTCAGCCTCGAACACGCGCTCGGCCGTGAGCGGCTGAGCTTCGTCGCCGTCCCCCTCGATTCCTTCGACGTCGCCATGCGGCGCGTCGGGTTTCAGCCTGTGGATATGTCGTGATGGAACACGGACTATCAGGAACCGCCAGACTCGGACGATCAGGAACCCGAAGTTCGGACTATCGGGAACCGAAATGGCCCTCAAACCCGCAGAAATCTGCGCCGTTTTTCGCCCTTAACTATCCTAACAAAGAATCCTTCGGATTCTTGCTAACGTCCGAGCGCCTGTGGACAGACGGCACGTCACCACCACGCAGGCCCGCCGAAACAAGGCTGAACGATGGCCCGCCGCTCACCCATGTCACGCTGATCTGGCGTGAAGGCCAACGCGAGGACTGGTTCAAGTTCGGCAAGCCAGTTGCAGAGCGGATCGTCGATCGCCGCCAGCGGATCGAGAGCTACGCCGCAGGACAGGTGTTCGCCTTGGTCCGCTGGGCTGCCAACGATTATGGCACCGTCCGCTCGACGCTCGACATTGTGCGCGCCGTGAAGCCGGATAAACCTTGCGCTCGAATCGTGCAGGTCGATCCCGGGGGCGACCTGCTGCTGTCGGTCCATGGCTGGCCCAAGGTTGCGCAGGTCTTCCGCCTGATCGATGCAATCGAAGCGGCGGGCATCGACCCCTGCGAGGTCGCGCCCGATTATTGGCATCACGTCCACAACCGGATGGCGGCCCGCGAACTTCCCCGTGACTACAGCCCGGCGCGCCACCGCGCCTGGCTCCAGCGCAAGGCGCTGCTCTCATGATCCGGCGGCGCTTCATCCTTGCTGGCGTCGTGACCGCCGCCACACTCGCTACGCTGACCGTGCCGGTCTCGCGTTACGCGATGTGGAATGTGAGCGCGTCGGCGCCGACCGGGCTTTACGCCATCCGGGGCAAGGCGAGCTTTCATGTCAGCGAGCGCGTCGCGATCGAGCCGCCGCCCGCGCTGCGCGACCTGATGGCGGGGCGCGGTTATCTTCCCGCGGGCGTCCCGCTGCTGAAGCGCGTTGCCGCCGTCAGCGGCCAGCGCGTCTGCCGCTTCGCGCATGGCGTGACCATCGACGGGCAATATGCCGGCGCGGCGCTTACCCGCGATCATCTCGGCCGCGCGCTACCGACATGGTCTGGTTGCCAGACACTGCGCTCCGGCGACTTGTTCGTGATGAACCCGGCCGCGCCCGACAGCTTTGATGGCCGCTACTTCGGCGTGCTGCGCCTGGCCGATGTCATCGGCCGCGCGACCCCAATCTGGACCGACGAAGCGGGCGACGGCGACCATGTCTGGTTCGCCGATCCGCGCGCGGTCGAGCCTTCACCCACCACCAACCAAGGAGACTGACCAATGCGTATCGGAACATTTGTTGCCGCCGATGGCGGCTTTGCCGGGCATCTGCACACGCTGACGCTCGACGTCGATCTGGTCCTCGTTCCGGCAGAATCGTCAGACAGTGAGAACGCGCCGGACTTCCGCGTGATCGCCGGATCCGACGATGAGGCCCGCGAAGTCGGAGCAGGCTGGAAGCAGGTCGGCGAGAAGGCAGGCGACTATGTCGCGGTCCAGATCGACGATCCCATGTTCGTGCAGCCGCTGCGGGCCAACCTGTTTCGCGGTGATGGCAATGCGCACGTCCTGGTCTGGTCCCGCCCCTCACGCCGCGAAAAGGCGGACTGAGCCATGCAGCTTTGCCGCTCGCTTCGCCTCGGCATATCCGCACTCGCCCTGTTCGGTGCCGCGCCTGCCTTCGGACAGGCCGCTGCCGAACAGGCCGCGCCGCGCGTCGTCGACATTGCTGCGCACGTCGCCGAGGCGGCGCAGCGCTTCGGCATTCCCGAGCACTGGATCTATGCCGTGATGCGCACCGAAAGCGCAGGCCGCATCGGCGCAGTTTCGCCAGCAGGAGCATTGGGCCTGATGCAGCTGATGCCCGCAACCTGGGCGCGCCAGCGCGCCCGATTCGGGCTGGGTGCTGATCCGTTCGATCCGCGCGACAACATCATCGCGGGCGCGTCTTACCTGCGCGAACTCTACGGCAGCTACGGCGCATCCGGCATGCTCGCTGCCTACAATGCTGGTCCGGGCCGATATCAGGACTGGCGAGATCGTGGACGTCCTTTGCCAGCCGAAACGCAGGCCTATGTCGCCAAGATCGCGCCGATGCTGCAACCGGGCAGCACGCCGATGACGCTTGTCAGCGCATCCCCAGTGCAGCCGGTGCGACTGTCCTGGTCGCAAGGCAGCCTGTTTGCCGTGCGATCTGACGCAACCGAGGCAGCGCCAATCATGGACATCGGCGAAGCTGCGGCGGCTTCGCCACCTCCTTCGCCCCGTCCGCTTGGCGGCCTCTTCGCACCCGTTTCGGGGAGCAGGTCGCAGTGATCACCCGTTTGTCCTTCTGGCGTGACATGGCGCGGTTTGGCGCGGGATTTTGCGGAAAGTGGGCCGTGAAGGGAGGAAGGTCAGGAGGATGGCCAGATAAAAGCGCCGCCGTCGGTGTGGGTGCAGGCAATTGGAACAACAGGATAATCTGCGCCGTCTCTCGAAATGGCCTGCTGGCGCATAGGCGATATTGTCCTATCTTTTCAATCATCGATGCGCCGTCGCCTAGCTGCGGGGCCGCTGATCGGGCTTCACGAAGGTGAGCGAAGACAATTTCCGCATCCGGCCCGGCAAAGGGCGCAACCGGGGCAGCGGAAGCGGACGGCGCGCCCAGTCGCTGGTCGGCCAGGTCATCAACTACTCGATGAAGGGCGGTCACGGCCTCGCCCGGTCGCGTCATTCCGGAACGGGACGGACAGCACGCGGGAGGCGGGCAGGACTGGCGGCCCGATCCCGGCTGACCAACCGGCGCGTGATCATCAAGGCAAGGGTGGTTCGCCACAAGGGTGCCCGTTTCCGGGCAGCGCCGCTTGCCCGCCATCTGGCCTACCTCAAACGCGACGGCGTCACCCGCGACGGACGCGATGCCGGTCTTTTCGATGCCCGGTCCGACAACGCCGATGGCGAGGCCTTCGCTGGTCGCAGCGAAGATGACCGGCACCATTTCCGGTTCATCGTCTCTCCGGAAGATGCGGGCGAACTTGAAGACATCCGTGTCTTCACCCGTGAACTCATGGATGACATGGCGCGCGATCTCGATACCCGGCTCGACTGGGTGGCGGTCGATCACTGGAACACCGACAATCCGCATGTCCACATTCTCGTCCGGGGCCGAACCGGCGGTGAGCAGGATCTTGTCATCGACAAGGAGTACATCAAGACCGGCCTCCGCGCCCGGGCCGAAGAACGCGTCACGATCGAACTCGGTCCGCGCAGCGAGCGCGAGATCGAGCGTGCCTTTGCCCGCGAAGTCGAAGCCGAACGCTGGACCAGTCTCGACCGCTCGCTGCAACGCATGGCCGATCAGGGCGGAGGTGTTGTCGATCTTCGCCCCGACCCGCTGGGCAATGAGCGCAGCGATCGCGCCAATCTGCTGGGCCGCTCAGCCAAACTCGAGCGCCTGGGACTTGCTACGCGTATTGCGCCCGCCTGCTGGACGCTGAAGCCGGGGCTGGAAGACACGCTGCGTGATCTCTCCATTCGCGGTGACATCATCAAGACCATGCACCGCGCGATGAGCGCTCAAGGTCTGGCACCGGATACAGGCCGCTTTGCGCTGAACGAGGAGCCAATCTCCGACCCCGTCATCGGCCGCCTGGTTGAGCGCGGGCTCCATGATGAGCTGACCGGCAGGGCTTATGCGGTGGTCGACGCCACCGATGGCCGCACGCATTTTCTCCGCTTCGACGACATGGAGATGACCGGCGATGCCAAACCCGGCGCGATCGTCGAGCTCTCGCGTTGGACCGACAACCGCGGTCACAGCCGCCAGTCCTTGATGGTGCGATCCGACCTGTCGCTCGGCGAGCAAGTCGGGGCAAGCGGCGCAACCTGGCTTGACCGGCAGCTCGTCGCTCGCGAGCCGGCGGCAACGGCCGGCGGGTTTGGTCAGGAAGTGCGCGACGCGCTGGCTGCGAGGTCCGAGCACCTTGCCAGCGAAGGTCTCGCTCGCCGACAGGGCCAGCGATTTCTTTTTGCCCGCGATCTGCTCGATGAACTTCGAACCCGCGAACTGGCCGATGCCGCCAAGCAGATCGCGACGCGGTCGGGGCTCGATCACGCACCGCGCCTGCCGGGTGAGCACATTGCCGGCATTTACCGGGAGCGTGTGACGCTGGCCTCGGGTCGCTATGCGATGATCGACAATGGCATGGGTTTCGAGCTGGTGCCGTGGAAGCCCAGTCTTGAACGCCACTTGGGGGACGCGGTCGCGGGAACGATCAACGCGCGCGGCGGAGTCGACTGGAGTTTCACCCGCTCGCGAACCTTGGGTCTATAGCCGTGCCGCATCCTCGCTCGCACGCGTGCCTCCTGCGCCAGCCTTCGTCATTTTTCGCCAACCCGCGACCAGCACTGTCCAGCCATTGCAGCGCGCAGCCAACCCATGATCTGACGTCCCCGAAAGGATATACCCGTGGCAGCAACCAAAATCCTCTGGGGCCAGATCCTAGCCGTCTTCACCCTCGTGCTGATCGGTATCTGGAGCGCGACGCAATGGACGGCGGCAGCGCTCGGCCATCAGCCGGAACTCGGCGCGCCCTGGTTCATTCTGCTCGGCAAGCCGGTCTATCATCCCTATGCGTTCTTTTGGTGGTGGTTCAGCTTTGACGCCTATGCCCCGCGTATCTTCAACACGGGCGGGTTGATCGCGGTCTCAGGCGGTTTTGCCGCCATTGTCGTCGCGATCGGCATGTCGGTCTGGCGTGCCCGCGAAATCAAGTCTGCCGCCACCTATGGTTCGGCGCGCTGGGCCGACCGCCAGGAGATCAAGGAGGCAGGCCTGCTCGACGACAAGGGCGTCGTGCTCGGCCAGTTCAACAACCAGTACCTGCGCCATGACGGGCCAGAGCATGTCCTGTGCTTCGCGCCGACCCGCAGCGGCAAGGGTGTCGGCCTGGTCATCCCGACTCTGCTGACCTGGCCGGGCTCCGCGATCGTCCACGACATCAAGGGCGAGAACTGGACGCTGACGGCGGGATACCGGTCGAGCTTCAGCCGCGTGCTGCTGTTCGATCCGACCAATGCCGCGTCCGCTGCTTACAACCCATTGCTCGAAGTGCGGCGCGGTGTCTGCGAGGTGCGCGATGTCCAAAACGTGGCCGACGTGCTGGTCGATCCCGAAGGCAGCCTTGAAAAGCGCAACCATTGGGAAAAGACCAGCCACTCTTTGCTGGTCGGCGCGATCCTGCACGTCCTTTATGCCGAGCCTGACAAGACGCTGGCTGGCGTGGCGGCCTTCCTATCCGATCCCAAACGATCTTTCGAATCCACCCTGGCGGCAATGATGATGACGGCGCATCTCGGCGATGACGGCGTCCACCCGGTCGTTGCCAGCGCGGCGCGGGAACTGCTCAACAAATCGGACAATGAACGCTCGGGCGTGCTTTCCACCGCGATGTCGTTCCTCGGCCTCTATCGCGATCCGGTGGTCGCGCAGGTCACCCGGCAATGCGACTGGCGGATCGCCGATCTGGTCGATGCGAAGTGCCCCGCGACTCTGTACCTCGTCATTCCCCCTTCCGACATCAGCCGCACCAAACCGCTCATCCGTCTGCTGCTCAACCAGGTCGGGCGCCGCCTGACCGAGGAGCTTTCCCCCGATGCCAGTCGCCAGCGGGTGCTGATCATGCTCGACGAGTTTCCGGCATTGGGGCGGCTCGATTTCTTCGAAAGCGCGCTCGCGTTCATGGCGGGGTATGGGCTCAAAGCCTTCCTCATTGCCCAGTCCCTCAACCAGATCGAACATGCCTACGGGCAGAACAATGCGATCCTCGACAATTGCCATGTTCGCGTCTGCTTTGCGACCAACGATGAGCGGACAGCGAAGCGCGTGTCGGAATCCCTGGGCACCGCAACGGAACTGCGGGCTATGAAGAACTATGCTGGCCACCGGCTTTCGCCGTGGCTTGGTCATCTGATGATCTCCAAGTCCGAAACTGCCCGCGCGCTGCTGACGCCGGGCGAAATCCAGGAACTTCCGCCGAGCGATGAGATCGTTATGATGGCCGGTGCCCATCCCATCCGGGCGAAGAAAGCCAGGTACTTCAATGACAAGCGCCTGGCCGGGCGCATCCAATCGCCGCCTATGGTCAAGGCTGCGGCCGACCATGCGGGGGCTCGGCACGACTGGCAGGGGCGGTTGGCAAAGGCGCCGGTCCAGATCAACCGGCCCGCAATCACGGAGGACGATCCTGACAGCGATCCGGCGAATGCGGGCATTCGGACCGAGCCGGAACTTCCGATCCACGAGGACATCGCCCCGCCGCCAAAACCTGTCACCAAGGAGTTCGATTTCGACCGTGACGAGCAATCCGACGACGACACCGCACGCAATCAGCGGCTTCAGGAGCGGATGCGCGGCAATTCCCGGCAGGCTTCCCTTGATCCAGATGACGGTATCGCGCTGTGAATACCGGGAAGCGTATCAAGCACACATTCCGGCTCCCGCCAGATATGTCGCGCCAGCTTGCCGATTTTGCCCTCCGCAAGCGCGTCACGCAGGCATCAATCGTCGAGGCTGCGATCTCATCATTCCTTTCGCCTGACGGGTCCGAGCGGTTGGAAGCAGCCATTACCCGGAGGCTTGACCGAATGGGTAAGCAGAACGAGCGGCTCCAATTTCAGAACGAAGTGACGAACGAAGCCTTAGCTCTGTTTGTGCGGTTCTGGCTGACCGCCACCCCCCCGCTGCCTGAGAGCGCAAGGGCGTCGGCCCAGGCTCAAGGAAAGGAGCGATATGATGGGTTCGTCGAAGCGCTGGCTCGGAAATTGGAAACTCGCTCGGGGATCGAGAGTGAGTTGAGACAGGTTAGTCGATAAGGAAGATGGCAGTAGCGACACCGGAGGTGCTGAGCGATGTCGTTAACACATTGGTTAACCCAGATAGCCAAGCGTCCCAACTGATCGGTTCTGATGAAGCACAATGCCGCGTGTGAAGTAGCAAATATCACTTCGATTTCTCTGGCATTGATTGCAATGCTCTCGATCGTTTCCGGGGCGTGGAGCGGATTTCATCAGCATCGATTTGAACATTTTCGAACAATGTTGCGAGTTCTGTATCAAGGGTAATTGCGATGCGGGCCAAGGTGAGCAGTGTGAGGTTAATTTCACCTCGTTCAAGCTTTCCATAGGCAGCGCGATCAATGTTCGCCTGCGCGGCAAATGCTTCCTGGGAGATGCCTGCCGCCTCACGCAGGCTTCTGATTTTCTTCCCGAGCAGAATCTGAAGGTTGGAACCCATGCAGCCCTGATTGCCGAATATGCGAATAAAAACCACGGTATATATCTCCCCGGTATATAAATCTTGATCTCTATTTTGGGATGGCGTATGATCGCCATCATTCTAGCTGAGAGGGTGTCGTGAATTCCTACTCCTTCGCCGCAATTCGCGGGGTGCAGGCGGGGCGCTCCTACTATGTGATCATGGTGCCACTGCGGGTCGTCGGCAGACTCTTCCGATATGATGACGAAGAGCTCCCGCCCGACCTGAGGGCACAACGCGATCTCAACAAAGGTCGGATTCCAGACATTTCGCGCTACATCATGGAACACGCCCAGGATTATGTCCTGCCTGCGCTTTCCGCCTCGATCGATGGCGGTTTCCGGTTCGATTCACATGGGGGCGAGGGCAAGGACCGGTCGCTCGGCATTCTCGTCGTGGACATGACGGCCACAATGCTGATCAATGACGGGCAGCACCGGCGCGCCGGCATCATCGAAGCTCTCAAAGAAAGGCCCCACCTAGGGGATGAGACGATCGCAGTGACAGTCTTCCCGGACCAGGGCCTTGAACGGTCACAGCAAATGTTCGTGGACCTCAATCAGCACGGTGTAAAACCTGCTCGATCGCTGCGCCTCTACTACGACGGCCGCGACCCGGAAACTCAACTGGCCCGCGCCGTGGTGGAGGCCGTGCCTTTGTTTCGTGACATGACCGATTTCACACGTTCGAATCTGACCACGAGTTCGCGAAAGCTCTTCGCATTCAGCAACCTCCACACCGCAATCGCCGTGTTCGCCAACGAAGCGGGCATCGCGGCCGATCCCGATAATGCCGCCCCTCATGCCGAATTTTGGGCAACGGTCGCGGATACCATACCCGACTGGCGGCTGGCTTCTGCCGGACTCGTCGCTTCGTCCGAACTTCGCCGCGACAAGGTCCATGCCCATGGCGTCGCACTGGAGGCGATTGCGGTAGCAGGCGCGCGGCTGGTGGTTGAGCGTCCCGATTCCTGGCGGGACGCGATGCGTGGCCTCGCGAGCATCGATTGGTCCCGACAGAATGCAGGTATGTGGGAGGGGCGCGCCCTTATTGCCGGCCGGATCCATCGCTCGCGAACCAGCGTACAGATGACCGCCGACGTAATTTTCCGCTCGCTTGGACAGATGGACGCTGACGGCGCCGTCGGACTCGGCTAAGGTGGGGCATGGGGATTGCATGTGACTAAGAAAAGCAAGGTTTCAGGTGTCGAACAACTGTCAAGGCTGATGGATGACGTTCGCGAAATCTATCTGTCCGACGCTCGGCCGTGGGTCGTGGGCTATTCGGGCGGCAAGGATTCGACGACAGCCTTGCAGATTATCTGGACCGCGATTGCCGCGCTCCGTGCGGAGCAGCGTCAAAAGCTGATTTACGTCATTAGCTCGGACACACTGGTCGAGACGCCCGTTGTCTCGAACTATATCGATGTTTCGCTCAAGCGTATCGCCAAGGCGGCGGTCGAGCAGGGCATGCCGTTCGTTACCCACAAGGTTGTGCCTGAGGTTGATCGCAGCTTTTGGGTCAACATGATCGGCCGGGGCTATCCCGCACCGTCGCGGCGCTTCCGCTGGTGCACGGAACGGCTTAAAATCGAACCCGCCAACGACTTCATCAAGGACCGCGTTGCGGAATTTGGCGAGGTCGTGATGGTGTTGGGTGTGAGATCGCAGGAATCGGCGACGCGCGCCCAGGTCATGTCGCTGCACAAGATCGAGGGCTCTCGCCTCTCGCGGCATTCGTCGCTTCTCAATGCTTTTGTCTATGCGCCAATCGCTGACTTCTCGACGGACGACGTGTGGACCTATCTCCTCCAGAACGCCTGCCCCTGGGGGAATGACAATCGCGATCTTGTCGCGATGTACCGCAACGCTGCCTCCGGGGAGTGTCCGCTGGTGGTCGATACATCGACGCCATCGTGCGGAAATTCACGGTTCGGATGCTGGGTCTGCACCGTGGTCGAGCGCGACAAGGCGATGGAAGCCATGATCGACTCGGGCGAGGAATGGCTCACCCCATTGCTCGAATACCGGGACATGCTCTCAGAGACGCAGATCCCTGAGCGCAAACATGAATTTCGCGAGTTTCGGCGACGCACCGGCCAGGTCTCTTTTATCGGCGACACCGACCGGCCGATGCCGGGTCCCTACACGCTGGATTTTTGCCGCAACCTGTTGCGCAAGCTGCTGGAGACGCAAAAGCAGGTCGCGCGCGAGGCTCCGACCGGCGACGCGCCCATTCTCATCCATGAGACGGAGCTACACGAAATCCGTCGACTGTGGCGGACCGAACGGGGTGATTGGCCCGATAGCGTGCCCCGTATCGTACGCGAGACGCTCGGGCTGGATCTCGACTGGGTATCGGAAGATGCTGTCGCCTTCACCGCCGACGATGGCGAGCTGCTTGACGCGATTTGCGCAGCCAATGATGTGCCGACCGGCCTCGTCATGAAGCTGCTCGACATCGAACGCGCTTCGCATGGATTGAAACGACGGCATGCGGTCCATACGCGCATCGAGGATGCATTCCGGCTCGAATGGCGTGATCTCGACACATTGGTGACGGAGCGACGGCAAAAACTCGGAATAAGCGGCGACGGGCCTGCGTCACTTGAGCCGGACGAAGCGGAACATCCCTTCGATCTCGAGGGGGATGACGCATGATCCTGCGATCTATCGAGCTGGAAAATTTCGGACTCTATGCCGGGCGCCATGTGCTCGACCTTGTCCCCGCGCGCGGGCGACCCGTCATTCTGTTCGGCGGAAAGAACGGTGCCGGCAAGACGACGTTGCTGGAGTCTGTTCGGCTTGCCCTCTATGGCCGCCGCGCACTCGGTTTTCGGGTGGCGCAGTCCGAATATGAGGATCACCTTCGGTCGCGCGTACATGTCGGCGCGAATGGTGTTCCCGCCAATGTCGCATCTGTTGGACTTGAATTCGACTATGCTGAAGGCGGCGTGGTCCACCGTTACAGGGTCGTCCGCCGCTGGACGGTCCGTGGTTCCAAGACGGTCGAGACCCTGACCCTCGAGAAGGACAATGCCCCCGTTGACAGCGTGCCACGCGATGAATGGCACAGCTTCCTACAAGAGCTGATTCCGCCCGGCGTTTCCCAGCTCTTTTTCTTCGATGGCGAAAAGATTGCAGAAATTGCCCGTGACGATCCGGACGAGGGTCTGGCCGAGGCGGTTCGCGGACTTCTCGGGATCGAGCTTGTCGGTCGCCTTCGCACCGACCTTGGTCTGTATCTCGCCCGCCATAATCGGCGCGATGATGGTGAGTTCGCATCGCGTCTCGAGGGGCTTGTTCGCGACATCGAGGCGCTCGACCGGCGCATCGGCGAGCGCGCTGAAGACGTTGCCGAATTGACTTCGCGGTACGCGTCCCAAGCGCGTGTCGCCGGGAATGTACGGCAGCGCTTCATAGCCGAGGGCGGGGATGCGGCAAACAACCGGGCCGGGATCGAAGCCGCGCGAACCGAAGTGCGGCAGCAGATTGTTCGGCGTGAGCACGAGCTTCGCGAGTTGACCGGCGCCCTGCTTCCCTTCGCGGCGGCGCCCAAACTCCTGCGGCGCTTTTCACTGGCCCTGGCCCGGGTCGGGGAACCGGGCGTGAACGCGGAAGCGGTTGCCCTGCGCGAGCGCCTGCTCGCCTGGCGCGCGACGGGAACACCGCCGCGAGCCGCGACGTGGAAGGACACGCACTGGCGAGACCTCGCCGACTTCCTCTCGGCAGGGACTTTGGGATCGGTCGAAGCCGATGAAACATCGCTGAACGATCTGGAGCCAGGCGAGCGGCGCAAGCTGCTCTCGCGTACCGCAGATGTGCGTGAAACGGTTCCGGCTCGGGCAAGTCTGCTCGTTGCTGAGCTTGATGCGCTCAATCGGCGCTTGCGCGAAATGGATGCCGAGTTGATTCGCGCATCGGGTCATGCGGCTGGGGTGGTTCTCGACGAGCTGCTGCTTGCCGAAAAGGAAGTCGGCGCTGCAGAGGCTGAGCTCAAGGCGCGAACCGAGGAACTCCGGGGGTTGGAGTATCAACGGGCCGTGCTGTCGCGCGACCGCGAACGCATGTTGAAGACGCAGACCGAGGCCGACGCCGGTGAGGAACGCGCGGCATTGGCGACACGAGTTGGCCGGGCGCTCCAGCAATATGAGGAGCGCTTGCTCGATATGAAGCTTGCCCAGCTTCAAACCGAATTTGTCGCGCGCTTCAATCATCTTGCCCGCAAAGGCGGCTTCGTTGCCGACGTGCGCATCGACCGGACGACGTTCGATGCCGTGCTGATCGATCGTTCGGGGGCGGAGATTAAGAAATCGAGTCTCTCGGCTGGCGAGAAGCAGGTCTATGCGATCGCCATGCTGTGGGCGCTCGCCCGGACCAGCGGTCGGGCGCTTCCGATGATCGTCGATACACCGCTCGCGCGCCTCGATGCGGAACATCGTGCGGCGCTGGTGGAGCGGTATTTCCCTGAGGCCAGTCACCAGGTCATTGTGCTGTCGACCGATACCGAGGTTGATGATGCCTTGCTGACCAGCCTGTCACCCAGCATCAGCCATTCGTATCGCCTAGACTTCGATCCGGAGACACGTGCGACGAAAGCTGTGCCCGGCTATTTTGGTGAGGAGGAGGACGGCCGTGCGCTTCACCAAGCTTAAGATTTCCGCCGAAGCGACCAGCCGACTGCGCTCGGTTCGTCAACGTACCGGTCTCACTCCCAACCTCCTGTGCCGCATTGCAATTATGCTGTCGCTGGAGGAAGGGCCGGTTGGGTCCCCGGCACCGGACGACAACGGGCAGGAATTCAACGCCTACACGCTAACCGGCGAATATCACGGGCTAATCGCCGCACTCCTGCGCTTCGTCGAAGAGGACGAGGGAGGCGCCGACAAGCTCGACAATGATGAATTGCTGATTCGCCTGCGCGCGCACATTCACCGTGGGGTCGGCACACTTGCCGTCCGCGCGAAATCGCCGGCAGATGTCGGTCGGCTGGCGATGGCGGCCTGATGGACGGCGACGATCCCATCTACCTCGATAATAACGCCACAACGCCCGTCGATCCACGGGTGCTAAATGCCATGCTGCCCTATTTCTCTGAGGTGTTCGGCAACCCGTCCAGCGTCGAGCACTTTCATGGCAACCGCGCGCAAGCCGCCGTCGCTAAAGCCCGCGCGCAGGTCGCGTCCGCCTTGGGCGCTCGCGAGAACGAGATCATATTTACCGGCAGCTGCAGCGAAGCCAACAACATCGCCATTTTGGGCGCGGCGCGCGCAAGACCGGAGCGCCGCCATCTGATTACCAGCGCGATCGAGCATCCTGCGGTTCTCGAACCGATGCGACAGTTGGAGCGCGAGGGCTTCGCGCTTACGATCCTCGACGTTGATGAATATGGCCGCGTGGCGATCGATGAGCTGCGCGCCGCGCTGCGAGACGATACTGGCCTTGTATCGATCATGGGTGCGAACAATGAAGTCGGTACGCTGCAGGCGCTGGCCGGGATCGGCGCTTGCTGTGAAGCGGTGGGCGCCCTTTTCCATAGCGATCTTGCCCAGGTTCCAGCCCATCGTGCGATAAATGTGGTCGATGAGCACATCCACATGGCAAGTTTGTCGGGCCATAAGGCCTACGGCCCGAAAGGAGTGGGCGCGCTTTACGTCCGCTCCCGTTCGCCGCGCGCCAGACTTGTTCCGATCATGTACGGTGGTGGGCAGGAACGTGGTCTCCGGTCTGGCACCATCAATGTTCCGCTGGTGGTCGGCATGGGCGAAGCCATGGAGATTGCCAGGCGAAGCAGCCAGAACGACGAGCGCCGCCTGCGCGCACTTTGCGACAAGCTCATTCTTGACGTTACCCGGACGATTGCCGGTGTCAGCCTGAACGGTCATCCGACCGAGCGCATCGCGGGAAACGTTTCATTGTCGATCGCCGACGTGGAGCCACTGGCGCTCATGCATCGATTGAATCCTGTCGCGAGTTTTTCGGCATCGAGCGCCTGTGCGACGGACAAGGTCGAGACGAGTCACGTGTTGCTTGCAATGTTCGGCGATACGCCGCGGGCGCGCCAGGCATTCCGCATTTCGCCCGGTCGCTTTACCACGCCCGAGCAACTGACAGATTTCGCGGGCGCGTTAGCGGACGCCGTGACGGATCTTCGCCGCTTTGCTGCTTGAGGTGTAAGGGCCTAGGTCGCTTTTCCCAATCCGGTTTTTTCCTCAATCGCCCGGCGAATAATGCTCCGGCCGCTGCCTGATGCGTTGCGATACTCGTCTTCTGAAAAATCGATGTCGCCTGCGCCGCTGAGAATGTTTGCAAAAGACGCGGTACTGATGACGCGCTTTTCAAAGGCGTCGCCAGCAAGCTTCCGCAGGATATCAAACAGAGCCTGGACGCCCACAGTCTTGGTGATGAAGGACTGGGGCGTGGCCTTCTGCCAAAACAGTTGATCGCAAGCAGCAAGGTAGTTCAGCACGAGCTGATAGATGACCGCGTCCTGTTTTGCGATGAACGCAGGCCGTAAAGGCGATCGATCTTTACGAGCAGTCGGTGCGGCAAGCTTTTCCCGTGTCGAACGGTCGGGCGTCAGCATGAAGTTCGCGTCGGCCTTGGGATTGCTGGTGATGAGCCGGAGAATCCCGTCGACGACGACCGCTGTGGACACCTTCCAGTCGCTTGCCTTGAGCCGCTCCTGCAAGACCGTGTCTTTGCGCGGGGCGATTGATATTCGCTTGTTCAGGGGCGATTCCGGGTCAGCGCCCAGACGGCGCGTGAGGAACACTGCCAGCTTGTCCGGAGCCCAATATTCTGGATCTTCGTCCTCGATATTATAGCCGAACAGCTCGTAGGTGAGACTTTTGTCGACACGCTTCTGGTTGGAATTGATCGTGGCAAAAAGCTGTGCCTGATAGGGCTTGGGAATGTCCATATAGATGGCGCAGCTCAACTCCATGTCGAGGCGCTCAAGAATCTTGGCGTAAGTGAAACCCCACAGGCGGTGCTGGCCATCAACGACCGCGGCAAGTTTGGCGGGGGTCGGGATCCGCAGAATGGCGCATCCGTCTTCGCGCTCGATCACGGTCCATCGACGATCGACCTTGGCGCCGGTGGTCGCGGCGATAGCGATTTCGGCATCGCTCGCGCCGGGTAGCGTTGCCAGATCGGTCTCGTCTGAAGGCGCTTCTTCAACCAGTCCATCCTCCGGCCGAATGTTCGCGGCAATGATAATCGCGTTGGGAAAGGCGGAATCATCACGGTCGATATAGGCGCCGATCTGGGTCAGGCGCTTTTGCTGAGGCTCACGCTGCGTTCCATCCAATGTGTAGGGACGCTCCGCATCGTTTGTGGCGACAGCCTTCAGGACGTCGCTAAATGCGACTTCAAGAAGCAGGCGCGCGGGAAGCCGCGCAATGTAGAACTCGCCAAGCGGCTGCTTCACTAGGATTGCCGAAGTCTCGAATGGGAAGGTCACCATGATACCGCCTTACGCCTCAAACTGATTAAGGGTGTCCCCGCCAAGCAGCGGTGCTGAAGGATCGACGCCACCAACGGCGACTTCCGGCGGAGGTACATCATCCCGCAGTTCCCCAGCATCCGCGTTCACTATCCACCACCAGAGCAGAGCCAGAACGCTGGCGACCAGACCGATCCCGATCGCCGCCCAGTCCAGCAAATTGGTCGCGATCACCAGGATCAGCGCCAGAAAGAGGAAGGCGTAGTTGATAATCTGCCCCCAGGCCCGGAGGCTTCGGAGGGTTTCAGAGATTGCGAGTTGCATCGCCACCGAACCCAGGATTGCAGGAAAATAAGTCGCGACCGCCGTCCGGAGGCCGGCTGTCGATGCCGGGGCTTCGCCCAAACCTAGGGCAAGCTTCACGACCTCCAACCAGACACCAAAGGCAGCAAACATGACGAAGCTGCCGATGAAGAATGCGAGATAGGTGGGGTGTTTGCTTGGCGCCGTCCAGCGGCGCTTCAGCTCGTCAAACAGGCGGACATAGCCGTCATAGTCACTCTGTTCGCTGGCCTCGTTACTCATGGTCGTCAACCGATGCCCAGACGTCAGCATATTTGACGAGAAGATCTTCCAGTTTTGCGGGAGGAATCATCTCTTGCTGGAGCCGCTCGAATCCGGCGACCGCATAGCGATTAAGGAAATCGCTGCCTGCGGCACTGATCCCGGTTGGACTTGACGGATCGAGCAGCAGTACCATTTCGCGCTCGACGCTCTGTTTGTTGGCCAGGTCAATGCCCTTTCGGTCCAGCTCAGCATCAATCAGGAGGCCGGCAATGAAGTCCGCCTGAGCGCGATAGTCTTCCGGATAGTTGTCGAGGAAGCGGTCAGAATCGAGTTGATCGGCATGTCCAAGCTTCCTTTCGCGCAATCCCAGCAAGAGGCAGACATAATATGTGTCGAACATGATGTAGCGTGCGCCTGGAACTGTCCGTTCTGTGATCGTACGGAAGAAGCTCCGTGCCGCTGTGGGCATGACAAAGCTCATTGGACGCCTCCCGCCGTCGAGTTTGTCTCGAGGCTGTGGAAGGTGCGGAAGTCGGCAAGACCCTCGCGCATTTGAGTTCCAGATGTGCCATCTCGCCAGACCGTGATGTAGCGAACATCATCGCGCGAGTAGAAAGCGTCGGCAAATCCGTCACGCTCGCTTGAGATGACAAACATGATCATCTGATCGAAAAGTTCCGGGATGACATCGCCAACCTCACGCCGGACCTGGGTGTCCAGCGACACGGCCGGGCTATCGACGATGAAGGGCAGCTTGTAGGGCGCGGCGCTTAGCAGCGATGTCAGGAATGCGTAGGCGACCGAGAGGCTTTGTCCTTCGCTGACTCCACCCTTTGCGGCAAGCCCTTCGGAGGAGAGTTCGAGCGCGGAACCGATCCTGCTGACCTGAAGCGGCTCGCCGGTAACCAGGCGCGCGAGCTTCTGGTTGGTGGCGGTACGAACGCTTTCGCGAAGGCCGTTCAAGGCTTCTTCAGCGACCCTGTCGATCAGCGACTTCACCTTATCGGCGGCGAGGACGAAATTGTACGTATTGGTGGCCGTTGCGAGGCGCTTGGCGCGCAATTTCACCTCTGCGCGACACAGGCCGATATTGTCGCTCCAGGCAAGCTGGACGTGGAGCTGACGATCGGTCGATGACAGGATCTTGAGCTTGCGCTCGATCGTGCCGAGCCGGTCCTTGATTTCGGCCTGTTCCTTTAAGAGTGATTGCAGCTCGACATCGCCGCCTGCGACCTTTTCCTGCTGGAGTTGGTCGATCTGTTGTTCGACCGATCGGCGTTCGCGTAGTTTCGTACGGAGTTCCTGTGCACAGTCGCCGAACTCCGAACCCGTCGCGTCAGTTTCGCGGACAGATTTCTTCATCCGGTTGATGACGGTGATCTGATCCTCTGCAAGATATTTTGCCGCGCCAGCCACAATCGCTGCGCTTTCCTTTTCGCCAATGTCGCGGTCGCATACACATTTTTCGGCGCGGGCGAGTTCATGGAAGAACTCTACGGAGATGGTTTTGGGGAGCTGCAGGGTCGTCAGGCGATCGCCGAGCGACCGCAAGCGCAAGAGCAGTTCGGGACTGATCTTGGTAGGAGAGCGCATTGCCGTCAGCCCTGTAGCGGTCAGTTCGGCGATCTTCGCGTTCAAGGCGCTGATCTGGCCGTCGAGCGCATCCATGCGCTTCTTATATTGCTCATCCTGCGCGGTACGGTCAGCGATGGCCCGGCCGATCTCCTCCAGACGCTTGCTCTTCTGGGTCTGCTCGCGTTGGAGTGATCGTTGCTGACCCTCGAGTCCAGCCAATATTGTCTTTGCCTCATCAAGCGCGTTGGACAACCGGGTGATGCCCTTTTGCTCTTTTGCTCGCGAGAATTCCGCCGCCCGTTCCTGTTCTTCATCGACGAGCTTGCGGACGTCGTCGCGCAGCGCATCAAGTTGGTCGAGCCGATAGAGGGTGCGGATCGACTTGGTCGTCCGGTCCTTGTCGACTGCCCGAATTTCCTTCGCAAACTCGCCATCGAAGACAAACAGGCGGCTGAAATCGGGGGTGAGCAGGCGGCGCAATTGTGGCGGGAGATGCCAACCGGGTTCGCTTCCTCCAGATTGCAGCCGGGCACTGGTCGTGCTGAAGGTGCAGCGACGACCGATAAAATCGAGCGCGATCGTGATTCGATAGGGTTCGCCGTCAATCTCAAGGCGCAATTCGAACTCGCCAGTTTCGGCGTTGTCGTCTGCCCGCAACTCATTCACATCGACCGGCGACAATTCAACACCGGTCAATGCCGCGCGGAGCAATGTCATGGTTGTCGTCTTCCCCGTGCCGTTCGGCATCTGGATCAGTGTCCATCGCGGATCATCATCAAGGTCGATCGCAAGATCGCGAATGCCGCCACGGATGTTCCGGTATTTCCACCCTTTTACCTTGAGCTCCATCGCCATCAGTCGTCGTCCTCGGCTTCGTCGTCCGCGCGCATTGCCAGTTCAATGACCGCCCGAACATCCGACTGGTCGTAATTATCGGCCAGGCAATTCACGATGAGATTGCGCATTCGCGCAAGAAGTTCGGGATCTTCACCGCTCGATGCGGCCAGCACCTTATCGAGCGCGGCTTCAATGGTTGGATCGAGATCGTTGTCGTCGTCGATCATGCCCTCATTCCTCTCGTGTCACTTGAGCCAGCGCCCGGAACCATGCCCGACGGTCTTCGTCGGCGGTCTGCTCGCCGCTTGTGTCATCGGGATCGATGTCGTCGGTGCGGATGAAGTCCACGACCAACGCCCGTTTGTCAGGATTGCTTGGATCGACCCGCAGGCATCGGCCAAGTCGTTGCACTGTCTCAAGGCGAGCTCGCGCCGAGGCAAACAGAACTATGGTGCCGACCGACCGAATGTCGATACCCTCGGAGATTCGATGGCAAGTGATGAGGCAATCGAGCTCACCCCGGGCGAACCGGCCGAGATTGGCGCGATCGTCGCCGGCATAATAGGTATGGAAATCAATCCCGGTCGGCATCAAGATACGCTGGACCTCGAGACCGTAAGGGGCTTCTTCAACGAAAATCAGGCAACGATGGAGTAGCTCACCATTTTGCGCGACGAGTTCGGCGAAAGGCGGAAGCTTTTCGCGCGACAGCTTTCCGACTTTGGAAATTTCCTGGTATAAGCTTTCGATCGGGGGCGCATCGCCACTCGCCACACGGCCGTGATAGCGGCGGACCGCTTTGCGGACGGCATCGCGGTCTTCGGCGGAAAAGGCATAATCCAGTTCGACGTAATCGAACTCGCAAAGGATGCCGCGGCGGATCGCATCTTCGAGACCGAAACGGTAGATGACCGGCCCTATTTCACTTTCGATAAAGTCATTTCCAGCCCCGTCATATTCACGTTCCGGCGTCGCACTCAGGCCTAATGTCCAACCAAATTTGCTGAGCTGCCCCGACAGGTTCGCAACCATGGATGGCGCGCCCATTCCATGAACCTCGTCACAGATGAGCAGACCTTCGCGTAGCTTGCGCGGTGCCAGCCGGGGTATGGCATCAGCCAGATTTTGGCGCGACGTCAGAAGGATCGATCCGTCAGGGTCGTTCAGATACTGCTGCAGCTCTTTGTGTCGTTCATAGCTGCGATAAACCGGATGCCCCTCGGGCGCGAGGACGGCATACCATTGATCGAGCAGGTCGGTGCCGAATGCAGAGACGATCGCCGTTTTTGCAGAGCCACGCGCGAACAGCTCGTTGAGGATTGAAATTGCGGTTCTGGTTTTGCCGGTGCCGGTCGCCATCTCGAGGATGCCGTGACGCTCGGCCAGAAACTTTGCCAGAGCTTCTTTTTGGTGCCGCCAGCGGTGGTCCTGCTCGATCCGCTTTGGTTTTTGGTACGGGCGCGGTGCCCGATCGCAGAACTCGATCAGATTGCGCCGAATGGCATCCGGCATTGCATAGGTACGAACGTTCGCGTCCAGATTTTCCCAGAGCAGACGGAAGCGTTCTCGCTCACTGTCTACCCGCGCGGCCTCGCGTTCATCGACCCAGGAGTAAAAGACACTGATTGATTCATAGTTGCGGAACGCCTGAGCGCTGTCATTGGGCGAGCCATGAAAGGCGATACGATCGCCGGCGGCGTCGCTAAACACGCCAAATTTGTCGTGGAAGTCGCCATCCAATTCATTCGCTGGGCACGCAATTCGGAACTCTAGCAGTTCGTCGGCAACCATCCACGCTATGGCCGCCAAAGTTTCCGCTTCAAGCGATGCCTCCAGTTCCTCCAAGCTGCGCTCCATCGTGGCGCGCAAACGGTCGTCACGGCGCGCCTCTTCGCCCTCGGCCAAGGCGGCAACGTCGTCGGGTTCTAGCTTGGGGCTCGCAATAATTCTCGCTTTCCCCCCATTGGCTGCAAGTTGTGCGAGTCCGGCAGCAGCCATTTTCATCCAGTTCGAGGTGAAGTAGCCGACTCCGCGGTCGTATGATGCCGACCGAGCGAGTGCCGGCACGTAGAAGCGCGACATGATCTCATGCGTTGAGGTGTCGAACTTTGGGGTCGTCGGTAGCTCACGAAGGAATGAGTTGCGAGAACCTAGCTCCACAACCGTCATTGACAAGTTTCCATCGTCATCATCCCCCCTTACCACCTCCGCATATATCCCAGATTCTCGCGACCTGAACAGCAGCCAATCATGCCTTCTCCCATCCAAACCTAAAAATATTGTGCCAGGATAGAGTCTTAAGGAATTCCAGCGCGTTTTGATTTTGCGCAGCAGGCATCGAGTGAACCGCATTGGAAGTGCAGTAAGGTTCCCGATGAGATCGACGATCGTGAGATGCCCGGTAGCTCTTTACGAACCTATGCAACAGTTTCGTGGGCGTAGGCGACAATATAATCAAACAACATCCGCCGGCAGTTTCTCACTTTTCGCTAGTCTGCGATGATCGCATTTGGCTGTTGCAGAGCCACATTTTGATGCCCTTTTGATCGGCCTCACTGTGCAGCCGGTTTCTGGCTGCGCCCCAATCGAGGCCTGCCATGCGCATCATTCCGATCCGATCCGAATCCTCTTCGCGCGGCGCACGCATGCTGCGGACGGCGCTCGGGGCGGAGATCGCGACGTGGCTTGAGAACGCTTCGGTGATCGAGATCATGCTCAATCCCGATGGGCGGCTGTGGATCGACCGGCTTGGCACCGGGATTACCGATACGGGAAGCGGGATGTCCGCCGCAGACGGCGAACGGATCATCCGGCTCGTCGCGCACCATGTCGGGGCCGAGGTCCATGCCGGCGCCCCGCGTGTATCGGCGGAGCTGCCCGAAGGCGGCGAGCGGTTCGAAGGGCTGTTGCCACCGGTGGTCGCTGCGCCCAGCTTCGCGATCCGCAAGCCAGCGGTCGCGGTGTTCACGCTGGCTGATTACGTCGCCGCCGGGATCATGAGTGCCGCGCAGGCCGAAGCCCTGATCGGCGCGGTCGAGGCGCGCAAGAACATCCTGGTCGCCGGCGGCACTTCGACCGGCAAGACCACGCTGACCAATGCCCTGCTGGCCGAGGTCGCCAAGACCACCGACCGGGTGGTGCTGATCGAAGACACGCGCGAACTGCAATGCGCCGCGCCCAACCTCGTATCGCTGCGCACCAAGGACGGGGTCGCCACGCTGTCGGACCTGGTGCGCTCGGCGCTGCGCCTGCGGCCCGACCGAATCCCGATTGGCGAGGTTCGCGGCGCCGAAGCGCTCGACCTTCTCAAAGCCTGGGGCACCGGCCATCCCGGCGGCGTCGGCACGATACATGCCGGGTCGGCGCTGGGCACGCTGCGACGCATGGAACAGCTGATCCAGGAGAGCGTGGTCACCGTGCCCCGCGCACTGATCGCCGAGACCATTGACGTGATCGCCGTTCTGGTCCGCGACGGCACCGGTCGGCGGCTCGCTGAGCTCGCTCAGGTCACCGGGCTCGATGCCCGCGGCGACTACCGCATCCAACCCATCACCCCCCAAACCGAAGGAGACATTTCGTGATCCAGACCCTTGTGCGTGCCCGTTCGCGGCTGTTGGCTGCGCTGCTTGGCAGCGTCGTGACGCTGGCCATTTCCAGTCCGGCCCATGCGGCAGGATCGTCGATGCCGTGGGAAGCGCCGCTCCAATCGATCCTCGAATCTATTCAAGGCCCGGTCGCGAAGATCATGGCGGTGATCATCATCATCGCCACCGGCCTGACCCTGGCATTCGGCGACACTTCGGGCGGGTTCCGGCGGCTGATCCAGATCGTGTTCGGCCTGTCGATTGCGTTTGCCGCCTCGTCCTTCTTCCTGTCGTTCTTCTCGTTCGGCGGTGGAGCCCTCGTCTGATGGACGGTGTGCCGCCTGAAGCCGTGCCGGGCTACGTGGTGCCCGTCCACCGCGCGCTGACCGAGCATATCCTGCTCGGCGGCGCGCCGCGGGGGCTGGCGATCGCCAATGCCACGCTCGCCGGCGCGGTGGGACTCGGTCTGCGGCTCTGGATCGCGGGGATCGTGTTCCTCGCACTCGGCCACATGGTCGCGGTCTGGGCGGCGCGGCGCGATCTCCAGTTCGTCGATGTCGCGCGGCGGCATCTGCGCTTCCCCAATTACATGAGGGTTTGAGTAATGCTCTCGCTTCGCGAATACAGGAACAAGGCCGACCGCCTGGCGGACTTCCTGCCTTGGGCGGCGCTGGTCGCTCCTGGTGTCGTGCTCAACAAGGACGGCAGCTTCCAGCGCTCGGCCCGTTTTCGCGGCCCCGACCTCGACAGCGCGACGCCTGCCGAACTGATCGCCACGACCGCGCGGCTCAACAGCGCTTTGCGGCGCCTCGGGTCGGGTTGGGCGATCTTCGTCGAGGCGGTGCGCCGACCGGCAAACGATTATCCCGAAAGCGACTTTCCCGATCCGGCATCGGCGCTGGTCGAACGCGAACGCGCCGCTCAGTTCGCCGAGGAAGGCGCGCATTTCGAGAGCGGGTATTTCCTCACCCTGCTTTGGATGCCGCCCGCCGAAGACGCCGCGCGCGCCGAGAGCTGGCTCTACGAGGGCAAAGCCGAAAAGGGGATCAACCCCAAGGAACTGCTCGATCTCTTCATCGACCGCACCGACAGGTTGCTGCGGCTGGTTGAAGGCTTTGTTCCCGAAGTGGCCTGGCTCGATGACAGCGAGACGCTGACTTACCTGCACAGCTGCATTTCGACCCGCAGCCACCGCGTCCGCGTCCCTGAAACGCCGATGCACCTCGACGCGCTGCTTGCCGATGAACCGCTGACCGGCGGGCTCGAACCGCGCCTCGGGACCGCCCATCTGCGTACGCTCACCGTGGTTGGATTTCCGAGCGCGACCTTCCCGGGGTTGCTCGACGAGCTCAACCGTATGGCTTTTGCCTACCGCTGGTCGACCCGCGCGATCATGCTCGACAAGACCGATGCGACCAGACTGCTCGGCAAGATCCGGCGGCAATGGTTCGCCAAGCGGAAGTCGGTCGCCGCGATCCTCAAGGAGGTGATGACCAACGAAGCATCGGTGCTGGTCGACAGCGACGCCGCCAACAAATCTGCCGATGCCGATGCAGCACTTCAAGAACTGGGTGCCGATCATGTCGGGCAGGCTTACGTCACGGCGACCGTCACGGTCTGGGACGAAGATTCCGCGATTGCCGCCGAAAAGTTGCGGCTGGTCGAGAAGGTCATCCAGGGCCGTGATTTCACGGTGATCGTCGAGGGCATGAATGCGGTCGAAGCCTGGCTCGGCTCACTGCCCGGCCACGTCTACGCCAATGTCCGTCAGCCTCCGATCTCCACGCTCAACCTCGCCCACATGATCCCGCTATCCGCCGTGTGGGCAGGGCCGGAGTGGGACGAGCATTTTCGCAGCGCGCCGCTGTTTTATGCCCGGACCGAGGGTTCGACCCCGTTCCGCTTTTCGCTCCATGTCGGCGATGTCGGCCATACGCTGATCGTCGGGCCGACCGGGGCGGGCAAATCGGTGCTGCTCGCGCTGATGGCGCTGCAATTCCGGCGCTACGATCGCAGCCAAGTCTTCGCCTTCGATTTCGGCGGATCGATCCGCGCTGCGGCGCTGGCCTGCGGTGGTGACTGGCAGGATTTGGGCACCAGCCTCGCCGATGACAGTGCGGGCGCGGTGCAGTTGCAGCCGCTCGCGCGTATCGATGAGGCCGCAGAGCGCAACTGGGCGGCCGAGTGGCTCCAGGCGATTCTGGCGAGCGAAGGCGTCACGGTCGATCCGGCGACCAAGGAGCATCTCTGGTCGGCACTGACTTCGCTCAGCACAGCACCGGTCGGCGAACGCACCCTGACCGGCCTCGCTGTGCTTCTGCAGTCGCAGGCATTGAAGCAGGCGATCGCGCCCTATTGCATCGGCGGACCATTCGGGCGGCTGCTCGATGCCGAGGTCGAGCACCTGGGCGAAGCGAGCTTCCAGGCCTTCGAGACCGAAGGGCTGACCGGCTCGGCCGCCGCGCCCGCGGTCCTGTCCTACCTGTTCCACCGGATCGAAGGCAGGCTCGACGGCTCGCCGACGATGATCATCATCGACGAGGGCTGGCTCGTGCTCGACAGCCCGGCGTTCGCCGCGCAGCTGCGCGAATGGCTGAAGACGCTGCGCAAGAAGAACGCGAGCGTGGTATTCGCCACGCAGAGCCTCGCCGATATCGAGACCAGCGCGATTGCGCCCGCCATCATCGAAAGCTGCCCGACCCGGATATTCCTTCCCAACGAGCGCGCCGTCGAGCCGCAGATTCTGTCGATCTATCGCCGGTTCGGCCTCAATGACCGCCAGATCGAGATCGTCGCGCGGGCAACCCCCAAGCGCGACTATTACTGCCAGTCAGCACGCGGCAACCGGCTGTTCGAGCTGGGGCTGGGCGAAGTGGCGCTGGCGCTCACAGCAACGTCTTCAAAGAGCGATCAGCTGGCGATCGGCGAACTGACCGAAGCCCATGGCACCACCGCCTTTGCCCCCGTCTGGCTGCGCCACCGCGGGCTCGCCTGGGCCGCCGACATGCTGCCCCCCAGCAATCCAATCCCCCCAGCCCGCAGCCAGGAATCGGTTGCGGGCCAACCCAAGGAGTAGTGCCGTGAAAGCCCCCCGTGTCCGAGCAAGCCTTGCCGCCGGTGCCGCAATTCTATCGATGACGATGACCGCGCTGGCGCCCGCACCCGCCTATGCCCAGTTTGGCGGCATCGTCTATGACCCCTCGAACTACGCACAGAACGTACTGACCGCGGCGCGCACGCTCGAGCAGATCAACAACCAGATCCGTGCATTACAGAACCAGGCGACGTCGCTGATCAACGAGGCGCGCAACCTCGCGAGCCTGCCGACCAGCGTGCTGGCGCCGCTCCAGCAGCAGATCCAGCAGACCCAGCAGTTGCTCGGTCAAGCTCAGCGGATGGCCTATAACGTCCAGCAGATCCAGACGCAGTTCGCGCAGCAGTACAAGTCGATCGACCTGACCGCGCCGCAGCGGGCAATGGTCGATGGCGCGGAAAGCCGCTGGCAGAACAGCGTCGCCGCCTTCGAGGACGCGCTCAAGGTCCAGGCCGGCGCGGTCGCCAACATCGAGGGCACGCGGAGCGCGGTCAGCGATTTGGTCACCGCCAGCCAGTCGGCCACGGGCGCGTTGCAGGCCGCGCAGGCCGGCAACCAACTCCTTGCGGTGCAGTCGCAGCAGCTCGCCGACCTGATCGCCAGCGTCACCTCGCTCGGCCGGGCGCAGACGCTCGATGCGGCGAACAGCGCGGCGGCCAAGGCCCAGGCGCGCGAACAGCTTCGCCGCTTCCTGACTCCGGGGCGCGGCTACGTCGCGACCTCGGTCCAGATGTTCCGGAACTGAGGCGATGGACACCAAGCTCTTCGCGCGGATCGGGGCGGGCGTATTCGTCGCCATTGCGCTGACCATGACCGCACTTCAGATGCGCGAAGAGCGTCCGACGCCGCCGCCGGAAACAATCTCGGTTGCCGAACCTGAAGGCGACCCGCTTCCCGCGCAGATCAGGGCCTGTGCGGTGATGGGCGAGCAGGCAGTGGACGTGCCTGACTGCCGCGCGGCCTGGGCCGAGAATCGCCGCCGCTTTCTGGCGCCTGGCGCACGCCCGATGGAACGATTTCCTCAGGCCGCTCCTGCGACCGACGGATCCAGGCGGCCCTCGGAACCACAGCCTCTAGTCGCCCCGATCAGAGACAAGTGACATGGGTGGCACCGGCGTCGTCGACCGCTTCCTCGACATCTTCTCGCGCTACATCGACAGCGGGTTTGGCCTGCTCCACGGCGAAGTGGCGTTCATCGCGACCACGCTGATCGTGATCGACGTGACGCTCGCAGCGCTGTTCTGGACCTGGGGCGAAGCCGACGATGTGATCGCCCGCCTGGTCAAGAAGACGCTGTTCGTCGGCGTGTTCGCCTACATCATCGGCAACTGGAACAATCTCGCCCGGATCGTCTTCGAGAGCTTCGCCGGATTGGGCCTGAAGGCCAGCGGCACCGGCTTCTCCACGGCCGAGCTGTTGCAACCGGGACGGGTGGCGCAGGTCGGGCTCGATGCCGCCCATCCGCTGCTGGAGTCGATCTCGGACCTGATGGGGTTTGTCAGCTTCTTCGAGAATTTCCTGCAGATCGTGATCCTGCTTGTCGCCTGGGCGATCGTCATCATCGCCTTCTTCATCCTCGCGATCCAGTTGTTCGTGACCTTGATCGAGTTCAAGCTGACAACGCTCGCTGGCTTCGTGCTGATCCCGTTCGGGCTGTTCGGCAAGACCGCGTTCATGGCCGAGCGGGTGCTGGGCAACGTGATCTCGTCGGGCATCAAGGTGCTGGTCCTCGCGGTGATCGTCGGGATCGGCTCGACCATCTTCACCGAGTTCACCTCGGCGATCTCGGGCGAACCGACCATCGAGGATGCGCTGTCGATCGTGCTGGCGAGCCTTTCGTTGCTCGGCCTTGGCATCTTCGGCCCTGGGATCGCCAACGGCATTGTCTCGGGCGGGCCGCAGCTCGGTGCGGGCGCCGCTGCCGGAACCGCGCTGCTCGCGGGCGGTGCCGCCGCAGGCGCGGTGGCTGGTGCGCGGCTTGCGGGCGGCGCGGTTGCGAGCGCAGCATCCAACGTCGCGCATGGCACATCGCGTGCGGCAGGCGGCGCGACCATGGCCTATGCCATGGGCTCCGCTGGCAAGTCCGGCGCTTCCGCCGTCGGCTCGGGCATGGCCGCCGTTGGCGACGCCGCAGTCGGCGCGGCGACCTCGCCGCTGCGCAAGGCGGGCGACAGCATGAAGCAGTCGTTCCGCGAGGGCAGCCGGGCCGCGATCACCAACACCGGCGGGACCATCACGCCAGCTCCCGGCACGCCGCCGCCCGCCCCGGAAGCGGAATCCGGCCAGCCTGCCTGGGCCAAGGCGATGAAGGACCGGCAGACCCTCAGCCACACCGCGACGCTCGCCGCCCACACCCTCAAAGCCGGCGACAGCCATGGCGGCGGCGCTTCCATCGACACTTCCGAGAAGGACTGACACATGTTTCGACGCCCCTCGATCCGTTATGGCCGAACCCCTGAGCCCGAAACGCCGTACCAGCGCGCCGCACAGGTCTGGGATGACCGCATCGGCTCGGCCCGCGTCCAGGCCCGCAGCTGGCGGCTCGCCTTCTTCGGCGCGCTGGGGCTTTCGACCTGCCTGACCGCCGGGATCATCTGGCAGGGCGCGCGCGGCAGCATCGTTCCCTGGGTGGTCGAGGTCGACAAGCTCGGCGAGGCTCAGGCGGTGGCCCCGGCCGACGCTGGCTATTCGCCTTCCGACCCACAGGTCGCATTCCACCTCGCCAGGTTTATCGAACAGGTTCGCGCGGTGCCCGATGATCCGATCATCGTCCGCCAGAACTGGCTGCGCGCCTACGAGTTTGCGACCGACAAGGGCGCGCTCGCGCTCAACGACTATGCCCGGACCAACGATCCGTTCGCCCTGATCGGCAAGGAGCAGGTCGGTGTGGATGTCACCAGCGTCATCCGCGCCTCGCCAAACAGCTTCCGCGTCGCCTGGGCCGAGCGGCGCTACCGCGATGGCAGCCTTGCCGAGACGAGCCGCTGGACCGCGATCCTGACGATCGTCGTCCGGCCCCCAAGCACCCCCGATGCCCTGCGCAAGAACCCGCTGGGCATCTTCGTCAACGCCATCAACTGGTCGAAGGAACTCGGATCATGAATCGAAACCTGATCGCGGCACGCCGCTGCGTCATCACTGCAATGCTCGCTGCCAGCACGACGCTGGCTTCTTCCGCGCAGGCCGAGGAGCGCCCGGCGCACCAACCTGCCGCGCCTGCGATGTTGAGCGAGGTATCGCAGGCGCCCCATTCGCCGGGCACCATCGTAGCCATCCCGGTCCCGCTGCCGCTCCCCGGCCAGCTCCAATCCCTTCCGCGGCGGGCTCCTCCCCACGCCGCGGGCCGCTCCCGCCCGTCCCAGAGTCGCCCCACTCTCCAGGACAGGGTGGGAGCGGCGATGGAGGCGGCGCGCGTCCAGCCCGATCGCACCGGGTTCATCAATGCGATCCAGGTCTTTCCTTATACCGAAGGAGCGCTGTACCAGATCTACGCCAAGCCCGGACAGGTGACCGACATCGCGCTGCAGGAAGGCGAAACCCTGGTCGGTTCCGGCCCGGTTGCCTCTGGCGACACGGTGCGCTGGATGATCGGCGATACCGTCAGCGGGCTCGGCCCGGCAGCGCGGGTGCATATTCTGGTGAAGCCCGTCAGACCCGACATCGCGACGAACCTCGTGATCAACACCGACCGGCGGACCTATCACCTCGAACTCCGCGCTAACCCCTCGGTCTACATGGCCTCGGTCTCCTGGACCTATCCTCAGGATGCGCTGATTGCGCTGCGCCAATCGCAGGCCGCTGCCGAGCGCGCCGCGCCGGTCGCGGCGGGGATGGATCTTTCCAGCCTCAATTTTCGCTATTCCATCGAGGGCGACAAGCCCGACTGGCGACCCTTGCGCGCCTTCGATGACGGGGTGCGCGTGTTCGTCGAGTTTCCCGAAACCGTGGCGCAGGGCGAATTGCCGCCGCTGTTCGTGACCGGCGCCAAGGGCGAGGCGGAGCTGGTCAACTACCGGGTCTCGGGCCGCTACATGATCGTCGACCGGCTGTTTGGCGCAGCCGAACTGCGGCTCGGCGGGCGAAAGGGCCAGGACAAGGTGCGGATCGTCAGCGTCAGGAATGAATCTGGGCGCAGGGGGCGGTCATGAGCGAGCCCGAAACTGAAGAAAAGGAAGCCGCGCCGCAGTCCAGTCCCGACCACGCCGTGCGACTGCGCGGTGACCCGCCGCGCGTGATGCGCCTGTCACGCAAGGCGATCGGCATTGCGTCGGCTTGCGGTTTCGCGCTCGTCGGGGGCGCACTGATCTACGCGCTCCAGCCCGCGGGCCATAAAGGCGCGGAGGAACTCTACAACACTGCGGGCGTCGCTGTGGCGGACAACCTTGTCGGCGCGCCCAAGGATTATGGCCAGGTGCCCAAGCTCGGGCCAGCGCTGCCCGGCGATCTTGGCAAACCGATCCTTGACGCCCAGCGGCGCGGCGATGTTGCAGCGCTGCCGCCGGTGGGCGCGCAGCCTGCCACGCGCGCAGCCAACTCCGCCGAAATGGCTCGCCAGCGCACCGCGCAGGAACGCGAGGCCGCGCGCGGCAGCCGCCTGTTCTTCGGGGGCGGATCGCCCGCGAGTGGCGGCGCGGGAATTGCAGGTCTGCCTGCACCCGCCGAAGCGCCAGCGGCATCGCCCTCCACCGGGCCGCAGAGCGATGCTGCGCGCCGTCAGGCGTTTATGGAACGCGCGAGCGACCGGCGCACGGTTTCGGGTGAACGGTTTGCTGGGCTGGTTTCGCCGAACGTGCTGCAAGCGGGCTCGGTCATTCCCGCGGCACTGATCACCGGCATCCGCTCGGATCTGCCGGGGCTGGTCACCGCACAAGTCACCCAGAATGTCTATGACAGCCCGACCGGACGCATCCTGCTGATCCCGCAAGGGGCGAAACTGATCGGGGACTATGATGCCGATGTCGCGTTCGGGCAGAGCCGCGTCCTGCTCGCCTGGAACCGGCTGATCCTGCCCGATGGCCGCTCGATCATACTCGAACGCCAACCTGCTTCAGATCCGCGTGGGTTCGCTGGATTGCAGGACGGCACCAATTATCATTGGGGCGGCGTACTCAAAGCGGCTTTGGTCTCGACGCTGCTTGGCGCTGGTACTGAGCTCAGTTCGGGCAACGACAGCGATCTTGCCCGCGCCATCCGGCGCGGGACGCAGGATAGTGTGGGTCGTGCGGGCGAGCAGATCGTCAGCCGCGAACTGAACGTGCGGCCAACGCTGACCATCCGGCCCGGCTTCCCGGTGAGGGTGCTGGTGACCCGTGACTTGGTACTCGGAGCCGAACAATGACGCGATTGAAACTGGCCGATCTGGCTGACGAAAAGCCCGTGCGGTTGACGGTCGAAGTTTCGGCGCGGTTGCACCGGGAATTGCTGGCCTATGCGACCGTACTCAATGGCGGGGATGCCAAGGGCGCGCCTCCCCCTGAGCGGCTCATCCCGCCTATGATCGACCGGTTCATTGCAACGGATCGCAGCTATGCCAAGACCCGCCGCTCGGGTCAGCCGGGGTAGCGTTCCTCGATGAGTTTGAAGAACCGTTGAAGCGCGGGGTTTTCGTTGTCGTCCCGCCAGTAAAGCGCGTATTCAAGGCGGGCCGGACCCACAGAATCGTAGATTTCGCGGAACTGGAGTTCTGGCCATGCAATGCCTTGCGACGCCTCGGTTGCAATCGTGATGAACCGCCTGGCCGATACCATACTCAACACGCTCTCGAGGCTGGTGTCCTGGTAGATAATTGCGGGGCGATGGCCCTGCTCGGTGAGGCGGGCGGAAATCACGTTGCCAAAAATGGGACCAAGGCCGCCACCCGGAACTACGAAGACTTCACCGCGCAAATCCTGCCAATAAATGCGTTCCCGGTCCGCAAGGGAATTGTCTGCAACAAGGACAGCGAATAATCGTTCCGACCAGAGCGCTCTCGTTTTGATCCCCGCCTCGACAAGGCCGATCGGCGCGACAGCAACGTCGATCGTCCGGGATTGAAGACCGTGCAGGAGCTTTTCCAGACCGGCTTCAATTCCGTCAAACTGGACGTCTGGGAAGCGTGTCAAATAGTCAGAAAATGCCAGCTTCAGATTACCCGATATCAATGGCGAGCAGTATCCCACGGTTAGCCTGCCCTGCAGGCCGTAGCTGACGTTCCGGGCTGTCGTCTGCAAATTGTCGATGTCGGTCACGATGCGGCGCGCCTGCTCGATCACAACCAGCCCATTGCCAGTCGGCTCGGCACCACGCGTGGTACGCTCGAAGAGTTTGACGCCAAGCCGATGTTCCAACTGCATGACGCGGCGGCTCAGGGTGGATTGCTTGACATTGAGCGCGGCGGCTGCCCGGGAGAAGCTTTGCGTGTCGGCCGTCATCACCGCGTATCGCAATTGGCGAATTTCAATTCCCATATGTTTCCGCCCCTACCTCACCTGCTGTAGTCAGTCGTGAAGAGAGGTGCTTCCTTACAGCATCGCCAAGTATTTTTTGGCGTACCACGAGGTTCGAACAGGGAAGGGCATCGCGCGCACATTTGTGTTGAACGATCATTCCAAACACGATAGTTTCCAGATCATGCCTTGGGAAAAAAACTTCGATATCGACGAGACCCTGACGCGGGCAATGCACGCTTTCTGGTCGCACGGTTACGAGGCGACGTCGATGCAGGACCTGGTGACGGCGACAGGCGTCAATCGGGCAAGCCTTTATGCTACCTATGGCGACAAGCGAGAGCTCTTCCTTGCCGCACTGAGGAAGTACGATGGCGAGGTCAGGCGCAGGACTCTTGCTGACCTTGCGGCCAATCTGACTCCAGCCGACGCGATCCGCGCTGTCTTTGACAAGTTCATCGACCAGACCCGCTCGCCTGACGGGAACTGGGGCTGCTTCCTGGTCAACACCGCCCTCGAGCTTGCCGCTCATGATGCTGAACTCGCTGCACTGGTCAATGCAGCAGAAGATGAAATCGAGGCTTTCTTCCTGGCGATGATCCGCAAGGGACAGGCCAATAGCGAATTTGCAGCTGACGGTGACGCTGGCGCGATGGCGCACCAGGCGCTCGCCGCGCTGCTTGGCGTGCTTGTCATGATCCGCAGCAGGCCCAAAGCCGAATATTTGCACGCAGTTCGCGATGGAGTTTTGAAATCGCTCCAATGATTGCGCTTCGCTATTTCACGAGTGTGGAATGATCGTTCAACACAAGCCGAGGAACCAGATAATGTCCCAAGTCTACAAGACGAGCCTTCCCGCCCGCACGGTCAATGATCCCGACCCGGCCGTCAGTGCCCCCCTCAAGGCCGTCGAAGCCGGAATGGGGATGGTGCCCAACATGTACGCCGGCATGGTGAACCTGCCAGCGCTGCTCGAAACCTACAGTTTCGGCTACGGGAAATTTCGTGCCGAAGGCGGCTTCTCGCCCGTCGAGCAGGAAGTTGTCTACCTGACGATCAGCCGCTTCCACGAGTGCCATTATTGTGTGGCCGCGCACAGTTTCGTGGGCGACATGATGTCCAAGGTCCCGGCCGAAGTTACCGATGCCATCCGCGAGGATCGGCTTATCGCCGACGAAAAGTTGCAAGCCTTGCGCGCGTTCACGCACACGATGGTTGAAAGTCGCGGCAATCCGTCACCGTCCGAGGCGGCAGCCTTCCTCGCCGCAGGCTATTCGGAAACACATATCCTGGCGATCATTCTCGCGATCAGTACCAAGGTGATCTCGAACTATTCAAACCACATCCAGCATACCGATCTGGATGCTGCATTTTCCGGGCGGGCATGGTCGCCCGCTGCGTGACGCGGCTCACGTGAGGCGCGGACGCAGTTGCCCCCAGGCCGTGCCTCCCGTGTTCGATCCGGACACGGGAGGCACGCTGCGCGCATGCAAGTCTGCGCTGCCGTGCTGAAATCAAGAAAACCACTTCTCGCGCTGTAACCCGCGGCGAACTTATGACGAACTAACCATTGGCCGACGATGCCCCCTGAATCGTTCGGCTACGGCCGCGCCGCTCCCATTGCCCCCGGGACGGCGCGGCCCTTCTTTCAAGCTCGCCCCTGAATCCGTCTCGCACGAAAAAAAATCGCATCCTGTAACCTATGCACTCCCTCGACCGAACTCGGTTGTGAGGGCGCAGCTTTGTGCCTTGGCACCGTGCCGTTCCTCGCGAGCAACGGGATTGGCCAATCGGGTCACTCTCCTCTGACCGGTCCGAGGCGCAGTCCGGCAGAATCAGAATTTGGGCGTCTTTTATATGAAGGGGGAGAATCCCATGAAGAAATTCAGACTGGCCTCGATGCTTGTGGTCATGGGTGGGCTGACGATCGCCACTTCGGCTTGTTCGAAGCAATCCGAAAGCCAGGCCGAGCCACCCGCTGGCGCCGCCATGGCCGATCAGGCTGCGGCCAATGCCAAGCCTTGCGCGGCTGCATCATGTGCTGCGGCAAGTTGCGCGGCCAAGCCATGCGCTGCGAAGAAATGTGCTCCCAAGCCCTGCGCAGCCAAGCCCTGTGCCGCAAAACCCTGCGCCGCGAAGCACTGATCCGGCCGGCCTGATTTGGCCAAACACCCAGTTCCATCCAAATTTTCAATGAAGGACTCTGACATGAAGAATCGTAAACTTGCATCGCTGCTCGCCGTCGCTGGTGGTCTTGCCGTTGCAGCCGGAATTCCGGCGGCTCCCGCTTTTGCCCAGTGTGCCGGTCGATCCGCAGCACGTTGCGGCGCCAAGGGTTGCGCTGGTGCGCCCTGTGCCGGGAAGCGGTGCGCGGCCGCGGGATGCGCGGCCAAGCCCTGTGCCGCTGCGGCATGCGCGGCCAAGCCCTGCGCAGCCAAGCCTTGCGCGGCCCGTCCCCATCGCAAGCACCACCGCACGCGCCGTCACCACAGCTGATTGCACCTGCCAGACGAGCAATTGTTGGTAGTCTGGCTTCCGAGTGGACCGTGAAGGCTGGACATCAGACCGGCGACGGGAAAACCTGTCGCCGGTCCTCGTTTGATCGCGGAAAGAGATGAAGAGGGCAGAAGTGAACCAAAGTGAAGCCGCCCGAACTGTAGTCGAGATGATTATCCGCATGGCGCAGGAAGCTCGTCCACTGATGGCGCGCATTCTGCCCGATGCCGAGGCGACCTGCTGGGAGCATTATCCGGACGATGATGCGCGCGACAGCGAGACGCGCTCACGCTGGTATTACCACGTCCATGCGCCGGGAGACCGCGATCCGGCCGAACACGGCCACTTTCACTTGTTCCTGCACCGAACCCAGATGGACGAGCCCGATGCCACGATGGCCTCGCCAGCCGAAGGAGAGGAGGCTCCAGCTCACGTCGCGCACATCGCGGGGCTGTCAATCGACCACCAAGGCATTCCCATCGCCTGGTTCGCCACCAATCGCTGGGTAACGGACGAGTTCATGTATCCTGCTGAGACGATGATCGCGCATCTCGACCGCTTCAATGTCGATCATACGCCCGAGGATGACGCGGTGAACCGCTTCCTGACGGCGATGGTAGCACTCTACCGCGATGAACTGGCCGGGTTGCTCCGCGAGCGAGATGCAAGGATTGCCCATCTGCGGGAGCAAGCGGGTGCCGACTCCGTCTATGAATCCGACAACGACGTCCTCGCCACCGTTCCCATCGATATCGATGCCAAGATCGACAGCCTCGACAGCATTTGAGGTCAGGTGCTGTCTGGGATGGCCCATAGCCGGGCTAGCGCCGAATAACTGGCTTCACCGCGATGAGGATCCCCGGGGTCTGCCCCGCCGGACAAGCGTTCCATGCGCGCGGCCTTGTCCTCGTCGCTCTGGGCGAGCGGGTCCAGGCGCGTTCCGGTCCCCTCGACGATGCGATTCATCAGATTGAACAACGCGCAGACGCTCACCGCACTGAAGAGGGCTTCCTCGTCCCAACCCGCCGCATAGACGGCCTCGGCATCGCGCGCCGAGATCTTGGAAGGCTCCCGGGTCAGCTTGCCGACATAGGCGAGAATCGGTTTGAACCTGGGGTCGACATTCGCGGTTTCAACATCGGCTATTAGCCCGTCGAAGACCGCTTCATCGATCCCGAATGCTCGCGCTGCAAGGAGGTGGGAGCCGTGGCAATAGGCGCAGGCATTCAATCCCGACACGTAGGCCGCGATCAGTTCCCGCTCGGCTACCGTCAATGGCGAAGCGTCGCGCAACACCCGATCATGATACTCAAGGAGCGGCAGGACACTGCCCGGAAATCGCCTGAAGACATCGGCAAGCTGATGATCGTCAGGCAGTGAGGGGAAGATGGTCATGCGCGGTATTCCTCAGTCAAAATGCTTCCAGGCTGTGAGAGTGCGCTGGAAGACCGTGACAATGCACAGAGCCGCAAAGAGCAGGGCGATCCGACCGAAATGCGCGGGCCACAGGCACATCACGACGAAAGCCAGTATCGTCTCGGTGCCTTCTGCCAGCCCGGTATTGTAGAAGAAACTCTTGCGCCCGTGCGCCGTGGTTTCCAGCCCTCGCTTGGCGGCCATAGTAGCAAAGGCGAGGAAGCTGGTTCCGGTGAGCGCGAAACTGGCGAGCAGCAGCGCCGCTGGCAGGCGGTTTGCCTCGTCCAGAACGGCAAATCCGACCGGCACGGCCACGTAGAACACGAAATCGGCGACGATATCGAGATAGCCGCCAAAATCGCTCTGCCGGGTGGCGCGGGCCACGGCGCCATCGAGACCGTCAAGCAGGCGGTTGATCAGGATCAGCATCAGCCCGGTGTCGACATGGCCCAAAGCGATGGCGGTCGCTGCCGCGAGACCAAGCGCCATGCCTGTCAATGTAATCGAATTCGCGCCGATCCTCCATCCAGCCAGTGCGCGGCCGAGCCGGTTGAGCGGTGGATCGATCAGGGGGCGGAGGCGGGCATCGAACATGATCAGATCGGCGTTACCAGACCAATCACTGCCCCGCACATGGCGGAGGCCAGATTACCCGCAATCCAGCTCTTCATCCCAAGCTGCGCTGCCTCCCGCCGCCTGCCGGGCGCGAGCGTGCTGATCGTCGTCACCAACAGGCCGACGCTCGCCAGATTTGCAACGCTGCACAGCGCATAGGTGACGATCAGCTGGCTCCGCGCACTGAACGTGCCGAGGGGGACATGAGCGAATTCCAGATAGGCGACATATTCGTTGAGGATCGTTTTCGTTCCCATCAGCGATCCGGCGGCGGGCGCCTGGTCCCACGGCACGCCGATGGCCCACATGGCGGGGGCGAACAGCCAGCCGAAGGTGCGCTTGAGCGTGACCGGTTGGCCATCGACCAGCGGCAGATTGGCAAGGATCTGATCAGAAAGGTTCACCAGCGCGAAGATGACGATGATGATCCCGATCACCGCGAGCACAAGCTGTACGCCCTCCATCGTGCCGCGCAGGATGGCGTCCATCGTCCCGTCATACTGGACTTCGGGTTCGATTTCGCCGCTGTCGAGCTCGCCCGCAGCGGCTGGAACCATCATGCGTGCGATCAGGATCGCGGCGGGAAGCGAGAGGAACGAGGCGACGATCATGTGGCCCACCGCATCGGGCAGGATCGGCGCCAGGGTCGTTGCATAAAGCACCAGCAGCGCACCCGAGATGTTGGCCATCGACAGAACCATGACCGCGAACAGTTCGGCTCGCGACATCGTGGCGCACCAGGACCGCACGATCAGCGGCGCCTCGACCACGCCCAGAAAGATGTTGGCCCCGGCATTGAGCCCTACCACGCCTGTCACCCCCAATGTGCGGCGCAGGATCCACGACAGTCCGTTCACCACCCACCGCAACACACCCCAGTGCCAGAACAGTGCCGTCAAAGCCGAAAAAACGATGATGAGCGGCAGGATCTGGAATGCGATCACCGTCGGCGGCTCGACTCCCGGCTTGAGTGCGAAGGGTAGCGCGGCCCCGCCGAGATAGCCGAACATGTAGCTGGAACCAGCAAGGGTGGCCTTCTCGATCGCCTCGACCCCGTGGTTGATCACGCCAACTGCCCGCCAGACCACAGGAATGCGCACGAAGGCCAGCGCAATGCCGAGCTGCATGGCCAGCGCGCCCGTGATCCATTTCCAGCCCGGCATAGCCTGGCGGTTTTCAGACAGTCCCCACGCGAGCAGCAGGATCAGCGCAATGCCAATCAGCCCTTGTCCTTGCTGCAAGATCGCCATGTCTGCTCCGTTGCCCCTCAATTGGCCTTAGAACTTGTAGGCCGCGCCGAACTGGAATTGGCGCGGCGGCCCGGCATTGCGCTGCACGAACGGCGCGCCGCCGCCGAACTGCACCTGATTGGACGTTGTTGCGGCGTTGGCAAAGCCAGACTGGTTGTTGGTGTTGAGCACGTTGAACACGTCGGCGCTCAGTTCGAGCCGTCTGGCCAGCGCCGGGATGGCATACCGCACGCCGATGTCCACCGTGGCCGACCACGGCAGTCGCGTCGAATTGCGCGTCGCACCAGGATAGCGATCCGAATTGCCGACAAAGTTCTCGCCGAAGGAGGCGCCGTCCCCGTTGAGATCCTGGGTGCCGAAAATTCGCGCATCGGGGACCAGGTTGACCGGTTGGCCAGACTGGAACAGTCCGGCCAGACTCAGCGTCAAACCGTCGAGCGGATAGAGATAGCCGACCGCCGAGATGACATTCCGCCGATCGTTGGCCGATGGCCCCCATTCGGTACTGAAGTCGTTCGCGTTGGCGGCGCGGAAGTTGATGTCGTCGGTGTTGTTCTTCAGGCTGGACAGTGTGTACGACAGGCGGAAGGCGTAATTGTCTGCCCCGCGCGCCTTGTTTACCTGCAAGATCAGCGCCTTGTACTCCGCCGAGCCAGCCGTCTCCGAAACAGTAATCTGGCGAGCACCGCCGCCGATCAGCGCTACCGGCCGCGTGGCGTCGGCATCGGCCTGGCTGCGGACAAGGCCGAGCGAACGCGCAAGGGAGAACCGCGTGGCATTGTCGGGCTGACTTTGCAGCAGCGCGATGTTTGCGGCTGTCAGGTTGGCCAGATTGGGCGTAAACGGCGCAGATGCGTTGAGATCGCGCAACCGCACCAGATTATGCGAGCGGCTATAGATGACATCGGCGCGGAACGTGATCGTGTCGCTCGCCTGGAATTGGTAGCCACCGCTGAGTTGCAGGCTCCACGGGCTTTGATAGCCATTGGGGTTGAGAATTCGCGCTTCGCCCAGCGTAGCCGTGTCGCGCAGGCCCTGGACTTGGGCAGGCGTGGGGCAGGTCGCAACGGTCGAACAGGCGGGAGATGCCGTCAGGTTGCCGTCGAAGGTCACCTTGGTCAAATCGGTGTCTGCCGGAATGATGCCGAGCGATTGCAACTGGCGTAGCTGACCAAGGAAGCCTGCCGACGTCGTGTTCCGTTGGAGCGCGTCGGAGATTACGGAATAAGACAGTTTGCCGGTGAAAATACCGGCGCCAAAGCGCAGCGACGAGCGGGCATCGGGCCGATAGTTGAGCGAAAAGCGCGGATCGAAGTTGTCGTGATCGCCGCCTTTCCCGCCTTTGGCTGTCAGACTGTCGTAGTCCCATCGTACACCCAGCGTCGCCGTCAGCTTGGGGCTGAGCTGCCACTCATCCTCAACATAGGCCGCGATCTGCGTCTGGCCGGTCCCGAACGATTGCGGACGCAGTTCCACGGAATAGTTCGCAACCGTAGGATTGAGCGCCAGCACGTCCTGTGCGGTCAGGTTGAGGCCCTTGCCGCTGCCCGCCAGCGTGGCCAGTTGCGCGCCCGTCAGATCAACCGTGTAATTGCCATCGGGATTGCCACCGCCGAGCAGCGCGAAACGGGAATGGATCAGGTCCATACCCACGCTCAGCTTGTGGTTGCCCAGTTTGCGCTGGAGCCGGTGCGTGGTCTGCCAGGTTTCCTCGAGATCATTGAACACGAAGCCGGGATTGCCGACCACGCCCACGGTCAGGCCGCTGGGATCGCGGATGGCAACCTGCGGCCCTGGAGCGCCCTTGGCCTTCCCATAATCCCAGCGGAATCGGCTGAACTGTACCGCTCCGTCATAGCTCCATTCATCCCCTGAATAGCTCGCGGTCGCGGCCACAAGGGTAGAGAAACGGTCCTGATCCGATCCGGCCGATGGGAAAGTGTTGTTTCCGCCGCCTAGGCTGCCACCCGGCCGATCAATGGTCACACGACCGAAATTTGCTCGCAGGCCCAGTGTCCAATCGTCGGTCAGCCGGTGGTCGATGCGGATCGAGCCGAGGTAGGACTGGTTGTGGCCAGTGACGTTGGCAACCGTGCCCAATGCCGGGGCATCGACGACCTGCACGTTGCGATCGCGCGTATATTCGAAATTGGCGTAGAAGAAGGTCTTGTCGCGCACGATCGGCCCGCCAATGCTGCCGCCCGCTTGGTAGCGCTCGAAGCTCTCGCCCACCGGATTGCCGGAAAGGTCGCGGCGCGGATATGGCGAGGCGGAATCGAGCGGCCGGCCGGGACGAACCAGCGTATAGACTTCGCCATGATAATCGTTGGTGCCTGACGGCGAGGTATAGTTGACGATCCCGTTGGCCGTGCGCCCATAAGCAACCGAGTAGCTGTTGGCGAGGACGGTGACATTGCGGGTAAAGCCCAGCGGAACCGGGAATTTGAGACCGCCAAGGAAATTCTCGTTATTGTCGAGGCCATCGATCAGGTAGTTGGTGTCCAGCCCGTTCGAGCCGTTGATCGAGATCGAGGGGGCCTCCGGGAAGAAGCCGGTCGAGGCCACGACATTGGGCAACCGGATCAGCGAGCCGATCACGTCGCGCCCCTCGATCGGCAATGCTGTCAGTTCATCCTTTCCGAGCGATGCCGAGACTTCGGCGTTCACCGTGTTGATACCCGTGATGCCGCGTTTGCCCGTTACCACGATCGTGCCTGAAGCCCTCGGGACGAGCCGGAGGGTGACGCTGCTAGTAAAGTTCGAGCGCAGAATGACGGTCGCCGCCTCATCTGGCGGGGTACCTGTAGTGCGGACACGGTAGCTCCCGCCGGTAGAGAGACCCTCCAACCGGACCAGGCCCTGGGCATCGCTCCGCAGCGTCCGGTTGAAGCCGATGTCGGGGTTCTCGACCGTCACTTCGATGTCGCTGGCTGGTGTACCGCTTTCGCCATCGACCAGCGCGATCTGGATCCCCGCCTGCTGCGCCTGCGCCGGCGTTGCGAGGGAAAATATGGCTGCGCCGACGACGCTGGCAGAAAGGAGCAGGTGGGTACGGGGCAAGTCAGGTCTCCAGGGCATCGGCGAGCGCGTTTCGTCTCTCGGAAAAATGAAACATTGCCCGCTTCGTCGTGGGAACTTGCTGGGGCTTACAGTCTACCTGCAGATTTTTCTGCCCGACAGTCCGTGTAACCAATCGGGTCCCGCCGGCGAATATCTCCTTGATGAGGAGGGCCGCGGTGATCCGGGCACGTCTACGAATTCCGGCGTTCGCGCTACTCGCCCTCACTTTGCCTGAAGAGGTCGGTGCGGAAAGCGCGCGATCCTTGCAGACGGAATTCCCCAAACTGGAAATTGGCAGATCGCTCATCAAGCTGAGCGAACTCCAGTCAGGAGGCGTCACGCGCGACGGCATTCCCGCTATCCTTGCGCCCGACTTCCTCCCTGTGAACCAGGTCACCGGACTTGGCGATGACGAACCGGTTATTTTCCTTGCCGGAAGCTGCGGGGCTTTCGCGTTCCCCTATCGCATTCTGATCTGGCACGAGATCGTGCACCACGATCAGTGCGGCGTTCCGGTCGCCGTGACCTACTGCCCGTTGTGCAACACCTCGATGGTCTTCGACCGACGGCTTGGAAGCGAAGTGCTGACTTTTGGCACGACAGGCCGCCTGCGCAATTCCGACCTCGTCATGTATGACCATGGCTCAGAATCGCTGTGGCAGCAGTTCAATGGCGAGGCTCTAGTCGGCAGACATGCCGGTAAGAGCTTGACGGTCATACCCGCCCGCATCGGGTCGTGGCGCATGTTCCGAGAGGAATTTCCCGAGGGCCGGGTCCTTGTGCCTCCGGCCTGGGGTCGCAGTCCCTATGGTCGCACGCCTTACGAGGGCTACGATACCGCGCCAGCGCCATTCCTATATCAGGGTAAGATGCCGCACGGAATTGACCCGATGGCCCGGGTCGTCAGGGTCGGGGATCGTGCTTGGTCGCTGAACTATGTCCGCAAAAACACCCCGGTCCTGACGGCTGACGGTGCGCGCATTGAATGGAGGGAAGGCCAGAATTCACCTGTCGACCGCCCTCAGATCACGCGAGGGAGGGATATCGGCAATGTTCGCGTGACACGTGACGGCGCAGACGTTGCGTTCAGCGTCGACTTCGCTTTCGCCTTCCGTGCCTTCTTCCCTGCAGGAAGCATCACGAAATGAGACGCGGCATTCGATCACGATGGCTTGCCGCGTTCCTCTTGCTGGGTGCGACAGCCGCAATGGCAGAAAATCCTTCGGTTCCATTCAGCGATCAGGTTTTCGCGGTCGCGCAGGCGCAGGAGCGGAGAGTCGTTGTCGAAACCTATGCGCCGTGGTGCCTACCCTGCCGAATTCAGTCGCCAATCCTGGAGCGGCTGCATTCACAAGCGGAGTTCAGGGACCTGGTGATCCTCAGGATCGAAGAAGGAACCCCGAAAGCGGTATGGCGACGGTTCAAACTGCACGGCTACGGCAATTTGATCGTGTTCAAGGGTTCAAGCGAAACCGCGCGCGGTACGCCGACCAGTGAGCCCGCTGCCGCCGCGCTGTTGCGCACTGCCAGGTGAGGCTGTTTTTCCACTCGATCCCGGCAGATGTAACCGCAGGCTAGACCAGTTCGAATTGAGAGGCAGGGGGCGATTGACTGGAGATTTCTGATATGAAGATTGCCGCAATCGTCTCCCGCAAGGGACGCCACTTCGAGACCGTTGTCGAAACCTCATCCCTAGCTGAAGCGGCAGATATCATGCATCGCCTGTCCATCGGATCGGTGGGCGTCTCGAACGGCAATTCGTCCGCGATCATCGGGCTTCTTTCTCAGCAGGAACTGACCGCCGCGATCGCCCGACAAGGACCGCAGGCACTCAAGATGCCCGTAACGGCCTTCATGCGGGAAGCGGTGCCCACCTGCTACTGCGAAGACAACGCCGCGGAAGTCATGCGAACAATGACCAGGGAGCGTTGCCGGCATGCGGTAGTGAGAAGCGTGGCAGGCGCCGTTGCGGGGCTCGTGTCCCTCGGCGATCTGGTTGCGGCTCTGCTTGAGGAAGCACAGCTTGAAGCCGGTGTCTTGCGCGACATGGCGCGCTCGCATCTGCTTGCCATGCCGGGCTGACGATGGGGGCGCTGTCCCTGATCGGCCGACTGTTGGCGGCCTATCTGAGCGGGCCATCGCGAGCGCCTTACGCGAATGTGCCAACCGACGAGATCGCTTTGGCCTCATCAGTCCGGTCTGGCGATGTGCTGCTGGTCGATGGCCGGCAGCGCATCAGCACAGCCATCAAATATCTGACTCAATCCACCTGGTCGCATGCTGCGTTGTGCGTCGCTTCGGCAGATGAAGCAGATGGCCAGCGCCCCTGCTTTGTCGAAGCGGACGCCATCGAGGGTGTCCGGCGCGTCACCAGCGCAGAGTTTGCAGGACTGCACACCCGGATTTGCAGGCCGGTGGGTCTCAACGCCGACGAAATCTCCGCAGTAACAGGATTTGCACTTTCCCATGTCGGCGACGCCTATGACCTCGCGAACGTGATCGATCTTGCGAGGTACCTTTGCCCGACCCCGCCTGTGCCAACCGGCTGGCGCCGGCGCATGATCGCACTGGGCAGCGGAGAGCCGACAAAGGCGATCTGCTCGACACTGGTCGCGCAGGCGTTCCAGGCGATCCGCTACCCGATCCTGCCCGCGATTTCGCAGGAGCTGATCGATGATCCCCGTTGCAAGGGCTGCGTGCGCGACATCCTGCATATCCGCCACCACAGCCTGTTCACTCCGCGCGATTTCGACGTTTCTCCCTATTTCCAGATCGTCAAACCCACCATCGCGCAAGGCTTCGACCATCGCAGCCTGAACTGGGCGAGGTCCAATCCGGAAATGGTCCTTCCCGGCGATGGTTGACCTGACTACGCCGATCTCAGCATTTGTTCTGGGCGCAGCCCTTGCCCGTGCCAACTCTTGTACGGTTGCGAGCGCGCGCAGGCTTGTTCTCGAAGGGCAGCCCGATTGGTTGCTCGGGCTTGGAATCGCAATCGCCTGGGCCGGCCTGACGTTGACGACCATTGGCCTGCTCATGCCGCAGATTGTTCTGCTACCGGCCCAACTGCCGGTCACGCGGTCGATCTTTGTTGGCGGCGTGTTGCTGGGCATAGGTGCCGCCATCAACCAGGGTTGCTTTCTTGGCAGCGTCGCGCGTCTTGGCCGCGGCGAAGTGGCTTATGGCTTCACGATGGTCGGGATCGGCCTGGCAATGGCACTCTCCGCGCAGCTGCTACCGTTGCTTGCCGCGCATGGCCCGGTGACCGGCAAAGCGAGTGCATTGCGCCACCCTCATGAGTTGCTGTGGGTCGGCTTGGTCTTCGTGCCTTTGGCGACATTCGGGCTTTGGCGCTGGTGGAAGCGCCGCCGCCAGACAGTTTTTGCGTTGATCGTGGTCGGCGTGGCGGGAGGCACGATTTTCGCCTGCAATCCCGACTGGAGCTATTCGTCCGGTCTCTATCGTCTGGCCACCACAGGCTGGCTGCCCGGTACGTTTTATGCGGAAGCAGGAGCGATTGCAGTCCTTGCCGGTGTCGTCGCCAGCGCGCTGATCCGCCAGAGTTTTGCGCTGCGCCGTCCGAGTGCCCCCGGCGCAGCCTCGCGGCTGGTTGGAGGTTTCCTCATGGGTTCAGGTGCGCTGCTCGTTCCCGGCGGCAACGACACGCTGATGCTTTGGGCCATCCCCGGCCTGACCTATTATGGCCTGGTTGCCTACTTGGTGATGATTGCCACTATCGCCGTGATTCTGGTGTCTCATCGTGTTCTGACCGCAAAGAGATAGCTTTGCGCTATTCCCTCTACAAATGTTGCGAACGATCAGTACCGGGTGGTGATCCCGATCAACCAGTCCGGCATGAATGCGAGAGCGAGGCTTTCGATCTGCCGGTCGTAGCCCGTCACGACGAGCAGGCCGACGACCAGCAACGATACGCCGAACATCGGCTTCGCGAAACGCGCCAAGCCTTGCAGTGCCTTGGCCCGGTTGCCCAACGCCTTGCGCGACCCATAAGCGAATGTGACGATCGACAAGGCAACGCCAGCGCCGAACGCGAGAAATGTGAAGAACGCTGAAAGCAGGTCCGCTCCTTGGCTCGCCGCAGCGATCGCTGCGCCCAGCGATGGTCCGACACACGGTGCCCAGACCAGCCCCAGCAATAGGCCGACGAGGAATTGCCCTCGCAGTCCGGATCCGTCGATCCGCGCCAAAGCCTGATTGGCCTGATTGGTCAGTGGACTGGCAGCCGCGCTAATAGCCCCCTGCGCTGCGGGGACCAACAGCACGACGCCCGCCAGAATCAGCAGGCCACCAGCGAAATATCGGATCGCTTGCTCGTCAATGCCGAGCTGGAACCCGAACGCGACAATCAGGAACCCGAAGCTCGCGAACGACATCGCCAGACCAACGGCCAAAGCGACCGGACCTAGCGGATTTCGTCCCAGCGCCGACGCCACAAGGATCGGCACCAGAGGCAGGACGCAAGGGTTTAGGATCGTCACCAGGCCAGCGATGAACGCCAGCAGGATTTCGCCTGACATTGCAGACCCCCGGTTCGGACCTAGAGGCCACTTAGAACGGCGGCCCTCAGCTGCGCCGGCCGCGTTTCAGCTATCGAGCGCGCCGTTTCCCTGGTTCCCTTGAAAACTAGAACCGTCGATTGCCGGGGAATCCGATACTGGCGAAGGAACTCCTTCTGGGTGTCGAAATCGACCTTTACAAAAATCGCACCCCGGAGGCGCGGCTCGCTGCGCAGGGCATCGAGCGTCGGCTCCTGCGCACGGCACGTGGGGCACCAGGTGGCATGGACATCGACCACTATGACCTTCCCGGCGGCCTGGGCGCGGGCAAACTGCGCGGCGTCATATTGCGACCACGCAGGCGGGGCAGCGACAGCGGGTGCGGTCACCAGCAGCGACGCCAGAACCAGAACGAGCGATTTGAAAAGCTTAAGCAAGAGGGAACTCCCGGAATCTGGGGCAGTGGCGCGATGGTCTCTACTGCGGTATTCGTCGCCGCTCCTCCATTGGTTACAGTCATCCTGCACAGCACGACAGTTTTGCTACATCCTTGTCGAAAGCCTGCGCTGCCAGTTTCAGGCCTTCCACCGTCGTCAGGTAAGGGACAATCATCGCGCCAAGGTCGGCAGTCGTCATGCCGTGGTCGATCGCCATCGCGAGCGTCTGGATGGCATCGCTGCCTTCGGGGGCAAGAATGGTTCCCCCAAGGACGCGGTCGCTGATCTTGTCCGCAACCAGCTTAACGAACCCCCGTGTGTCCCGCGCCGCGAGCGCACGGGGAAGCTGGTCGAGCGGCAGGAGCGAAATCTTGACCTCGAACCGGGCAGCTCTTGCTTTCGCTTCGGTCAGGCCCACGCTGGCTGCCTGCGGATCGGTAAACACTACCCCGGGCATCGCGGCATTATCGTAGCGATGCTGATTGCCCATCAGCGCATTCTTTGCCGCCAGCTTGGCACCATAGGCGGCCATGTAGACATATTGGTCGCGCCCGGTGACATCGCCCGAAGCATAGATGCCAGGTGCAGTTGTCTCGAGGAAATCATCAACCTCTATCCCGCCGCGCGAGTTCAGCGCCACACCCCGTTCGGCCAGCCCAAGCCCGCCAGTGTTGGGCGCCCGTCCGGCAGCGACGAGCAGCTTTTCGGCACGGATCGAATGGGGACCATCGGGGCCTTCGCAAGTCAGCAACACCCCTTGATGGTCCTGCTGCAACGCCTTGTAGCTGACCCCGGCGCAGACCTCGATGCCTTCTGCCTGAAAAAAGCGCTGCAGCGCGTCACCTACCTCGGGCTCCATTTCGGGAAGCAGGCGGCGGCGGCAGCAGATGGTGACTTTGACACCAAAGCGAGCGAACATCTGCGCCAGCTCACAGCCGATCACCCCTCCGCCGATGACGAGCAACGATTGCGGCAGTTCCTCGAGCGCGAGTGCCGCCGTGCTATCGAGCCAGTCAACCGAATCAAGCCCGGCAATGGGTGGCGCGGCAGCGCGAGCACCGGTGGCAACGATCACTTTGGCGGCGGCAACCACCTCGCCGGCGACCATAACCCCGCCTGCGGACAACCGAGCAGGAGCTTCCCGGTAGTGGATGGCGGGGTAGGCATCGAGCAGATCGACATATTTGCGCTGCCGTAGCGAACCGACCAGTTCATCCTTGGCTCCGGCAAGCGCCGACCAGTCAGCGAGTTTTGCACGGGCGGCAATGCCGGGAAAGCGCCCTGCCGTCTGCGCGCCATGAATGCCTTCGGCGGCACGAATCAGCGTCTTGGACGGCACACAACCGACGTTGACGCAGGTCCCGCCGATCATTCCCTGACCAAACAAAGCAACCGATGCGCCTGCTTCCACCGCGGTGATCGCGGCTGAAAACCCCGCTGAGCCCGCGCCGATGACGGCAATATCGTAGCTATCCCGCCGAGGCGGGTTGCAGCAATCATCCATGAAGTGGTTCCCTCTTGTCAGCCGACGCGCAGCATCGCCGGGTATCCGGCATTGGTCGAAGCAGCGGCGATGATCCGGGTGTTGGTGCGCGCCGGATCGAAACTTACCCGCGCGGTTTTGGCTGCAAAGTCGATGGTTACCCCGCTCACCCCGGCAACGCCCAGCATCGCGGTTTTCACGGTGATCGGGCAGGTCGGGCAAGTCATGTTCGCAATTTTGAAGACGGCCTCATTCTGTCTCGCCGCCGATGCCGCAACCCGGCTCGAGCCAGACCCGGACTGACCGTTGGCGATAGCCAGACTGGTGCCGCCCAAAACAAGTCCGGCGGCAATCACGACTGCGAGCTTCTTCATTTCAATTCTCCCGTTCAATAGAAAAAGGGCGCCCACCACCCGAGGGTGAGCGTCAGAACGACGATCAGCAGGCCAATCCAGAGCACGGTTTTGGTCAGTCGCCGTGATTCCGGGCGCGCGCAGTAGCTACCATCCACGCACACGGGCTTTGGCTTGAAGTAAACGTGCCAGAATCCAGAACCGAGCAAGATCAGGGCGAGCGCAGCGGTAAACGGCTTGTATGGTTCAAGCGCGGTCAGGTTGGCGATCCACGCGCCCGAGACGCCCAAAATCACCAGCGCTAGCGGAATGACGCAGCACGCCGAGGCAAGCACCGCGCCCGCAAGCGCACCGGCGGCCAGCCATGCCGAGGGACCCAAGGGCGGATCTGATCGGTTGCCATCATACTTTCGATTTGCCTCTGGCATCTCCTTCGAATCTCCTTGCGCCGCCTTCCGAGACCCTTGTAAGGTCTGTAGTATATACAGACTCAAGCGGTATTTTCATGGCCACGATGAACCTTCAGCGCGCGCAGCTTGCGAAGCTCACCGGCTGCAATCTTGAAACGATCCGGTACTTTGAAAAGGTTGGGCTGATGCCTGATCCGCCGCGCTCGGCGAAAGGCTATCGCCTCTATTCGCCAGACCTCGTGCAACGACTGCGCTTCATTTTGCGGGCAAGGGAACTCGGCTTTTCAACCGATGAGGTCGCCTCGCTTCAGGGCCTTATGGACACCGGCACACAGACCTGTGCCGAGATCAAGCACCGCACCGAGTTGCATCTTGCCGACGTCCGGACCCGGATCTCCGACCTGATGCGCATTGAGGTGCTGCTGAGCCAGACCGCAGCGCAATGCACTGGCGGCATGACGCCCGATTGTCCCATTCTCGATGTTCTGACACCTGCGGCCCACCGATAGCTGGCAAATCAGCAACCGCTCCGTGCTATTCTAGCCCCGGCGCCAAGCATGATAGCGCCCGACCCACTTGAGCAGGGCCTCCGGCGCGTGTGCCCGCTTCCATTCGCCGGCGGCATACTTGTTCGCCTCGGCCATGGTCGGATAGGTGTGGATCGTACCCATAATCTTGTTCAGGCCCAGCCCGTGCTTCATCGCCAGCACATATTCGGCGAGCAGCTCGCCGGCATGATCGCCGACAATTGTCACACCGATAATGCGGTCCTTGCCCGGCACGGTCAGCACTTTCACGAAGCCCTTGGTGGCGCTTTCGGCGATCGCGCGGTCAAGCTCTTGCATGGGGTAGACGGTGATCTCGTGCGCCACTCCCTGCTCGCGGGCCTCCTGTTCATTGAGCCCGACCCGGGCCACTTCAGGATCGACGAAGGTGGTCCAAGGGATCACCCGGTAGTCGGCCTTGAACTTGCGAAGCTGCCCGAACAGCGCGTTGACGCTGGCATACCATGCCTGATGCGCGGCGGTGTGGGTGAACTGGTAGGGACCAGCGACATCGCCTGCGGCAAAGATGTTGGGGTAGACCGTCGCGAGATAGTCGTCGGTCACGACCGTCCTGGCGGTATCGATGCCGAGTTGTTCGAGGCCGTAGCCGGTCAGCCTTGCCTTGCGTCCGACCGCCAGGAGCAGGGCATCGAAAGGAATGGCCAGTTCCTGCCCATCATGCCGTAGGACTATGCGCTTGTCGTACGGTCCGCCCTCGATCCGCAGCGCCTCATGCCCGGTCAGCACGCGCACGCTTGACGCTTCCTGGGCGGCGCGCGCCACTTGCGACACATCGTCGTCCTCGCGCGGCAGGATGCGCGGTCCGCGCTCCACCTGGCTAACCTCGGCTCCCAGACGTGCGAAGGCCTGCGCCAGTTCGCTGCCGATCGGGCCGCCGCCGAGCACGACGATCCGCCGGGGCATCTCATCCAGCCGGGCGAAGGCTTCCCACAAGGTGTCGCTGGTAAGATAACCGCTGACTTCCAGCCCCGGAAGGTCCGGTACGACGGGTTCAGCCCCGGCTGCGATAACAATGGCACGCGTGGTCAGGCGTTGCACCTGTCCCTCCGCGCAGGCGATCTCCACCGTCCAGGGATCAATAATCTTGGCATAGCCCTTGACTACATCGACGCCGAGTCCGCTGTAGCGTTCGGCGCTGTCGTGGGGCTCGATCGCAGCAATGATGTCATGGACGCGGGCCATGACTGCCCTGAAGCTGAATTGCGGCTCTGCACCCGCCAGCCCGTAGTCCGCGCCATGCCGTATCTGGTGGGCGATCTTGGCGCTCTTGATCAAAGCCTTCGATGGCACGCAGCCGTAATTGAGGCAATCGCCGCCCATCTTCGAAGCTTCGACCAATGTCACTTTCGCCTTAACCGTCGCTGCGATGTACGATGAGACGAGCCCCGCCGCGCCAGCGCCGATCACCACCAAATTGCGGTCGTATCGTTTCGGGCGCTTCCAACGCGCATAGACGCGACGGCGCTTGATCAGAGCCATCCCCCATTTCCCCAGCCACGGCAGGAGCCCGAGTGCTGCAAACGAAGCGATGAGGCCGGGTGAGGCGATATCGCGCAAGGCTTCGATTTGCGCGAGCCGCGTGCCCGCGTTCACGTAGACTACTGTGCCGAGCAGCATGCCCGTCTGGCTGACCCAGTAATAGGTCCAGGTCCGGATCGGGGTCAGCCCCATAAGCAGGTTGACGGCAAAGAACGGAAATACCGGAACGAGCCGCAGCGAGAAGAGGTAGAAGGCACCGTCGCGCGCCATGCCTTCATTGACGGGCTTGAGCCGTGCGGCGAAGCGGGACTGCACCGCGTCGTGGAACAGGTAACGCGATGCCAGGAAAGCCAGCGTTGCACCTATTGCCGAGGCGAACGAGACGATGATCGTGCCCGTGGCAACACCAAAGATCGCGCCTGCCGCAAGCGTGAGAATAACTGCCCCCGGCACCGACAGAGCAGTCAGCGCCACGTAAATGAGAAGGAAAATTCCCATCACGAGCAGCGGATCGGCGTGATAAGCTGCTTCCATTGCCGATCGCTGAGACTTCAGCGCGTCAAGCGTAAGGTACTGCCCGAGGTCGAGCGCGAACCACATGGCGATGGCGAGCACGATCAGTGCGGCAACGGCAGGGCGTTTCAACCGGTCGCTCCTTGAAATGTTCACCGACAGGCGCTCTCGCCGCAGGTACTGCACTTCGACCTGCGGCGAGAGCTGTGGAGGGTCAGGCCTGAGCCGAGGACAATCTGGCGAAGACCAATCCCATTACGGCACCGAAGATCACGTGCAAAATGAGAGTCATCATCGGAGCCATCAATCCGAGATTCATGCCGAAAAGACCCGCGCCGGCCATTGGCATCGGCCCGATCATCATCATGAGCCACGCCAGCACGCCGAAAGAGATGCCTTTTCCTACGGCGCCCGAGCCGGGGAGCAGCGGGTACAGGATGGCGAACAGAAAGCCCCAGAGTACGGTCCCGATCATGAAGTGCATGCCCCAGGCGACCGCAGGCCCGCCGAAGCCCATCATGTCTTGCGCCATCTTACCAAGCATGGAAATCACATCGAGCTGAGGCATGATACCCATCATGCCTTTCATGATCATCAACAGCGATAGGACCACGGTAGCGACAAATCCGGCGATCATCGCGCGCATGTACGTACCCATTTCAACATCCTTTCCGAGCGACAAATCGCTCTCGTTTGTGCCGGACGAGGAGGTGTTTGGAGCTGCCTGAAACACAGACCATTTACGACTGTGTCGTCGTGGCAGCAGCAGTTTGCCCGGCTGACGCGACATTGGTCGGCCAGGGTTTGATAATCTTACATGTCGCCGTTATCGGCTTTGGCGGTGTATACTTGGACGGCATCTGACAGAACGGGAAGCTGCCGATCGAAATTCAAGCACCCGCGACACATGCTGGTGTGCAGCTTGACCTTCATGCGTTCCGAAAAGGACAGTTTGCGGTCCCGGCTTTGTGACATCAGGAAAGTCGCATCGTGGCAGTTCAACATGTTCAGGCTCCTTCCTGGAACCAATGAAGTTGCAGGCAGGCACGCAGGCCCAAACGGGCGCGATGCAGGATGATGTGGACGTTGGTGGTGGACAGGCCCAGCTCGGCGCAGATTTCCGAAGTGTCGAGTTCCACGACTTCGCGCATCATGAAGACCCGGCCTTGCTGAGGTGGCAGGCGGTTCAGGCAGGCATCGAACACCGCCAGGAACTGGGCGCTGTGCAGATCGGCCTCCGGATCTTCCCACCGCGCCGGGCGGGCAGCATCGCGCCACATGCCTCGCTGATCGAACACAGGTGGAAGCGCGCCTTCCTGATCCGGCGATGTCATTTGACTGGCATTGATCGGGCGGCGCTTCCTCTGGCGGAGAATATCGGCCACCTTGTTCTTGAGGATGGCGATGATCCAGGTCTTGAGTGCCGCCTCGCCCCGAAAGTTTGCGGCATTCTTCGAAGCTCCGGCCAGAGCTTCCTGGACGGCGTCTTCCGCCTCGTCATCATTGCCCAACTGAAGGCGCGCAAACCGCAACATCTCCACCCGAGTGCGAGAGAGGAAGCCCGGATCGGCATCGGAAAAGTCCATCACCGGTCTTCTTTGCTGATCCATTCAAGTAACCCCGCCGCCTCGTACTCTCGCTGCACTATAGCTCGAAACGAGGTAAGGTACGGCATAGTTCAGCAATAACCGTCCCCAATCAACTTCTTCGCCCCGCCAAATCTGCGGGCCTTGATTGATCAGGTTCAGCACCGTTCCGACAAAGAACGAGACGCGGAGCGCGCCCACAACCACGTTCCGCTCGAACATGGCCTGCACGGTGCCACTTGCGCGCTTAGAATTCATTTCATCAGGCCCCACGCAGTTTCGCAGTCCTTTGCCTTTGCAAACATGCTCACTGTTCTTCTCGATTGATATGGTCTGACTTTTCGGCATTCGGCATGTGCGGAAAGCCCGCGCGCCGCTCCTCCTCAGAGCCGGTGAGCTTGCCTTGCGACCATCCTACCGGCCCAAGCACCGATGCGGCCCAGTCGACCGATTCCTGATCGGTAACGACCGCCAGCGTGTCGCTGTAGCGATTGAGAAATCCGCTCACGGCTACAACTCCCAGCAGCTCGGTAATCTGCTGATCCGCGTAGTGCAGGCGAAGTGCTGCATAGTGATTGGGCGTGACGGCGTTCGGCGAGGCGCCGGCAGCCAAGGCAAAATAATAGACTGCCCGCTCGGCTTCCGAAAACTGATCCGACCGCTCGAAGTCCCAGAGGGCCTGAATGCGCTCGGCCGGTACGCCAGCGAGGTGAAGGCCGTATCCGCCGTGGGCCTGGCAGTGACGGCACCCGGACGCCAGGCTGAGCAGCATGAATGCTTCCTGCTTGAGTTGCCGGGACAGCTCACCTCCGCCAAGGCAAGTTTGTGCCATCGGGCCGAAGTGCTTCATCAAAGCAGGCCAGTTGAAGATCTCCAGCTTTTGACGATCAAATGCCCGTTCCTCACTCATTTTGATGACCTCTCTACAACAGTGGTTGGTGGCGGCTCAATTCGCGAACTGGGTTTCGCGCAAGGGCCGGTCGCTTCTGGTCTCGTCACGACGCTTCTCCCAAGGGCTGCAAACGCTGGAGCTCCACGAAGTGCCGATCGATCCAGTCCTTGATCCGCCAGGCCCACCTGCCTGACGCGGCATGACGGCCCCACGAGACAATGGCGCGCCGGTCACCCAGGGCGAGCAGATAAAGCGTGCGCTTTCGCGGCAGGTATTGGCTGAGAGGGCTGCCCTCGATTGTCGCACGCAAATTTGCTGCAAGCACTGGCCCCGCCTTGACGGCATGAACCCCGGATCGCTCCAGATTGCGGTCGACCCGGTCGATAATGTCACCAGCGGCGAAGATGGCCGGATGAGAGATACTGCGTAGATCCGCGCCAACCGCGACAAATCCATCCGCGTTGCAGACCAGCCCCGACTGCGTCAGCCAGCGCGGCGCCTTGCTGCCGGTCGCTGCAATCACGCAGTCAGCAGGCAGGAATGCTCCATTCGAGAGAAGGACGCCGTTTTCCTCACCCACACCTTGTGCAAAATGAACGGCGATGCCGCGTTGAACGAGTTCGGTCAGGGCCAGCCCTTGCACCTTCGCGACGTGGCCGGACAGAAATCCCTCCTGCGGCGTTACGAGCGAAACGCGCCCGTGCAGAGCGTGGTGACGAAGTGCAGTCTGCACTCCCAGTGCAAGTTCCACGCCCGCTGCACCGCCGCCGACCACTACGACATTGACGGTCGCTGCAAGCGCCTTGACCTTGAGCAGTTGGGACAATCGTTCCATGAATGTGCCGACGGGCCTGACCGGCAAAAGCCTTTCACCGAGCGCCGCGAGAGCCGAAGTGTCGGTTTCGCCTCCCGTCGCCAACGAGAGCAGGTCGAAACCGATCTGCTGGCCAGATGACAGGCTCAAGGTGCGAACCGAAGGATCGAGACCGAGCACTTCGGCCACAACCAGTTCCGCTCCGGCTCTTTCGGCAAGGGGCTTCAGGTCAATCAGCAAATCACGGCCCTGGTAGATCCCGGCAAGCCAGCCCGGCAGCATTCCGGAATAGGCGGTGAAGCGCGAAGTCGTCACGAGCATTCGGTCAGTTTCGGCAAGCGGTGCTCTGGCCCAGTCAGCGAGGACCGCCAGATGTGCATGGCCACCGCCAGCCAGGACAACCCGTCTCCTCATGCGTTTGAAACTCTTTCGATAGCAATTTTCACTTGTCGCGCGACCTTTGCGGATACTTACACCCCGCCTTCAAAAAATGTCGCCAATTGACGCCGGATCGCATTTGCTGCTGATTGCCGTTGATGGCAGCGCAGCAGCGAGACTTTGACAGACGTGTGGCATGGGCAGCCCTGTTCGCCCGCTGGGCGGTCCGCCTTACGCTACTCTCGCTGGCCGTGGTCGCGATCGGTCTTACGCTTGCCCGATATGACCTGATTGCCAAGCTGGCCGGTTTCTCAGCGTTGCTCGGAGGCGGACTGATCGCCATACTGGCGCTGCTCGCAGGCGTTGCCGCGCTGATTGCCGGGCGTAGGGGCGCGCTGCAGCGAAAGGGCATGGTGCTCGCCGCCATCCTGGCCTCCACGATCTACGCCGGTTTCCTTGCCTCGCGGCCCTTGGCAGCGGGCGATGCCCCCGCGATCCACGACGTGACGACCGACCTGTCAGAACCACCGCAGTTCAAGGCTATCGCGCTGCGCAGCGACAACCTCGCCGGGGTCGGGACAATTGAAAACTGGCGCCGGATCCATGCGGCCGCTTACGGGAGGCTGCATCCAGTTCTGATTGCCAAGCCAGTTGTCGAGGTAACCGCGGACGCGGTCCGGCTCGCTCAGCAACGAGGATGGGAGATTGCTGCCAGCGACCTTGCACATGGACATGTCGAAGCCACGGAGAGCGTATCGTTTATCCGCTTTCACGACGATGTGGCAATTCGCGTCTTGCCAACCGCCAATGGTGGGTCCCGCGTCGATATGCGCTCGGTCAGCCGCGTCGGCGTCGGCGATCTTGGCGTAAACGCTCGCCGCATCCGCGATTTCCTCAAGACGCTAGCCGCCGCCTGAAACCTCGGACAGCGAACCTACCAGCGGATCAGCGGCGGAACCGCGAACCTGCCGACCAATGCGCTGACGACCACGACTGCGCTGTGCCAAAGTCCGATGTGGACAATGTCATTGTAGGCGCAATGAAACGAGAAGGCGAAAATGCCGAAGCTACCCGCGGCGATGCCGGTCAGCAGGCCCGCGCGTTCGGGAGACGTGGGCGCACCGCGCCGCAGCCACAGGATCAGCGAGCCAAATGTCAGCAGGCTAAGGCCGCTCCCGATCATGAGGCAGTCCAGCCCTTGCTCGACAGCAGTCGTTGAGAGAGAGGCAGTGCCGCGACCTATGCCGATGATGGCTGCGGCCAGGGGCAGGAGTGCGGTCGTGGCGAGCGCCCAGATCCATCCGCCATGATCGCTGCCTACCCTCGGGCGGCTCATCATGATTACTGTGACGGCCGAGGCAAGGCCCAGCAGCAGGAACAGGCCCGTTGCTAGGATGAAGACCGGATCGAACCTGCCCAACGCCACGTCCGGGCGGACACCGAACAGCAGGGCGACCGTCGCCAGCGTGACGCCGACACCTGCCAGCGCAAATGCCAGTCCATTGGACATGCGCAGCGGCCTGACGGGTTCGAGACCATCGACCAAATGGGCGATCAAGTCGTCGGCGGATCTGGGGGTATCACGGAACATGACTTACGCTTTCTCGATCATCGCGGTGAGCTTCTTCAGTCCGCGGTGGATATTGACCTTTATCAGGGATTCGCTCTGGCCGCAGGCCCGGGCGGCATCGGCCACTGACAGACCCTCGATTTTGACCAGTTCGATCGCCTTGGCCTGCGCATCGGGCAGATAGGCAAACAGTCTTTCAAGGCTGATCCGGGCCGCGATTGCGGGCTCAGCGTTCTCACCGGCAAGATGCTCATCCAGTTCGGTTTCATCCGCCCGGTAAACCCGCCGCAGGTGATCGACCCAGCGGTAGCGGGCAATTGCGGCCAGCCACGGCAGGAACGCTCGCGCCGGATCGTAGGAGGCAAGCTTACGATGCAGGGCGAGCAGGGTATCCTGCACGAGATCGTCGAGATGATTTGGCGCGATGCGGCGTCCATAGTAGGATCGCAGCCAGCGTTGGCACTCTGTCAGGAGAACCTGATAGGCTTGGCGATCGCCGCGCTGGGCCATCGCCATGAGCCCGGCCAAGGAGGCTTCGTCGGATTTCATGCCGCAACGCCCTGGGCCGAAGCAGGCCGGCAGACCCGTCCAACTATCGCGTCGAGGGAAAACAGCCCCGCCCCACGGACGATCAGCGCCAGTTGCATGGCGATCCACAGTGAGTGCTCGGTCCACCAGGCGTCCGGGTAGACGAAGATCTGGATGACCAGGGTCATCCCCAGCAATCCCAGTGCGGCGAATCGGGTCAGCAGGCCGAAAACCAGCAGAATCGGGAACAGGTGTTCCGACACGGTCGCCATGACGGCTGCGAAATGGCTCGGCAGCGGGACGCCGCTATATTCGGTCTCGAACAGGGCATAAGCACTGTCGCTGATTGTGAACCAAGTTCCTTCGGCGATCTTGGTCTGCCCGGACCGCCAGAATATACCTGCCAGCACGATGCGCATGAACAGAAGCATCAGACTCTCGGGCAATCTGCTTGCGACGAGAGCTACGGTCCGATCGTATAGCCTGAGAATTCGGGTCATCGTTCCCACCTGTTGTCCGTTCTGTGCGGAACGCTGCCGATGTTTTGCAGAACCCCTGCGTCGAGCAGCGCAACCAGCGCAGGCATGAAGTCGTCAGGGGGCAAGCGATCCTTACAACCGGGTTCGGTGAGACCGGTGAAAAGGTTACCGATGGCCGTCCGATTTTCGTTCGCGTCCTTCACTCTGCCAAGCAGGCGGACCATGGCTGCGGTTGCGGGCGAAACAAGGACATCGGCATCGGGCCGAGCGATCAGGATCGCGTCTGCATCGCCCAGGCCCAGAACCTGTTCGCCGAGAAGCGCGAAGACGTCGCGATCGGGACGGCAGTACCGGGCCGCAGGATGCGCCGCGATCTCGACTTCGAGCAGTGCACTTTCATCCATGCCGGCAAGTGCCGCCAATCGAAGTGGTCGTGCCTCGGCCGCGTGGTAGGCTTCAAGCCAGAGCCATTCGAACCGGGCGAGGCCGACCACTGAGTCGGGTTCGCCACCCCCTGCGAGAAAGTCGGGAAAGTATTTCCCGATCCGGGCAAGAGGCTGCATGGTCGCTCCCGGCAAGCCAGTAAACCGCCGGGAGCGTTCGTTGAAACGGTCGTACCCCATCATCGTCCGGGTGCGCGGGAACGTGTCTTCCAGGGCGACAAGCCGGGCGTGCGAGATCGTGTTGGCATGAACCTTCATGCCAAGCAGCACGCGGTCGCAGGCGCCGGCAAACAACCCTTCGGGAAGCTCGGCCGGTCCCCAATCGAGCGCCCGCATCATTGCCCCCTGCGCGGTTTCAAGCATGAGCATGGACAGACTCCATGGGCGGGATTGCGGGCAAACCGCGCATGACCGCGTCAGCCTTGCGGGCCTCATCCATGAGGACAGCGTAGTCCGGAACGTCAGTGTCCCATTCGATCAGGACCGGTCGCGGACCGGCGCGCTGGAGAAAGCGGGCGAACAAGGTCCAGGTCAGTTCGGATACCGGGGAGCCATGATCGTCGATCAGGAGAGGCCCATCATCGTGGTCTTCCCGCGCGTGCCCTGCGAGATGGATCTCCCCGACCAGGTCCGGGTCGATGGAATCGACCATGATCATCGGTTCGAACCCGAGATTGGTCGCCGAAACCTCGATATTGTTGATGTCGAGCAGGATACCGCAGCCGCTGAGCTCGCACAGCAGGTGCAGAAAGTCTGTCTCGTCCATGTCGTCGCCGGCAAAGGCGAGATAGCGTGACGGGTTTTCGATCAAAATTCGCCGCTTGAGGCGGTCCTGAACCCTCGAGACCTGCGCCACGAAATGGCCAAGCGCATCGTCGGTGTACGGGACCGGAAGCAGGTCCGGATATCGATTGCTGGCGCTGCCGCTCCAGCTGAGATGGTCTGACACCATGGCGGGCTCATAGCGTTCGCACAGCGCTGCCAGCGCGGCGAGATCGTCGCCATCGACGCCTGCTGCACTGCCAAGCGACAGCCCGACCGAATGGAAACTGAGCGCGCGGTGCTGGGCAATGGCGGAAAGCCATCGGTGCGGCGGCCCGCCTGCGCCGTAGTAATTTTGCGGATGGACCTCCAGCCAGGCTGGCGCCGCGCCATGGCTTCCAGCACGCGCTGGATTGCTGGCTGACACGGATTGAAGGACCGAAGCATAATGTTCGGGCTTCAACCCAATTCCCGCCATGAGGGGCAGTTTGCTCGGGAGTTTCATGTCAGCCAGCTTTCGGTGCGACCCGAGGGCTTCAGCCCTTCTGGGCGACGGGAGGGGTGCTGCCGGAATGCGCTTCCAGCGTGCCGCCCTGCTTCAGGCAGGTTCCGGCATCGACGAATTTCCAGGCATTCCCCTGATAGTCTGCCTTTGCTGTCCCGGCACACGATGTGCCGGGTCCAGCCTTGCAATCGTTGTGCCCCTTCAATGCTACACCGAAGCACTTTTCTTGCGGTCCGAGGGGCTCGGCGGATGCGAGCGCCACCACGCCTTCGGATTTTTGTTTATTAGGTGCAGCCGAGCCGCAGGACGCGAGGAGTGCAGCACCTGCGAGAGCCACGGCCAGACCGGAAACCGGGATTGTTGATGACATCATGACTCGGCTGCTCCGATGATAGCTCTTAAAGGAGGGTGAGCGCGCTGCCTCAGCTGCGATGCGGTACGGGGCGGGCATTTCCGGCATGGGCTTCCAGCGTGCCGCCCTGTGTCACGCACGAACCGGTGGGAACGAGCTTCCAGGAGTTGCCCTGATAGTCGACTGAGGAAGTGCCTGCGCAGCTGGTGCCGGGGCCGGCCTTGCAGTCGTTCTGGCCCTTCAGCGCAACGCCGTAGCACTTTTCCTTGGCCGCTGCCTGACCGCCGGCCGCCGAAGCTGGGGATGCAGCAAGCAAGGCTGCAGCGGCAAGGGCGGTCGCAGCCGCTGCGATACTGGTGGTGGAATTCATGCTGGGTCCTTTCGAATTGCTGGGGTGGAGTTTTTCGCTCTCACACTGGGCAATTCGGCGGGACCGCGCGTTCGGTTACATACAGGAAACTATTTTCGTGTTTGGGCCTGGTGGTCGAAGCTTGGGTGAGCTTCAGGCGATTGCAGTGTCAGTACCAAGGAGTTCGGTGGGAAGGCGGCTGAGCACCCGCGTGAAAGGATCCGTCGAGCCGAGACCTCGCGCGAGTACCAGCCCGCCCTGGACAAGCGCGACTAAGCGTTCGGCCCGCTCGCGTGCCTCGGTGGGCGTAAAACCGGCTTCCTCAGCAACAGCGGCCAGCGCCGCGACGAACGCCTCAAGCATATCGCGGATGGCAGTTTGGAAGGGACCGGCGATGCCGATCGGCGACGAGAGTAGGTTCAGCAGACAAGCTTGCTTACCGTTCTGGTAGAAGACGTCGAGTTCACTGGCCATCGCGGTGATACGCTCGCGCGGCGATCCTTCGCCAGCAAGCGGTTCGAGGACGTGCCGGGTCAACCACCGGCCTGCTTCCTGCAGCACCTCCAGCCCCATCTGCTCCTTGCCGTCAGGAAACCGATGATAGAGGCTTGCCTTCTTGAGCCCGGTCGCTTCGGACAACTGTGCCAGCGAAGCGCCATCATAGCCGACCCTGCGAAATGTCGCGCCGAGCCGTGCGAGAAGGTCTTCATTTCCGACGGATGCCTTGCGGGCCATGCACTGCCTCAAATAGATTACCGAATGATCGGTCTAGAAACTTGACCGCCACCTGTCGAGAGTCTAATTGCTCTTTACCGACCGTTCGGTAATAATTCGCAACGCAGACGGAGACTGACATGAGCAAGACCGCCATCATCATCTACTCGGACCCCAACGCAGGATCCGACGAAGCGCTTGGACGCCTGTTCAATGCGCTGTTCCTGACGCTTGAGCTTCAGGAGAAGAGCCAGGAGGTCGCTGTGATCTTCCAGGGTGCCGGAACCCGCTGGCCGGCAGTACTGGTCCAGTCCGATCACCCGGCGCATGGGCTGTATGAAGCGACGAAGGGCAGCGTCGCTGGAATCTGCGGCGGCTGCGCCGATGTCTTTGGCGCCACTGAGAACGCGCGCAAGACCGGGCTCAAACTGGACTACCAAAAGGCGATCCCAGGCACGCCCGGCATCCTCGATGTCTCCACTTACCTCGATCACGGCTACGCGCTGGTCACGTTCTGACCGCGCTTCGGCACCCAGCCCACTTACCCCACCCCCGCCGTGGGCCGGGTGCCGACCCCCAATCTCTGACTGGACCGAGAAATGGACCAACAACTCCCCGTCAGCGACATCGCCTTTACGGAGACGGTAAAGCAGCTTCAGGCCCGCAGCGGCTCGCGCGATGCATACGCCAAAATGGAAAGCGGGTCAGGCTGGTCGAGCCAAATCACACCCCAACTCGCCGACTTCATTGCCTGGCAAAACAGTTTCTATCTCGCGACCGTCAATGCCGAGGGGCAACCCTATATCCAGCATCGTGGCGGCCCGCGCGGGTTTCTCAAACCGATCGACGCACGCACGCTCGGCATGGCCGACTATCGCGGCAACCGGCAGTTCATTTCGCAGGGCAACCTTGCCGAGAGCAGCAAGGCGTTCATCTTCCTGATGGACTACGCCAATCGTCGCCGGATCAAGATCTGGGGCGAGGCATGGATGGTCGAGGGCGACGAGGCGCTGCTGCGGTCCGTGATGCCGGAAGGATATGCAGCGATCCCCGAGCGCGTCCTCCTGTTCAAGGTCAACGCCTGGGATCCAAACTGTCCTCAGCATATCCCCCGCAAGTACGACCTTGACCAGGTCGACGAGATGATGGCCGAACGCGACGCCAAGATCGCTGCTCTCAAGGCCCGGATCGCAGAACTCGAAGCGAGTCGCTGAATTCATGAACAGGAGAACGCCTATGTCACGTCCCCCTTTCCCTCCCTTCAATGAAGACACGGCCCGGGCCAAAGTCCGCGCTGCCGAGGATGCGTGGAATGGCCGCGATCCCGCGAAAGTGGCGCTCGTCTACACGGCGGACAGCGAGTGGCGCAATCGCGCCGAATTCCCGCGTGGCCGCGACCAAATCGCAAACTTCTTGACCCGCAAGTGGTCCCGCGAACTCGACTACCGGCTGATCAAGGAACTCTGGACCTTTGCCAGCAATCGCATCGCGGTTCGTTTTGCCTACGAATACCGGGACGACAGCGGGAACTGGTTTCGTGCCTATGGCAACGAAAACTGGGAGTTCGCGTCCGATGGGCTGATGGCGAAACGCTATGCCAGCATCAACGAACTGCCGATCCGCGAGGAGGAGCGGATGTTTCGCTGGCCAGCCGGCCGTCGGCCGGACGACCACCCCGGGCTCAGCGACCTCGGGCTCTAGGTGAGCAACCTGGAACAGCGACCGGCGCACAGTGAAACGCCATGCCGCCAAACAACGAAATGCCGATCCGAGAGGAGGACCGTATGTTTCGTTTGCCAGCCGGTCGCCGGCAGGACGACCACCCCCAACTCAGTGATCTCGTTCGGTAGGAGACAGCCAACCGCTATGAACTGACCTTCGCGATCTTCGTAACCGTTCCAGCCTTGCCGTCCCAGTCGATCTCGAAGTCGACCCTGTCGCCGACCTTGAAGCCAGTCAGCTGTTCCGGCTTCGCGGCGAAGCTCATCGTCATGGCGGGCCAGCCAAGGCCACTCATCGCCCCGTGGTCGAGCGTTATCGTGCCCTTCGCGGCGTCGATCGCGGTGACGGTGCCAGCCGCCATTCCGTGCTTCATGGCGCCGGCCATCGGCATCTCCGCCATGTTGCCCGACATCATGCCGGAACTCGGCGCGGGCGACGGAGCTTCCGACTTCTTCTGGCAGGCCGCTAGCGTCGCCGCCAGCGCAATGCTGGACGCAATGATCAGGGTCTTTTTCATTTCACTTCTCCTTCGGGTTGAACAGGTGATCGGGTGCGCCGGCGCATCAGCAGATAGGCGGCCGGGATGACGAGCATCGAGAGCAGCGGTGCCGTGAGCATGCCGCCGATCATGGGCGCGGCGATGCGGCTCATCACCTCGGAACCGGCGCCGCTGCCGACGAGTACCGGGAGCAGGCCCGCAAGGATTACCGCGACGGTCATCGCCTTCGGCCGGACCCGGAGCAGTGCGCCCTCGCGCACGGTAGCGGCGACATTGCCATCCTGGCGCGCGTCGAGCGCCTGCTTGAGGTAGATCAGCATCACGACGCCGAATTCGGCGGAAACGCCCGCGAGCGCGATGAACCCGACCGCGGTGGCGACCGACTGGTTGTAACCCAGCCAGTAGAGCAGCCACAGCCCGCCGGTCAGCGCGAACGGTAGCGTGCCCATGATCAGCAGGGCCTCGTCCCAGCGGCGGAAGGTGAGGTAGAGCAGTGCGAAGATGATCGCGAGCGTCACCGGAATGACGAGCTTCATCCGCTCCTTGGCCCGGACGAGGAACTCGTACTGGCCGGTGTACGAAATGCTCACGCCGGGCGGCAGGCCGACCTTGCTGGTGATCGCGCGGTTAATGTCGCCCACCAGCCTAGCCATGTCGCTGCCGCGGCCATCGACGTAAATCCATGTGACAGGGCGACCGTTCTCGCTCCGCAGCATCGGCGGGCCATCGCTGATGCGGACAGTGGCGACCGTTCCCAGCGTGATCTGCTGGCCCGAGGGCGTCAGTACCGGCAGGTTTGTGAGCTTGTCGATACTGTCGCGGGTTTCGCGGGGATAGCGCACGCTGATCGGGTAGCGTGCCAGTCCCTCGACGGTCTGGCCGATGGTCTCGCCGCCGATCGCGCCCGAGACCACTGCCTGCACGTCGGCAACATTGAGGCCATAGCGTGCCGCAGCGGCGCGGTTGACAACGACGTCGATATAGCGCCCGCCGGTGAGCCGCTCGGCCAGCGCCGAGGAGACGCCGGGGACGGCCCGCACCACCTCCTCGATCCGCTTCGCCGTCTGGTCGATGTCAGCTAGGTTCGATCCGGCGACTTTGATCCCGACCGGGCTCTTGATGCCGGTCGCCAACATGTCGATGCGGTTGCGGATCGGCGGGATCCAGAAGTTGGCGAGGCCCGGCACCTTCACCCTTGCATCAAGTTCATCGCGCAGCTTCTCGGGCGTCATGCCGGGCCGCCACTGGTCACGGGGTTTGAACCGGATCGTCGTCTCGAACATTTCAAGCGGAGCGGGATCGGTGGCGCTTTCGGCACGACCCGCCTTGCCGAAGACGCTCTCGACTTCGGGCACGGTCTTGATCAACCGGTCGGTCCGCTGGAGCAGCCGGCCTGCCTCGGCCGCCGACAGGCCCGGCAGCGCCGAGGGCATGTAAAGCAGATCGCCCTCATTCATCTGCGGCAGGAATTCACCGCCCAACCGCGATGCTGGCCACAGGCTGGTGGCGAAGACCAGCGCGGCGATCAGTAGGGTCTGCTTGGGCCGTTTCAGCACCCAGTCGATCACCGGGCGATAGAGGCGGGCGAGCCAGCGGTTGACTGGATTGGCTTCCTCGCCGGGGATGCGACCCCTGATCAGCAGTCCCATCAGCACCGGAATCAGCGTGATCGACAGGAACGCCGCCGCCGCCATCGCCCAGGTCTTAGTGAAGGCCAGTGGCGCGAACAGGCGGCCCTCCTGACCCTGCAGAGTGAAGATCGGCAGGAACGAGAAAGTGATGATCAGCAGGCTGAGGAACAGCGCCGGGCCGACTTCCTCGGCGGCGAGGGTTACGATGAGCCAGCGGGTCGACTGATCCGGCTCGCGGTCCGGGTTGGCGAGGTGCCAGCGTTCGAGGTGCTTGTGGGCGTTCTCGATCATCACCACGGCGGCATCGACCATAGCGCCAATGGCGATCGCGATGCCGCCCAATGAGAGGATATTGGCATTGAGGCCCTGCAGCCGCATCACAATGAACGCTATCAGGATACCGAGCGGCAAGGTGAGTATCGCCACCAGCGCGGAGCGTGCGTGCCAGAGGAATAGCGCGCAGACGAGCGCGACGATCAGGAACTCCTCGAACAGCTTGCCGGTCAGGTTCTCGACTGCGCGATCGATCAGGCCGGAGCGGTCATAAGTCGGCACAATCTCCACACCGGGGGGCAGGCTTTTCTTGAGTTCGTCGAGCTTGGTTTTAACGCCATCGATCACGGCCCTCGCGTTCTGTCCCTGGCGCATGACAATGACGCCGCCCGCGACTTCGCCCTCGCCATTCAGCTCGGCAATCCCGCGCCGCATCTCCGGACCGAGCTGGACGCTCGCAACATCGCCCAGCGTCACTGGGACGCCGCCCGTTGCTGTGCGGATCGGTATGGCGCGAAAATCATCGAGCGATTTTAGGTAACCGCTGGCACGCACGGTATATTCGGCACCGGCCATCTCGACGCTCGCCCCGCCGGTCTCCTGATTGGCGCGTTTGAGCGCCTCGGCGACATCCTCGCCGGTCACGCCATAGGCGGCGAGCTGCTGCGGATCGACGACGACCTGGTATTCCTTGACCATGCCGCCGATGCTGGCGACCTCGGCGACGCCGGGGACGGTTTTCAGCTCGAAACGCAGGAACCAGTCCTGCAAGCTTCTGAGTTGTGCGAGATCATGCCGCCCGGTCCTGTCGATCAGCGCATATTCGTAGATCCAGCCCACGCCCGTTGCATCGGGACCGAGCGAAGCTGTGGCTCCTTCGGGTAGCCGGCTCTGCACCTGGCTCAGATATTCGAGCACGCGGCTGCGCGCCCAATAGAGGTCGGTGCCATCCTCGAACAGCACATAGACGAAGCTGTCGCCGGTGAACGAATAGCCGCGCACTACCCGCGCGCCGGGGACCGAGAGCATGGTCGAGGTGATGGGATAGGTGACCTGGTTCTCGACGATCTGCGGCGCTTGCCCCGGCCAGCTTGTGCGGATGATGACCTGCACGTCGGAAAGATCGGGTAGGGCATCGACCGGCGTGGTCCGCACCGCCGCCACACCGATCACGGCGAGCACCAGCGCAGCCGCGATGACGAGGTTGCGCCCCCTGACCGACGCGCGGATGATCGCGGCGATCACTTGCTGCCTCCGATCGGGCGCGCCGCGATGCCGGTCAGGCTGGCTTCGGAATCGAGCAGGAACTGGCTGGAGGCGACGACCTTTTCTCCTACAGCAAGCCCGGCAAGCACCTCGGTCTTGCCGCCGCCCTCGCGGCCGGTGCGAACTTCGGCCGGACGGTAGCGGCCATCGGCGAGCGCCAGCATGACGAGGGTCCGCGTGCCGGTACGGATCACCGCCTCGCTGGGGACCAGCAACGCCTGACCGCCGTCGCTTCCTAATGCAACAGCAGCAAACATGCCCGGCCGCAGCCACCCGGCACGGTTGGCGAGCTCGATCCGGACGGTCAGCGTGCGGCTGTCGGCCTGCGCGGTGGGCAGGATCGCGGTGACCCGTCCCGCGAAGCTTTCCCCCGGAAAAGCGGCGAGCGTGGCGCTCGCTCGCTGGCCAACACGCACCATGCCGGCCTGCGCCTCGGGCACGGCGGCGTTGAGCCACACCGTGTCGATCCCCGTCACCTGCGCCAGCGTCTGACCCGCGCCGAGCGTCACCCCGGTGCGCGCGTCGAGCGACTGGATAACGCCGGCGATGGGCGAGCGGATCGTCGTGGTGCCGTTGGTTCGGCCCGAGCGCTCGACCTCGCCGATCAGCGCATCGGACATGCCCATCAGCCGCAGCCGCTGGCGCGCGGCAGCGGTAAGCTCGGGCTTGCCGAGCCGTTTGACCGCGAGGAACTCGCCTTGCGCGCCACCCCAATCGGGCAGCTGGACATCGGCGATGGGCGCGCCCGCTGCGATCACATCGCCCGGTGCGCGGGCGTAAACGCGGGTGACGAAGCCGCCGGAACGCGCCTGGACGATTGCCACCTCGCGCTGATTGAAGTCGATGGTGCCGGTGACCGTAAGGCTTGAGGGCAAGGTGCCCATTTCGGCCGCTACCACCCGCATGCCGAGGTTCTGCCGGGCGGCGGGGTCGATGCTGACACCAGGTCCGGTGTCGGGCGCAGCTTCGGCATACTTGGGGATCGTCTTCATTCCCATCGACGAGAGCGAATCGGGATTGTCGTAGTGCTCGGTCGGCACCATCGGATCGTACCAGAAGAGCACCTTGCGCCCGGCTCCTGCCGACCCGGCCTCGGTTCCGGCGGGGCCATCGCGCTGGCCCAGCCAGTATCCGCCGCCGCCCGCAACCAGCGCGACCGCCAGCATACCGGCACCCCAGCGCGCCGCGATTTTCTTGTTCAGCGTCATGGCCGAACCCCTCCGTAAGTATAGTTGATCCGGACCGCGTCGCGCGCGACATCCGCTTCGCGCGACAGTGCATCGACTTCCGCCTCGGCCAGCGCGAGGCTCGAGAGCAGCGCACTGCCGAGATCGAGTTTGCCCGCCGCGTAGCTCGCCATGTCGAGTTCGGCGCGCCGCTTGGCCAGCGGCACCAGCACCTTGCGGGCGTTATCGAGCCGCTGCATGTGCATTTCGTGGTCGGCGAGATCGCCATCGACCGCTGCCAGGATTCCGCGTTCGGCATCGGCGCGTTGCAATCGCGCCTTTGTTACGCTGTTCTCGCTTGCGGCAATCTTCGGATCCTGCCGTTGCTTTGCGAAAAGCGGCAGATCGATGCTCACTCCCACCGAGACCATGTCGCCATAGGCCGGGTCGCGGCGACCGTAGCTCGCGCTCACCCGCCAGTCCGGCCTCTTGTCAGCGCGGGCAAGCCCGGTGTTGGCCTCTGCCGCGCGAACGGCAGCATCGAGTGCCTGAAGGCGGGGCAGCATGGGAATGCCCGCGATCAAGCTCGCCCTGTTCACTTCGAGCATCGGCGGATTACCTGTGACATCTGCATCCGGATCGCCGGTGAAACGGGCCAGCCGTGCCTGAGCCCTAACCACTATGGCGGCGAGTTCGCTGCGACGGTCGTTGACTGCAGCGCGCAATTGCTCGGGCTCGAGCGCCTGCGACGGTCGGGCCGATCCCGAGGCCAGTCTTGCCGAGACGGTCGACTGAAGATCGTCGAGACTTTCGGTCAGCCGGTCCAGCTGAGCCAGTTGAAGCTCGGCATAATAGAGATCGATCCACGCCAGCGCGGTCTCCAGCTGGACATTTTGCGTCTCGACCGCAACGTCGCCCTCGGCCATGCCGATGTCGGCTTGTGCGCGCGCGCGCTGCGCGCTGCGTTTGGCGGGATTGGGGAACGGCTGTTCGACCCCGATGCGCTCCATGGTCATGAATTCGCGGGTGAAGCTGAAGGCAGGCGGCCCCGAGACCGGAAAGTTGTCGATGCCGACGTTCAGCGTCGGATCGGGCAACCGGCCGGCTGCGACGGACGCCGACCGGCTCGCCTCGACCCCGGCTTTACCCGCGAGGATCGAAGGCGCATCGCGCGTGGCGCGCTCGATCGCAGCGCTGAAGGTCAGCGGTTCGGCAAATGCCTGTACCGGTATCGCCGCGATGAGCGGCGCAAGCAGAAAAGGGCGCATGACGGATCCCTGTCAGACAGTGACCCGGCCGATGGTCTGTTCAAGTCAGCTGGGCATCCAGGCGTCGGCGAGGCATGGGAATGCCCAGCCGACGCCTTGGCGCCTGGCCATCGTTGTTCTGTCTATCGGCCAGGAATCAGGTTAGCCCGCAGGCCGTGAGGCGCTGCCGAGCATGCCCATCATGCAGTTGGCAGCGTCGCCCTTCATCATGGCGCAGTCACAGTTTGCCATGGCGGATCCGCTAGCCTTGACCCACACACGAGTGCGGGTTGGCGCGGTTGCCTTCTGCCCGAAAGAAGGCGCTGTCCGCCATTCCCAATGGCCGCCGACCTTGTCATGAGCCGAGGCGACGGTGGCGCTAGCGAGTGCCGCGGCAATGGCCGCAAGCGTAAGAATACTCTTCATTTGAAAATTCCTTGGTTGAACTGTGTGGAGACGCGCGCGAACAGGATGTTCGTGGGCGCACCGCTGGGGTTCAGCCAAGGCGTGCGGGCGGTTCGGGTTCCGGGCCAGTGTCGCGACCGACAAGCGGTGCAACAGTCATCTGCGGAGGAGCAACCGCGTTGAGTTGCGGAACTACGTCGAAGGCGAGAGGTGGAATCAATGCGAGGGGAACCGCGCAGCCCATCTTCGCAATGCAATCGGGCGTCATCCCCTGACAAGGCTTCTCTGGCTGCGGCCCTTGTTTCGCAAGTCCCATCATCTGGGCGCAATCGGCGCTCATCTGCTTGGCCCTGGCAGAAACCTGCTCTGCTTTGGCACCCGTCATTCCTCGCGCAAATGCGGCTTCCTGGCCAAGAAGGCCAAGCAATGCTCCGGCGAGCATCAGTATGGAGAGCCAGCGCTTCACGGGATGCTTATCGGTGGAGGCATCATTGAAGTCAATTCGCCCGAGCATCCGCTTTGGTTACTGAAGGGCATCTGCCTGTCTCGCGGCCAGCTCAATTGGCGTCGGCGGGACACCTCAGAAGATGCCGGAGCGCATCGTCAGGCCCGCTGAGCCTTTGGCAAGCAAGCCACCTGATTGGCCAGCAGCATGTCCGTTGCGGCATTCTTATCGAGCGGCTTCGAGAAGAAGTAGCCCTGTCCCAGTGAGCACCCAAGGCGAGCCAGTTGAGAGGCTTGCGCTTCGTTTTCGACTCCTTCGGCGACAACGGTGATGTCGAGCGCCCTGGCGGTATGGAGAAGCCCGCCGATCACGGCTGACCCAGCCCCCCTAGGTGCGAGCCGGTCGACCAGGATTTTGTCGATCTTGATCATGTCGACCGGCATGGTCAGCAAGGGCATGAGCAGGCCGCCGCCCGTGCCGAAATCATCGAGCGCGATACGGACGCCCTGATCGCGCAAGGCCTGGATCGCGCCAATGACGGACTTGTCGCGAAGTGCCGGGTAGGCGCTTTCGGTGATTTCGATGACGAGGTGGTCAAGCGGCAATCCATGCAGCGAATGCGCCGCCTCGATCTGTTGTTCGAGCTTGCCGCCATGGAAATCGGCAAGGGAAACATTGATCCCGATGTGTTCGACGGGGACTGCCTTGTCGGACCAGTCACGGACATCCCGTGCGACGATCGCGAGCATCCGTTCGGTAAGTTCGCTGGCGATGTGAATATCCGCGGTGGCTTCCCGAAACGCAGCTGCCGCAAGGAGACCGCCATTGCTCATCCGCAACCGGCATAATGCTTCCATCGCGACGATCCGGCGCGTGTCGAAGCGGACGACCGGTTGGTAGTGGGCCTCGATCCGCGCCTCGCGCAGGGCAGCATCGACATCCCGGATAGCAGAGATGCGGTGGATAATGCGCGTGTCGATGCCGGGCCAGTAGCGGACGAACCCACCACGCCCGGTTTCCTTGGCATGATAAAGGGCAAAGTCGGCATTCTGTCTGACCGTCTCCGCGCTTCTGTCTCCAGGAGCGAGGACCGCGCCGCCGATCGTTGCCTTGGGGATCACGGCATGGCCGTTGCAGTCCAGCGGTTCGCCAAGCGCATCCTGTATCCCGGCGGCAAATGCGTCCAGATCGCGCAATGCGTCAGGCGACTGGACCAGGATCGCGAATTCATCGCCGCCGATGCGGAAGACCCGATCGGGCGAGGCAGCTGCCGCCATGCGCCCGGCGGCCGTCTGGAGCAGCAGGTCGCCCGCGTGATGGCCGAAGCCATCGTTGACGACTTTCAGATTGTCGAGATCGACGATTAGAAGCGCCCAGTGTCCAGGACGGTCACAATTGAGCCGCGCAAGCGTTTCGGCAAAGGTCGCGCGATTGGCCAGCGTCGTAAGCAGATCCACGTTGGCTCGCCGTTCGCGATCAAGAACCCGATCATGCCGTTCGAGTGCGATGGAGCAAAGATGAATGCAGGAGGCGACGATTTCCCTTTCCTCATCGGTGGGTTCGCGCGTTTCCCGGTAATAGAGGGCGAAGGTCCCGATCACGCGCTCGTCCTCGCCGAAAATCGGAGTCGACCAGCAGGCGCGCAGGCCGAGGGCAAGCGCTCCATCCCTGAACTCGACCCAGCGCGGATCGGTTGCGATGTCGGTCACGGTCACCGGCTCGCGCGTCCAGGCCGCACTGCCGCACGAACCCGTGACGGGGCCGATCATCAGACCATCAAGTGCATCGCAGTAAGTCTGCGGCAGGCTCGGCGCGGAAAGGGGATGCAGCAGACCATTGCGATCGACCGTTAGGACCGAACAGACGATGCCCGGGGCTAGCGCCTCGATCTCGATGCACAGCCGGTCGATGGTCGACTTGAGGTCGGCCCCCTTGGCTGTCATTTCGAGAATGGTGTTGCGCAAGCCGAGCAAGTCTGTCCCTCTCCTTGTTAAGTGTTTCGGGCAGTCGAAATGGCGAAGTATCAAAACGGCTTTAGGTATATGCAATTAAGTCTTTGCTAAATTGAGCCTATCCATCATCCTATTTTGCAGATGCGTCTGGCAAACCTTGGCGTAACATTCGGTGGGATCGCATTTTGCGTGAGTCCCTTTGCATCATTTCCCAGCGAACAATGGTCCGACCTGCAAATCCAAACAGTCGTTCGATGCAGAGGCTTTTTGCACGCGCGAGGTTAAATGATACTTAAAACCCGTCGCCTTATAACCATCCAGGGAGGACTTATGCGGTGTGAAGCGCACGCATCCTGGTCTGCTCCGGAGCACAGTGGCGACGAATGTCCGTCGCTATCGTCTGGCGCGTGGCTTGAGCCAGCAGGATTTTGCTCACGAAATCGAGATGGATCGCACATATTATGGTGGTGTTGAGCGAGGCGAGCGCAACGTCTCGATCGACAATATCGAACGTATTGCGACAGGACTCGACATCAGTCCTCACCTGCTCCTTCTCACGCCGGATTGAAAGGCGAGGCAGCGCTTCGTTCAGGCGGCCGTGGCGAACTTCTCTCCACCCGGAGCAACTTCACGGCTTCACGCAGCCGTTCCGGCTTCGGACAGTCAATTCGGTGTCGGCGCCCCAGGAGCTAAAAGCGGCATCGGCCTGGCCAGAAGAAGCCCGATCATGGCGATTGTCGCGAAGCCCGCGCCTGCCAGGAAAGTCGAACTCGCACCGAGCTCGTCCCACAGAAGGCCCGCCAGGAGGCTTGCCAGCAGCATCGCCACGCCAGTTGCCAGATTGAACAAACCGAATGCCGAACCTCTGATGTCGATCGGCGCCCGATCCGCGACGAGCTTCGCCATCAACCCCTGTGTCAAAGCCATGTGCAGGCCCCAAAGTGCAATTCCGGCAAACGTGCCGGTCAGCCCCGGCATCAGCGCGATCGCAAGATCGGCGAAGATCAGGACAATCAGGCCCAGCCCAAGCAGGCGGTGCGGGTTATATCTGTCGGAAGCGATCCCGGCAGGGTAAGCTCCAAGGGCATAGACGACATTCATGACGACAAGCACCGCAGGGGCGAAAGTCAGCGGCAAGCCCTCTGCCGATGCCTTGAGGATCAGAAAGGCTTCGCTGAACCGGGCAAGCGTGAAAGCCACACCGATCGCGACCACTGTCCAGAATGGGCGGCCAAGCCTCCTCAGATCGGTGATCCTGATCGGTGGCTGGCCCGTTTCGGAATGCGCCGGTCGGCGTTGCTCAGTCACGCCGAAGATGACGCATAGCACCGCCAGCGCGGCGGGAATGACGGCAATCCAGAATACCTTGCGCATGTCATCCGCAAACACTGCCATGAGAAGCATTGCCAGCAGGGGGCCGGCGAATGCCCCGACCGTATCGAGCGACTGGCGCAGTCCGAAGGCGCGCCCGCGAATGGCCTCAGGCGTGACATCGGCAACCAACGCATCGCGCGGGGCGCCCCGCAATCCCTTGCCGATCCGGTCAGCAAATCGCGCGCCGAGCACCACGGGCGCCGAGCCGGCCAGGGCGAAGACGGGTTTGCTCAGGGCGCCCAGGCCATAGCCCAGCAGGATCAGCGGTTTGCGACGGCCGAGACGGTCCGAAATGTATCCCGAGAATACCTTGCTGATCGAGGCGGTGGCTTCGGCGATGCCGTCGATCAGACCGACCATGGCGACGCTCACACCCAGGGTCGCCGTCAGGAACAGCGGCAAAAGCGCGTGGATGATCTCCGAGGAGAGGTCCATGAACAGGCTGACAAGGCCAAGCGCCCAGACGGTGCGGGGAACTCTATTCATGCGGGCGCGGCGCAAGTGTTTCGATGATCTTGCAGTCGGCCACCGTGCCATGGCTGCACGAGCCCATCACGCGGGCAAGCTCAGAGCGCAGTGCTGACAGATCGGCTATCTTTCGATCGACCTCCGCCAAGTGAGCGCGGGCGATACGGTCGACTGCCTCGCATGGTTGATCGATGTCGTCGGCAAGCGTGAGCATCTCGCGTATCGCATCGAGCGGAAATCCGAGGCTCCGGCTTCGGCGGATAAATGCCAACCGCTGCGTGTCTGCGTCGCGGTAAATACGCCGTCCTGACGAAGTGCGTTCTGCTTGGGGAAGCAATCCGCCTTCTTCATAGAAGCGGATCGTGTTGACCTTGGTTCCGGTCAGCCGGGCCAGGTCACCGATCGACAAATTCGCGGCCTCTGCCATCTTCAAGCTCCATGTTGCGATTCACTCGCAAAAACCGCTTGCTCCTACAGTAACTGGAGGTTGTATCGAGAGTCCATGAGTACTCCCGAATCAGAAAATCAGATGCAAAATCGCTCCGTGGCCGCGCGCAGCCTCATGCGGACGATTCTTGCCTTCCTTGCATTGACCATCGGACTGGCATCGCCCGCCTTTGCCGGTGCAAGCGACGAGGATGTGCAAACGGCGTGGCGGCTGCTCGACTATGTGGCGGTCGATTACCGGGGCGCTGTTGCCGATGGGCAGGTCAAGAGCGCCCAGGAATTTGCGGAGATGACCGAGTTCTCTGGCGAGGTCGAAGCCAGGATTTCAGCGCTTCCCATGACCGCTGATCGCGCTGGTCTTGTCGCCGAAGCCAAGGTGTTTCGCGGTATGGTTGCAGGAAAAGCCGCACCCGATGATGTGGCGGCGGCCGCACGGAGGCTTGGCAGCCATTTGCTGGCCACATATCCGGTCCCGCTCGCACCGGGCAAAACGCCTGACCTTTCGCGGGGTGCCAAGCTCTACGCCGAGAATTGCGCGGGCTGTCACGGCTTGAACGGGGATGGCCACGGCCCGGATGCCGCGAAATTGAAACCAGCTCCGGTCGCCTTCCGCGATGCTGGCCGCGCCCGCGAACGCAGCCCTTTTGCACTCTATCAGGTGATTGGTCAGGGGCTGGACGGGACCGCGATGCGCAGCTTTTCCGAGCTGCCGTCGCAAGACCGCTGGGCACTGGCCTTTTATGCAAGCCGTTTTGCGTTCGCGAATAGCGATAAAGGCGCGCAGATTTGGAAGACTGATGCGGCCCTGCGCAGCCGCGTTCCCAACCTTGCGGCGCTCGCAGGATTGACCGCTGCAGCGCTTGGGCAGGCGATCGAGCAGGACAAGGCTGATGCGGTCCTCGCCTATTTGCGCGCGCATCCCGAGGCTGTGACCGAGGTAAGGGCAGGGTCGCTGACGCTCGCCCATGAGAAATTGCAGGCGAGCGTAGCAGCCTATAAAGCGGGCGACAGGGAAGCCGCCAAGAAGCTCGCCCTTTCCGCCTACCTCGACGGGTTTGAGCCCGTTGAACCGGCTCTCGCGGCCCGCGATGCGGCATTGATGGCGCGGATCGAAGCCGAGATGGGCAATTTGCGCGCCGCCATCAGTCGCGGCGAGTCCGTTGCCGCCGTCAAGGATCGGATCGCAGTTCTCGATACGCTGTTCAGTGACGCCGAAGAAGTGCTGTCGCCCGGTGCCGCCAGTACGGCATCCACCTTCATCGGTGCCTTCACCATCCTGCTCCGCGAAGGCTTGGAGGCGCTGTTGATCGTCGTTGCGATGATCGCTTTCTTGCGGAAGGCGGATCGCGGCGAAATGGTCCGCCATGTCCACAGCGGATGGGTGGTGGCCCTCATTGCAGGCGGAATTACCTGGGGCATCGCTACGTTCTTTATCGGCGTCAGCGGCGCAAGTCGCGAGCTGACCGAAGGGTTTGGTTCGTTGTTTGCGGCTGTTGTCCTGCTGTCGGTGGGCATCTGGATGCATGGTAAGTCGCAAGTGGGCGAATGGCAGCGATACATCACCGAGACGTTAGGCAAGGCCTTGTCGCGCAGCTCGGCATGGTTCCTGTTCGGTCTCGCCTTCATTGTCGTCTACCGCGAGGTGTTCGAGACGATCCTGTTCTATGCTGCACTCACTGCACAGGGCAGCGGCGCCGTCATTCTGGCAGGCGCTGGTTCAGCAGTATTTGTCTTGGGGCTTGTCGCATGGGCGATGCTCCGTTTCAGCGCCAGATTGCCGGTCAGCGAGTTCTTCAAATATAGCTCCGGTCTCATTGCCGTCCTTGCGGTCGTGCTCGCTGGCAAGGGTGTGGCTGCCTTGCAGGAGGCCGGGATGATCGACATCGCACCAATTGCGCAAATACCGCGCATTCCGGTGCTGGGACTGTTTCCGACCTGGGAGTCCGTGGGCGCACAGCTATTGACGGTGGCAATCTTGGTGTTGGGTGCCTGGTATAATGGCAGACTCGCCAAGAGGTCGGTGACCGCGTGACGGGGAAGCGGATCGTGGCCGATGAATGCTGTGCCAGCGCCTGCGGGAGCAGAAACACGCTCAACGATGCGCACTGGCGCAAGGTGCTGTGGATCGCGCTGGGCCTCAACGCGGCAATGTTTGCTCTCGAGATCGTGGCGGGCATGCTCGCCCATTCCCGCTCGCTACAGGCCGATGCCCTCGATTTCCTCGGCGATGCCGCCAACTACGCGATCAGTCTCGGGGTGGCCGGACTGGCACTGCTGTGGCGGGCTCGATCGGCCCTGATAAAGGGGATTACCATCCTACTCTTTGGGGCAGGAGTGCTCGGCTCCGCTCTTTAGGGGCTGGTCTATGGCGCAACGCCAAATCCCTTTGCGATGGGTGCCGTCGGCATCCTGGCCCTGCTCGTCAACGTCGCGGTCGCACTGATGCTCTACCGCTATCGGACAGGCGACGCGAACATGCGCTCAGTCTGGATATGTTCGCGCAATGACGCGATCAACAACCTGCTGGTGATCAGCGCAGGCATTGCCGTGTTCTGGACGGGCAGCGGCCTGCCCGATCTCGTCATCGCCTGCATCATGGCCATGCTGGGGATTAGCGGAGGCTGGCAGATTGTGCGGCACGCTTTGCAGGAACTGCGCCCGCTCCCGCACTCTTCGGTTGTCCGGCAGGATTAAACCGTCGAATCTCTTTCAAGGCGCAGATTGCTCGTCCGCGGTACACCCTCAGAACACGAGCACCTTGTCGGCGGCGAGTGTCGCAGCTGCCAGTTCCGCCATGGTGCTGCGCTGCGCGCCCGCCATCAGTTCGGTGTCGGTAAGGCCGCGCGCATCCATACAGGCCCCGCACAGCAGTATCCGCCCTTTGCCGGCGAGCACCCCTTTGAGCATGCGCTCGACATTGTAATAGCCGTCTGGCGTCTTCTGGCCGGACTTTGCCGCTATCACGGCGTCGGCCATCAGGAATACCGTAACGCGTGTTTCCGGCTCGCTCTTGGGAAGCGCGAGGGCCAGCCGCAGGCCGTTGTAGCACCGCTCGCTGCCGTAGGGCGGGTCGTTCAGGATGAGCAGGATCTGCATGACGGTCTTCGCGTCCACGTGTTTCCGCAATTTCCGGCGCAATGGCGAACCCTTCGGCCTGGCCGTTCTAATCACCCAGCGTTCGTCGGCGCTCCTCGAATTCCTCCTTGTCGATCTCGCCGCGGGCATAACGCTCGCGCAGGACATCGAGCGGCGTCTGGCCCGGACTGGCGCTACCGCGCGATCCGCCCAGCCAGCGCATCAGCAGCACCACGGCGGCGACAGGCAGGGCAAGGAAGAGAATCATCAGCAGCGGACCGAAAATCATGCCGTTCCAGCCTCCACCCCAGCCCATCATATGCGGTCCCCAGCAAGCATACTGACCGGCTCCTGGCGATGCCTGAGCCCACGCGAAGGCGGGCATCAGGCACAGGGCGGTTCCGCCAGTGACGAAACGGATCGAAAATTTGCGCATGGACTTCCTCCATCGTTGATGGATGCAGTTCCGAATTCCTGACACCCAATTATGTTACGGCAGATCGCGGTGCTCCATCTTGTTCCAGATCAACAGGACTGGCCCTATGCTCCTGCATGAGCACGGCAACCACAGCGCCCGACAGGAGTGTCAGTGCGGCAATCGAGCCGATGGCCCACGACAGACCGAAACGGTCGGCAATAAGACCGGCGGCAAGCGCCCCGATCGCATAGCCAAGATCGCGCCAGAACCGGTAGACGCTGAGCGAGCGGGCGCGCCATGTCGGATGGGAGGCATCGGAGACGGCAGCGATCAGGCTGGGGTAGACCATGGCCGTGCCGAGGCCGAGAAGAAGGCTGCCGATGAACCACCACTCGAACTGTCGTGTCGTCGCAGTCAGAAACAGGCCGCCCGCCTGCACCCACATTCCGGCGACGATCAGGCCCTTGCGGCCCCAGCGATCGCTGAGCGGACCGGTGGCGACCTGAAGGATGCCCCAGATCGCGGGATAGATCGCCTTGAGGATGCCGATGCGCTCGACGCCGAGCCCGAAAGAGGCGAAGAACAGCGGGAAGATGCCCCAGCTCATCCCGTCGTTGAGGTTGTTGACGAGCCCGGCTTGCGAGGCGGCGAACAGGTTGCGGTCCTTGAACGAGGTCAGCGCGAAGACCTCGCGGAAGCCGATCGGAGTAGCCTGCCGCGCATGCGACGAGGCCTCCAGCCGGACATGGTCGCGCGTGTCGCGCACCAACAGGATAGACAGCGCGGCTCCGAAGAACGCGTAGCCGATGCCGAGATAGATCGGCACCGGACGCAGCCCGTATCGCGAGGCGAGATAACCGGTAAGGAAAGCCGTCACGCCCACCGCGAGATAGCCGGCGAACTCATTCAGTCCGACGGCGAGACCGCGCGACTTCGGCCCGACGAGGTCGACCTTCATGATCACCGTCATCGACCAGGCGAGACCCTGGTTGATGCCGAGCAACGCATTGGCAGCGATGATCCATTCCCAGCTCGGCGCCCAGATTATCATGAAGGGGACCGGTAGGCCGACGAGCCAGCCGAGGACGAGGACGCGTTTGCGTCCCCAGACGTCGGCAAGTTGGCCCGAGACGAGATTGGCGAAGGCTTTGACCACGCCGAAGCTGACGATGAACGAAGTGATGAGCGTCGTGGAGGCGAGGTGGAACTCTTCCGCGCCGATCAGCGGCACTACCGTCCGCTCGATCCCGACCATGCCGCCGACAAAGGCATTGATCACGACGAGCAGCGCGAACTGGGGCCAGTTTTCCCTGAGCCCCAGCCGGACGGCGGATTCCGGGCTGGTCCCGGCAATCACGACTTCACGTCCGGTCAGCCGACTGCCACCGCGCCCTCCGCATTGGCGGCCCGGATGCGGGCCGCCTCGGGGCGCGGGGGTGGCATTTCGCCGGTCATGAAGCGAACGAACGCAGTCTCGTTTGCGATCCCGAAGGCCTCGTTGTGCAACCTTTCAAACCCGATGGTGGACCACGGCTTGGCGCTCAGGCGCCGCCCGCAGACCGACCCGGCATAGGCACCCGGCAGCACCTCGACATAGTCGGGGAACGCCTTCAGCCGCTGGACGCTGTGGAACAGATCTTGCGCGCCTTGCTCGGCACTGACGGCAAGCTCGGTGCGGCCAAGATCGCCGACCATCAGCGTGTGGCCGGTGAACAGGAACCAGGGCTCATCGGCACGCGTGTGATCGGTCACGGCGAGGCAGATATGTTCGGGTGTGTGGCCGGGTGTATGCAGCACTCGCGCCTCGACATTGCCGAGCGCGATCACGTCGCCATCGCGGACACCCTTGAAGGGAAAGGAGACCTGCGCCTGGGCAAAGAGCACATATTCCGCGCCCGCAGCCTGGGCGAGTGCGCGGCCCACGGAGCGATGATCGGCATGGATATGCGTATCGAAGACATAGAGGATACGCATGCCGGCTACCTCGGCCGCGCGCAGATAGGTCTCGACCTCGCCCACCGGATCGACCACCGCACCGGCGGCCTTCCCACCGCAGCCGAAGAGGTAGGAAATTCCAACCGGATCGGTATGAAGGAACTGGCGCAGGATCATGATCTTGCCCTCTCGGCTTCGGGCCGCTACATTCAATCGATCAGCAGAATGATATAGACAAGGCTCGATGTCAAGCAACGGACCGAAACAGACGATTTACGAAAGCCTCGCGGAAGTTGCGCAGGCGCTTGGCCATGCGCATCGCCTGGAGTTGTTGGAGCATCTCGCGCAAGGGGAGCGAAGCGTCGAACAGCTCTCCGTCAGAGCGAGCCTCACATTCGCCAATGCCTCGCGCCATCTGCAGATCTTGCGGCGGGCGCGCCTCGTCGAGACCGAGCGGCGGGGCAAGCATGTGCTTTATAGCCTTGCCGGCGACACCGAGGTGATAGCGCTGATTCAGGCGCTTGGACGCCTCGGCGAGCGCAATGTGGCCGAGGTCGGTCGGGTGATGACCGATTACTTCCACGCCCGCGACGCGTTGGAACCTGTCTCCCGGGAAGATCTGGTCCAAAGGCTCAGAGACGACCTCGTTACGGTCCTCGACGTGCGGCCCGGCGACGAGTTCGCGGCGGGACATCTTCCCGGCGCGCTCAACATCCAGCTCGCCGAGCTGGAACAGCGGCTGGGCGAGCTTCCAGTGGACCGCGAGGTCATTGCCTATTGTCGCGGCCCTTACTGCGTCCTCTCGTTCGAGGCCGCGTCGCTGCTCAGGGCAAGAGGCTATTCGGTCCGCCGACTCGAGGACGGCTATCCCGAGTGGAAGGCGGCCGGCCTTCCGGTCGAAGCGGTCGGCTGAATCTGGTCGCGCGCCTTATCGCGATGGCCTTCGGCGCGCCCGCAGCCCACTGATATAATGCCAGCCGAAGATCGCCGGCAATCCGGCCCCGATCGCCCAATGGATCAGGCTAGTCCAATCACGCAGCGCCTCGCCGCCGACATAGTAGAGCATATATCCGCTCACGATCAGCACGGTGAGGACAAGGCACAGCGCGATGCCCGCTATGCGCTGGCGTTCATGCCCCCAACCTTTCGGGATATGCGCCACAAGCATGCCGCCGATGCCGATCAGGGCCGGGATCAGGACCAAGCCATGTGCCTTCATCATCCAGGGTTCGACCGGATTCATTTCCGGGCCGAATTCTCCCTCCCGCTGGCCGAAGTAATGCAGCAGCAGCCAAGCGCAACCGCTTAGCCACAAGCCCGCCCCGCTTAGCGAAAGGAGCCAGATCTGCCAGGTGGCAAGTTTTGCCGAGCGGCGATGGGGCATCAGTGACAGTTTCCGGTTGAAGGCGTGGCCAGGAGATAGCCGTCGTAGGTTGCCAGGACCTGTTGGGCCAGTTCGGGATCGGCCATGGCGACCTTGGTCATGGCATCGGCGACCGCGCAAGCCGGCGCGACCACGCTGACCCGGTCGGCAGCAAGCACAGGGCGGCCGCCCCGGCCGATATGCGGCGACTGCTCCTGCCCGCGATGCCGCCTGCGGCTCATGAGGTTGGCCGAACTCGCCATGGCACAGTCGCGCGCCTGTACGGCGTGACGGACTACGTCATCGGCGTCGCGCAAGGCGATTGGCCAGTCACGGTTGCCAAACACGCGCAAGTCGCCGCCGGCATTGACCAGCCCTTCGGCGACCCCGGCATTGGCCAGCGCCTCGATCGCGCGGTCCACCGCATGTCCTTTGGCGATCCCGCCGAGGTCGATCAGCACGCGGCGCGCAATGCGGATGCGATGCTCGTCGACCACTTCGATGTCCGCGCTCGTGCCGGGAAAGGCGGCGAGGCGGACGATGCCGGCGCGCGGCAGGAAGCCCGTGCGGACCAACTGCCTCCCGGCCGTCACATCGAACAGGCCGTCTGTCGCATGATAGAGATCGAGGGCAAGACGTAGTACCTTGACCGTCTCGGGATCGACTTCGATCGCATCGCCCGGCATCGCCGCCCGCAGCCGGGCCAGGTCGCTCTCCGCTTCGTGAAACGACATGGCCCGGTGCACATGTTCCACCGCCGCGAAGGCGCGGTCCGCTGCGACCTCGTGGCCAACGGGAACCGTGATTTCGACAAAGGTGCCCAGCAACGGTCGGCAGCGGGTGATCATTCAGCCCGCATGTGCCAGTGCGACGCTGTGCAGCGCCAGCAGCCGCTTCACCCCATCGGTGATATTGCGGCTCGACAGCGTCGCGCCCGAGATATTGGGGATGTCCTGGTTGAGTCGAAACGGGTCCGCCAGTGTCTTGCCCCGGAAGCGGTCACGCCAGCGTGGGTCGCGCACCTGGCCGCCCTTGGTTTCGCGGTAACTCAGGATCTCCACACCCAGCACATGACCGTCGGGAGAGATCGCGGTCGCATAGGTGATGAATTCGTGCTTACCGATCACTTCATCGACAATGACCCAGCCGATTGTGGCGGCGCCGTGCAGCGCGCGCCAGATCTTGGGCTGGTTGGTCCGCTGAGGCGTGCCGGACAGCCGCCTGATCTGTGTCAGCTGTGCCGCGGTCAGCGTCACCGGAAAGGCGGCAAAGCTCTGCGCTTGCGGGACAAGGGCGTGCTGCGCCTGCTCGACGGTGAGGTAATCGGCGGCCCAGGCCGGCGCGGCGGCGACCGCGAGAACAGGCAGTGCGGCGAGATGGAGCCAGTTGCGATTCGACATCGTGCAATTCCCTAGAAATTCATGCCCAGCTTGAGGCGAAATTCATTCTTGGTCTTCTCGATCAGGTGGAGGCTGCCGGTCTGCCCTTCGTAGCGCTCGCCGCCACCCTTGATCTGCGGGAACCAGGTCAGCGTCGCCCAGAACTTTTCGCCGCCATAGTGAAGCGTGGGGCCGGCGAACAACGACCAGCGTTCCTGCCCGACCTCGGTCTCGTATTCCGATGTATACTGAGTTTCCGCACCGATGAACCAGTTGGGTGCGACGCGATAGGTGAGCCCGGTGCCCGCGCTGAGTTCGATTTCCATCTCCGGTGTGGTCGGCCAGTCAAAGCCGTCGGGTAAATTGGCGATCGGCTTGCGGGTTTCATGACCGGCCTTGAGGCCGAGATTGCCGACCCAGACAAGCTGCCCCTGCATGAAATATTTTTGTGCGGCGAGCACGACACGGCCTTCATATTCGGTCTTATCCTGGCCGCTGTGCGGATCGAGCGTCTTGACTTCAGCCGACGTGATCACTGCCAGCCCGAAATTGTCCAGCGCGGGGCTGAGCACATTGAACTTGGCCTTGACCTCGATCCCGTTGAAACGCGGCCCCTTGTCGATAGCAGCGGGAAGATAGCCGTCGATAAGAAGGCCATTGGATTTGATCGTCAGGAAGCTGGCCGCCGCCGACAGGGTGATCCGATCGGTGACGCCATATTCGCCTTCGATCTCGGTATCGACAGCCCGATAAGTGCCCTGTCCCTTGTCCGAGCGTAGCGTGTTGAACACGTAAATCTCGCCCGAGCCTTTGGGCAGCGTTTCGGCGCCGGTGTTGTAGCCGAACAGGTTTTCGTCGGCATGGGCGGCGGTCGGCAGCCCCAAGGCCACACCACTGGCCAGGACGCAGGAGATCAGACCGCCGAAGCGGCTGGATAGAATAGGCATGTTGGGTTGGTCCTGTCGTTAGAACATGTAGCCCAGACCAAGATTGATCCGGTCGTTGTCCTTGTTTTCGAAGAATTTCTGGTAGTCGACCTTGACCACCACCTCGTGCAGAGGATGGAACGAGAAGCCCGTCGTCAGCACCCGGTCGCGGTTGACGGGATCGCTGAGCAGCCCGAGTGGCAACCGTGCCTGGGTATCGAACTTCTCGTAGCGCACGAAAGGATCGAGCGTCGCGCTGCCGCCGAGCGCGAAGCTGTAGGCACCCTGGACATACCATCCGTAGAACGCCGAAGGCGCGACCGGCAGTTCGGTGCCATTGGCTGCATTGTAATTTTCGACTACGGTACCCAGCGCAGCCGCACGGCTGATCGTACCGCGCGCATAGAGCGCTTGCAGGTCAAATCCACGATGCTGCCAGCGGCCGTGGACGTCCCATAGCGTAACCCGCGATGTAATGCCCGAGATGTCCGGGAGGCTGTGATCAGCCTTGAAGTCCGCGTTATTGTGCGTGGCATTGCCGGTGAACACCGCCCCGCCGACCAGCAGCCCGGGGATCCCCTGATATTCGAGCGAGCCGTAGAACGACAGGCTCGACGCCTTAGCCAATTGAAGTTCCTGATGCGATCCTGCGAGCGGCGCACCCGGATCATCGAACTTCGCGACGTCAAACCCGGTGGTCACGCCGACGTCGTAGCTCAGGCCAAATGGCGTGCTGCCGAAGAAGCCGATGCCGCCTTCCCGCCAGGTAGACGGGATAATCCGGGTTTCAACCTCGTTGCGCTCGACGCCATAGAATACCGGCGGTTCGTGATTGCGGTTGAGGAAGCCGAACGGCATCAGGAACAGGCCGGCCTTGAGGTTCGCCGCCTGGCTGAACGAGTAATCGAGATAGGCCTGCTCGATCGCCACTTCGCCCTGGTCGCCTGAACTGGCGACGGCGTGCTCGACCTCGATTTCGCTGGTGAAGCTGAGTTTGTCGCTGAAGCGGTGGCCGACAAACAATACCAGGCGCTTGAGGTCGGCCTGGTTGCGGCTGCTATCCTTGAGGTAGCCGTTGTAGCTGATCTCGCCATAACCGCCGATTGTCGTGTCGCTGCCGGCACCGAAAGTGGACTTGGCGTCGTTGGCCGCAAGCGCGGGAGACGGTGCGGCGGCCGGAGGAGCACTGCTGTTCTCTCCCACCAATGCCGGGGGTTGCGCAGGTGGCGCCGCGGCGGCCTGCAAGCGCGCTTCGATCTGCTGAAGTCGCGCGGCTTGCGCCGCGAGCTGTTCATTCTGCGCCGCGACTTGCGCCTTCAGCTGGGCCACCTCGGCCTGGAGCGCGGCTTCGTCGGCGAGCGCGGGCGTTGCGGTCGACAGGGCTGTCGCCGCCAGCAGCATTGCAATCTTCCTCATTGGGTCCCCCGAATCGTGATACCGTCGGCTAGTTCAGTTGCGACTAACTCGCAATAGCATTTATTTTTCTCGAGCGTGCGGCATCTTTGATCCGGATCAATGAAATATCGGGCGGTGACAAAAGGGGAACCCCCATGCTCAAGGCGGCTGGGCGGGCTTGCCTGGCTTCGCGGGTGCAATGCCTGGCCCGAAATTGCTGTGTCAGATCAAACCGGAGGTCTGCACGAGCAACCATATGCCAATCGCCAGGAACAGCAGCGCGGCAATGATACGGACCACATTGAGCGGTACGTGCTTCAGCAGTTCATGGCCAAGAAACACGGCCGGGACATTCGCCAGCATCATGCCGATCGTCGTGCCCATGGTGACATGGAGGACATCGTGGAAACGCGCGCCGAGCGCGACCGTGGCGATTTGGGTCTTGTCACCCATTTCGACCAGGAAGAAGGCGATCAGTGTCGTCACGAAGGCACCGAAACGGTCGGGCTTCTCGTCGAGGTCGTCGATCTTGTCGGGGATCAGGGTCCAGATTGCCATAGCGATGAACGAGACCGCGATAGCGTAGCGGAACCACTGGCCATCCAGGACCGCCGCGACTTCGGAACCCAGCAGTGCGGCCAGGAAATGGTTGGCGATCGTTGCGGCGAAGATGCCCAGAACGATAGGCAGCGGCTTCTTGAACCGGGTTGCCAGCAGGATTGCGAGCAACTGCGTCTTGTCGCCGATTTCGGCAAGGGCCACGGCCGCAGTCGAGGTCAGTAAGGCTTCCATGAAAAGTCTCCGGGTCGGGCGGCGTTCAAGATCCAACGGACACCGACCTCGCCGCCCAACCCTGAGCGGAGATTCGGTGCCATTGGTCTCGCCCAAGCGGTGTCCCGCTTCCTTTGCGCCACGGCCTCTCGACCGAGTATGTTGACGCTAAGGCCCGTCCGAGATGGACGGCTGGCTACTCCCCAGATGACGCTCTGCGTGTAGTCGGCCTCGCCGAGCTTGGCAACTATCGTGTCTCGACGGTCAGGTGGGCGATCTCGTGGACCGGGACCATCCGGCTGCGCACCTCGTCCCCGGCCAAGCCGCGGACGGCGACGATGGCTGCATGCGCACCCGGGCCGACCCGCCACACGTGCAGGTCAGTAATCTGCGCATTACCCGGACCTTCGACCAGTTCGCGGATCTCCTCCTCGATCGGAATGTCGTGAGCATCCAGCAACACGTTTGAGGTATCGCGCATCAATGACCAGGCCCAAGTGGCGATGACGATCGCGCCAACCACGCCCATCGCCGGATCAAGCCAGGCCCAGCCAAGATAGCGCCCACCGAGCAGCGCGGCTATTGCCAACACCGAAGTCAGCGCGTCGGCCAGCACGTGGACATATGCAGAGCGCAGGTTGTTGTCGTGATGATGCCCTGAATGGTCGTGACCATGATGATCGTCATGGCCATGCCCGTGCCCATGGTGATGGCCACCGCCCAGCAGCAACGCGCTCGCTATGTTAACGAGCAGGCCGACAACGGCAATGATCGTGGCCTCACCGAAGGTCACGGGACGCGGATCGAACAGGCGCTGTGCCGACTCGAGAGCAATGCCCACTGCGACAAGGCCCAGAACGAGGGCGGAAGCAAATCCGGCCAGATCGCCGACCTTACCGGTGCCGAAGCTGTAGCGGCGGCTGTTGGCATGCTTTTTCGCATAGGCATAAGCGATCGCGGCGACGCCGAGTGCGCCGGCGTGCGTTGCCATGTGAAAACCATCGGCCAGCAGCGCCATGGAGTTGAAGACGAAACCGGCGACGATCTCCACCGCCATCATGCCGGCGGTGAGCACCACCACCCACACTGTGCGGCGTGCGTTCTCATCATGCCCCGTTCCCAAAAAGATGTGGTCGTGAGTGAGATCTTCAATTTGTGAGTCGAGCGACATTGAGCGGCTTTCTACTTCGCGTACCGGCGGATCGCGGTGATGAGTTCCTCCGCGGCCTCGGCGCGCTCGGCATCGGACAGGCCCGGGCGAACGAGATGCTCACGCACGTGGTCTTCCAGCAGTTCGTCCATCAGGCCCAATACCGCCCCGCGCACGCCGGCGACCTGATGCAACACGGTTGAGCAACTGGCATCACTAGCGATCGCTGCGTCGATTGCGGCGACCTGTCCCGCGATGCGCCGCACTCGGGCGATCAGCCGGGCCTTGTTTGATTGGAGATGACTCATAGGATAGCCCCCTACCCTATAGAGAGGCGGTTTCAAATCGATAAGATCAGCCGTGTCGGCTTCGTGGGCGAGGATTTGCTTGAGCTTGGGATCAAGGGTTGCGTGGCAGCAGGTCGATGCCCGGCTTCAGGATTAGCACTGCGGCCGAAGTGACGCCGGCAGGGGCCGCAATGAGCAATCGGCCCAGTTCCGGTACGTAAAGGCCAGTTCGAGCGCCCTTTCGGGTTCCCATCTGTGCCACTTTCCCGTTGGGCATCGAGACATTCACCTGACCGGACCCGCAAATCATCAGCACATGGCCATTCACCTCAAACACGTCGTCGGCGTCGCCGCAGCCCGCCGCTATGCTCGTCGTCCCGCCGGTTGCCGTGTTGATCGAAGCCAGCGCCGCGGGAAAGCGATAAGCGATCGTGATACTGCGTCCGCCGGGGGCGAGGGCCATCGGGAAGTTGAGCCGATGCAGACCTGTCGGCCAGCGGGCCAGTACCTGTTGCCGGTCGATATCTGCCGCAATGATCGAGCCATCGTCAGGGACATTGATATAAGCGTGGGCGCCGGACAACTGGAACCCTTCGGGATGGCCGGGCAGGCTCAGCCGCGACAGGACCGTGTGACCGACAGGGTCGATGACAGCCAGTCCGCCTTTTCCATAACCGACTATGACATGACTATTGCGCGGATCAATCCGGACATTGTCCGCATCGTCGCCGAGACCGACACGCGCCTTCTCCTCGAGGTTGGCGCCGTAAAATCGCACGGTCCCGTCGTCGCTGGCGACGACCAGCTCGTTCCGGAGAGGCAACCAAGCAACGCCCTGCGGTCCGCGCAGGCCGGCGATGCGCCCAACGACCTTGCCAGCCCCGAGATCGACCTCGTCCACACTCCCTTGGGCGACCTCGGCCACGAACAGCCGCATGTTCGTGAGATCGACCGCCATGTGGTCGATCCGCCCTTTGACCCCCGGAAGTTCAATGGAACGCTCGAGTATGAGCGGCGCATTTGCGTCGACCGGCTGTGCGCCGCTGCATCCAGGCGTTACCAGAAACAGCAGCGGCGCGATTAGGGGATGAACCCTGCCCATGGGCCTGTCAGTTCGGCGCGGTTGCAACGTGGCCGAGCGCGGCGGCGAGACCCCGTGCCAGCTTGATGGCGTCGTCATTTGCCCAGAAGTGCATGAAAAACAGGCGCGGCTCATCGTCGAGCATGTGGTTGTGGAGCGCGGTCACCTCGATGCCGTTTTCCCGAAGGGTCCGCAGCACCGGATTGACCTCGGACGCGGTCAGGACGAAGTCGCCGGTGATCGCGGCCTTGCCGCCGCCGGTGGGTTGGAAGTTAATGGCAATCGCGGCGCCCATCGCGGGTGGCAATGCCATGCCGCCATCGCGCGGGGCCTCGGCGCGCGGAATACCGTAGGCATAAACCCCGCCGCCAGCCTTGCCCTTGTGCTTCATTATCCCGTCAAGCGCCGCCGTATCGAGGTCAAGATTTTCAGGCGCCGCCGACGAGGCTACCGGAGGTGCAGTGAGCGGCGTGCTGCTCAGGGCGAGCGCATCGTGCAGCACTTTCGCCAGCGTTGCGGGATCGCCGTGTCCTCCGATGTGCATGTACATCGTGTGCGGGCTATTGCGCAGGAGATGGTTGTGAAGCGCGGTGATCTCGATCCCGTTCGCCACCAGTTTCGCCATCACCGGATTGACCTCGGTGTCGGTGAGGACGAGGTCGCCCATCACCATCACCTGTCCGTTGCCGTGCGGGGTGAAGGCCAGCCAGGAGCCGAGCGCGAGCGCGGGCTTGAGGGTGACCCCGTCGAGCACTACGTGCAGATCGCTGCGCGGCAGACCGATCCTGTAGACATTCCCAGGCATCTCGGTCCCGGGCTTGCCGATGGCGGCAGCAACGGTCTGCTCCCACGGCTGATCGGCGAAGGCTGGCTGCGCAAAGGCGAGCATGCCCGCCAGGACGAAAATCGATCTACGCATCATCTGCAATCTCCTTGTGCTGGGTAACCATCATGCGAACGCCCCCACCAAGTGTAACAAGATACCTGCGACTGAAGTCGCCGCCAGTGCCGGGATCATCCCGACCTTGAACCGGAAAACCGCCAGGATCGCTCCCAGGGACAGGAGCAGCGCAACGATGTCGATGCTGGCAAACACCGGAACGTCGAAGTCCAGCACCCCTGCGTGAAGCGGTCTCACCTCGCGAAACAGGGTATGGATCGCAAACCAGACCGCGAGGTTCAGGACCACCCCCACCACTGCCGCGGTGATCGCCGATAGTGCTCCCGACAGCGCCTTGTTGCCGCGCATGCGCTCGATGAAAGGCGCGCCGAGGAATATCCAGAGGAAGCACGGCAGGAAGGTCACCCAAGTGGCGAGCAGGCCACCGAGCGTGCCGGCGAGCAGCGGAGCAAGCAGGCCAGGCTGGCGATAGGCGCCGAGGAAGCCGACGAACTGGAGCACCATGATGAGCGGACCGGGCGTGGTCTCGGCCATGCCCAGGCCGTCGAGCATCTCGCGCGCAGTTAGCCAGTGGTAATGTTCGACCGCTTGCTGCGCGACATAGGCCAGTACCGCATAGGCCCCGCCGAAGGTCACCGTCGCCATCTTGGAGAAGAAGGTGGCGATGTCGGTAAAGACATTGCGTGGCCCGAGCAGGACGAACAGTGCTGCAACCGGCGCAAGCCACAAGAGCAGCCACCAGACCGCCTGACTCAATGCCGCACCCGGCGTGGGATGGGCGTGCGCGGGCAGTTCCTCGCCCAGCAGGGTATCGGCGTCATGGACGATCTCCCCCTTGGCGGCAGCATGGCCGCCGCCGACCTGGAATGCGCTTTTCCCGCTGCGGCCGCCGAAATAGCCGATCAGCCCCGCGGCAAAAATGATTGCCGGGAACGGCACGTCAAAGAAGAAGATCAGCACGAAGGCCGCCGCCGCGATGCCGCGCATGATGCTGTTCTTCAGCGCCCGTCCGCCAATGCGGATCACGGCTTGCAGCACCACCGCGAGCACCGCGCACTTGAGGCCGAAGAACAGCCCGGTAACGATACCGACCTCACCGAACAGGACGTAGACCCAGCTGAGCGCCATGATCGACAACATGCCCGGCAGCACGAACAGGCCGCCTGCGATAATCCCGCCGCGGGTGCGGTGCATCAGCCACCCGATATAGGTGGCGAGCTGTTGCGCCTCGGGTCCGGGCAGCAGCATGCAATAATTCAGCGCGTGCAGGAAGCGGTGCTCGCCGATCCAGCGCTTCTCGTCGACAAGGATGCGGTGCATGACCGCGATCTGTCCAGTCGGCCCTCCGAACGAGAGTGCGGCTATTCTTAGCCAGACCCAGAAGGCCTCACCGAGCGAGACCGGTGCAATCACAGGACGCGAGGACTTTTCCGACCAGTCTGCAGGCACGGTACTCATGCCGGCACCTTCCCGGCGCGTGCGCCCTTTGGCTGGTGCGATACCCAGTCGTGGGTTTCGCCAGTCGCGTCGCGGCACCACCGATAAAGCGCGTCGTAGACCAACATGCCAGCATCGAGTTGCTCATGGTCGTCGGCAAACATCCGCGAGAGTCCAAGCGAAAGGGCGACGAGCCCGGCGGCTTCTGAAACTATGTCGGGCCGCGCGGTGTCGGCACCCCGGACGATGCGGGCGAGATGCGAGAGTGCCTCGAACCCCGACAGGTTGAAGCCGGTGACCATCGCGTCGAACGTGCAGTTCTCGCCCTCGTGGCTCCAGGCGATGCCGGCCCCTTCCACATCGAACGGTGTCGCACCGTATCGTTCCGCGACGCTGGCCACTTCGGCCGGGGGAACGAACAGGACCACCGCGCCCGGATCAACGAAGCGGCGGATCAACCACGGGCAGGCGATCCGGTCGACCTTGGGCCGTGCCCGCGTGACCCAGACGGTTCGCCCGCTAGGATCACGCGCGGGCAGGACCGCTTGCGGGACCAGCGGAAGTCCAGCCTGGCTCCATGCCTCGACACCGCCTTCGAGCGCTTCGGCGTCCGCGCCTGATTGGCGCAACCAAGCCGCCGCTCCCTGGCTGATTCCGTGGCCGGCGCGGCATGTAACCACGACCTGCTGGCCGCTGTAAGTTGTGGCCCAGTCGGATACCTCTGACCATGATCTGCGGATTGCGCCTGGGATCAAAGCGGGATTGGCAGAAAAATCCTCGTCGCTGCGCACGTCGATGAGCGTTGGGGCACGCGGGGTGCCGACTAGACGGACAAATTTGTCCACTGGAATGGAATTGAGAACAGGCATGATGCGTCCTTGAGCAAAACTGGCAGGACGCGATACTTGGGCCTGTCGCCTCATGGGGTGATCGCGAACCCCATATGGGTAGCCTAGCCGCGATGCGAACCAATCTCAACTAGTTTGAGAAGCATACAGATCGCCTGTTTTCGGGATCACGCGCGGGTTCCGTGTCAAGTGTTGCTGGTGCAGAAGAAGCGCGGGGTGGTCTATAAGACGGGCAAGGACGTTGAGATTCAGTTGTGGGATATCTGCCCGTGAGGCGGCGTCGCCAGAACGGCTTCACGCCGCCTCGATCGCGTGGGCCTCAAAAGCTACCCCAAGGCGCTTGCGGACAGCGCCGAAGATGGCAGCGAGATTGTCCATGCTCGGATTTCCATTTTCCGACAGCATCCGGTGCAGGCTCTTGCTGGGGCGCTTGGTTTCAGCGGCGAGACCCTCGAACCCGACCGAGGCATTGACCAGATCGCGCAAGATCAAACGTGCGACGTGTGGTTCGCCGTTGAGGAAAGCGGTGGCAGCCTCGTCGAGCATGGCCTTGGCGAAGGCGGGATCGCGCGCGGCGCGTTCCTTCACCGTCTCCTTGAAATCGCGTGTCAGCGCCACCTTGCCTAACTCCTTGTCTTCTTCGCCTTGGCCTTCCGGCCCTTGTACTCGTCGAGCAATGCGCTCGCCTGCTTGATATCCGACTGCTGCCGCTTCTTGGTCCCGCCCACGAACAGGATGATCAACTGATCGCCGTCCTGGGTCAGATAGAGCCGATATCCCGGCCCCCAATCGATCCGATACTCGCCAAGCCCGCCGCCAATCCATTTGACGTTCGACAGGTTGCCCAGTTCAATGCGGACGATGGCGGTCGCCACCTTGGCCGCGGCCTGGACATCGAGATCATCGAACCACCCCCGGAACGGGCAGGTTCCATCCTCGCGGACATACTCCTCAACAGTCACATTGCACCGCCATCGGTAACATATTTGTTACCTTCCGTCTAGGCCGCATCGGAAGCGTCCGGAACCGAAGCTTTCTGCTCGACGAGCGCGGCAATGGCTTCGCACAGTTTCCGTGCGCTGGTGTCCGCCTTGCCGAATCGTGTCTTCAGCGCTTGGAGCAGCTTCTGGTCCGCCAGTGTCAGCGGCCCGGTGTGAGCAGTGCCAGGCGACAAGGCCGCCGCGATCTTTTTGCTGACGCGATTGGCGGCCTTGCGAGAGGGCTCGTGCTGAATATGGGCATAGATCGCGGTCGAACGCGGATTGGAGTGCCCGAGGATTGCCCCCGTCAGCGCCATCGCTTCCCCTGTCGAAATCGCCGTCGAGCCGATAGTGTGACGCAAGGTGTGCGGCGTTACACCGGGCAAATCCGCCTTCCTGATCGCCCGTGCCCACGGCGTCTTGGTTCCCTGAAAATGGCCTTCGCCGGTGTCGGCAGGGAACACAAATTCGGAATCTTCCGTCCGTTCGATCTGCTGGAGCAGGGTCAGTGCAGCAGTGCCCAACGGACGCATAGAGCGGCCCGATTTGCTATCCTCGAGCACGAGCATACCGTTCTCGAAATCGACTTCGTCCCACTTGAGGCCAGCGATCTCGTTACGGCGACAGCCGGTCAGAGCCCACAGCCGGGCAATGTTGATGGCCTTGAGGTTGGTGCCTTCCGCTTCCAGTTCGTCGAGCGCATTTCCGAGCCGCCCGACCTCTTCCAAGGTCAGGAAACGGGTCTTCTGCCCATCGGTCTTGCGCACCGCCGCGTTCTCGCACGGGTTCTTCTCGACGATCTCGCTGCGCCTGGCGAAGCTGAACACCGCCGAGAGGTCGCGCACGACCTTGCGGGAAGCACCGGGGCCACCCTTGACGATGATGCGCTTGCGCGGGCCAACCTTTTCGTTCTTCGCTGTCTTGCCGGCCAGCACGTCCGCTGCGAACCGCTCGATGTCCCCGCTCGTGACATCCTTGGCGCGGCGGTTGCCGAGAAGGGGAACGACATGATGGCGCAGGCGGGCCAGCGTATAGGCCTTGGTCAGCGGCTTCATCGGCTCGCCGATCCGCTTGCCGCGCTGAACCACGCAGCCATGGTTCTCATAGAAGTCGATCAGCGCGGCCATGGTCATTTCGCGGCGGCGGGCGGCGAGGTCACCTGCCGGGTCAGCGCCGGCAGCAACACTGCCCAGGATCGCCTTGGCCTTCCGACGCGCCTCCTCGGGAGTCAGGGTACCGTACCGACCGACGGTCTGAATCCGCTGGGGTGCATTTCGCCCACCGCCGTTCACCCTGTACTTGGTCACAAAGGTCTTGATACCGGAAGGCTCGATTCTGAGGCCGAACCCCCTGAGGTCGCCGTCCCAGATATGATAGCGCTTGTCAGCAGGGTGGGCAGCGTCCACCGTTCGCTTGGTCAGAGAAAGTTGGCTCCGGACACCCATGGAAATTTGCGCTCCCAGTATACCACCAGTATACCACCGTGAGGTCGGTTCGTGGCGTAGACAAACTTGCTCGGGGAGTGTGAAAGTGTCAATAAACCAAGGGTTTTGTAGGGCTCTAGCGTAGGATCAGAAAGACGCTTCGGGGTATTTTGCAATCTTGCCAAGGTTGGGGTCGAGGGTTCGAATCCCTTCGCCCGCTCCAG